>WNGE01002855.1_pt1 | contig 20724 bp, 18 predicted proteins | sample 5400651 | NCBI WGS metagenome assembly WNGE01 (sample SAMN13153370, study PRJNA577476) | soil metagenome | isolation source: 60 cm soil or saprolite under grassland replicate 2 | place: USA:California | collected 2016-06-15 | reverse complement strand
TCCTTGAACTCGATATGACCGGCAAGCAACTGCGCCGTTGGGATGCGGACAAAAACGGCAAGCCATTCGACGGCGGCATCAATGATATTGTGGTGACCGCCAACGGCGGTGCTTATGCCACGGTCTTCGGTCCGTATAAGGAAGTGCCAACCTCCGTCGCCGGGAAAATTCTCTATCTTGCGCCGGGCAGCGAGAAATGGGTCGAGGTGGCGGACGACCTCAATTACGCCAACGGAATCGGCGTCTCTCCAGATCAAAAGACCCTCTACGTCAGCGAAACCGTCGGAAACTGCATGTTGAAATTCAAGATCAACGACGACGGCTCGTTGAGCAACCGATCGAATTTTGCTCTGCTAAACCTTCTGACAAAGAACAAGAACGAATCCTGGTGGATTGGACCTGATAGCATGAAGGTCGACAGCAAGGGTAACATTTATGTTGCCCAATGGTTCGGCGGAAAAATTGTGAAGCTATCTCCTGAGGGCAAGCTTCTACACATATTCGAGATCGCTGCGGGCGATGGCACAACCAACGTCGCATTCACCGAAGGCGAGAAAGAATTGTACGTAACTGTGGTGAAGGATCCAAAGGACTCGCAGGCAAAGGGCAGTATCGTAAAGATCGCAAATGTGAAGTAACGGATTTTTGTTTGTGGCGAACGACCCCGGTGGCGGCGATTGCGGAGGTGGCGCGAGGATTCATGAGAACATTTCCGGATCTCGTCGTGACGATGGTGGACCCTCGCCCTTCGCGACGAATTAAGCTTTACTTGGCACAGAACCGTGGCAATCTGGTGGTGCGTCAAGTCTGTTAGGCGTATTTCTTAGAGAGACTAAGCACCTCACCCTCTTCCCGCCCGGTCTGAACGAATGGCTCGTTCGGAAAAATGAAAGGTGCTTATGTTGCGACCCATGATTAGGAATCATTCCATTTCGGGGACTGTACTGTTTGGTCTGGTGTTATTTATCGGGCTCGCAATCTATCCGGCATCGGAGGGGTTGGCCGAATGTCAAGACTATTGGACGCCCGAGTACAAATGTTTGATGGGCTGCGGGCCCTGCGGTGACAGCGCTCCCGTTCAACAGACGCGCCCTGTCTATCGCGGCCCTTCCGCGGCGGAAATAGCCGCGCAACAAGCCGCTGCAGCACAACGACAGCGCGAAGCCGCCGCAACCGCACAAAACGAGCAGGGTATCAAAGCCGACCGCAATGGAAACTATTCCCGGGCGCTTGCCTATTTTGAGAAGGCTTTGGAAATCAGCCCCAACGATCCGGTCATCCAAGGGAATGTGATACAGGGCAGAAAGAATGTGATTAAGGCCAGAATGCTTAGTCAAAACGAGGCAGGCCTCGCCTACGAGAGGGAATATGATTACCGAAAAGCGGTCGCCTGCTTCGCAAACGCTCTGGAACTCGAACCTGGAAATTCTGTCCTTCAGAAGAATCTGGCCGATGCCCGAGAATCGTTGAGAGGCCAAGAGGCGCAGGAACAGCGCGAAAAGCAGCAACGAATCCAAGATAAGGCCAGTGCCGACGAGATGACGGCCTCCCTTAGCCGCATGGTAAACTCACTTTCATCCGACAATAATTCCGGCAATCCTGACCGCAAAATGCCTGGCGGGACTTCCGCTCGGTCAGCTGGATTAGAATTTACCGATTCCGATCCTTCATTAAGAGACTCCGTAGGCGGCGCTCCTTCCGATAAAAACGTGGCAGCGGATCTTCTAGGTGGTAAGAAAGCAAATCCCGGCGACTTAATCGCTGTTCCGGCTCCGACTCCGGGGACAGATAAGGCTGGTGATCAATTACTAGCCGCAGCGGCAGCGGCCGGTGCAAAGGGTGACCTTACAATAAATTACGACATAGGAGGCGCCAAATCTGCCGGGTCTTTAAATATACATAAGGTCATTGGCCAGTCGCCCGGCGCGGCGGCACTCGCCGCACATATCCGCGACCAGGGCAAGAAAGACACGGTAATCCAGCAAAGCATAATCTATTATGAGAAGCTGGACGGCCTGAAAATCGACACGCAAACGAAGCTCGCAGCGGTTCAGCAGCAGATCGACAGCGGCGCTGGCGATGCTAAGGCGCTCAACGCGCAGAAATCGACGCTTAGCAACGATCTAAAGCGGTACGATTCGGATCAGGCGAACACACAGGCACAGATTAAGGAACGTCTCGTTAAAATTGGCCTGCCGTGGAACGAAGGCCCGCCGCCCGCAACCGGCGCGCCGGCAAATCCATGACCGTTCCGGCATTCTGCGCCTCGTTGCAAATCATTAGTCCGGCGTATCGACGAGCGTGGAGCTCAGGCCACTTAAGGCGCATGGCGATCATGGCCGCCGGGCTGCTGGGCCTGGCCGCCCAAGCCTCGGCGCAGCAGATTCCCGCTCTTACCGCTTTGCCCGCAAGCGTCGCCGCGTCCAATCCCAACCTTGTTGACCGCCGTGCGGCGCTCGTGCGGGAGCGGGCGACGCTGCACGGCAAGATCGACAAGCTAAATGCCCGATGCGCCGCAGTAAAAGAAGGCTCAGCCGCCGAGGCATCGTGCAACAGAGATCAAGCGGCGCTGCGTACCGTCCTCAATTCCCACATTCAACAGAGCAAGGATTTCAATGCCGCTGCCCAGGCTGCGATCCAAAATCCGATCGTGCCAAACCTAGCCAATGATCGGAATGCGGCGCGTCTCAGCGGGGCCCAACTACGGCTGGTCGATAGCCGGATCGCCATCCTGCAGAAGGCTATCGCGCTGCTCGGTGACTCCAATCCGGAATGGGCGCGCGAGCGCAAGCGCGTCCTCGAAGACATGCACGAAGACACCGTTGGGCTATCTGGGGAAGGCGTCAACCTATTGAGTCTCGGGCTAGCAGAATGGACAAAGATAGTTGCGGAGTCTCATTTGTCCGACATGCGTATGAATACGCTGTGGGAGGCGGTTCAGAAGCCGTTGGCGAACTTGCCTTCCGAGGAAACGCGGCTTAACCGAATCATGGCGACGACGCAGGATCCCGCCCTGACCGAAGCCATACTGAAATATACGGCCGCGCTGCATCGCTTGCGCGATGCACAACGTTCTAAGGATGTTGTGAACATACTTGCGCGCACACGCGATGCCGCCGAAGGGTTGAATTCCCAATTCGAGTTGATGAAATTGAAGCCGCCGCAGTCTGACGATGCTGACGGGCTATATGTGTCGAGCGCTTTCGTCGGACGGGTGGCCATCGTTTTCGTTGCCGAGGGGCCGGAGGCAGTCGCTGCCGCTATTGGCAGCGCCGGGTCCAGCGTCTTAGTCGGTGGACGTGAGTTGGTCAACCTCTGGGAGGAGCGCAGTCAACTGGCGGCCCTGGACCAGAACGCCTCGGACCGTAATCAGATGAGGGTTAAACTCACTGGACGCCTGAACGATCTTCAACAAGAGCACGACCGGCTTGTCTGGGCCGTGCAGCATGCCGGATCGGCGGATGGCCCTCGATGATTTCAATAGGAATGTCCGACACGATTTAGCCATCATCTCCAACGAAAGACATTTCATAATTCCGCTCAATCTACTCCCCCTTCTAATTTGTTTTCTCGCGGTTGTTTCCATTGGTTGGGGGCAAACCAGCGCACCCGCCGCCGCTCCTGTGTCACTGCCCCCCAGGGCGGAGGCAGTAGTAAAGAAAGGGCTGAGCGCCGCAGAGCAGCAGCAATGGACAGTCGCCATTAGTTATTTTAACGAGGCGCTTCAAGCCGCGCCAGACTCGCCTGTGCCGTTGGTCAATCTTGGTCTGGCTGAGGCGCAAGTGCCCGGACACGAACTGCGAGCGATTTGCTGGTTTGAAGCGTACCTGGCTCTTGTTCCTAATGCCGCCAATGCCCTTGCCGTGCGCAAACAAATTTCTGATCTCGAACTCCGCGCCAAAGGGAACGCAGACAAAATCATAGAAATACTCAAAGTGTTAGCGGGGCAGATCCCCTCTGGTGAGCGTTATTGGGGATTTCAAGACATTGCGGGCCTTCTGGCTAGAGCCGGCGATTTGGACGCGGCTCAACAAATCATGCAAAATCAATCTGACGAGGGAATTCAAGCTCATGCAAGAGAGGAAATAGCGTCAGGTTTGGCCAAAGCGAATCGCATCCCCGACGCCGTCAAAGAGGCAGATCAAATTACTGACGGCTTTCAAAAAGGAGATGCATATGAGTCGATTGCCTCGGCGCAAATTGCTGCAGGTTTGTTTTCGGACGCAGAGAAATCAATAGGCCAACTTAGCGGCTACCAGCAAATCGCAGAACGACTCGCATTGGCTGACGCCGAATACCATGCGGGCCAAAAGGACGATGCCGCTGCCATCCTTCGTGATATTCGAGCGTCGATTGATAAAGAAAGCAGTCTTGATACGCGGGAAAACTGGTTAGCGCGTTTGGCAGCGGGCGAATATAAGGTAGGAATGCGCGAGGAAGCGGATGCGCTATTTAAACAGGTGAAGAAATATGCTTACGGCGTAACAGGTAAAGATAAGGACAGTCATCGGATGTATACCTTATTGCTTTAGCGGAAGCTGAAAATGAGATAGGTCGTCGCTCTGTGGCACTCGGTCTAATGAAAGAGGCCGAAACCGCTTGCCTTGCAGCGCGGAAGGCACACGAAGATTCAGTAGGTATACAAACCAATGATGTGCAGCTGTGGGATGCGAACCTTTATAAATTAAACAATTGGGATGGAGCTGAAGCGTTGGGGCGGCGCTTAGAATATCGTTATAGAAGTGCCGAAAATAGAGAGGGTCCCGGGAATGAGATTGCTGATTACAAACGTTTCTTTATGACTGCTTCAGCTATTACTTCTGCGAAAGCGGCCGCTGTTAAGACGCTGACTGACGCCAATTCTTCACCCGCGCAGCGTGCGCAGGCGTGGTCAGATTATATTAAAGGGTGTCTGAATGATCCGCTTTTCACAACCGATTTCAGAGTTACCATTGGCGGGCTCGATAGTTTCACGCCGTCAGCCACTGACAATGCGAAGTCTCAAACGATTTTTAACAAGGTAAAGCAACCCGCTGATGATCTAATCGCCAGGCTCAACGACATTCATGAGCTGGAAGCCAAACAAATTAAGCTCGCTGAAAAACAGCCATGACAATTCCCCGTTACCGGATAAGTAAACGTAGAACAACGAGAACACACTTTTTGCTTATTACCCTGTTATTTCTTGCAGTAACTGCACCATTCGTTTTATTGGCACAAAGCCCGAATGAAACAACGCTGCCGCCCAAGGCACAGGCAGCGGTCGAGAAAGGGCTGAGCGCTGCCAAAGAAGCACAATGGACGGTCGCCATCGGCTGTTTCAACGAGGCGCGCCAGGCCGCCCCAGATTCGCCAGTGCCGCTGGTCAATCTTGGTCTGGCCGAAGCGCAATTGTCAGGACACGAATTGCGAGCCATTTGCTGGTTTGAAGCTTACCTGGCTCTTGTTCCCACTGCCGTGAATGCCCCTGCGGTGCGCAAGCAAATTTCTGATCTCGAAATCCGAATCAAAGGCAATGTAAACAAAATCATAGAAATGCTCAAGGTGCTGGCGACGCAGCTGCCTTCCACAGATATTTATTTGGCTAACCGGCATGCGCTTGCAGCGATTGCCGGTCTTCTGACATCAAGCGGTGATTTGGATGCCGCAGAACAAATCGTGCAAAATCAGTCCGACAAGGACATTCAAAATTGCGTAAGAGAGCAAATAGTCGAGGCTTTGGCCAAAGGCAACCGCATTCCGGACGCCATCAAAGAGGCAGATCAAATTACGGACAACTCCCTTGAAAAGGGAAAAGCGTATGAGGTAATTAACTCCGCGCAAATTGCCGCAGGTTTATTTTCCGATGCAAGCAGATCAATAGATCAAACTTACGCAGACGATCGGCTGCGCCAAAGACTCGCACTAATCGAAGCTGAATATCAATCCGGAAAGAGAGACGATGCCATCGCGCTTCTTAGCGATGTGCGAGCCTCAATTGAGAAAGAAGGTAATAAAGAAGCCAAATATACAAGGAATCTAGTAGATTTTGCAGTGCTTAAGTATAAGATAGGGCAGCACGACGACGCTGACGCCATATTTCAACAAATTAAGCGAGATGCCTATAACACAGAAGGCAAAACCCGATATGTGGATCGGATGGATGCGCTTATGGATTTGGCGCGTGGTGAAAACGAACTAGGCCGTCGATCCGTCGCGATCAGTACAATGAAGGAGGCTGAAGCTGCTTGCCGTGCAGCACGAAGCTCTGGTGAGAAAGCAACGGGGATAATGGATGACCCTGAACACCATGTTCTTGAGGGCTACTATTCGGTGCGAGATTGGGATAGAGCTAATCTATGGATCCACAGATATCTGAGTCGTAAAGGCAAATTTTATTTTAATTTCGGAGGCCACGAAGACCTGGAGTTAAGAATGGTGAAGGAAAAGCTCGAAGCTGAAGACGCGGTAGTTGCTTTGAATTCTACTAGAGTGACATCCATCAGGGTGCTAACCGACTCCAGCGCTCTTCCTGCGCGGCGTGCGCAGATTTGGTGCGATTATGTTACGAAATGGTTGAGTGCGCCGCTCTTTACAACCGATTTCAAAGTTACGTTAGCTGGCCTAGGTAGGTTCACGCCAGAAACCTATGAAGGCGGGAAATCTGAATCGATTTTTGACCACGTGAAACAACCGGCCGAGGATTTCATGGCTAGACTCAACGACATTCATGACATGCGTAAAGCGGCGGCGTCTGCGACGACGAACTCGTCGCTCATAGACCATGAGGCGAGCACACCTAATATGTGATCATGCCGTTTTGTTTCATGCCGCCGTATCGCTTTTCCTGCTCAAGAAAAACAAATTAGGACAGCACCGGTTTATGAACTGGCGTAATCGGTGATGGCTTTGGCCACGTCGAGTGTCGAATCTTTGCCGCCCTCGCCACAATATGATTCGCACCGATCCGAGGTCCCTATTTGCTACCCCTCGCCAGCTTTTCGTCAGTGGCGAATCCGTCGCTCCAAAGCAGCTCGATCGACGATAACAATGCGATCATCCTCTCCGGGCGAAGGCTTTTTTCGCTTCGATGTTCCCGTGAGGACCAGCTGGATATGTGGCTCAAGATCGCGAAGCCATTTCACAAGATCATCAGGTCCGACCAATGGAACTGCCATCGCCTCACAATACAGTTCGGTGTATTCAACACCACGGCTCGCGCGGCTTTCGCAAAGCATTTCGAGTACTTTTATGAACGCTTTTGATCGGTAACGAGAATACAGCTGACTCGCGAGTCGAGATTGCTGAGATCCTCCTGCCAGAAACATTTCCGTCTGCTGGGTTTCACTGCGCCGACCGGAATACCGCATTTCATCCTGAATTTGTGCAGCTGCCCTCTCGGCTGCCTTGAAGACATCGATTCCATGGAAATCGTTGGTGGCGTAAACAAGGTAATACTTCACTGATTCTCGGTCGGGCTCCAGAATCACTGCCGATGACACGTACTTAAAAGCGCAGAGTTGCTTCAGGCTTCGGCAATATTCGCGGACAGCCTGTTCAGCGCGTTCATTGTTCTCACGCGGAATCGTCTTTAGCGAGTCCAGCACTTCGTTCCGGCCAAACAATTTGTTGTAGCTCTCCGCGCGGTTCTCTTCTTCTAAGAATCGAATGATGTGGCGGGTCATTAAATTGATGAGCACTTCGCCGCTGCGGCCTTTCAAGAAGTCTTGCATGTTGCGCATGGGAATATCCGTCCACCCTTTGGATCGAGAAAGACGAATTTGAAAGGGTTCGGCGCTTTGTCCCGAATGATGCGATTAATAGCGGGAATTTGCTCCACGAACTCGCCACAAACAGCACGCACTCCAAAACCTTCAGTGGTTTGCGTCGCAGCAAAAGATTCGAGCGCTGCGAAAGCGCCCTTATCTTCTTCAACTAATATCGATTCAACTCGAAGCTTTCTGCCGCGTTCCATTAGACCGGCACGCGCTTCGCGCAGTGTTTCAATCGCGATCGCAAAAGAGGAATCGGCATAATCCTTACGCGTGGTTTGCCAAGGACCCGAGAAGGCGTCGATGTAGACGATTGAATCCCACTTAGACCCTACCTTGTACACTAAAGGCGCGAGGTATTTCTCAAGCAGGTAATGTTTTACGTAAGCCTGCTCTCGCCCGGTGTACGATGCGAGATCGGCTTTAGGCATAAGCGATCGGCCGAGGAAAGCCGTCCCACGTTGCTCCCTCGAGAACTCGGCCAGCCGCTTTTTTGCCTAACGGTACCATTCTAACAGGACGTTCCTCCGCAAGCTTCAGAGTTTGCGCGGGAACATCCTCTGCGATCGCAGTCGTTGGCGCCCAGTGTCCCCACTGTTTGAAATGAAACGGAACGTTAGCACTTTGACACTGGCGCAATAGGTTGCTCACCCAATCCGGATGCATCGGGCGGGACCTCGGTCCGCTCTCTCCCCCTGCAATCACCCAATCGATTGAATGTAATCCTCTTTTATGAAACCACGCGCTGAGATCGAGTGGCCCTAACAAAGGTTCACAGGAAAGAAACCGCACAACGGCGCCGTTCTGCAGCAAAAATGGAAGCCGTTTCTCCGCGAACGGCTGGCTTTCTACTGTCGTGCCCAACCAGACGTTTGCCGGCCAAATCTTTTTCCAAGGGGCCATCTGCTGGATGTTTTGAGGTCGCTTCGTTAGGAGCAGCCAATCCAGCCAGGGCGTCTGTTCGATTAAATTCCAAAGTCGCGTTCGTTGGGGATTCAATTCGCTGCGACGCTCGAACACATCTGCCATGCTCGCGCAGAAAACCCTTTTTCTTTTCCGAGCGATGCTCGCCTCTTCGTTCCATGCCAAAGGTTCGTTCCAATGTGAATCTGAGAAAAACCGACGATCCGCACTGCTTCCCCACACCCGATGTCCCATTCTCTTCGCCCAGAGTTCGGCGTAGCAGTTGTCGCACGCCGGTGAAACCTTCGAGCACCCCCACCACGGGTTGAACGTGTGATCCGTCCATTCGATCGATGAGTTCTGCGCCATTGTGAATAACTTGTAAACATCATTTATGCGGACTTGAACGGCGGGTCAAGCTTTAAAATATGTTCGAATGAACAGCCTGCCCAATTTGTCGGATCAAGACCCGCTTTGTGAAGAAATGTGTAGGTGCGCACTTTGCCTTCGGCGATGACGATCCGAGCCGGATTCGCGTTTTCGGCACGGGCCGTTTCCAGCTTCATTTCAACCATCTGATTTTCTTTAGTTCTCTTTCGACGACCTTGAACTCGGAATCCCCAGTGACGAGCTCAGCGTTTCTTGTCTTAGCCAAGGCCGCGGCGAAACAGTCCGCGTACGACATTTTCTTCGTTGCTTTGAAAACCGCAGCTTGACGCACAAGTTCTAAATCGCGCGTGTCTACCGGGACAAGCTCAATTTGCATCCCGGCGATCTCATGAGCTTTCGCCTCAGCCATTTCTTGCGATGCGCCGCGAAGGATCGAGTAGTAAATCTCTCCCCAATTCACCACGCTCATCAAAAGCTTCGGGCTTCCGCTCTCGGCTTTGATAAGAATTTTTTCGACCTCTTCAGCGCCCGGCTCGTCGTTAAACAAGACCATCAGCGCGTGAGCATCCAAAACCATCGTCATATCAAAGTTCCCGTTCGCGCTTCCGTTCGGACATGAATACGTCCATTGCCTTTGTGCCTTTGAGCGATCCTCGCAGACGGCGATAGTGCTGGGCCGTAAGAGGTTTCAGCACAATGTGGTCATTGTGTTTGTATACGACGGCGTGCGTTCCCTCGTTGATTTCGAAATCTTTGCGAAGCCATCGGGGAATCACGACCTGCCCTTTCACAGTGAACGTCACGGTGTCAGTTTTCGGTGTTGGATTCATGATATGTAGTATTACATTGCTGCAAGAAGTAAGTCAATAATATTTTTGTTGGAATATTATGCGGACGTAAGTCTTTCCCCAAGCGATCGGCTGTCGAGGCCTCCGATAGCTCCGTTTTAGCCCGCCATCACGGCGTTACGCGGCGACAAGAGGCAGTTCGGGCTGTACTGGGAAGGAGGATGTCGATCTTCCGATTTACGATCTGGCGTACTCGGCGATGGCTTTAGCCACGCCGAGGGTGGAATCTTTGCCGCCCTCGCCACGGCGAGTCAGTCCAAACGGCGGACATGTCGTAGGAAATCAAGTGGCCTTCCGCGATCACGCGAGCGACGGCGGTTTCTAGACGAGTGGCCATTTCGGTTTCTTTGAGCCAGTCGAGCATCAGCTTGGCGGTCAGTAGCATGGCGATTGGATTGACCTTGTATTGGCCGGCGTATTTCGGGGCCGATCCGTGCGTCGGTTCAAACACAGCGTAGGTGTCGCCTCTGTTCAGATCCTCAGCGCGCGTTTCACTTCTGCGGTCGAATAACGCTTTCCGTTCGCAGATTTTGCGCGCGCTTCGATCACAGCGAGATGATCCAGCATATCCGCGAGGTCCTCCTGCAAACGCGTCATCTCGCGGCGCTTACGGGCTATCTCGACGGCGAACTTCTTAAATGAGGTTTTAATCATAAGCCTCTTTGCGGTGTAGAACACGATGGACGAGGACCTCGTCGCCTTCAACATCGAATAGCACCCGATAGTCTCCGCAGCGTAGCCGGTAATCACAGTCGAAATTCGTTAGCCGCTTGATGTTCCCGCGCAACCCGTGTTCGAGTCGCGAAATCTTCGCCACAATCTGCGCGGCGAACCGTTTCGGAATGCGACGCAAATCTTCGAGGGCAACTTCCGTGTAAATGATTTCCATTTCGGTCAACGACCGTCGAGAAAAGCGTTGATTATGAACTGGCGTACTCGGCGATGGCTTTGGCCACATCGAGGGTGGAATCTTTGCCGCCCATGTCGTAGGTGCGGACGCGACCTTCGGCGATGACGCGGGCAATCGCGGTTTCAAGACACGTGGCCATTTCGGTTTCCTTGAGCCAATCCAACATCAACTTGGCGGTCAGGAGCATCGCGATTGGATTCACCTTGTATTGGCCGGCGTATTTCGGCGCCGATCCGTGCGTCGGCTCAAACACGGCGTAGTTGTCGCCAAGATTGGCGCTTGGCGCGAAACCGAGTCCGCCGACCAAGCCGGCGCACAAATCGCTGACGATGTCGCCGAACATATTTTCCGCGACCAGCACCGAGTAATCCTGCGGGTTTTTGAACATCCACATGCAGATGGCGTCGATGTTCACTTCGTCGGCCCAAATATCCGGATAATTTTTGGCCACGTCACGGAAACAACGCGTCATCAATCCGCCGGTCTCGCGCAGCACGTTTGGTTTTTCGATCAACGTGACGCGTTTGCGTCCGGTTTTCTTGGCGAACTCGAAGGCTTGTTTGCAAATGTTTGTGCATCCTTGCACGCTCATGATGCGCGTGGACAGCGCGACATTCTCAAGTCCCTTGTTGATCCACTTCTTCATCTTCAGATTGGCGCATAGCGCCGTGTAAACCGATTCCGGCAACGGGAAAAACTCGACGCCGCCGTACATGCCCTCGGTATTTTCACGGAACACGACCTGATCGATCGGCACGTCTGCGCCGCTCGGGTTTGTGATTTTATTGCCACGATAATTCAACGGATTGCCGGGGTAACTTTTGCACGGGCGCATGTTTGTATGGAGATTGAACAACTGCCGCAGCCCGACGATGGGCGAGAAATAGCTCAGGCCTTTGCCTTTCAGTTCCGGGCTCAATTCCTCTTTGGCTTTGTCCTGCGCCTTGCTGGTAATCGCACCGAAGAGCGCGCACGTGGTGTCCTTCAGGGCCTTCACGGTGCGCTCAGGAAGCGCGTTACCTTCCTTGCACCAAAACTCCCACCCGATATCGCAAGGGACATACTCGGCGTCGAGTTTCAGGCGATCGAGCACGAGACGAGCGGCCTCCATGACATCGTTGCCGACTCCGTCACCTGGCATCCACGCGATTTTGTATTTAGCCATAGGAGGGCGATTTTATCGACGAAGCTGCTACCCGCAAGCGGATGAATTCTGGGGAGCACAGGCCGCTGGCCTGTTGCATTCGGCGTCTCGCCGAATGCATCTGCGCTGAGCTATGTGGTCGCAAATTGCGACCAGTTCATCGACCGCGACCAATATCCCGTTGTGATGCAAGTTTAGTCATGAAAAGTCCGCGACGGCTGGCAGCCGTCGCCAACAGGCCGGCGGCCTGTGCTCCCCGGAATCAGAGCGAAGCCGACGCACGAAAAAGCTCGAAACTACGCCGCTCCCGCCTTTGCGCGAAGGCGGCGGGCGACGAGATTTTCAGCGCCGCCGGCAACGATTAATTCCTGGGCCGCAGGACTGAGCGGCGGAAAGGCGAATGATTTTCCGTCCATGGTCAGGACGGATTTAGCGTAATCGATCGTGATCTCCGACGCCACCGTGGTAGTCGCGCGATTCTTCAGCGTGGCGCGCAGGTGCGACACCAACTCGGGGCACTCGAACACGACAAAGCCGTTATTAAACGCGTTCCGCTTATAGGTTTCCGAAAAGCTGGCGGCGATCACGCAAGGAATTCCCTTGAACTTCAGCGCCGTCGCTGCCTGCTCCCGACTCGATCCGCTTCCAAAATTGAGTCCGCCCACGACGATGTCGCCCTTTTGATAAAGCGTGTTGAAGTTGGGATCGTAATTTTCAAATGTTACCGCCGCCATTTCCTCTGGCGTCATATCGTCGCGGTAAGTGTGTTTGCTCCCGTAAATCCCGTCCGTGTTCAAATTGTCTTTGTCGATGAAAAGAACTCGACTGCGCACGCTGGACGGAAAACCGTCGATGATCTTTATCGAGCCCGCCGTCTGCGTTTTCTTTTCTGCCCTCCGAACAGCAGTCCCAGCGGCGCGTTCGGCAAAATCTTTTGGCGCGCAGATAAATCCGGCGAGCGCGCTGGCCGCCACCACTGCGGGCGAACCCAAATACACCAGCGCATCGCGATCGCCCATCCGGCCTTTGAAATTGCGATTAGTTGCGCTGATCGCGGTCTCGCCTTTTTGCACCAAACCGCGACCCAGGCCGATGCAAGCACCGCACCCGGGCGGCAGCGGAATCGCGCCCGCGCCTATCAGAGTTTGCCAATCACCAGTGGACTTAGACCGGGCTTGGACTTCGGCGCTTGCGGGGGCCAAGTAAAATTCGACGCCGGCGGCAACGTGTCCGCCCTTGGCGCGCACGACTTCGGCGGCGTCATGCAAATCCTCGAAACGCGCGTTTACGCATGATAACAAATACGCCTTTTGAATGGCCACATGCTTCCGCTCCATTTCCGGCAGCGACACCATGATCTTAACTTCATTGGGACCGGACACATGCGGAACCACGGTCGCCAGATCAAGTTCCAGTTCGATGGCGTACTCAGCGTCGGCGTCGGCGCTGATCTCGCGGCGATTCTTCCACCAGGCGTCGATATCGGCGTCCGTATATCCCGAGCGACTTTTCGGTCCCCGCGTCCCCGGGCGTTTCGGATTCGTGAACTCAGCGACGCGCGATCGCAAATAATTTACCGTTACTTCGTCGAATGGAAAAATGCCTGCCAGAGCGCCCCATTCGGTTGTCATGTTGGCGATGGTCATGCGCGCCGACATGGCAAGATTCGCGACGCCGCCGCCGACGAATTCCACCGCGTGATTGAGCACCTCGTCTTTATTGAAAAGCCCGCACAACGCGATGATGACATCTTTCCCGACGACACCAGGCGAAAGTTTTCCCTTCAAAAGGACTTTAGCGACTTTGGGAACCTGCCACCATGTGGCTCCCGTTGCCCAAATGCTCGCGGCATCCGTTCGCACCACCGGCGTGCCGAGCGCAGCCGCCGCGCCGTACAGATTCGAGTGCGAATCGCTGGCCACCACCATGGCGCCGGGAACAACATAGCCCTGTTCCACCATCACCTGATGCGAGATGCCGGTGCCCGCCGGATAAAAGTCGATGCCGTGATCGCATGCGAACGCTTCAATATTTGCGTACTTTTCCAGATTCTTCGGCGTAACATTTTGAATGTCGTGGTCGATGGCGAACACCGGTTGCGCCGGATCGGCGATCGTCGTCGCGCCGATCTGCTTAAACTTTGGAATCACCGCGCCGGTGTTGTCGTGGGTCATCACATGGCGCGGACGAATAGAAATAAAATCGCCACTGCGAACCACCTTGTCCGGAGCGAGTCCATCCGCGTGGCGTGCAGCGATTTTCTCAACGAGCGTGAGGCCCATACCAAGACTCTCAACAATCAACTCTCAACTATCAACTATTGGGAATCATTTCTTTGCCGCGCGTTTACCAAGAAGCTTGGCGATATCGAAATCTACGAAATCTGCATGATGAAAGATGATCGACTCGATCGAGCGCTCCATCTTATCGCCTTCATGACTGTGCGTGGCGATGATGTGCATCACTTCGCCGGGAATCCCATGCTTGTAGGCCAGCGCGACGCCGCTGAACGGATGCCGCACCTGCTGGCCAAATTTGCCCTGGATCACTTTGCCGGACGCGTCCTTATCGTACTCGAGCGGCTTGCCCACATCGGCGAGCAATGCGCCGGCGATAAGATAATCGCGCTGAACGGGAATGCCGCAGCGGAACGATTTCTCCAGCACATCGGCGATGGCGATGCATTGGCGGGCGCACGAATTTAGATGCTCGACGAAAGTCATGTCGATGTCGCCCGCAAGCAGAGTGAACTTGACCGCGCGCAGTTCGTCGAAAGTCCAGCCCTTGCCGCCGCAGCCCGTGGTAATGGCTTCGCTCCACACCGCCGCCACCTTTTCACGCAACGACTTGTCCTTGATCCTCTTCAAGCTGGGAAAGAGTTGCGCGATTTGCGTGACGCTGTAGCTCGGTTGAGTTGTTGTCATGATGGTTACGTCTATTTCAATCGATATTTTTGGGGTTTTGAAGACGTTCGTTCGATTATTTTTCTCGCTTCCAAATCGAGTTTAACAGTTTCTCCGTACCAACTTATATTCCCTGAAAATTTGCTCTTTAAGCTCTTGTTCAGGTGATTGAACAACTCGGTGTGAGTGAGTTCCTTATTTCGCAGCGCTGATAGGATCGCCTTTTTGAGCGTTTCGTATTTTTTCCGGTCGATATTTTTCCCGCTTTTACCCAATGGGTGTTTGGTAAGTATTTTTTCTTCCGCCATTTTTCTTCTCGTTTTTAAATATTATTTTTTAGGCTTCTCGGCGACGGCCCGTCGCTATTCTATTTCTGGCGGTTCCCGCCGCGAGCTAAGCTCTGAACCCACCCTCCGAGTTTGTCCTTGTTTAGCGCTAGAGGCGATACGCCAGACGCTGAACAGATACCCACCTGCACGGCGCCGCGTAGATTGAACTTGCCTTTTGCCGTTCCCTTACAGCTACCGGTCGCCAAAAATCAAAATGTCACCGTCACTTCATTAGAGCACGTGGAAGTGCCGGCTTCGCATACCTTATACGTGTAGCTGGCATGGCCACGAGCACCGATTGAATCGGTGTAGAAGCCGTTGTTCGGCACAGTGACGATCGACACGCCGTCGCGGTAAACATCGATGTTGGTCGAAGCCGCCCCGCTCCAGGAGAGGTCCACTCTCTGTCGCCCCTGTACTTTGTAGCCACGCGCACTGAGCGTAATCCCCGGTGTCGGTGTCGGCGTCACCGTTGGTGTGGGTGTAGGTGTGGCCGTGGGCGTAGGCGTTGGGGTAGGGGTTGGAGTTACAGTAGATGTGGGCGTTGGAGTCGGTGTCGGCGTGGGAGTGCCTCCCAAGCAAACGTTCACGTTTGTCGTTTGACCATTTGTGATGGTGAAGTTTCCTGTTTGCGTCCCAATCCCCGTCTTCGAGACCGAATAGGTATACGAACCGGGGGTTGCGACAGCGTCGTAGGTCCCATCGGCAAGTGTCGCGCCGTAAGGCCTGCCGTCGATTGACACGGACGCATTAGAAATCGCCGCGCCTCCGCTACATGCCGTAACGACAAAATGCGCAATACCCTTTTGTGGCGCGGTGCATTCGGTGAACCTGAAGTAGCCGATACGTGTTCGCCAATTAAAGCTGGTGGTTGTCAGATAGTACTCGTTCGTATAGTAGAATGTGCAGTCGTCCACCGGATCAACGGTGATATCGCTGTAATCGCCCCACCGATTGGAGGTGCCTGTCTGGCTACCGGTGCCGTCAAAAAGATGCTGTTCACCCGACAACGTATTCAATGGGTCCGTCGCCAATCGGCCCGCGTAACGAATTTGCGGGTTAATTGAGCCGCTGGACGCGCTAAATCCCAGCGCAATGTTGCCCTGGTTATCGGAGGCAATGCTGCCCATCCAGCGCCAGGTGGTATCAGGCTGATATGTGCTCTGCTGGAAAATCGTCCAGTTCCCGGGTTGCGTCCGCCGCAGTTCGATCCAGCGAATACCTGCCACCGAATTGGCGCTCACTGTGTAGTTATCGAGCAGCGACTCGTGACCGTCGGAGAACCGGCGATAGGCATTCCGGAACATCATTCGGTCGGCGATAGCGTCCAGTCTGGCGGTCGTGCTAACTTGAGGCACGCAGTTGCGCGTCGTGGGACAGAGTGCGGTGAAAGATGCTGCCGGCACGCTTGCTTCCAGAGTAAATGTCGAGTTGGCCGGAGTCGCGAAATCCACATGGTATGCCCATACCTTGTAAATAAGCGGGGAACCCTGTGGCCACGCGACGAAGTGGTTTGGATCGCCAGCGAGTGGCGGAATAATGCCATCCAAATCGGCTGGCAGGAAAGTCTCTTCGCTGGAGCCGCCGATAATACCACGGGTTTGCGAGGTGGCAGTGGGATCGCCCACCAACATCTTGACCCGATCAAATACAAAAGGCTGAGGGCCGAGAAAAGCTGTGCCCAACGTGTTGAAAACGTTAGCAGCCATGTAATAGCCATCCGGCCAGACGCCCAGCTTGGGATAATCAAGAAAGTTGCTGGTCAGGTGGAAGTCGTACCGGTACCAGGCGCCGGTGGCGTCGCCGGTCTGTGAGATGGCGATACACTCGTCTTGCGGAACACTGGCCCCGCTAGGCACTGCGAATTGGCTAATAATCCAGCGGTCGGCGAGCTGATCGTAGATCACCACCGGATCACCGCTGCCACTTTGGCAGGCGCCGCCAAAACCGGACCAAATTGAACCTATTGCGACGGGGCCAAACAGCGATGTACCGGTAATTTTATCAAAAACCTGGAGTCCTTCGTTTACCATCTGGACGTACTGAGTTTTTCCCACCTCACCATCCGTATCGGGCGGAGCGCAATTGCAGCTGACACCCGGGAAAGGAATCCCAGCCCAGTTGAGAACGGGACCGGGAATCGCTGGCGTGTTTATCAGCCGCTGCCAAAAACTGCTTTGAATAACTTGATCCGGTCCATCCTGATGCTGATGCGGTATTTTCGGATTGAGATTCGCCTCGTGTTCTGTTTGCATTGGCGGCCAGATCAATGGCTGCTCGCGCAGCGGCCGCGACAGATCGCTATGCAACGCCGTGATCACTGTCGTTTGGCCGACTTGTTGTGCTTTCGGTTCCTGAGCTTGCGCCTGAGCTGCGTTTGCCTGGGCAGAGGCATTTGAGAACGCGCCAGAGCCGAGTAGCGCGATAGACACGCCGGCAAGGCAAAAAACAGAAGCAAATAAGACGCGAAGGTTAAAGAAGCCAGATTGCGAAGTAGATTTTTTTTTCATCGTGGAGGTTCGTTAGGGTGCGGGGAGTTTGCGCTAAAACGCCGAGGAATCAATAACTTTCATTTTGTCTGTTGCGGCTCGGAAAGCGCTGCAACACTTCTGGCTGGTGGGCCGTCGTAGCCGTGATTGACGGGATCGATCCGGCGCATCGGTTTCTCGCGCGTTTGTTCTTCGATCACGTGCGCGACGAGCCCGGGCGTGCGCGCGATCATGAAAATGCCGTTGAACGCGGCGGGCTCCATTTCCAGATCGGCGAGGATTGCGCCGATGGCGCCGTCCACGTTGATGGGCAGCAATTTTTTTGCGTCGGCGAACGCTTTCTCGACCGCACGCGCTGCTTGCATATGCACGCCGTCCACGCCGGCCTCGCGCGCCAGTTCGAACAGCCGTGCCGTGCGTGGATCCTTGGTGTGATAGCGATGACCGAATCCTGGCATCCGCTCGCCCGTTTCCCGCATGGCCGCGAGCGTGCGCGTGGCCGCTTCATCCATCGAAATGGATTCATGCTCCGCGCGATCGGCGATCGCTTTCAGTTGCCGGGCGCAATCTTCAATTGCGCCACCGTGATGACGATTGATCGACATGATCCCGGCGGCGACCGACGCGCTCAACGATGCCCCGGTCGATGCGACGGTCCGGGCAGCCAACGCGCTTGGAGGCGTCGCGCCATGATCGATCGACGCCACCAAAATCGCGTCCATCAAGCGCGCGACCGCCGGTGACGGTAATTCGCCGGTCAAAATTAAGTATACCGCTGCACCAAAGGAGACGCGTCCCATGAGATCGGCGATGTCGTATCCGCGCACCGCAACCCGGTTAGGCTCGACGCGGGTGATGGCAGTATTCCAGACGGCGTTCTTGTCGGTTTCGCTCATGAGACTTTGTCCTTTCGTTCGCTTGAGAATTTCAACCACCGCGCCTGGCAACTCACCAAAAGCATCGACCACGGTAGCCCCGGCTTCACGTAACGCCTTCACTTTTCCAGTGTGAGTGCCTCGGCCACCTTCGATAATCGCTCCCGCGTGACTGAAGCGCGTGCCTTCGCGCGCCGCTTTCCCGCCGATGTACGCAACGACCGGCTTGGTGACTTTTCGATCACGAATCAATAGCGCCAATTCCTCCTCCTGTGACGAACCAATTTCGCCAAAGATGACGATGGCTTCGGTGAGCGGATCGGCTTCGAACATTAATGCTGCATCGGGAATGCGAATTCCAAGAACAGCGTCGCCGCCGATGTGCACAATCGTTGAGATGCGCACCCCGGACCGTCCCAAGTAGTAGCCCGTGCTCGAAGCCATACCGCCGGAGCGGCTGATCACTCCAACGCCTTTCGGAATTCCAGGCTTAAACCATTGCCGCGCACTTTCCGCGCGACCCCCGATCATGCCGACCACGGCCTTGCCCGGACTCAAAACTCCGAGTGTGTTCGGTCCAAGAAAAGTCGCGCCATTTGCCTTGGCTGCAGCCGCAATCTCCATCGCGTCCCACACTGGCACGCGATCGGGAACGAGCACCGTCAGTTTGATTCCCGCGTCAATTGCGGAAATCGCCGCGTCCTTCACGCCGGCTGCAGGCACAAAAAGCACCGAGATGTCGATCCCGCCCACGGCTTTGACCGCATCTTGTGGTGCGTCGAACACCGGGACGCCGAGAATGGTCTGTCCACCTTTACCCGGCGTCACACCCGCAACCACGTTCGTTCCGTACTCCCGCATCAGGCGCGTGCGGGCCCGGCCCTCGCGGCCCGTGATGCCTTGCACCAGAACGCGCTTCGTCTCGTCGATCAGAATTGCCATTTAGCGCACGCCTCCAATGAGTTTATTAAGCCCGGGAATATCAAGTTCCAGATAGAAGCCTTCGATTCCATCGAGGCGACACTCGACGTCGCACGCAAGCAATTCGGAATCCTTTGTCGCGAGCTCTTCGCCCGTCAACGCTGCTGCCGGTGCACTCTCGCGATCTATAATCAATCCGCCCGAATGCGTCTCGACGGCGCGGCGAATCCCGGGCCATTTCGCGGTGTCGATCCAAACGCGGCCGCCCTTCACCGGAAAACTTCTGGCCGATGGCTCCTTTACGAACTTCGCCACACGCGGCGCGCGCGGTTTCCATCTTGTCCCGCCTCCTCCCGCGACGAGTTTCGCAAAGCGCTCGGCAATCGTGGCCGGTGCGTCGCTCTTGCGATAGCCTTCGACAGATGCGCGTAACTGCTTCGACATTCGATGCAAAATGTCCACGGCCCGATCCTCTGTGTTGCCGCCCAACCGAATCACCGCCGGAATATCCAGATCGAGCTCCCAAAAAGCTTTTGCCAATCCGTAGGCCGACCAATATTGTTCCTGGCTCGCGACACCGGAGCCGGAACCGAAATAGCCGACCAGATCGGGCTGGGCCAGAATGATTCGAGCGGCGCGATAAACTTTTGACGCGGATGGATTGCCGCTGGTGTCGGTGAAATTGGCGATGGTGAATCCCGCGTTTACGATGGCGTCCATCGACATCATCGATCCGCCCCCGCCAGCGCCGTGAAAACCAACCAGGCCTTTGGAGTCTTTGGCCGCCGCCGTGGCCAACTGCGCGAAATAAAATGTTCCGCGGTGATCGCTTTGTTCGACCGCGTAAGCTACCCGCTCAAGCGCCGTCGGTGGATGATCGAACTCTCTCGCAATCTCGATCCCGAGTTCGGGGTGCCGACTGACCGCGTAATCATCAATCGTGATGCGGCAATCGGCGGCGACGAACTCACCATCCCTGGTCAGCACCAGCGGATTGATTTCGAGCGACCGGGCTTCAACGCTGCGCGCGGCGCCAAATAATTTTCGAATTGATTCGGCCAGTTGCGTCGCGTGGGTCGGCGAAAGTCCGCATGAAGAAACCGCTTCATGAACTGCTGAGTCCAGCGGTCCGCGACTCACATCGCAGGGAATGCGTCGCGTCGAGGCTGCGCGCTCTTCGATTCCACTGCCGCCGCCTGCGGCGAAAATAATCACTGGAGCGCGAGCGGCATCATCGATAGCAAACGAAAGAAAAAACTCT
>WNGE01002854.1_pt1 | contig 20729 bp, 18 predicted proteins | sample 5400651 | NCBI WGS metagenome assembly WNGE01 (sample SAMN13153370, study PRJNA577476) | soil metagenome | isolation source: 60 cm soil or saprolite under grassland replicate 2 | place: USA:California | collected 2016-06-15 | reverse complement strand
TGGATTTTCGCGTACGATTCCGAACGTGTGGCGCAAAACTCGGCCGCAATTTTGAGTCAGGCAGCGCCTGCGCTCCCGCTATGCCGCGTGCTGAATAGGACCCCAGGCCAGGTGCCGCCGTTCCTGATTTTCGCTGCGCAGAATGGGACATGCAAACTGTACCGCACTATTGCGCAATAAAAATTGCGCTCTGAAGCGAGAATTCGTTGACATATGTTGACGACTGTCCCAATACTACCGGATGCTCAAAAGATTCGTCCCGCAAAAGCCGATGCCGCCGGTTACAGAAAGATCGCGGTATTCGGGTATGGAAGATGACAACAATCATCCTGCGAATGGCGAAGAACCAATAATAACATCAACAATCATCGATAAACCAAAACCTATGGCAGATCACGGTGGCAAAGACATCCTCTCGAGCGATGTCGAAATCAAAGGCTCAATCAAGTTCCAAAAGGAACTTCTCATCGACGGGAAGGTCGAAGGGGAAATCAATTCTGACGGCGTCTTGACGATTGGTGAAAACGCTGACATTCGCGGCGAAGTAAAAACCAAATCGATCACCGTCTATGGCAAAGTGCAAGGCAACATCACAGTGGCCGAGCGTTGCGAGCTAAAATCAAAATGCACATTGCAGGGAGATTTGAAAGCAGCGCGCCTTGTCATTGAAGAGGGAGCGACTTTTATTGGCAAATCGGAAGTCACCAGCGGCTCGATTTCCGCGAAGTCGGCCCCAGCCCGCCCGGAAGTCGTGCGGTCCAGCGAGCCAATCAAGGCGGCGTTTGGAGGGCGCTGATAGAGAAGGGAATCCAGGGGTTAGCGTCCGGTGGCCAGTCCGTCGCCTGCAAAAGTCAGTCTTGAATGCCCACACTGTGGCTTCAAGCAGATGGAGTATGCAGCGGCGAAAAGCTCGATTTGTCGCCAATGCGGTCGCTACTTCTCTCCATTTGCACCGAAACCAGGGCTGAAGCTGCGGGTCCGCGAAGAAGCGCCTGCTGCTGCGCCAGCCAGCTCTTCCATCCTCGGCAAATTTGAGGATTTTTGGAAACGGCAGCACAGCTCTGTTATTGAGTGTTTCGAATGTAAACGGAAACAGCAGGTTTGTGGCAGCGCCACTTCCACAATCTGCCCGTCGTGCAGCGCGCACATTGACTTGCGAGACTACAAAATCACCAGCGGTTTCAGCCGCACGATTCGGACACGAGGGGACGTACATCTCACGGGCAAAGGCGATCTGGGCAGCAGCAGTGTGGTTTGTCGGTCCGCCTTAATTGAGGGCAGACTCCGAGGCAATCTGCATTGCGACGACACTGCCACGATCAACTTCGCAGGGAAAATTCCGGGGCGGATCAGTGCGCGGCATGTCGTCGTTGAGCGCAAAGCCGATATTCATTGCTTTCGACGGCTCCAGGCGGAAAGCATCGAGATCAAGGGAAGGATGTCGGGAGAGATCATTGCCCAAACCGTGGAGATTCAAAAAAAAGGCGCACTCGAAGGCGATGTCACCGCGAGAGCAATTTCGGTGGAAAAAGGCGGCATGTTTTCCGGTCAGCTTGTGATTGGCCGGGCCGATCTTACACAGGGAGAACTGTTGCAGGAACGGAAGCCTGACGTCGCGCCCACTCCAGAGAGCGATTTTTCGGGGGTCGACCCGCGGCCTTTGCCCGCGACGTAACAGCAATCTGCTCCATGCAAAGACTGCATCCCCGCAGTCCGTACGAGAAACTTGGCGGCTATGTGCATCTGCCACGTTTGATCGACAAAGCCAGGCTTCACCGCGAGGGCCTGCTCAATGGCTACAACTATAAAACCGTCGGGTTCGACAAGCATCTGCTGGCTTTCCTAAAAATTGATGGCGACGCGTTTGAAGAAATCGTCAACAAACTGGATGGGGATGACGCAATTCTAAAATGGGTGCAGACAAACGGTGCGCGGCATTCTCCCGAAGCAATTGAACAGTGGAACCAGGCGATGATTTCACGGCATCCAGATACGGCCGCAAAAAAGGCGCGCTTTCTCCACTTTCTAAAGGAGGCCGGTGGAGAGGGGCGCAAAGATATTCGGACTTATTTCGATCTGATCGAGTTCGACGAAGGACGATTGAAATGACCCGCCTTCGCCAAGGCTACGGCGTGGCAGGCGAAATCCAACGCAGTCTTAACTCCTAAGACTAGTAAGAATCTGATCTGCGTTTTCCAGCGTCTCTTTGCTTCCGATATCGAGCCATTTCCCCTTGATCTGGTACGTCTTTACTGGTTTACGCGTGTAAAGCCATTGCACGAACCGGCCCGGCTGATCGGGGTTATTGCCAGCTGCAAGGTATGTGGTCAGCAGAGAGAGGACCGCAGGCGAGTAATAGTAAAGGGCGATTGCGGCCAAGGTTCCGCGCGGCTTCTGTGGTTTCTCTTCCAGGTGAGTAATGATTCCATCGTCGTCGATTAAGACATTGCCGTACTTTTTGATTGCTTCGCGATCACCAACATCATAGACGCCAACGGTTACTTCGCTTCCTTTGGCGCAAACCACAAATCCCTCGAGTGATTCAGTAAACAAATTGTCGCCGGCAACAATGAGGAGGCTGCTTTGGCTCAAGTTCTCGCGCGTGGCTACAAAATTGATATCTCCAATTGCTCCCAGCTTATCGTCGTCGCTCTTGGAGCCATCGTTTACAATTTTGAATTTGAATCGCGGATGTCGATCTTGATAGCCCTCACTCCAAGCCTGAAAATCCCCCGCGAATTTGTCATTTGTCACTACATAAATCGTCCCCAGATCGGGAACATCCTGAAGGTTGTCCACCACCCATTCAATGATCGGCTTACCACCGACGACGAGCAGCGGCTTCGCTTTGTTGAGGGTCAGTGGATAAAGGCGTGTTGCATAGCCGGCCGCGAGAATTAGAGCGTTCATAAGATTAAGAAAGCAGAGCTGTACGCGCTTCTTACTACTTCGATTTTGAAGCGCCACCACCCAGAATCGCATTTTGAAGACGCTGCTGGATCGTCCTGATGCGATGCGAATCGGTAATCTTGGCACGTGTGGAACGATCCACGACGTACAAAGTATCAATGGCTGCGCCGGCCTGCGTGTTGATGCGAGAGAGCGGGACCAAAAGATTTTCGCGGTCAAGGCAGGTCAAGACATCGTAAAGTAAGCCGATCCGGTCCGGTGCCTGAATCTCAATAAGCGCATAAACCGGATGCGTCTTGTTATCGATTGCAATCCGCGTTGGAAATTCAATTCCTGTCGTAAGACGATGGCTTTGACGCTTGGCTTTTTCGATTAACGGAAGGAAATCAAAGCTCTCGTCTTCGAGCGCTCGCCGCAAAGTTTGCTCTACCAGCGTGAAGTCGCGCTGGTGTGTGACAGGTCGTGCTTTCGTGTCACACACACGAAAAACGCACAGCAGAACGTTGTCCCCCCGCGGAAAGATATCAGCGCTCAAAATATTCAAAGGCACAACTGAAAATGAGCCGGCCACTTTTGCCAATAACCGTTCACGCTCCCACGTACAGAAGATGACAACAGTGTGACCCTGTTCCGGAACGGCCTTCCATTGGATTGCCGGAGCCAGCGGGAAATCTCCCTCGCTGGAAACATTCTCCAGAAACGACCGGAACAGTTTCAGGTGTTCGATAATCTCAGGAACGTCGCTGGCGCGAAAATAATTGTCGGGCATGAACTCAAAGTGAGCTTCAATCTCTCCTGCAAAATCCGAGGGAAGCTTTGCTGTCACCGACGCCTGCAAGCTCGCGCGCTGGACTTTTGTTCGCTCGTAGTAAGACCTTTGGTCCGCGAGACAGCGGGAGGTCTCGTGAAATAGCGCCCATACCAGAGATTCTTTCCAATCCGACCACTCCTCCGCGCTTGTGCCCTGGCCATCCGCCAGAGTAAGCAGCATTAACGCATTTAGGTTTTTCTGGTGCTTCACGACGTGGGCGAAGTCTGTCACCGTCGCCGGATCATCAAGGTTTCTTTGCTGCGCGGTCTGCGAAAGCGTGAGGTGATGATCAACCAACAGGATAAGGGACTTGCGCTGCTCGGACGACAATTGCAGCCGCGCAGCGACACGCTGGGCAAAGAGCGCGCTCGCTTCGGAGTGCGGCCTGGCGCCAACTGCTTTACCGCTGTCGTGTAAAAGGAGCGCGAGATAGAGCACAAATGGGTCCTCCAGTTTCTCGAAAATTTTGCGATAAGGAACCAGCTTCGGATCGTTCGTCTGCGTCAGGGCATCAAGTTTATCGATGCACACCAATGTGTGCTCGTCGGCCGTGTAACGATGCAGAAACTCATGCTGCACCAGACATGTAAGCTGTCCGAATTCGGGAATGTAGCGCCCAAGAAAATCGACCCGATGCATCATTCTGAGAATGCGACCTACTCTTCCCTTTTTGGATAGAATATCCTTGAAAATCGCACGCGGTCCGCGTGCATACTGATACGTGCGGGTAACCTGGCCGAGGCTTCGGCTTAGCAGATCCTCGAGCTCCGGGCTCAGATCCAGGCCGCGTTCCTGCGCGATTTCAAATGCTCGCATCATCTGCTCGGGGTCTCTGCGAAAAAGATCGCGACCCGCCGGGTGCAACTGCTTGTTGCGAACGAAGAAAAAATCTCCCACGGGAGTTTTGTGCGTTCGCATCAGCGGAAGAAAACTGAACAGAGAACGGGTCTTGCTTGTGACATATCCGCTTACAAATTGCTCCGTAATGCGTTCCGTGACCCGGAAGATGTTTCGCGTGTGCTCGTAATAATCCCGCATGAGCTCCTCGCTGCCCCGAAAATCTTCGGGGTTCCCAGAAGAATAATCGAGCCGTTTTGCGATCTGTTCCTGCAAACTAATGTGAAGAATGTCGGTCGCGCGTCCCGTCGCGTAATGTAAAGCGGTGCGCAGACGCAGGAGAAAATCGTACGCGTTTTCTATCCGGCGCTGGTCGCTTTCGCTCAGCCAGTCTTTTCCCACAAGCTGGTTCGTGCTCAGTGAACCCTCTTTGAAATAGGTCATCCAAAGAAGGTTTTGATAATCGCGCAGGCCGCCGCATCCACTTTTCAGGTTCGGTTCCTGGAGATAGACACTGTCGCCGAATTTCTTGTGGCGGGCGACCTGATCCTGTATGCGCAGTTCAACGTATTCTCGTTCACATCCGTTGACACACTTCGAACGAAATTGCCGCCGAAATTCCCGTGCCAGATCGGCATCGCCCGCGAGAAACCGCGATTCCAGCATGGCAGTCTTTGTGCGCATGTCCTGATTCGCTTGAGCGACCGCTTCTTTGATCGAGCGCGTGGAGTGTCCAACCTTGAAACCGCTGTCCCATAGGAGATAAAGAACCTGCTGCACCATCTCCTCCAGATGCGGCGAAATCCCCTTCTTTTCCTGATGATGCAAAAGCATCACATCGATGTCACTAAACGGGTTCAGCTCGCCCCGGCCATATCCACCAAGAGCGACCAAGGCAAGTGGGACTTTGGCGGCCCCGTTTCCGCGAGCAGAGGTTTCAGCAGCCCCGAAAACATACTGCAATAAAACGTCAACCAGCTCGGCGCGCCGGGCACAAATCTCTCGGCCACCGCCACCCGCCTGATGCTTCAGACGCAACCGATGCTCCTCGACCTTCAGAAACTTCTTGTAAAGCGGAAGGACTTCGGTTGGGCGTCTGGCACCCGTCGCCGCAAGACGGCTTGCGGCGTGCGCCAAAACTTGCTCCAGATGACGGGACGTTTTCATCGGCAATTCGGATTGCTGTTCAATTTAAAATTGGATCTTGAAAATCCAAATCGATCTCAGAAGGAGAAGAAGCAATCGGTCAGTGACGACTGCTTTTCACCCTGGCGACAAGACCTTACGCCCCGCCGAGGTTCAATATTTCAAAAATGAAGCGACCGCTGTCGGCTCGAGCTGCTTACGGCCATGGAGGAACTCCAATTCAATGAGAAACTGTGCTTCAAGGAGGCGTCCCCCCGCTTTGCGAATGAGGACAGCCGCAGCGGCAGAAGTTCCGCCCGTGGCCAGCAAATCATCTACCAGCACAATTTGTTCACCCGCGTTAATAGCATCGATGTGCATCTCCATTTCCGCTTCGCCATACTCGAGCGAGTAACTGGCCACCTCAGTCTGGAAAGGAAGCTTGCCGCGCTTTCGGATCGGAACGAAACCGACACCGAGCTCATACGCCACCGCCGATCCAAAGAGGAACCCGCGCGCGTCGATCCCAACAATTTTGTCGATCTTTCTCCCGCGACAACGCTCCAAAAACAAATCGATGGATGCCCGAAATAACGCCGGATCGCTCAGAATCGGCGTGATATCCTTGAATAGTATTCCTTTTCTCGGAAAATCAGGAACGTCGCGCACACCGGCACGCAATTTCTTGACTATGTCGGAAGCCATCGGCGCGACGCTAGCGGCCTACCGACAAACGTCAATGGCAATGGACTAATGAGTTATTGTCCGCGCAGATGCAACTCTTCAGTCTTGCCATTTGTGACTAACCAATGTTTGTCGTGTAAGACGTAGTGAACTCGCGTTCCATCCAACGAGACGCCAATGGAACCCGCGCGAGAATCTTCCCCGAGAGTTTCCAACGAGTGTAACGCCTTCAAGTAAATCGGAAGCCGCTCTTTTGGTTGGTAAAACATCTCCATCTCGCCCTCTGTATCGCGCTTAACGCTGGGCCTCGGGAGTCGAGCAAACCAACCGTCGCCAGAGCCGCCCATCCGTGACAGCTGCAGGTACACAGTGTCCCGAGTAACGCCAATATCAGCTACACCGATTTCAGCGGGCGTCGTATTCTGCGTCTCAAGCGTCGCAAGCGGAGCACACCGGTACGCTGCTATCGAAAAATCGTCCTGTTCGTCAATCTTATCTGTTCGGATCTCGCCGCACCATAAATCACCGTACGCCGCGAAGAATAATTCACCATTAGCAGCAAAAGCTAAGGATGAAGGATAAGGATGGCGTCGCATACGCACAGGAGTCCACTCCGCTGGATCGTTAAACGTGAAGATAGGATGTTCCCGGTCATCTGTTGTCACAAAAATACGCTGCATCTTCGGATCGTACGCAATTCGCCAGAAGCTGACGCCGGTTGGCGCATCGCGTATTTTGCTCAACCGCTCGGATTCCGGTTCGAAGGACCAGACAGCTTTGGCTGTTGTACAGAAGAAGCGGTTTTTGTTCGTACAGGTGATTCCGCGAAGCGGGTCGGAAGCGTCAAGCTGCGTCAAAAGAATTTTCCGAATCGTCTTCTTGTTTAGATCGATTTCTTCTACAGCTGGTTTGGACTCGATGTCGCTGATTAGGTAAACTCGTCCACCATCGCTTGAAAAAACTGCATCGCCAGCGCTGCAGTACGATACGCTCAATAGGAAAGCCAGGACGGCGGCTACGAATGCTAGTGGCGTGTTGCGCGCCATGGACATAGAATTGACCGCCACTCTGGCGGAATACAAGCTGCTTTGCCATGAGCGCAAGCGACTCTAGAATAGGCTTTGGTGGATCGAGATCTTCTCATCATTTCGACAATCTGTTTTCTCGCGGCCGTGGTCCGCACCGCGGTCGCTGTGCGCGCCGGAGTTTTTCGACCAGGAAGATTTAATTTTCTCGCGATTGGACTGGGCTTTCTTTTTCAAACGGCGTTTTTATCGATCCGCGGTCATGCGCTGGGACGTTGTCCTCTGACGAATCTGTTTGAGGTCTTTATCTTTCTCGCCTGGTCGGTAGCCCTCATCTACATGCTGGTCGGCCCAGCCTACCGTCTCTCACTCATGGGCGCGTTCACGGCGCCACTGGTCGTCCTGGTGCAAGGCCTTGCATTGATGGCGCCAATCGATGTTCGTCATCCAGTCAGGGTGCCCGCCAATTCTTCGCTGGAATTCCATGCATCGGTTTCGCTGGTGGCCTATGGCGCCTTCGCACTCGCCTGCATCGCGGGGGTAATGTATTTGGTGCAGGAGCGCCAACTCAAGACACATCAATTGCGTTCGATTTTCTATCACCTGCCGCCGCTCACTGATCTCTTTACGGCAATCACCCGCCTGCTTTGGCTGGGTTTCATTCTATATACCGTCGGGATTGCCAGCGGCTTTTTTACGGGGCAACCTCTGCCACACGTGCAAGTAGTGGCTGCGATTGGCGTTTGGCTGCTTTATGCGGCGATCCTGCAAGGCCGGTATTTTCGGCGAATCGCGCCAAAGCGAGTTGCGGCACTTTGCATTATCGGATTTAGCGCAGCTTTGACTCTTCTCTGGGGAATTACGTTCTCGACGCAAACGCACTCTGTCCCATGAATCTTTTCTGCGTCGGCCTCAGTCATCACACCGCAAATGTACAAACGCGAGAACGTTTCGCCGGCAGCGCTAGTGCGGAACGCACTCTTCGCACCGCAGGCTGCGCGGAAGCGTTGGTACTCGCCACCTGCAACCGCGTGGAAGTCTATGGCGCGTCAGAGAAACGCGTGTCAACGGATGAGATTGCTCAATCCTTATTGCAAAACAGTGAGGTCGGTGATGGCGGCCACACTAGTGCGTTGCCGTTCTACCGTTACGAAGCTGAAAAGTGCGTACAACATCTGTTCCGAGTCGCATCCGGACTCGATTCGATGGTCGTAGGCGAGACAGAAATTCTGGGACAAACAAAAAAGGCTTACCAATCCGCGCGCGCGTCTGGCGCGGTTGGCCCCTGTCTTCATCGCTTGTTTCAACGGGCCTTTCGTGTGGCGAAGCAGGTCCGCACCCGAACCGAAATTACGCGCGGCTCGGTGTCCGTTGGCTCCGTTGCGGTTGATCTGGCTCAGAAGATTTTCGGTGAACTTGGCAATTGTAAAGTCTTGATTTTGGGAGCTGGTGAAACGAGCGAGCGCACAGCACGCGCGCTCATTTCCCGAGGTGTCAGCGACCTGCGCGTGAGCAATCGCTCAAATGATCGCGGTCAGGAGTTGGCACAACGAGTAGATGGCCAGGCCGTCCGGTTTGATAAGTGGCCGCAGCAATGCCGCGAGATCGATATCCTGATTACATCGACTTCTTCGGAAACTCCGTTACTGACCCCAACAAATCTGGAACCCATGTTGGCCAATCGGGTCGATCGTCCGCTTTTCATCATCGATATCGCCGTTCCGCGCGATGTCGATCCCGCAGTGAACGAAATGGAAGGCGTCTATCTTTACGATATAGATGCATTGCGGTCTGTAGCGGAGCAGTCGCTGGCAGTGCGCCGACAGCAAATAGCCTCTGCCGAAGCGATCATTGCCGAACATGTCGCAGATTTCCTCGAGAAAGTTTCCTCCGAACTGAATCGCGTCTCGCGGATCACCGGGCATCCACCGGTCGCTGACACTTCATTACACGCATCGCAGCTTTAGGGAAGCAGGCAGCTTCCCCTATCCTCTATCGCGAACTACATTCCCGCGGTGACGAGAAAAATCATCCTTGGCACGCGCGGCAGCGAGCTCGCACGCGCGCAAGCCCGTTTGGTTGAAAAAGCAATTCAAGCGGCGCAACCGGACACAGAAATCGAAACAAGAATCATCACGACACGAGGCGACAAAGCCACGCTTCTTGAGCGTGAAGCTGGTCGCAAAGGATTGTTCACAGGAGAAATCGAGCGGGCTCTTCTTCGCGGCAACATCGATGTCGCGATCCACAGCGCAAAAGATCTTCCGAGTGAAACCAACCCGGACGCAGAAATTGTTGCGGTTCTTCCTCGCGGACCGATGGATGACGTGCTGGTTTCGAAGCATCCGAGCGGGTTCGCTTCGTTGCCGCAGAGCGCCGCCGTCGCCACAGGCAGCGTGAGGAGGAAACGCCAATTGCTGTGGAAACGCGCAGATCTGAAAGTCGTCGACCTTCGCGGAAACGTTCCAACGCGATTGCGCAAACTGACCGATAACAATTGGGACGCCATCGTGCTGGCTCGCGCAGGACTAGCACGGCTCAGCCTATCTTTGGCTGATCACGAGCTCAGCTTCGAGGGGAGACAATTGTTCATTGAAATCCTTCCACCCGAAATTTTTCTGCCTGCAGGTGGCCAGGGAATCATTGCGCTTCAAGTTCGTGTGAATGATGAAAACATGAAGGCTATCGTCGACCGCGTGAACGATCACAGGACATTGCTTTGTTTGCGAGCAGAGCGAGAGTTTCTGCGCTTGTTGCATGGTGACTGCAATTGTCCGGTGGGCGTGCTGGCGACGATTGAAAGCGACAAAATGAAACTGAGGGCTCAACTGTTTGCTGATCAATCAGCAGCACCGAGGGAGGCTGAACTGGAAGGCCCTCATGATGAGCTTGAACGTCTAGCGGTGCAGGTATTGAATCGATTGCAGCCACCAGTCTCCGAGCAAGGCTACCGCTTACCAAGTTGAGCATGAGTAAGACTGGTAAGGTTTATCTCGTTGGTGCCGGCCCGGGCGACCCCGGCTTGGTAACATTGCGTGCCAAGGAATGCATCGAGAATGCGGACGTGATCATTTACGATCACCTTGCAAATCCCGAGATGCTCGGCTGGGCGCGGGACGACGCTGAAATCACTTATGTCGGCAAAACGCCTGGCGAATCGCGGAGCAACCAGAATGAAATTAATGCGTTGCTGATCAAGAAAGCGCACGAAGGGAAACAGGTCGTTCGGTTGAAAGGCGGGGATCCCTTCGTGTTTGGTCGAGGCGCTGAAGAAGCGCAGGCGATCGCCGAAGCAGGTATTCCATTCGAAGTTGTGCCTGGAATCAGCTCGTCCATCGCCGGGCCGGCTTATGCAGGCATTCCCGTGACGCATCGGGCGCACAATTCACATGTGACATTCTTTACGGGACATGAAGATCCCGCGAAGACAGAAAGTGCAATCGATTACGCAGCGCTGGCGAAACTTGGCGGGACCCAGGTAATGTTGATGGGCGTGGAACGCCTCGGGTCGATCACGAGCGAAATGCTGAAGCACGGCGTGCGCGGCGACTTGCCGGTAGCGCTTGTTCGCTGGGCGACTACCGGGCAACAAGAAACGCTCACCGGCATGCTCCGCGATATTGCCCAGAAGGCAGTCGCGAATAGTTTTGCGGCCCCTGCAGTTGCAATATTTGGAGAAGTTGTCGCCTTGCGAGACCAGCTCAATTGGTACGAAAAGCGGCCGCTCTTTCGTAAAACAATTGTCGTTACGCGAACAAGAAAACAAGCCAGCGTGTTAAGCAGCAAGCTCCGCTCGTTGGGTGCTAGCGTTATCGAACTGCCCACGATTCGCATCGAGCCGCCGAGTGATTTACGCGAATTCGCAGAACTTGTACAGGATGCGCACAATTACGACTGGATTGTGTTTACGAGCGCAAACGGCGTTGAAGCTTTTTTCAATATTTTCTTCAAACTATACGATGATACGCGCGAAATCGGCGGCGCCCGGATTGCCGCCATCGGTCCGGCTACGGCTCAACGGGTGAAAGACTTTCATCTGCATGTCGATCTTCAGCCGAAAGAATTCGTTGCTGAGGACGTCGTACGGGAATTCAAAAAGCAGGGAAGCGTCGAAAATTTGAAGGTTCTCTTGGTGCGCGCGGAAAAAGCGCGGGACGTGCTTCCAAAAGAGCTCTCGGGCCTGGGAGCGATCGTGGATGAAACATTCGCATATCGGACCGTGCCTGAGACGCGCGATACGAGCGGGGCGCGGCAACAGCTAGCGAAGCACGGCGCCGATTTAATAACCTTCACCAGTTCTTCAACCGTGGAAAATTTTGTCGCCCTGGGGCTGCCCTGGCCAAAAGGAATGCAAGTTGCCAGCATTGGCCCCATCACATCGCAGACAGCGCGCGACCATGGTTTGAAGGTCGAAGTCGAAGCAAAGCGCCACGACATTGACGGCTTGGTGGAAGCAATCGGCGCCTTCTTTGCCCGGAAGGCTGCTACGAACAGTTAAAGCGGAACACTTAAAAAGTTAAATTGGGCGTCAGAAATGGCGTTGCCCAAACAACCTTTTAACTTTGAAATATTTTAACTTTTAACCTTGTGGATTAAATCGGAACCTGGTTCGACCGCGCTTGGCGTTGGCTTTGGCTTTGCGGCGATGCTTCTGCGAAGGCGTCTCGAAGGCACGCAAACGGCGGACCTCCTCGAGAATGCCCTCGGCATCCAGCTTGTTCTTCAGCCGCTTCAACGCGCGATCAACGGGCTCACCTTTGCGAACAATCACTTCTGGCATCAATAATCACTCCTGACTTTAGCGATAGATTCCTAATCGGCGAGCGGGAGCCTACTCGGGCCCGGCGGCCCCGTCAAATCTACTCGGAAAAGTGCCTCCGGGCGCCTCAGAGCTGGCAGTGGGCATGGACTGGGACTTCAGAAGCGGCTCAGCGCTGGGCAAGCGGATTGGCTGCTGCCGCTTTCTGAGTAACCTCGCGTCGCAAGGCTGTAGCGCCGCCACCGCGGGCGCGCGTCCACCACAGCACAATAGGTGAGGCAATAAAGATCGAGGAGTAAGTGCCGACAACCACGCCGATAATGATGGCGAGCGAGAAGTCGCGCAGCACCGCGCCGCCGAACAAAAACAGGCAAAGAATCGGGATAAGCGTCACCGTGCTCGTAAGAATGGTTCGGCTCAACGTCTGGTTAATGCTCGAGTTCATGATTTCCTCAATCGTCCCACGCCGCCCGCTGGCGAGGCCTTCCCGAATCCGGTCGTAAACGACAATGGTGTCGTTGATCGAATAGCCGGCGACGGTAAGCACAGCGCCGACGATGGTGAGGGTCAACTCGCGGCCGAAGAGAGCGAACACGCCGACGGTCATAAGCACGTCATGCAGCAGCGCGACAATCGCGCCTACGGCAAAGGAAAGTTGAAACCGGAAAGTTACGAAAATCAAAATACCCAGGATGCCCAGGCCGAGCGCGATTAACGAATTTTTTGCCAGTTCACCACCTACGAGCGCACCGACCCGCTCCGAGCCTTCCACTCTAAAGCCAGAACTTGGCAGCGTCTGCATAACTTGGTTTTCCACCTTGTCACTGGTGTTTAATGGCGTGCGGATAGTGATGTAACTCCTGCCGACTTGTGTGGATTCCTGGATGGAAGCGTCAGCGAGACCAATTGGCTTCAGCGCACCGCGCACCTGTCCGATATCGATCTTGCCAGGTGCGCTCAAAGTGATGAGGTCGCCGCCGCGAAAATCGACGCCAAAATTACGTTCGCCGCGTTTGTAAAAGGCGAATGCGCCAGCCAGAAGCAGTGCGAGCGAGCACATGCACGCAATAAAGCCTTTGCCGAGGAAATTGATATTTTGCGCTGAAATCAAATGCAGCATCGAGATGCGTTTCACTCGCCCCGTGTCGACAAGCCAGCCGAGGCAATTCCGCCCCACAATGAGCGCCGTGAACAACGAAGCCAAAATGCCGAGGCTAAGCGAGATGGCGAAGCCTTTTACCGGGCCGCTCGCTTTCCAAAAAAGAATCGCGGCTGTGATCAGCGTCGTAACGTTGGCGTCGAAAATGGAGCTGAACGCTTTCTCGTACGCCGTGTTCAACGCGACCTTGAGCGATTTTCCAAGCGCCATTTCTTCGCGCAATCGCTCGTAAATGAGAACGTTCGCGTCCACCGAAAGGCCAATCGTCAAAATGATGCCTGCAATGCCGGGCAATGTGAGGACGAAGTGGAACATCGTCAGAGCCCCCACGAGCAAAATGAGGTTAATGATCAAGGCGAGATTTGCGATGAGACCGGGAACCTTGTAGTAGACGGCCACGCAAACGAGCGTGATGGCCAGTCCGAGTAAGCCGGCGAGAATGCTCGCGCGAATCGAGTCTAGTCCGAGAGTGGGCGAAACGCTGCGCTCTTCTTCGATACTCACCGGCGTTTGCAACGGATTCTCAAGTACGCTCGCCAGGCCGCGCGCTTCTTCCTCGGTGAAGCGGCCCGTGATTTGTGCGTCGCCGCCATAAATAGCGTCTTGAATCACGGGCGCAGATTGGATCACGCCATCAAGCACGATCGCAAAGCGATGGTGAACGTTCGCAGCTGTAATGTTCCCAAACTGCTTGGCGCCTTCGCTGTCGAACCGCAAATGCACTGCCCAACCGTCTCGTTCGTAAGAAGCGCCTGCGCCTGAAACGCGATCACCGGCCAAGTCGGCTTTCTTTTTTACGAGCAACCGTTCTTCGATCGGTTTCTCGCCCTCAGCCTGGTGCTGTTGTTTATAGGTTTCGATCCGATACTCTGGCGGAATTACCTGCTTTCCCTGGTCGATTTCGCGCAATCGTTCGCCGCTATCGGGATAAACCAGACGAAACTCGAGCTTCGCCACGCGCGATAGTTGATCCCTTGCTTCCTGAATCTTCGCTGTGTCGAGTCCCGGAATCTGGACCAGAATCCGATCGCTGCCGACCGGGCTGATAATTGGTTCGCCTCCACCAAAGTAATCGACGCGCTTGCGAATGACCTCGACCGCCTGGTCGAGCATCGCCTTGGTGACTTCTTTATCGCCACCTTTCAGCCGGATGAGAAAGGAGGTGCCGCCCTGAATATCGAGGCCAAGCGCGATCTTTTTCTGCGGTGGCCAGATAGTTACAATGCTGGAGACGACAAGCACCAGCATGAGCGTCATTGCCAGCAGCCGTTTCCGCTGCCCTTGATCGGTGGCGAAATACCACCCGAAGAGAACAAGCATTGCGAGCCCGATACAGAATGTAAGCCCAGGAGTCATTGGATTGCGGATTGGCTAATCTCTTTAACGCTTCACTGATTTAACAATTTAGCTTTCTTTCAGCACCGTCGCGATGGCCGATTTCTCCATCTCGATTTTCACGTTGTCGGCTACTTTCACCAGCACGGTGTTTTCCTTCACATTCGAGATCAGGCCGTGAATGCCGGCATTGGTCACGACTCGGTCACCGGTTTTCAAACTCGAAACTAACTGCTGTTGCTGTTGCTGCCGCTTTTTCTGCGGTCGGATCATCACAAAGTACATGATGATGAAAATGAAAATTAGCGGCACAAAAAATGAACCAATGCCGCCACCCGGCATCTGTTGAGGAGCCGCGCTTTGCGCCTGAGCAAGAAACGTCTGGAGCATATTAAAGAATCGGAGAGCGCACCTTAAACGCGAAAGCGTTCCCTGCAATCGTTCTTTCGCGCTACTCGTATTATTGAGACCGACACACGCGCAGAGCGCTATTTTCCACGAGGACCAAGCGGCTTAGCCCCCCGGAAAACTGGAGGTAAGGGGATTCGAACCCCTGACCTTCTCATTGCGAACGAGACGCTCTACCAACTGAGCTATACCCCCAGGATGGCATCCAAGCTAACACGACGAAAAAAATCGTCCAGGGAGCCATAAGATCAGCGCCATTAGCTCAACGACTTAGTAGGAAATGCGAAAATCGGCGGGAAGAGAAGGGCTTGTGCCACTCGTGCTGCCTCCGGAACCACGTTTGACATCTGTCGCGCCAACACTCGATGACGGCGGTAGAATTGGCTCCTTTCCCTTGCCTTTGAGGGATTCATTTAAAGTGGACAGGTCCTTGGCGAGCAGTTCGTCGAACTGTTTTGTCACATCACTCAATTCCCGCTTAAGCGCATCAATGTACGCAATCTGGTATCCACCAGGTTTTCCTTCGTAACTGAGAATGGCTCCGTAAAGCTGATCGGTGTGCTCTCGCAAACGCTCCTCGCCGGTGATCGCTCCTCCTTCGGTCGTTGCGACGATCTTTTTACGGACACCATCAACTTTCCCATCGAAATCGGAAATGTTCTTGCGAAGCGGATCGGCTTCAGGCAACGCTCCTCCACTCTGCGCCAATGCCCTACGCAAGGAAATAATGCGGTCCATTAGCGCGCTTTCCTCGTCAAAGAGCGCATGGACCTTCATCGCAGCATCGAATTGCGCCTTGCGCTCCGCAGCGCTGAATTTGGCCCGATGGTCGAGGCCAACCATCAGTTTCGTCTCCGAAACTTTGCCAGCCTTTGTCAGGCGCACAGTGTACACGCCCGGCACAAGCCGTGGGCCTCGCACTCCCGCAAAGGCAATCTGCGCGGCCGGTGGCACCCGTGGCGGTTTCACACGCATCGGCCAGGTCACGCGATTCAGGCCGGGGCGTTTGCTTGCTGGCAATTCATCAATAACGCGCCCCGAGGAATCCAAAATTTCCAGCTTCAATTTTCCAAATAGATGACGCTCGCGCTGATAATAATTGATCACGGCGGCGTCAGGCGGATTATCGCCAATGAAAACGGCGTCGCCATTGGCCCATCCGCCGGAGCCCTCGATCCGCTGTTGCACAGGACGCGCTGAAACGAACGCAACTTCCTGCTTCAACAAATCCGGCGCCAGGGCGCGCAATGGAGTGATATCGTCAATGATCCAGATCCCCCGGCCATGCGTTGCAAGAACCAGATCGTTATCGCGCGGCTGAATTGCCAGGTCTCGAACCGCGACTGCGGGAAAATGGTTGCCTTTAAATTGCGCCCAGTCTTTTCCGCCATCGATCGAGACCCAAAGTCCAAATTCGGTGCCGAGAAAGAGCAGATCCGGCTTGATCAAGTCTTCCTTGATTACATGTGCGTATCCACGAACGCCTTTGGCGTCCTGAGCGCTTACAAGCGGCGTCCAAGTCTTACCGTAATCGGTTGTTTTGAATACATACGGCGTCATGTCGCCAAAAGTATGTCGATCAAACGCGGCGTAAGCCGTGCCGGCGTTGAAGTTGCTTGCCTGCACCCAGGACACCCAGGAATTTTTTGGCAAACCGGGAACGTTGCCCACGACATTGGTCCACGTCTCACCGCCGTCACGAGTAAGTTGAAGGTTGCCGTCGTCCGTGCCGACCCAGATCAGCGATTTGTCCTTGGGCGATTCACTGATCGAGTAAATCGTGGTGTGCATCTCCGCCGAGGAATTGTCTACCGTGACGCCGCCCGATTGCTCCTGTTTCTGTTTTTCCGGATCGTTGGTTGTCAGATCGGGCGAAATGCGTTCCCACGTTTGGCCGTGATCCCGCGAGCGAAATAGAAACTGAGCGCCGATATAAATCGTCCCCTTTTCGTTAGGCGAGAGCGCGATTGGCGTATTCCAGTTGAACCTGAGCTTTTCCTTGTAATTCGGCCGTGGCTTGATGTTGCGAGCTTCGTGCGTGTTGCGATTTACTCTCCCGATCTCGCCACCTTGATACTCGGCATAAATGTAATCGGGATCGGCAGGATCCGGGAACATCCAGAAACCGTCGCCATTGTACATATTTTCCCACTGCGCATTGGTAACGCCGCCGGGATACTGTGATTCGCCCACAAAAGAGCTGTTGTCCTGCAAACCGCCGTAAACGCGGTAGGGATCTTTGTCATCCACGCTGACGTGATAGAACTGGGAGACCGGCAGGTTTTCAGCTTTCCACCATTTCGCGCCGCCGTTGTAGGAATACCACATCCCGCCATCGTCGCCGGAGAACACGACCTGTGTGTTGGTTGGATCGATCCAGACATTGTGCACGTCGCCGTGCATCCCGCCGAATCCGCCGACCACCGCGAAACTTTTGCCTCCGTCCTCACTGACAATCAGCGAACCGTCCGTCTTAAACACGCGATCGGGATTTTTTGGATCGACGATCAGGCTCGCGAAGTAGAACGGACGCCACACCATCCATTGACTCTTATCTCGCTTGTCCCAGGTCGCGCCGCCATCGTCGGAGACAACGAGCGCGCTTTCGGGTGATTCGACAAACGCGTAAACACGCTTGGGATTGGAAGGCGCAATTGCCACTGCAAGGCGCCCGTACGGCTTCTTCGGGAAACCTTTGTTCGCCTCCAGCGTGATCTCCGTCCAGGTGTTGCCACCGTCTGAGGAACGAAATAATCCACTGGCGGAAGGCGCAGTGGGACTATCACCACCGGAGCGGTACTCCCAGCCTTTCCGCCGGAAATCCCACATCGCTGCAAACATGATGTCCGGATTCGCTGGATCGATTGCGATATCAGTGCAACCAGTCGACAGATTCGGCCCTTTGAGCACTTGGTTCCAGGTTTTGCCATCGTCTGTGGTTTTGTAGAGCCCGCGATCGGGCGAATCGCTCCAGAGCGCACCAGGTACCGCGGCAAACACCGTGTCGCTGTTCTTTGGACTCACTGCGATCTTCGCAATGCGCTCGGATTTTTCCAGACCAGAATGCGTCCACGTTTCGCCGCCGTCGGTTGATTTGTAGATACCATCACCAATCGAAACACTATTGCGCGTCCACGATTCACCGGTTCCGACCCAGACATTTTTCGAGTTTTTTGGATCGAGCGCGATCGCGCCGATCGATTGCGCGGGCTGTTCGTCGAATACGGGTCGATATCGCGTTCCGCTATCGTCGGACTTCCAGACCCCCCCACTCGCTGCGCCGACAAAAAGCGTAATCTTGCCAGACGGCTCGCGTGTCCCCGCAATCGCTGAGATGCGTCCGCTCATCGTCGCGGACCCTATATTGCGTGCGCCGAGGCCAGAGATGGTTGCCGAGTTGAATGGTGTTTCCTCGCCCCAACAAGAAATCACGGAGAGAAGCAGGAACGACAGCGATGCGAGGACGCCTCGCACTCCAAAAGCACTTCGTGCGAAACGCAAGGCGACGCTTGTTCTCTTTTGCGAAAGCTTTCGGAGTTCGCACGCGCTTTCGCGTCGCTCTTGTTGATTCAATGTCCTCATCTGTTGATAAGCGCTTTGGTTGCGGGGGGACTTATTTGGAAGCCGGGAAGCGAAATATCGTGTCATCCACCGGCACATTGGCTTCGACTTTATCGATTATGATTCTTTGCTTGTCCGGAGCTCCCTTGCTCCCGACCTCAATTGACGTTGGAACGAATACGCCGCCTGCTTTTTCATAATCGCCGAGGTCCGTCTCCACTACTTCATACGCGCCGTGTCTCGTCCGTTGCGTTAACACCCGGATCTCCAGGAAATGGTCGGGATCGAGATAGACAAAACTTACGTCTCCGTTCTTTCGCGTCACTTTCAACTTGTGCGCTGGAGTCCCATCGACGTCTTCAGTTCCGAGATATTCGACCGCGTTTCCTTTCGCCTGCCAATCGACCAATGGCCCGTCCATCTCCGCATCTTCCACGAGCGCTTTGACATCATCGGCCGACATTCGTTCCGGATCTCTGCGTCCAAAGAACGGCGATACTTTCCACCCTTCCTTGCCGTCATACGCCTCGATTTGGGTCATTCCCTGAAGAGACGCTTCAGTGCGCACTTCATCAGGCCGCTTCTTGAGCTGCAAGAAGGCCAATTGAATCTGCCCTTCTTGCACAAGCATTTTGCCAGTGAGCCGCAGGGTTGCCAGATCGCGGAGGGCGCTCGCGCCACCCTTCGCCTCGATGTTCTTCGCCACCAACTCATCGGCTGTCAGCTGACTCTTCTCTTGCGCCAAACCTTGTGATACGAGGAGTGCGGCGCAGATGAAAGCGATTAGAAGTCGCAAAAGCATATTAAGATTAAGACGAATAGGAGACACCGCACCGGCACCAATGTTCAAAGCCGATGGAAAAGCAAGCCGTTCTCGAAAAAAAACATTGTGAACGTACTAAAGCAATTTTCGTGTCCGGATTTGTCAACGCTGACTAAAGTTCACGCCGGGTAAATCGTGGCTTCAATCAAAAAAAACAAAATCCGATCCGCGCCGGATGCGACCGCGGCTACTCGGCGTTCTGCTGTACAGAAGCGGCAGCATAAACCCGCCAAAACAAAATCCGACGCTCCGTACCCGTCTGTCATGCCCGGCTCATGGCAACTCAATATCGGCATTGTCCTTCTCGGCATCGTCGCTACTGCCGTGCTTTATGCGGGCGATCTTCATCTGGGCTTTTTTAGAGTCGATGACCAGCAGTATGTCGTCAGCAATCCGTGGATACAGGGGATAACTTGGAAGCATCTCGCTCAGATTTTATCTAGTCCTTACTACCTCAACTATTCCCCTCTTCATTTGTTATCCTACGCGCTTGACTACGCCGTGAGCGGCTTGAGCGCGCAGGCGTTCCATTTATCAAGCAATCTCTGGGCCGGAGTTGTTGCCGGTTTTGTCTATCTTGTTGCACTTGCCATAACACAGGAACGCAGAACCGCTATCGTTGCTGCCTTGTTATTTGTTGTTCATCCAGCGCACGTGGAAGCGGTCGCGTGGATTTCAAGCCGCAAAGATTTAGTGGCTGCTGCATTCTTGCTGCCTTGTGTTCTTGCTTACCTAAAATACAGACAGCGTAGTGCCATAGGCTGGTACATCCTTTCCCTTCTCCTGTTTCTGTTCGCAGTGCTGGGAAAATTATCCGTTGCCGCTTTCCCCGCGGTGCTAGTGGTTCTCGACCTGGTGCTTGAAAAGCGGCGATTAAGCCGATCAATCATTGACAAAATTCCATTCCTTCTTCTGGCGGCTTTGGTAGCGCTAGCAGTCCAACACGCACAACCAAGCACCGGATTGCAGTCTGACCTGGCCATGCATGCAAAAGCTTTTGGCCAGAGTTTGTGGCTGCTTACGGGACTGGGCAATTATGTTATTTATCGCGTACCTCCTACGCCGGGAGATACTTTGTACCAAGTGATTGGACTGGGCATTCTGCTTAGCTTGTTCTTGCTGCCGTTGCGCCTATGCAAACGCTATCCTGTGGCGACTGTTTCGATTTACTGGATCTTGTTTACTTATCTCCCAACACAGATTCTGCCATTCAGTTATCCAGTAACCGACCGCTACCTTTTTTTGCCGTCAGTAGGCGCGGTTATTCTCATTGCATGGCTGTTGATCAAAGC
>WNGE01005603.1_pt1 | contig 20734 bp, 16 predicted proteins | sample 5400651 | NCBI WGS metagenome assembly WNGE01 (sample SAMN13153370, study PRJNA577476) | soil metagenome | isolation source: 60 cm soil or saprolite under grassland replicate 2 | place: USA:California | collected 2016-06-15 | reverse complement strand
GGCACAAGAAAGGATTTCCCGCCATGGTCTTCGGCATGAGTTTGCAAACGTATACTCTGATTCACGTGCTGATCAGCTTGATCGGAATTGCTTCTGGACTGGTCGTGCTGTACGGCCTGCTTAAGAACAAACGCCTCGACACCTGGACAGCAGTTTTTCTCACCAGCACGGTCTTGACCAGCGTGACCGGTTTCGGCTTTCCGTTCGATCACCTGTTGCCCTCGCACAAGGTTGCAATCCTCTCGCTGCTGGCGCTGACGATTGCTATCGTCGCACGCTATCCGCTGCATCTCGCCGGAGCGTGGCGTAAGACGTATGTCATTGGCGCGTGTGTGGCGCTGTATTTCAATTGCTTCGTTCTCGTAGTGCAGCTCTTCGAGAAAGTGCCAACCCTGAAGGCATTAGCGCCCACGCAGAAGGAGTCGCCGTTTGCCATTGCACAACTAGTCCTGCTCGCTCTCTTCGTTGTTCTGACGGTTTTCGCGGCAAAGCGGTTTCGAGGTGAATTAACCGTCGCGGCCAAAGTGGCAAGCCGGGCAGCCTAGAATCCGGAGTGCCCGAAATCGCGATTCGGTCGTTTACAATATAGGCTTCAGCAGGCCTGTTCTCAGTCTGGGAACCTGTCCCTATTCAGCATGGTCTTACCGTTTCCAACCCCCGGCGTTTTTCTTGCTCAACGCAGCATCGGGCAATACATCCATCAGCACTTCTTCGACACGACCTTTAAGGGGCTATACCACGCCAATGCATTTGATATGGCGCTGCTGGTCCCCTATTTCATCGTCCTCATTCTGCTGGCGTCGTACGGATTGCACCGTTACACGCTGGTGTATCTCTACTACAAGAAAAAGAAAAACACTGTTACAGATCCGGTAGAAAAGTTCGCAGAGCTGCCTCGCGTGACAGTGCAGCTCCCAATTTTCAATGAACAATATGTTGTGGACCGCCTGCTGCAGGCGGTCTGCCGATTGAATTATCCTCGCGAGAAACTGGACATCCAGTTACTCGACGATTCGACCGATGAGACCGTTGACGTGGCGCGCGGCCTGGTCGAGCACTACGCTGCACAGGGATACCCGATCACTTACCATCACCGAACGAATCGTGCTGGATATAAAGCCGGCGCGCTGCACGAGGGTTTGCAGGTGGCGAAAGGCGAGTTCGTCGCTATTTTCGACGCAGACTTTGTTCCGCCGCCAGACTTCCTGCTGCGCACGATTCACCACTTCACCAATCCCAAGATCGGCATGGTGCAGACGCGGTGGACCCACATCAATCGGAATTACTCCTTCCTCACTGAAGTCGAGGCCATCTTGCTCGACGGCCATTTTGTGCTCGAGCACTCTGCCCGCGCCCGTAACAACGTGTTCTTCAATTTCAATGGGACCGCAGGCTTGTGGCGCAGGCAAGCCATTGATGACGCTGGTGGCTGGCAACACGACACGCTGACCGAAGACACAGATCTCTCCTATCGTGCACAGCTCAAAGGATGGAAATTCGTCTATCGCCAGGATGTTGAGTGCCCGGCTGAGCTTCCCGTAGAAATGACCGCATTCAAAACTCAGCAGGCGCGCTGGGCCAAGGGGCTGATTCAGACCGGAAAGAAGATCCTTCCGCGCGTACTCAAGAGCGACCAGCCGTTCCGCGTGAAACTCGAGGCGTGGTATCACTTGACGGCAAACTTGAGCTATCCGCTGATGGTGATTCTTTCGGTCCTGCTGCTGCCAGCGATGGTGATTCGGTTTTATCAGGGATGGTTCCAGATGCTGTACATAGACATCCCACTCTTTCTGGCTTCAACGTTTTCGATTTCTAGTTTTTACCTGGTCTCGCAGCGTGAACTTTTCCCGCGTACGTGGCCCCGCACGTTTCTGTATTTGCCTTTTTTGATGGCGTTAGGAATCGGACTGACTGTGACCAACACGCGGGCCGTCCTCGAGGCATTGATTGGAAAGCAGAGTGCCTTCGCCCGGACCCCGAAGTATCGCGTCGAGTCGAGGAAGGACAAAATCCAAGCGACAAAGTATCGCAAGCGCCTGGGCTGGGTGCCTTGGATAGAGCTTCTGATTGGAAGTTACTTCGCTATGACGGTTTACTACGCGCTGCAGAACGAGAATTACCTGACGGTTCCGTTCCTGATGCTATTCGTGGTTGGCTATTGGTACACGGGATTGATGTCCCTGCTTCAAGGGCGATTCTCCGGTCTGTCGCTCGGCGCAGAGAACCACACCAAACCCTTCCCAGTTGGAGTTTAGTCGCCCTTCTCTTTCCTTTCATTTCGCTGAGAACGGAGTTAGAATTCGTGTCGCTTCGCTGGGTCTCTCCGAAGGAGGGTCCATGAACCGCCGTCTCTGTGCCATCTGTGCTCTTCTCGTCGTTTTAGTTCTTCCCATAACAAATTGTGGAGGCAGTCACAGCGGCGAGAGCTATGTGCTGATTGCCGTCAACGTCAAGATTCCTTACTGGCAAAGCGCTGCGGCTGGATTATCGCAAGCGGCCCAGCAGTTGGGTACTGGCTACACGTTCGCCGGACCTGATACTTATGATCCCGCCGCCGAACGCGAAGAACTGCTTCGCGCCATCCAGAAGAAGCCCGCCGGTATTCTCATCTCTGTCGCCGATCCCAATTCGGTGAAGAACGAAATTGACAATGCGATTGCGGCAGGCATCCCCGTCATCACCATGGATTCTGACGCGCCTGCCAGCAAGCGCCTGTTTTTCATCGGCACCAATAATTATCAGGCCGGATTTATGGGCGGGCAGCGTCTGATGCAGGAGCTCAAGGGAAAGGGAAATGTGATCGTATTCACCATGCCTTCCCAGCCAAATCTGGATGAGCGCTTACGGGGATACAAGGACGCGATCCAATATCGCCCCGAGATCAAGATTGCGGGCGTCGTCGACATTAGAGGCGACCCCCGCATCGCGTTTGACACTGCCACTCAAATTTTGGCTTTGGACAAGAAGCAACACATTGACGCATTTGTGTGTCTCGAAGCGTTGTCCGGCAAGGAAGTCGCCAATGTGCTGAACAGCAATGGAATCAAGGGGCGGACCATAATTGCCATGGACACGGACCCCGACACGCTCGAGTGGATCAAGAAAGGTGTGATCGCCGCGACCATTTCACAAAAGCCATACGCCATGGCTTTTGTGGGACTCAAAATGTTGGATGACCTGCATCACTCAGGGCTCAAGAACTTCAATTCGGACTGGGCCCACGACAGTTTTGCACCGGTCCCGGCTTTCGTGGATACTGGGTCTGCCCTGGTGGACAAAAGCAACGTGGATGCATTCATTGCTGCCACCAAATCCATCTCAGGAAAATAACGCCGAGACCATGCGCAAGATCCTGTACCTGGCCATTCTTTGTTTTACCGCGTTGCAATCCTTAACTGCTCTTGAACGCCAGCCCACTTCCGATTACCATGCCCGGCGCGAAAAACTCGCGGCGAAACTCGAGGGCGGTTTCGCGCTTGTGTTCGCGCCACCCGAAGCGGAAGGCCCGAATGATCTTTATGGCTATCGCCCGGATGACAACTTCTACTATTTGACTGGCTGGACAGAGCCCGGCGCTGCGCTCTTGATAGCCTCCGCGGTTGAGGCGAGCGGGGATACTCCCGCACGGCCTTACGCCGAAATTTTATTCCTGCCGAACCGGAACTATTCGCAGGAGCGGTGGACCGGGCCAAAACTCGCGCCTGACGATCCGAAAGCAGCGCAGATCACTGGCATTGATCGCGTCGAGGCGCTCGACAATCTGCGTAACGAACTGGTCAAGCTTCTGCCAACATTGCCCGCGCCGCGGAATGCCAAAATCTACACTGACGTCCCCGCTTCAGGAGAAACATCCAATTCGACAGAACCTCTGAGCTGGCTGAAGAATGCCAACGCGTTCCCCGTAGGCGCCGATTATCGGGACATTCGTCCACTGCTTGCGTCCCTACGCACTGTGAAAGATGCAGGCGAGATTGAGCTCGTGCGCAAAGCAACAAACGCCTCTATTGCTGCACACTTCGCCGCGATTCGTGCAATTCGGCCTGGAACAACGGAACGAGAAATTTCCGCGCTTATGCAATACGAGTGGGGCAAGCGCGGCTGTGAGCGCCCATCATATGCGCCGATCGTGGGATCGGGATTGAATTCTACTGTCCTGCACTATTCGGATGATGCAGCAACGATGCAGTCCGGCGACCTGATCTTGATTGACGCCGCGGGCGAATATTCGATGTACGCCTCCGACATCACTCGCACCATGCCGGTGACTGGCAAGTTTACGGCGCGGCAACGGGAGATCTATGAAATTGTCCTCGGTGCACAGAAGGCTGCAATCGCCGCGTTTCAGTCAGGAAAGTCGCACCTGCGACGAGGCCAGGAGGGCTCATTACACGATGTGGCCTACCGGTACATCGACACCCACGGGAAGGACTCCCATGGCGAGCCACTCGGAAAATATTTCATTCACGGGCTCGGCCATTATGTAGGATTGAATGTCCACGACGAGGGCGATTACTCTGTCCCGCTCGGTCCAGGCATGGTTTTCACCATCGAGCCCGGAATTTACATTCCAGAAGAGAAGCTCGGCGTGCGGATCGAAGATATGTTCTATGTGGACAACAACGGAAAGCTGATCAGGCTGACTGAGTCGCTGCCGCAAACTGCGGATGAGATCGAAAACTTGACGTTGGGCAAAGCGCACTCAAAGAACCCCTAAAGGGAATTCCTATGAAAAAGATAATCTTAGTGCTCTTCGCTCTTGCGATTGTTGCCGCCGCACAGGAGACAAAGCCTGCTCCTCGGGCCTCGAACGGGCTGCCTCCAGTCATTGACCGCGATCTTTTCTTCGGCAATCCGGAGATCGCAGCGGCCCAACTCTCCCCTGACGGCAAGTACATTTCATTTCTGAAGCCGTGGAAAGATACTCGCAATATTTATGTCAAAGGCGTGGACGAACCCTTCAGCGCCGCGCGCCTGCTCACTAGCGAGACCAAACGTCCGATTCCTGGATACTTCTGGACCCGCGACAGCAAAAACATTCTTTACGTGAAAGACAATGACGGCGACGAGAACTTCAATATCTATGCAGTTGACCCTGCAGCCAAGCCTGCCGCGGGCGCAGATGCTCCGCCCTCGCGCGATCTCACGGGACTCAAGGGTGTGCGTGTTGAAATTTTCGATCTGCCCAAGAGCAATCCCGACGTCGTTTACATGGGGCTGAATGATCGCGATAAAGCATGGCACGATCTTTATAAGCTCACGATTTCCAGCGGCGAAAAAACGCTGGTTCGCAAGAACACCGACCGAATCACTGGCTGGGTGTTTGATCTTGCCGGAAACCTGCGCATGGCGACCCGCTCGGCGGAAAATGGCGCCACCGAATTTCTGCGCGTAGATGCGGACAAGTTCACCAAAACTTATTCGTGCAATGTTTTCGAGAGCTGCGAGCCTTTGCACTTCAAGCCGGGGAATGACCGCATTTACATTCAAACCAATAAGGACGCGAACCTAGTCTCACTGGCGTTGATGGACCCGAAAACCGGAAAAACCGAGACTGTGGAATCCGACCCGCTGGGCAAGGTTGATTTTGGCGGAGCGCTGTTCTCCGAAGCGACGGACGAACTGGTCGAGACCTGGTACATCGCAGCTCGCGCAAAAACGTATTACAAAGAAAAAGCGTTCGGCGATGACGTCCACTGGATCGAACGCAAGTTCCAATATCCAAAGAATGAAGTCATGGTGGTTTCGCGGACGCGTGATGAGAGCTTTTGGCTCGTTAACATCGTAAGCGCCACCGAGCCGGGCCAGACTTATCTTTTCAATCGCAAGACCCGCACACTCACTCCGCAATTCAAGATTCGGGAAAAACTGCCGCGTGAGTACCTGGCCGAGATGAAGCCGGTTTCTTACAAGTCCTCGGATGGGCTCGAAATTCCAGCATATTTGCTGCTGCCCGAGGGCGTTGCAGCCAAAAATCTTCCCACGCTTATGTTGCCTCACGGCGGACCCTGGGGACGCGACGACTGGGGCTACAACACGCTGGCTCAATTCTTCGCAAATCGTGGCTATGCGGTACTGATGCCAAACTTTCGCGGTTCCACTGGCTACGGCAAGAAATTTCTCGACGCCGGCAATCATGAGTGGGGCGGAAAGATGCAGGACGACATCACATGGGGCGTGAAGTACCTTGTTTCCGAAGGAATCACTGATCCCAAGCGCGTTGGCATTTTGGGCGGCTCGTACGGCGGCTATGCCACCCTGGCAGGTGTTACGTTTACCCCCGATCTGTATGCCGCCGCTGTGGACATCGTCGGGCCTTCCAACCTTATCACTCTGCTGGACGCGATTCCGCCTTACTGGGAAAGTATTCGAAAGGTGCTGTATGCGCGAATGGGTGACCCAAGCACACCCGAGGGGAAGGCGTGGCTGATCGAGCGTTCTCCTCTCACTCGCGCCGACAAGATCAGGACGCCGCTGCTGGTAGCACAAGGCGCCAACGATCCGCGTGTAAATCGGCGTGAAGCGGAACAGATCGTCATCGCCCTGCGTGACCGAGGATTCCCGGTTGAATACCTGCTGGCGCCTGATGAAGGCCATGGCTTTGCGCGCCCTGTGAACAATCTCGCGCTGTTCATGTCGTCGGAAAAATTTCTGGCTAAGCATCTCGGCGGACGGTACCAGGAAGGCGGCTCGCCGGAAGCGGCAAAGCGTCTTGCCGAGATCAATGTGGACCCGAAAACGGTCGTGCTGGCAAAGAAACTCGACCCCAGCGCGGTCGGCCTCCCGAAACTAAGCATGGACCTCGCGCCAGGGGCATATAAATACAAAGCGACAATTGCCGCAGGCGGACAGAAGATTCCGCTGACCATCTCAACCACCATCCAGGAAGAAAATGGAGCATGGAGCGTGATCGACAAGACCGAGGGACCGATGGGCGAGGGCTCCGACCACGCCACTCTCGACAAGGCAACACTCGTGATGCTTAAGCGGCAGGTGCAGCAAGGGCCGGTTTCGATCAATCTCGATTTCACTGATCGTAAAGTCAGCGGCAGCATGAGCATGAACGGCCAAGAAAAGCCCGTTTCAGTGGACTTGGGCGGACCGCTCTTCGCAAACGGCGCCGGAGGCCTTCAGTCCATTGCCTGCTTGCCGTTGGCCGATGGCTACACCACCAGCTTCCGTAACTTCGATGTGCAATCGCAGAAAGAAAAGTTAATGGCACTCAAAGTTCTGGGATCAGAAAACGTGGCAGTGCCCGCGGGCACGTTTGACGCCTACAAGTTGGAACTCACCTCCGACGACGGCAGCGGCGACAGGCAAACTATCTGGATTGCCAAAGAATCGCACAGGGCGATTAAGGTGGATGGGGTGCTCGCCTCAATGGGCGGCGCAACGTTGACCATGGAGCTCTTGCAGTAACAAGGCCTTGGCCCGTCTCGCCCCTGCAGCTAGTCTTCGCTGAATACTAGTGCTGAGTGCTAACTGCTAAATGCTCGGTGCCGTTCTGATATCCTGAACCATCGTGCGGATGTTCTGGTGGTTCCTGATAGTAGCGGTCGCAGCTGGGGCTGCGCTTTGGGCCGCTCTGTCAGCGTACGTGAAAGTACGCGAGCGGTTGAGGAAGGCAGAGAACCGCCGGCCAGAACCAGCGCACGAACCTGAAGTCGAGAGCAAACATCAGGGGTGAAAAATGTCAGCATCAGTGACTCAAGTCGCCGGTACTCGCAGCAAGCAATTAGACTTCGCGCGGCAGATCGCGATTGTCGTCGCGGCGACTCTTTTTGTCGCGGCGTGCGCGCGCTTTTCTCTCCCGATTCCAGGAACGCCCGTACCTTTGAGTCTGCAAAATTTTGCCGTGCTTCTGGTAGGACTGTCGCTCGGAAGCCGCTGGGGTTTCATTGCACTGGCCCTGTACTTGGCTGAAGGCGCGGCGGGATTGCCGGTATTCAGTCCAGTTGGCGCTCCCGGCATCCTGCGCTTTGCCGGGCCGACGGCAGGGTATTTGATCGCCTATCCGTTCGTTGCCGGCCTTGCCGGATACATTTTTGAGCGCGGCAAGCAGACATTCGCGCGCGCAGCTTCAGCCGCACTCGCGGGTGAGTTGCTGTTATTCGCGTGCGGCATTTCCTGGCTTTATGTTCTGACGCATTCATTCTCTCGCGCCATTGCTTTCGGACTGTACTGGTTTATTTTTGCGGAAGTAATGAAGGTGATGTTTGCGGCCGGAATCGCAAGCACATGGCGTCGTTTGTCTCACGCCTAATTGATCTTTGTATTCCACTGGAGAAGTTAAGTGTCAACACTGACCGCTGCCACGATTCGCGAGATCAGCATCGCCCACAGTCCCGATTCGGACGATGCGTTCATGTTTTACGGGCTTGCGACTAACCGCGTCAGCGTTCCCGGCCTGCGATTCACGCACACTCTGTCTGATATTCAGACACTCAATCAGAAGGCAATTCACGGCGACGGTGTGTACGACGTGACCGCCATATCGTTCCACGCCTATCCGTACCTGCAGGAAAAGTATGCATTGATGACTTGCGGGGGCAGCGTAGGGGAAGGCTATGGCCCGATGATTGTTGCGCCACGCGCGTACTCCGAGAGCGAGATCAAGCTTAAGAAGATTGCCGTCCCCGGAGAACTAACGACTGCGTACCTTGCTCTGAAAATCTTCGCTCCCGACATTGAAACCGAAGTGGTTCCTTTTGACCAGATCATTCCACGTGTCGTGGCCGGCGAGTACGAAGCCGGGCTGATCATTCATGAGGGCCAACTCACCTACGACCGCTCTGGGCTGTATCGGATCCTTGATCTGGGAAAGTGGTGGGCACAGAACACCGGGCTGCCTCTGCCATTAGGCGGAAACGCCATCCGCCGCAGCCTGGGCGCCGAACTGATCTCGAGCATCTCAAACGCACTGCGCGATAGCATTCAATACGCGCTCGATCACCGTGAGGAAGCACTCGCCTATGCGATGCAGTTTGCCCGTGATCTCGATCCGCAACTCGCCGACAGGTTCGTAGGCATGTACGTCAACGAGCGCACGTTGGATTACGGCGAGGATGGAAAGGAAGCGATCCGCAGATTGCTGGACATGGGATATCGGGCGGGAATTATTCGCATTGAGCCGAAAGTCGAATTTGCAGCCTGAAATTTAAATACGTTGTTCCAGGTGCCACCTTAGATCGCGACCAGACTAATCCCGCTGCTCCGCGCCGCTCGCCTTAATCCATTGTCCAGGGTCGCCAGCGGTAATGCCTCGCGTAGGGCAAGTTCCAGGTAAGCCGCATCATACTCTGTCAGCTGTTCTTGACGAGCAACCGAGAGAATCTGGCTGAATGCTATCTCGAGGCGGACGGCATCTACCGCGATGGGAAGGCCAGAAATACGCTGTAGCACGGTGGTTACCTGTGCTACCGAGATGCGCTTGCGTCTTTCACCGACAAGGAGCGCATCGGCCACTTCGAACGGCCAGACGGTTGTCGTAAGGGCCTCAGTTCCAGACGCGAGTAAATCTAGCACGCCTTCTGTATAAGGCGTGGCCTCATCAGGGAAGCACCACGCCACTGCGACAGACGCATCCAAGACCAGCCGCTTAATAGCGCCGGCCTTCATTGATCAGCTCGCGTATGGTTAGTCCCCCAAGGCTCGCGCCCTTCCGAATCTCACGGATGTCCCGAACCAGTTGCTTGAGGTCCTTGCGTTCTCCATCATCGGCAGGGACCAACTTCGCGATCGGAACGCCTCGACGCGTGATCCGAATGGTTTCTCCTTCAGAAACCTGCCTCAGTAACTCATTCAGGCGTGTCTTTGCTTCAAACGCTCCTACCGTCTTCATACAACTAGTCTATCATCTAGTCTGTTAGACGCCAAGTTCTTGATTCGCTTGGCGACTCGTCTCGCTCCACCTTCCTCGGGAACGCAAACAGCGGATCAACATCCACGGGCAGGCTCTTGGCCCTATCCAGGGATTTCTGCAATTCGGGGGGAATCACGTCGTATTTCTTAAACCACGCTTCGGCCCCCGCGCGGTCGCCGGTGGCTTCCATTGTGAGCAATTCTTTCGCTAAGCCGGCAATGACATCGGGCATCTTCTCGAAATCCACCCAATATTTTCCGGATGCACCGCGCCGCACTGCACCTTGCTCAACGTAATAGTTGAACTCCATCATTTCGGCCTGGCCGTGGGCTTCAAAAGCCCCAAAACGCAGAGTGCGGAAGTTTCCCGCGATGTACGAAGCGTAATACTCATTTAGCTTGCCTTTGGGAAGTACGCCGTGGTCTACAAGCCACTTCAGGCTGAACATGCCCACTACATCGGCTTTGGCTTCTTCCAATCCTCCAAAAATAGGCCCGATCGCTGCACGAATATCAACTTTCTCTCCAGAAGCCGTGTGCGCGAATGCCGGCCCCAGGCCATGGCAGATTTCATGCATGATCGTGCCGAGCAGGTATCCTTCGCCTGAAGCGATGTTGGCCTGCTGCGCTGGCATCATGTATCGCGCAAGCGGCAGTATCACGTAATTCACTCGCGCATCCATAAAGTTCTTGAAGAACAGCTTCTTGCTGCCTTTAAGTTCGTGGATCTTCGGATCGTTAGGCAGATTGTCGGCGACTGCCTGATAACCGTGCCCAAGATCGCCGGTGCGGAAGGGCGCGTCCATAACTTCCATTGGCGTTTCCAGCCCATGTTTCGAAGGGCGATCCTGCGCGGGGACCGGCAAGGAATCTTGGATATCAGCCACGTACTTCCTGAAGGTATCGAGCTTGGCGCTTTGCGTCTGGTTGCGAATCAGAATCGAACCGCCATAGCTCGCCTTCACACCGAGCAATGTATCGGCATAGGTTTCGTACGGCGCGAAGATGATGTCAACTTTCGGATCTTTCAACTGCATCCAGGCGATATCACTCTTGAAGTAATCGTCACTAAGGAGTGCGTCGGAGCGCAGCCGCAAGAAATTTGCAAAGGCTTTGTCTGGGCTGAGATCGGCGGCCTCCTGCAGGTCGCGGGCGGCTGGCTCAAGAAAAGAGCGATAGGCGATGTGGTATGGCAAACCTTCCAAATCGCTGCCATGCCCGCGGACAACCGAAGTAGGGCTGTAGAGTTCCGCGCGTTTTTCTGGACGCAGCTTTACGTATTGTTCGATCTGATCGCGGGTCAATCCCTGCGGATAGAAACCGCGGCCAAGCGGCATCGGTGTCATCCCAACAAAAGGCTTTTGACCGTCAAGTAGATCGAAACGCGAACCGTTGATCCACAAATAGCGACGCAGGTTGACATCCTGCTTGCTCGTCTTGCCTTCGAGCGATTGGTAGAGTTGCAGCCCATCGGGATCCACCTGCCGCCAGTAAATGTCGTCCAAATAGCCGCACGCATCCACCAGCTTCGCAATCATCTTCTGTTCGCGCGCCGTCAATCCGGACGCGTCGAAGGGCATGTGCACTTGGCGAAATCTTGCCAGGCGACGTTCAAGATCAGGAACAACCTGCATGTGCGCCGAAACCGACTGACCGCTTATACGCGAGGCGACTCTCTGAGGGCTGGTTTGAGCTGTAGGAGTTTGAGCTGTAGAAAAAAGACCGGTGGAAAAGAGAGAAATCGCTGCTATTAGGAATTTAACAACCCCTCGATTCTTCATCGTCCACGGATTCTAGCAGTAAACGCTTTCCTGACTCTTTTCTGCTGTGGTTCCCGCGGCGCCAAGATGAACTGGTGAGTATTATGGATTGAGAGTGGCCCCGCATGCAGCAAACTTTGCTCATTGATGCCGACGACACGTTGTGGGAGAACAACGTGTATTTCGAGCGCGCCATCGCAGAATTCATTTCGTTCTTGAACCATCGCGAACGATCGTCAGCAGAAGTACGCGAAATTCTGAATGACGTAGAGCGCGAATGCATCGTCAGCCACGGTTACGGGCTGCACAGTTTCACCCACGCGCTGGTGAAGACTTTCGAGCGCTTGTCGGTCGAACCACTGACTCCTGCATTGCACGAGACCATCCATGGCTTTTCGAGGACGATCGCGGAGCAGCCGGTCCAGATCCTGCCGCAGGTGCCTGAAACTCTGGAGTATCTGTCAGGCCGCCACGAATTGATTCTGGTGACCAAGGGAGACCTCAACGAACAAGCTGGAAAGGTAGATCGGTCGGGCTTGAAGGCGTATTTCTCATCTGTCGAGATCGTCTCCGAGAAGCATGTACCCGAGTATCGCGCGATCGTGAATCGGCACGACCTCGCTTGCGAGTCCACGTGGATGGTCGGGAACAGCCCTAAATCAGATATCAATCCGGCACTAGGGGCGGGGATCAACGCCGTGTTTGTACCCCACGACGACACCTGGGTGCTGGAACACGAAGAGTTGGCTGAACCGGAGCCGCCCAGCAAGCTGCTGGTAGTGAATAGATTTTCGGAATTAACAGGGCACTTCTAAAAGCCAACAACGTGGGGACAGCCGCCCTCGGCTGTCCTGGCGAGCTGCTCACCAAGACTGATTATTTTGTCGAGGTTGCTTCTTTCATCCCGCTTGCTTTGAGCTTATCCAGCGCTTTCTGCGCATCGGCGGCAAACGGGCCATGCGGGAGGATCTTCAGGTATTCCTGATAGTGGGTGACTGCTTCGGTGGAATTTCCAGTCTTGTCGAAGCATTCAGCCAACCGAAATTGCGCCAGAGCGTCATTTGGCTTGTACACCAATGCGTCCTTGTATCGCTCCAACGCCGCGCGATAGTTCTTCTTTTTGAAATAAAAATCGCCAACTTCAACGTCTTTCACGGCCTTGTGCGGATCCCAGGGATGCATCTCCTGCACGTCTGAGGCAGCATCTTCCGCATCCGAAACTGCAGCACCGCTCATGGGATGGTTCTTCTGATCGTTGGCGGGAGGGCTCAGGTCGATCCGGGTGTCCTTGCTGGAACTCATCTCGCTGGCCCTGGCGCTCGACTCTTCCTTTGAAGACGGATCGTCCTGTGCGACGAGCGGAAGGGAAAGCACGGCGAAAAGAACCAAATAAAAGCAGGAGCACATAGATCTATTTTAAACCTGACCTCCGGGTCTTCGTCTGCCTCTTAATTCACTTGGCCGACGCGAGTGCCGTATCGCCTCTCAAAATATCGCGAGATCCTTGACTGTGCTCAAGGAGGGGTTCGGGAGTTACCCCGGCTAAGACGCAACTACGGGGTCTGTGTTGCAAGTTCTGTTCCGCCCCTCGCGGGACTCGGGTTGTACCGTTTCCCCTCCCGGCACTTCCGTGCCGGGCTTTCACATACCGCCGCTTCGCGGCTGGTGCGGGAATGTACTTCATTGTGGTCTGTTGCTGCGCAAAAAAAAGGCCATCCCACTTTCGTGGAACGGCCTGTTGGCGAAGTCCTCCGGGGAGGAGGGAAAACTCGTTTACATGGATGGCGGAGCCGGGCTTGCGCTTGGCTGCTGCGGAGCTGCACCGGTCGTGTTTGTCATCAGGCGGACATTCACTCGGCGGTTGGCGGCGCGGCCTTCACGGGTCTTATTTTCTTCAATCGGCTTGTCCTTGCCCAGCCCGATCACATAAATCTTGTGGGCTGGAATGTTGTATTTCGAGCCGAGGTATTGAATCACCGAGCTAGCGCGGCGTTCGCTCAAACCGTAGTTGTAGTCCGCTGGACCGACCGAGTCGGTTCCACCTTCCACCGTGATGATGTAACCCTTGGTGTTGGGCACTGTCTCAGCCAGCTTGTCGAGGTCTTCTTTGGCCTGTTTGGTCAGGAAGTCCTTGTCAAAGCCGAAGTGTACGGCGGCCTCAGTAACAATCTTGTAGTTATCTAGATTGCTGACCGCATCGGTCAGGACATCATTGTTGATAATCGGCGTGGTCTGTTGGCGAACATAGTTCTTGCTGGCGCAGCCGACCGTCGCCGCCATGCTTGCTGCCAGTGCAATGACTAAAGAAGCGCGATTCATGTGTGGAGGACTCCTTCCTCGCTTGAATTTCTAAATCCTGGGCAACAGTGACCTATGAATTCTGTGCCTGGGAATCCAGCACGCTGGGGCGTATTGGATCAAAAAACCTGGTTCTTAGCATTCCCGTGTTCTACGGGCGGCTTATTCAGCCACTCGCTGATTGAGCAAGGGACATGCCAACTCGAATTCATGAAGAGCGACAATGTAACCCATTCAGCAGTCAAGAGTTAGATGATGATGAGCTTTTCCGGGATGGATGTCGACTGTGAAAAGTGAGGAAAATTTATACGGTTTAAGCAAATCCGCAGAACTACGAACATGCGGAATAACCGCGTTCGCTGTCCCGGCGAGTATATTCGCGTGAAAAATCAATGGGAATAGTTCGCGGATCGTAAGTCCAGATGCCTGAAAGCGCGTCCATTAAAATGGAGATAGCAGATTGGCAACACGCGCGCTCCTTCACGTAGCTCATGGATCTTCAGCAGAAAATCCGGTCAATTCCCGCCTCGCCCGGCGTGTACCTCTACAAGAACGCCGAAGGTGAAGTGATCTATGTTGGCAAGGCGAAAAGCCTGCGCCACCGGGTCAGCTCCTATTTTCACGAAGGGCGGGTGGCCGATGCCAAGACCGGAACTCTGCTTCGGGAGGCGGTGGATGTTGACTACATCGTTGTAGCCAACAACAAGGAGGCGCTCGCACTCGAAAACCACCTCATTAAGCAGAGGCAGCCTCGGTTTAACATCCTGCTGAGGGACGATAAGACCTACCCGTACGTGAAGCTGACATTAGGGGAGCGATTTCCGCGCGTCTACGTCACTCGCCGGCTTCGCAAGGACGGAAGCGTTTACTACGGGCCGTACTTTCCCGCCAATCTGTCCTACCGAATTGTGGACCTGATCCACCGTAGCTTTCTGGTCCCATCCTGCAATGTGGACCTGAACCGCTACCATCCGCGTCCATGCTTGCAGTACTACATCGGGCGCTGCCTGGGTCCCTGCGTCGAGGGTTTGACCACGCCAGAGATTTACCAGGAGGCGGTACGCGACGTAAAGCTGTTTCTGGATGGCCGGCAGAGCGACTTGTCAAAGTCATTGCGGGAGCGAATGGCGCGGGCCGCCGAAGCTCAGGAGTTCGAGCGCGCCGCCAAATATCGCGATTTGATTTCGACTGTCGAGCAGTTGCATGAAAAACAACGCATTGCCGCCGTGGAAGGCGATGATGCGGATGTGTTCGGCTATCACTTTGAAAATGGAATGCTGGCAGTGAACCTATTCCATATGCGCGGCGGAAGAGTGCTGGACCGGCGAGAATTCTTTTGGGAAGATTTACCGCAATTCGAACATTCGCCTGAGGAGGCGAGCAGAGACTCCGAGCCCGCGTCAGGCCATGTGGGGGCAGGCGTCCTTGCCCGTGCGGTCGAACAACGCTCGACAATGTTCGATCCCTCACATTTCTTTTCTCAGTTCCTCACACAGCTCTATATCGGTCAACCGTACGTTCCTCGAAATGTTTACGTGCCCGTTGACTTCGAAGATCGCCAGGCCCTGGAAGAAGTGCTCTCCGAACAGTTGGCTGGCGAGGGTAGCCGCGCCACGCGCGTCCACATCACGGTCCCATCGCGTGGTGACAAGCGATCTCTCATTGATTTGGCCGCAAACAACGCTAAACAGCTTTATGACCAGCGCTTCCGGGTGATGAAGCCGAACGCCCGCGCAATCCAGGAAGCTTTGCAGGATGCTTTAGGTCTTCCGGAGCCGCCGCGCCGCATCGAGTGCTTCGACATTTCTCACATTCAGGGCGCCGAAACTGTCGCTTCAATGGTGGTGTGGGAGGACGGCCGCATGAAGAAGTCCGACTACCGCAAATTCATCATTCGAACTGTAAATGGAGTGGACGACTTTGCTTCCATGCGCGAGGTCGTCACTCGCCGCTACAAGCGTATTCAGGACGAAAAGAAGGAAATGCCGAGCCTCATTCTCATTGACGGCGGCTTAGGCCAACTTCACGCTGCAGCCGAGGCGTTGGGATCGTTGCAGGTTATTAATCAGCCACTCGCATCCATTGCCAAGCGCGAAGAGATCATTTACGTCTGTGGACAGGAAGATGAGCCGATTGCGCTCGATCATCACAACCCTGTGCTGCACTTGGTTCAACTTATCCGCGATGAAGCCCACCGCTTCGCCGTGACCTTCCACCGCAAGCGCCGCCAGATTCGCGATCGCGCAACCGAGCTGCGCGAAATCGAAGGCGTGGGCGAACGCACAACTCGCAGGCTGTTAGAACACTTCGGAAGTCTGCAGGCGGTGAAGCAGGCAGATGTTGCGGCACTGTCGGCAGTGGTGACGAAGAATCAGGCAGAGGCGATTTTGCAGCATTTCAATAAGTAGGAACGGACGGTTTGCGTCCTCGCCCCCGGTTACTCCGGTTCATCTCAGCTTCGTTTCGGCGTGTCCGCCAGATTACAAGCCCAGATTTAGAAATTCAATCTTCTAGCATGTTCCAAGGCGCCAAGAGCCGGATTGAGTGCCGCCGCGGTATAACTCGCGTCCGGACGCAACGAGCGTAAGTGTTCGGAGAAGGAATTCCTCACCTGCTCACTACTGGTCAAGACCCCACCGTGCGTGGCAACGCCAAGCTTCCCAACTCGGGGAAACAAACGATGGATGACGGTTTCAGCGAGTTTTGCGAGTTCCCTACCTGCGTGTTCCAGAACCTGATTTGCGATTGCGTCTCCCGCATCAGCCGCTGACTGCAATCGTGGAGCCATCGCCGCCGACAAAACCACCGGGAAAAGCGACGCGAAATCGGGCGCGGGGCTGGCATTAACTCGCTCCGTCAATTCCTCAACCGTATTCACCCCCAGCGCGTCCATCAGGTCTTTCAATAGGCTCGAATTCTCGCCGCGATCTCTCGCGCGCATCGCTGCTCGAATCGCCGCAACAGCGATCCAATGCCCAGAGCCTTCATCTGAAATCGCGTGCCCCCAACCCCCGGCCCGCGCCGATTTTCCTTCGGCGTTGCGTCCGTAGGCGATCGAGCCCGTCCCGGAGATAACGATCAGTCCGGGCCCTCGCCCGAATGCCGCGTCAAACGCGATCTCCATATCGCCGACGACTTCGACCTTTCCCGAGACGATATTCGACAGCAGTCGTCGTGTGATGGTCGCCATCTGCGGACGCAGAGCTCCAGCGACTCCGGCACACGTGCCTGTGATGTTGTGGGGTGAAATGCCCGCTTGCGTGCAGGCTTCGTGGATAGCCTGTTCAAGCGATGTCCGGGCGCAACCTTCACCAACACGCACGACATTGCAGGCGCCGGCAGTCCCCTTGCCCAGCGTCGAGTGTTCGTCGCCGAGAACGCAGCGGGTCTTCGTGCCGCCACCGTCGATCCCAAGAAAGAATGCCACGTGAAAGATTTTAACCCCAGAGTTTGCAGAGAGAGCGCGCATATCGCAGAGAAGAGCTCCTAGCGGCAAAGATCGCGAAGAACGAAAGGCGAAGCATGGCCCTTGCACGCTTCGCGATCCACTTGCTCCGTCGAGGGCCGCTCCTCAGAACGCTTCGTTTATCGTGATCTGTTGGACTATGTCCTCGAGTTTCTGCTGCTCAACAGCTTGCTTGTTACGCAAGTCGGCAATTTCAATGTTCAACTTCGAGAGCCGGTCTTCCTGTGAATCGAGCTGCTTGGTATAACGCAAAAGCAACGCCTTCTCTTCAGCGCTTCCCTTTAGCGCCTTCATGTTCTCGCGAATGCGCGACTGATCTTTGTTGATTGCGTTGAGTTCGTCGCTACGGCTCTGAATCTCAGACTCCAAACGCGTGACCTGATTTTTCTGCTCGAGCACGCGACGGAATGCAGCCTCGAGGGCGGGCGTCATTCGGTTCTCCACCGAAAGAAGCTGCACCTGGTGTTCTGTGAGGTCGGTAAGCTGCGAGTTCGTAACCTGAGGATGGAATTCCTCGACTGCGAGTTCACTCGTCTTGGCTGGTTCAACTGCAACACGAAAACGATACTGCGATGCCGAAGTCTCTTCCGGTTTGTTGCCGTCCGCCAGCTTCCAGCCATCGCGAACCGGATGTTCGATCACAACCTGGCGTTGCATCGTATCCGCGTTGTGGACGCTGTAGGTCACTTTGCTGCGTTGTTCGCGTGTGATAAAGAGAACTCCCTTGGAAATCCCCACGCGGCTGACCGGTTGATCTTTGAAGTCAGCTTGGGCGGAAATTTTCACCGCGGTATCCGCTGCATAGGAAAGCAGGCGGCGTTCGTCGGGATGAATTGTGGCGATGAGTCCTTCTCCCGCGAACGTGCCGTTATCAATGATGTTGAACGTGCCCGAGTCCAATGTTTGGCCGCTGGCGTTCTTGATCCAGAGCGCTCGGAGCGGCGCTTGATTGCCGTTAGCAGTCCAGAGCGTGACCTTCTCGACATCAATGCGAGATTGCAGAATTGGCACTAACGCGGATTGGTTTTTGCCGATTGTGATGTTCTGCTTGAGGTTGTATTCGAAGTAATCGCCGAGATCTTTGCTCTCGGCAGCGGGCTCGTTAAGTTTCGCGTATTGCTCCAGCCGATCATATTCTTTGGGCGAATTCGCGGCAGGGACTTGCAACCTGCTGTCGAAGCTCTTCTCATATTGATACAAGTTGCCTGAAGTACTGCCATGAATTGATCCCGTGACTCCGCTAATTGGTCCTCCGAGCAGTCCACCTGGGACGCCGCCTACCACGCCCTTCGCGGGAGCGGGTGGCGGAGCTTCCTCTGCTTCGACCATCGTAGCCTCATGCGTCTGGGGTGTCAGCATCGCCGATTGCGGCAAGGCGACCACTGGCCTCCGCGCGTACAACGGCTGCGAGATGTCCTGAATGAATGATTGGGGCGCACCGGCGATGAGGGACAACTGCACGTCTTTCCAATCTTCCCCGATGGTGTTGTCCACAATCGCCCAGCCCTGAAGTAGCGGCTTCTCGCCAGGTTTTTCGGACAAGATGATTCGATACGTGCTCTTCCATACGGGCACTTCGCTGATGTAGCTGACGAAAACGTTGCGCTCGCCAGTGCCCACGGCAGAAATCGTCATGCGCCTGAGATCACGCGCACGCGATGAGCCAACCAAGTTCAAATAGCGTCCGACTTCTTCGTTGAGATCGTGTTCGGCCAGCCGTACGGACACCGCCGGCGCAAGCTCGAAATTTCGCATTTCGCCCGAATCGGTCACAACGGAGAACAGCGTCACGTGATAAGTCGCGCCCGAGTCATTGGTGCGGTCCTCCTGCTCGACGCTGAGCAACCGGCCAACGGCACTCTCGCCCTTGCCTCGAACTTCGACTCTTGCGCCCCGTAGCGCGGAAAGGAAATCGGAACGGCTCACCTGCTCGCCAAAGGGCAAGCGCAACGCCTTGAGGCGTTCGTCAAGAGGCGCAATAGAGTTATAACGAACGCCGGAGATGTGACCTTCGCCGAGATCAACAACCGTTAGTGATTTGAGCACGTCATTCAGTTGGGCCGTGGTGAAATCGATGGCGAGTTCCTGATCCCCATGCACTTGAGCTGAATGCTCAAAGTACCCGACTCCGTTCTTGTAGAGCACGACGCGCTTGACGGGCAGGCGAGTCGAGTCACTGGTGACCGCCGATTGCGCAAAAGGTTTAACTGGCTTGAGAGTTTCGGCCTTTTGTTGCGCTTGAATCAGCGCAACCCAGGCAAAGAAGAAAAAAATACCCCAACGGCAACTGCGCATGTCGCACCTCCAAGGTGGATAACAGAAGAACGTTGAGTATGAATACTCGTGCGATGCGGCATGCGATAAATTTCGTTGCACACAAAGAGCGGACGGGCGCCTGCGCCCGGATCAGAGGCAAAGGACGAGATCCTTGGATCCGTTGCGCCACGTACATATTGACAACTACGTCGTTCGCCAAGTTCCAATAGGGCAAGAAGGAAGTAGGAATAGTAGAAGCTGACCGAAAGCTATTAACCGCAGGGGTCGCTAAGACGGCGCGGAGGGCGCGAGAGAACACAAATCCCACAAAGCGAGGAGAATCAATCGGAACGATAAGCCAAGCATTTTCCAACGCTTGGAGAATCCTCTGCGATCCCTGCGGTTAAGAGCTTTGAATCTTGTTTAGGAAGGGCGTTATTGCGCGCGGACGACCAGCGTCCCGGCAATCATGTCGTGCAGGGCCTGTTTGCGCTCGGTAAATCCAGCCATAATGTAGCCGATGAGGAGAATCATTCCCGAAATGTACTTGGCAAAGTGGCGTCCACTGGCGCGGGCAAAAGAGATGCGCCTGCCCTTCATGTCGGTCACTCTGAGACCCAGCGCCATCTTGCCGACGGTGGCCTGCTTGGAAGAACTTCCCATTGCTGCTTCATAAATCCAGCCAGCGCAAAGGAAAAGAGCCGAGCGCACAATTCCTCTTACGAGATCCACCCCGATCATCGGCATGCTGACCGAACCACCCGCAAGGCCGATCGCCACAGCAAAGATCGCCGACACGGGCCAAATCACAGCGCCGAGCAGGATCAGGTCAATTATCACTGCTACAAAGCGTATCCAGAATCCGCCGTAGTGAATTGTAGAGGTCGAGGCTGAGTAGCTAACCGCCGGAGGCTGCCAGGCCGGACTCTGCGGCCTTGGCGAGACTTCCGGTGTTGCGGGCGGAGGCGCAGGTGCCTGAACTTCGCCCGAAAAGGGTGCCCCACAATTTGCGCAGAATTTCGCGAGGGCTGAGTTCTGTGCCCCACAACGGTTGCAATAGATAGCGCCGTTGGCCATGAGCCGTGAATCATAAATA
>WNGE01002852.1_pt1 | contig 20734 bp, 22 predicted proteins | sample 5400651 | NCBI WGS metagenome assembly WNGE01 (sample SAMN13153370, study PRJNA577476) | soil metagenome | isolation source: 60 cm soil or saprolite under grassland replicate 2 | place: USA:California | collected 2016-06-15 | reverse complement strand
GTGTTAGAAAAACGGCTATGATGCTGCCAGCTATGCCATGCTTCATTTAAAAAGAACAAATCATCTTCATTGTATTGTTTATTTTGAATGTAAGAAACAAGGCTGCTGCAAATGCTTCGCGGATTAAATAAAATGCCGTTGGGATTTTGTAACACATTAAATTTTGCATCCATTAAGTAGTTGCCAATGTGTTCGGTAAAACAAGAACCAATCAGCAGAATATTATCTTTATAAGTAACAGGTGATTCTAATTGTTTAATATTGATTGAAAAAAAGAATTGCATTACACAAAAATTTCAGATGCAAGTTGCAAACTCTCCGCCAAAGCATCTTTGTTTAAACTATTAATTAAATTTTTTTCTTCAAAAAAACTGATCATAAATTCTGTTTGCATATTGCCTACTAAATCATCCTGTGCCATTGGGCAGCCACCAATTCCTTTCAGTGCGCCGTCAAATCTTTTGCAACCTGCATTTACAGCAGCTTCCAATTTTTCTTTTCGATTGGATATGGTAGAATGAAGGTGTACGCCGAATTCAATATTTGGATATTGTGGTATTAAGATATTCAATGCAAAGCTTATTTGCTGTGGCGTTGCCACGCCAATTGTATCGGCTAACGAAATTATTTTTATCTCTCTTTTTATCATTTCATCTGCCCAGTGCAATAAAATATTTTCATTATACGCATCTCCATAAAGATTACCAAAACCCATGCTCAAATATATTACCAACTGCTTTTGATTTTTAATACATTGATTTTGTATCTCTTCCACACGTTCAACACTTTGTTCAATAGTACTGTTGGCGTTTCTCAATTGAAAAGTTTCAGAAATTGAAAATGGAAAGCCGAGATATGTTATTGCATCGTAGATAACTGCCTCTTCTGCTCCTCTCTCATTTACAACAATTGCCAGTAATTTTGACTTCGTACTTTGTACTTCCAACTTCGTAATTATATCCTTTGTATCTGCCATTTGCGGAATTACTTTTGGAGAAACAAAGCTCCCAAAATCAATTGTGTGAAAACCAATTTTTAATAATGAATTGATGTATATGATCTTTTTTGTTGTAGGGATAAAATGAGGCCAGCCCTGCATTGCATCACGCGGACATTCAATAAGTTTAATCATGCCTGCAAAAATACTAAATGGCTTTTTATTGCTGCATAAAGAAAAGAAAGTACAAGAGTCCGCCTGAGGCGAAACGGAAGTCTAATGCTTGTTTTGCAGATTGGTTCAAAAAAATTAACTGCTTAAAAATTATTCATTATTAAAATTAGTTGCTAATAATAAGGTGGCATTTTGCTTAGCGTTTTTATTTCATTCCTTCTATATAGTTCAATTCTTTGTCTTGCCTGATTAAAAAACATAGATCTTTCCCGTTCTCCTGCTTCACTTATAAGATTGGATTTGCGCATTATATTCTGCACAGAATCGTGGCTATAGTTACAGAATTTTTCATCATGTGTAAGCATAAAATTAACAGTATTATGATTTACAAAACACATTTTCTTTTCATTCACTATGACTATAAAACTATTATCTCCAATTATAAAATCGTTTACATAAATTTTCAGGAATCCATCTGACTGAAGAGGCTTCTGGCCAGGCATATATTTTTTACCTGTTTCACATAACTTCTCCATGTGATTAACCATTTCATGTAATTTATCATAAAGTAATTCCAGTTCCGTTTTAGAAGTAAAAAACCCGGTGTCCTTGTAACATTCAATTTGCCTTAAGGTAATTTGAAAGTTCTCCACGTTCAATATTTCCCTGGAAGGTATTTGACATGATATGGCGGCAATTTTTTTAACCCTTTCAAAAAATTGAGGCTCGATTTCTTTTACACTAAACTTCTGGTAATTATAAGAAGGGAAATACAATACTGTCTTCATCCAAAAAAAGAATTTAAACACAGCCAGTTCCTTTGGGTCTACATTGAGTAATTATATATCAAAAATCAGAGCTCGCACATTTAAGAACACAGCAAGAAAAATAAATTTATTCCAGGCCATTACAAGATATATAATAAAAGCCCGGTTTGGATGGGGTTTCATTTCTTACTACCTATACAAACAAAGAAAGAAGGGCTATTCATGATTTTGCTTCAGGAAGTGTGATGGTTAAAGTATTTTGACAACTTTTAGAAGGATGCACAGCCCCATGGAAAAATTAAACATATAAACAATGTCTCCCTGCTAATAGTAAGGTGTCATTTTCCCTAAGGTTTTTATCTCGTTTTGCTTATATAAGTCTATGCGTTGCCTTATCATGTTAAAAAACATTGCTCTTTCCCGCTCTCCCACTTCACTGATAAGATTTGATTTATGGATGATATTTTGTATGAAGTCGTAACTGTAACTACAGAATTTTTCATCCTGTGTAAACATGAAATTTGTAACATTATGAAGAACAAAACATATTTTCTTTTCATTTAAAACAGCAATCATATTGTTGTCACCAATTACAAAATCATTCACATAAATTTTTACTGCCGCGTCTGAATACAATGGCTTTTGTCCGGGCATATATCTCTTACCGGCTGCACACATATTTTCCATGTGATCGACCATTTCATAAAGTTTACTGTACATCAGTTCAAGTTCTGCTTTTGATGCAAAAAGTCCTGTATCCTTGTAATATTCAATTTGTCTTAAAGTGGTTTGAATATTTTCTACATTCAATATTTCTGTAGAGGGAATTTGACATGATAAAAGGGAATTTTTTTTTGCCTTTTCAAAAAATTCCTGATGAATTTCTTTTATTGAAAATTTGGATTGACTGTATGATGGAAATTTAAATAAGGTCTTCATCCAAACAAAAAATTTAAAAGCGGCAAGTTCAGGAAACATGTAGTAATAAAATACTGGTATGTCCTTACTAAAAGTAATAAGTTCTTTTTGCTTGAACCCTGCAAAATAGGAAAGGTGATTATAAATTTCATCAAGGTGCTTCAGAAAGTCAAAATTTTCAGGCTGAATGAAATTTCCCGAAAACATCATTGAATCATTTTTAAGGTTCAATATCTGGTCAATGGAAATTTTAAAGCGGTTACTTAGCTTTTGTATTTCTTCAAAAGAAACTTGCTTTTCGCCACGGATACGGCGGTAAGCGCTATCGTTACTTATATCAAGCACATCTGCTATCTCATCTACAAAAGACAGATTCGATGGCATTACAGATTTTATGTGATTGAAGAGATTAATTTGAAGCTGACTCATATTAGCAGGTTTGGATGATTATTATTAGGAGTTTTTGCAAACTCAGGTTACGAATTATTGCAAAAGATGCAATGAATATAATACAATTGTATAAATATTACAACTTCAATCTTGAGAAAGAACCTTCTGTTTTGTTTTTAGCAATTTCTGCCTAAAATTCTTCGCATTGTCTTTAAATCAATTATGAAACGGCTGCGGTTAAAAATAGTTTTGGGTTGTTAATCAGTTTTATAACCCCAAAATATTATAAAATGAAAAAGAAAATTAAAACATCTTACTTATACATTACCTGTTTATTTATGCTTCAGGTAAGTGCAGCATCTGCTCAGGATGCACAACTAAAATATAAGATAATGTTTAACAACAGTGAAATGGGATCAATGATCCTTCAGAGATCAGGTTCGGCAGGTAAAACACAATTTTCCCTGGAGTCTAAAGCAAAAAAACGTTTTATTGTTTCATTTGAAATATATGAAACACACACGGAAGTATTTCAAAATAATATCATGACTACAGCTTCTGTTTTCAGGCAGGTAAATGGCAAAACCAAAATAAATAAGCAGATGAGTTTTGAAGGATCAAATTACAAAATTGTAACAGAAGGAAAAACAAGTACAATGGCGTTAAAGCCTGTTTTATGGAGCGTTTTGAATTTGTATTTCGCTGAGCCTGTAAAGATAAATGAAGTGTTTTCAGACAGTTTTCAGCAGATGCTGAAAATTGAAGACACTGGCAACCATAGCTATAAAATATTATTACCAGATGGCAACTCAAATTATTTTTATTACAGAAATGGTATTTGTATAAAAGAACTAATCAATCATAGCTTTTATAAAGTGGAGCTGATTATAAAAGATAATTGAAAATGATGAATGCATTTGCTGAATAAGATAAGAATCCCGACTACTGCGCAACGGGACAGGCGTACAAGTATCTGCAACAAACGCAAAATATAGTTCTTAAGTCCGGCTTCTAAAAATTCCTTTAATCAAAAAAAAAGTACAAGAATAACTGTAACGAATACTGCATTTGTTATAGCTGTTACTCCTATGCCTTTAAACAATCATTGTTAAACCAATAAAAAATAAAAAATGCAACTCGATACAAGTTTAATATTACACGCAATCCCGGGATTTATATTGCTGACAATAATTGAAGCAATTTACCTCGTTAAAGAACATCGCTTCACGAATCCAAAGAAAGACCTTCTTGCCAATGCAGCCTTGGGACTTGGGTTTGTCGTTCTTTCTCCTGTAACAAAAGGAATCAATCTTGTTGTATATGCTTTTGTATATGGACACCGGTTCTGTGATTTGACAAACAACCTTTGGTGTGCATGGATATTATGTTTTCTTGCTGATGATTTTAGTTTCTACTGGTCTCACAGGCTGAGTCATCAGGTACGTTTTTGGTGGGCTTCGCATCAGGTGCATCATTCAGGTGAGTTTCTTTCTTTATCAGCAGCATTTCGCCAATCATGGACAAGCAACATAACTGGCGGTTTTCTTTTCTGGATGTGGATGCCGCTGCTTGGTTTTACACCTGCTATGATCATGTTTATGAAGTCTTTGAATGCGATGTATCAATTCTGGTTGCATACAGAAGCAATAAACAAATTACCAGGTTGGTTTGAAGCCGTTTTTAATACTCCATCACATCATCGTGTTCACCACGGAAGTGATGTTGAGTACCTTGATAAAAATCACGCAGGCATATTAATTATATGGGATAAAATATTTGGCACTTATCAGGAAGAAGTTCACAAACCTAAATACGGCCTTACAAAGAATATACAATCGAATAACCCTTTTGTGATAACAATGTATGAGTGGAAGAACTTATTCAAAGATTTGAAAAAATCAAAATCACTGCGTGACAGTATTAATTACCTTTTTAATGCGCCGGGCTGGAGCAGCGATGGCAGCAGCAAAACTACACGGCAACTTCAAACAGAAGCTTCCCATGACGATTGCAAAAACTGCAGCAATACATCATGCGTCAAGCGAATGACATTTCATCTGAATTCATCAGCGGACTTACAATATAAAATCATTAACTAACAAAAAGCTTTGTGTGACTAAAAACAATTAATCATTTTTTAAAAACAAAAATTATGAAAACGAAAATCTTTCTCAACAATTTTATGATAAATAAAATTGCAATCTTTCTATTATCAGTCCTTTGTGGTATATTGGTTAACTCTGTCTATGCCCAGGAGACAAAGACAAAAAACCGTGCTTCATTAAATGCAGGAGCAGAGTTCGCTATACCAACAGGCGATTTAAGTTTAGTAACTTCTTTCGGTGTTGGCAGTAGTGTAAAATTAATTGTTCCCACAGAGAAGCATATTGCTTTCACTGCATCGGTGGGCTACTTGTATTATACAAAGAAAACTTTGCTTGGTGAAAAATTTGGTGGCTTTCATAGCTTTCCTTTAAAGGGTGGCTTTCGCTTTTCAATAAAACAAGGTTTCTATTTTGAGCCACAGGCAGGCTATTCCATTTTTGCTTCGGAAGGTGAGAGTGATGGCGCATTCACCTATGCAGGTAATATTGGCTATCTCATCGATAAAAAAGTGGATGTATCTGCGCGTTACGAAAGCGCAACTAAAAATGGTGGCAGCCTTTCACATGTAGGTGTTAGCGTTGCTTATAATTTCAAACTTTAAAACATAATGTGGCGCTGTATCAAAAACAATAACACAAAGCTTTTTAAAAAAATTTCGTCCCTGCTCAATCAATGTCCTTTGACCTCTGTGCTCAATATATAAAAAGTAATTAGTGAAGTTCAGGTATCATTCTCTGCTTCATTGCTTCATACAAAATAATTCCGGTTGCAACAGAAACATTAAAAGAATCAAATTTGCCTTTCATGGGAATGGTAAAATGATCGTCTGCAGCTTTGCTCATGTATGGTTGCACACCTTTTTCTTCACTGCCCATAATAATACAGCATGGTTCTGTAAAATTTATTTCAAATAATTTTTTTGATGCCTTCATTTCACTGACGAAAACTTTAATGCCATTTAAATGCAATGTATCCAATGCTTTCAGCAAACTATTCACTCTGCAAACCTGTATATGTTCCAATGCGCCTGCGCTGCTTTTTACGGCATCTTCATTTAATGCGCCCACACCTTTTTCAGGAATAATCATAGCTTGTGCGCCGCAGCAAACGGCGCTGCGTGCAATAGCACCAATATTTCTTACATCAGTAACACCATCAAGCATTACAAACAAAGCTGCTTCACCTTTTGAATTTACCAAATCAATCACCTGTTGCAAATCATGATAAACAATTGAAGTTTTAAATGCAACAATTCCCTGGTGATTAATATTGGTAAGGCTATTCAATTTTTCATTAGGCACATATTGAATAGGAACATTCATCTGTCTTGCTATTTGTCTTATCTCATTTATAACTTCTCCGCCTGCATTTTTGAACAATAAAATTTTATCAATACCCTGCCCGCTTTTAAGCGCTTCTGTTACAGGATTTCTGCCTGCTATAATATTTTTCTTTGGCTGGAACATTTTATATACTTAAATCATAAAAAACAAATAAATCCAATCAAATCACAAAAAACAAATGCCAGGAATCAAATAAATTCTAAAACAAAAATCAAGAACCAAATAAATTTTTATCCTCTTCATGAGATCATATTTCTTATTTCAATTTTAGATTTATTTATTTGGATCTTGTTTCTTAAGATTTGTTTTTTACTTCAAGTTTAAATTACAAGAACCAAACAAATCACAAGAACCAAATAAATCTCAAGAACCAAATAAATTATAAAAAACAAAGATCAAAAACCATGTAGTTTTATTTTTGATTTCCAATTTGAAGTTTATTTGAAGCTTGCTTTTTGAGATTTGTTTTTTGATTTAAAGAACGGCTAAGATAAAATAAAAAGTCCCGCCTTTTCAGACGGGACCGTTATTTCATAGAGTTTATATTATCAGTAAACAACTATTTTTCCTGAGTATTGTTCCTTCCCTGCTCCATCATTCACTTTTATAATATATGTGCCGCTGGTTACTGATCCTGGAAGGATAATTTGTGTGGTTGTTTTTCCATTTATGCTTACCAGTTTGTTCAAAATAATATTGCCTGCCACATCAACTAATTGCACATTATGATTACTGCCTGCAAATGCATCAAAAACAATATTGAGTGTTCGGTTGGCAACAGGGTTTGGATAAAGAGAAACAACGCTATTACCTTTAACAGTGGTTACAGCTTTTGGCTTTACTGCATTTTCATTTACATAATGGCAACTGGCAAAGTCTGATACATTGAACACTTGTTCCTGTTGTTTGGGGAGTGCTGTTGCTTCAAGTTTGGATAGATTAACACTATAATAATGATCTGATTTTATTGCACAACCTACCACGACATTTCCTTCAGCATCAACAGCAGCACCATTGATTGTATAATCCTGCGGAATATTTTTGATCTGCCCGATATAATCTGCAACTAATGTTTCTGTATTGATTTTAAAAACATTCCCACGCATGCTTATTACATACAATCCTCCCAATGCGTCGGCAACCATATCACCGCCCCAACTGGTACACATATTACGAATTGAAATTGCTTTATTGTTCTTTCCGTCCTGCACAGATCCCAAATCTGTAATAGTAATTTTTTCACCTGAAGAAAAACGAATCAAATGGTTGAAATCATTGGTTAAAGCATAACCATAACCATCATAGCTAAAACACATTCTTGTAATTACATCTGCTTCTCCATTTGTTTCAGGGAAAGTTTTTAATGCAACATTGCGTACATAATAAACTGTATTTGTGCCGCGATTTAAATCAAAATATCGCAGTTCATTGCTATGCATGGGTGTAAAGAATAAACGGTTGTTTCTTGTGTCCAAAGCACTCGCTGCAACCAAGGTTTCAGTGGGGGCTGTTACCACTTCTGCACGTTTGCCATTGGCGTAAGTAACTATAGTATTGGCAATACCATTGCGATTAATCGTTGTAACCTCATTGCTGATTTCAGCGTTCACATCAAAGCGCTGTAATTTTGCGCCGGTCAATGCATCCAACAGAACAGGCTTGTCGGTGGGAGAATATATTTTTCTTATTTCGGCGCCGGTGGTAAGATCTATTTCTCTTATTACCATCCATGAAACGTTGCCTTTTGATTCACCTGTAATTGCAAAGGCTCTGTTATTGCTTTGCGCAAACATTTGGTTGCCCGCAAAAACCAAAAGACCAACAAAAAGGAAAGCGGGTACATATTTAGTTCTCATACGTTCTGGTTTTAGTACCGTAATTTAAATTTTTTTTTTTGAGGTATGAATTAAGTTTTATGAGCGGATTTTTTCAATGAGCCGTTACAGTTCCTCAGTAATAAATTTCTTTTTTTATAGCTCATGAACCATGCTCACGACTCTTATTAAAGGCACTTTGCAAACCAAAGGCAAAATAACTTTCCTTAAAAAAAAAATTTACAGTGATTTCAAATATTCAACAAGGTCTCTTTTTTCCGCTTCAGTTAAATTCAATTTTTTAAAGTTGTTATAATGGTTTACTACATCAAGCAAGGTTGCAAAACGTCCATCGTGATAAAAACCCCCTTTTGTATGAGTCCATAATCCTTTCAGCGGTGCAGTGCGGTAACTGCTATCAGGAGAACGGTTTGCCTGAAAGTCATCAATTCCAATATCTTCAGGTCTATGTGTATTCCATCCCGGTTCAGTAAACAGTGGTGGTACATGGCAGGTTGCACAGGCGGCTTTTCCGCTAAAAATTGCTTCACCTCTTTTCGCAGCTGCTTTATCACAACTTCTATCCGGTGGCTTAGGGGAAGGAATAGCAAGCTGATAAAAATGCAGGGAAGCAAGTTTAGATGTTACAAGATCAGAATCGCTTCTTTTATTACCAATGCCTGCTCTTGCAGCAACGGGATAATGTGTTGCATTATCTAATCGTCTGTCAAAAAAAACTCCCTGTCCCTGTAATTCCAGATTGGCAACAAATGCATTCCAATAAGTGACTGTTCCCCAGCCACCTGTCCATGTATGATTATTAAAACCAGCAAGACCAAAAGCCGGAGGAATAAGTGTGGCAGCGGGTTTTCCATCAGGACGGAAAGCTTTTCCATCAAGGTTTAGTTCAGCATCAAATTTTCCGGGTCCCCAACTGCGCAGAACTTTTTTTACTGTGGCCTCATTCACCATTAGTAAATTAGTAAAGGGTGAAAGATCAGGGGCAAGAGATACAATACCACCTACATTCAGGTCGCGGTTGGCCCATCCATCGAGGCGATGACCTATACCAGGTGATAAAGCATTGTCAACCGTTGAATGGCAAACCGCACACGTGAGACCCACACTTTTTAAAGCTCCTGAATTGGTGGGAGGATCCGCTACATTTAAAATATTGCTGGTATTAAATTGTGCTATAACGCCCACTACAGCGTTTAGTTTTAATAATTCAAGTGTTACAGCCGGATCATTAAGATTTACTTCACCCCTTTTTAACCTGTTTACGAGAGCAGGCGGCAGGGCATCCAGATCTACTTTTAAACCTGCAGCCAATGCATCTTTAGGACTTAGACCATTGCCAACTCCTCCAAACTGGGAACCTTCAATGGCCCGATGAAGTTTAAGCATATCACTCCAAAAGATTTCATCGCCAAAAGTTTCAAACCTGAATACGCTACGGCCTTGAGTAAATAACTGCTTCGCATTATTGATAATTTCCTCATCAAAGCCTTTATCTTTTTTATCCTGTTCTTTTTGCTTATCACTCTGGGTAATACCTGTGACATAAATTAATAGGAGAAGCACACATATTAATATACTTATGGTACTTAATAAATTTTTTTTCATAAGGCATGATTTTATATAAATTATTTACAAAAGATTGATTCTATCAACGGACTTGAACTATTAATTTGATCAAAGCATTTTCCATTAGAGCAAAGAATAGAAAAAGGGTTACAAAAATTCAGTATTTTTTATAGCAATTTTATCGTGTACCTTTCTAATAAACGTGATACAATAAGATGAATATAAAAGAAACATTTTCTTTTCCAGACTCTTCAGATGAAGAGATCATCAGGAGGGTGCTGGCTGGGGAAAAACACCTGTATGAAAAAATCATGCGTAAATACAACCAGCGTTTATATCGAATCGGCATATCCATTGTCATTGATAGTGAAGAAACGCAGGAGATCGTACAGGCATCTTATATAAAAGCGTATGAGCATCTTTCCGATTTTAAATTCAAATCTGATTTTAGCACCTGGCTGATAAGAATATTGATTAATGAAAGTTATTTACATCTGCATCAAAGACAACGCATCGGGCAAATAAAAGAGCGGGAATTAAAATCTGCAACAGGCAATGAATCACCTTTACAAAAATTAATAAACAAAGAAGTAACCAACATTCTTGAAAAAGCATTGGCACAATTACCCGAAAAATATCGCATAGTATTTATTATGCGTGAAGTGCAGAATATGAGTACACGCGAAACTATGGAATGTCTGAATATTTCTAAATCGAATGTAAAAGTAAGATTAAAAAGAGCTAAGGAAATGCTTCGTAATTTATTGACTGAATACTATAAAATCAAAGACCTCTATGATTTTGATGAATCCAAATGTGATGCAGTGGTGAAAAATGTTTTAACATATATCGAAAGTATCAAATGACCTTTGTTACCCTTCGTCTTGAAAAAGCTGAAGGATGCAAATGAAAAAGTCAAAGTTTATACTCCTCATTTAAAAGTGGTCTTACTATATAAAATTCAAAATGCCAAAAGTGTGACCGCTTGCAGTCAGGGGCAAAAAAACAATTCCCAAATTCCTAATTCCGAATTCCCAATTCCTTCTTAGGTTTGTTCTATGTCACAACTTACCATTAGCAAGCGCGGTCACTACATGCCGCCTTCACCTATCCGGAAATTGGTGCCTTATGCAGAAGCTGCAAAGAAAAGAGGAATAAAAGTATACCATTTAAATATTGGCCAGCCTGATATTGAAACGCCCAAACCTGTACTGGACGCGGTAAGACATTCTGATTTGAGAATATTGGAATACAGCCACAGTGCCGGCAATGAAAGCTATCGCAAAAAACTTGTAGAGTATTATAAAAAAGTGGGCATTGATATTAGTTATAATCAAATCATTATTAGTACAGGTGGCTCTGAAGCGATTCTGTTTGGATTCATGGCTTGCCTTGATGCAGGTGATGAAGTAATTATTCCCGAACCATTTTATGCCAATTATAATGGCTTTGCGGTGGAAGCAGGTGTGAATGTTGTGCCCATAACGTCTAATATTGAAAATGGTTTTGCCTTGCCACCCATTGATGATTTTGAAAAAGCTATTACATTAAAAACAAAAGCAATTGTTATCTGCAATCCCAATAACCCTACGGGCTATTTGTACAGCAAAAAAGAGATGGAAACATTAAAGTCCATTATTTTAAAACATAACCTATATCTTTTTGCTGATGAGGCTTACCGCGAATTTTGTTATGAAGGAACTCATATCAGTGCCATGCATTTGCAGGGTCTAGATAATCATGTGGTGCTGATGGATACGATCAGCAAACGTTATAGTTGTTGTGGCGGAAGAATAGGTGCATTTATTACGCGCAACAAAGAGCTGCTTGATACTGTAATGAAGTTTGCACAGGCAAGATTAAGTCCTCCGGGTCTGGCGCAAATTGCAGGTGAAGCGGCTGTTGATCTGCCCGATAATTATTTTGATGTAACCAAGGCAGAATACAAGGCAAGAAGAGATTTAATTGTAAAAAGATTGAATGCGATGCCTGATGTTTTTTGTCCAAACCCCGGTGGTGCATTTTATGCAATGGCTAAACTACCGATTGATGATGCTGACAAATTTTGCCAGTGGCTGCTCGAAGATTTTCATTATAATGATCAAACAGTGATGCTTGCACCTGCCACCGGTTTTTATGGCACAACAGGTTTAGGAAAACAGGAAGTGCGTTTGGCTTATGTGCTGAATATTGATAGCATTAATGCTGCCATGGATTGTTTGGAAAAAGCGTTGGAAGAATATCCGGGAAAAGTGTGAGAAGCGGCACATTGTGTTAATGGCTTATTTGTAATAATTAAAATTGAGCTTACTATTTATATCCTATTCTTTCCCGTTCTTCCCATTTTCTTTGCGCTGCCTTTTCATCCAAAAGATTTTCTAAGGCATCATAAATTTGATTTAGTTGTGCATCATGTTCGCCCAAACGTTCTTTAATTTCTTTCAATTGTTCTTTTAAATCATTCTGTTTTAATAGTGCTCTTCTTACTTCTATAAAAGCTCTCATTATGGCAATGCTCAGTTTTATAGCTCTTTAGCTGTTAAGTACACTACTCAACATGGCTACACCCTGTTCTGTGAAGGCACAAGGTGTTACAGTTGTATTTCGCCTACTTTGATATGCGGTCACAATTTGTGACCCTAAAACAAACTGGCTTTCAGATGCGGTCACAATTTGTGACCGCATACTCTCCAATTCAGTATCTGTAAGCCGAAACATAAAGTCTTTAGGGAAACGTTTGATATTTCTCTTTAACGACTGATTTAATACTTTGTAGCACTTCATACAAGGCTGCTAAATCAAAGTCCAGCATTACCCTTTCACCTCGGATTTCATAAATTCTGTTTTGGATGCTCGTATTTATTTGCATGCTGATTGTTTTAAAGGTCCAGTTTTTTTTATCTACAGCATTTCGTTTTGTCTGATCAATAACCTTTGCATAGATCTGTGTTGTTTTAAGGTTTCTATGTGCAATTTTTATATTGGTTATTTAATAAATATTGCTGCTTGGTTTTTTCTAAATAATTCCCTCATCGGCAAAACTGAAATAGCCTTCTTCACTCACAATAATGTGATCAATCACTTTTATATCAAAAAATTTTGCAGCTTCTTTTATTTTATTTGTTAGTTCTTCATCCTGCCTGCTTGGCTTTACACTGCCGCTTGGATGATTGTGACAAAGAATAATACTTACTGCATCATGCGCAAGTGCTTTCTTTATGATGATTCTTGGATCAGCTACTGTGCCTGTAATTCCGCCTTCACTTACAATCTCGTAATGATTTATTTTGTTACTCCTGGTCAAAAATATTAACGCAAATACTTCATGTTTTTTGTATTGTAATTTGGCACGAAGAAAATCAGCAATGTCCTTGCTGTGCAGCACAACATCTTTCTTTTTTGATGCTACATCCCTCCGGATGCCTAACTCTAATGCCGCCGCTATTGAAATAGCCTTTGCTTCACCTATACCTTTTACTTTTAGCTTTAATATTTCTTTTATGGAAAGTTTTCCCAGTTGCTGAAGGTCATTGTCAATTACAGTTAATAATTCTTTGGCTACATCAACTGCGCTTTTATCTCTTGTTCCGTTATTGATGAGAATGGCCAGCAATTCTGCATTGCTAAGCGTTTCAATGCCTTTTAACAACATTTTTTCTCGTGGCCTGTCATCTTCGGCCCAGTTCTTTATGGATTTGGTTGACATGTTGATAATTTATCAAAAGTCAAATTACAATTTCATTTTTGAATTTTTATCTTCGCCGCTCATTTATTTGCTATGGGCCCAACTGTAAAGATTTTCGCCGGCAATGGATCACATCAGCTTGCTGTGAAAATAGCGCAGCGTTTTGGCGCTTCGCTTGGAAAAATTAATATCCAAAAATTTAGTGATGGCGAATTTCAGCCCATCTTCTTAGAAAGCATCCGTGGCGATTATGTTTTTTTAGTGCAAAGTACATTTGCTCCTACAGACAACCTCTTTGAGTTATTGCTAATGATTGATGCTGCCAAACGAGCCAGCGCTTATAAAATCATTGCCGTTATCCCTTATTATGGTTTTGCGCGGCAGGACAGAAAAGACAAACCACGTGTTGCCATCGGTTCGAAGCTGGTGGCTACTTTACTGGAAGCAGCCGGCGCCAACAGGGTAATAACAATGGATTTGCATGCTCCGCAAATACAGGGATTTTTTGACATACCGGTAGATCACCTCGATAGCTCTGCTATTTTCATTCCTTACATTGAGCAACTTAAACTTGAAAACCTTACCTTTGCCGCCCCCGACGTGGGAAGTACCAACCGCGTGAGGGAAATTGCGAGCTATTTTAATGCAGATATGGTTATCTGCGACAAGCACCGTAAACGTGCAAATGAAATAGCGAGCATGGTAGTAATTGGTGAGGTTGCGGGACGGGATATAATTCTTATTGATGATATATGTGATACAGGTGGCACATTAGCAAAAGCCGCTGGCTTATTAAAAGATAAAGGGGCAACAAGCGTAAGGGCATTGTGTACGCATCCTATCCTAAGTGCCAATGCATATGAAACAATTGAGAATAGCGTGCTTGAAGAATTAATTGTTTGCGACACTATTCCGCTTAAAGAGGAAAGCTCTAAAATAAAAGTGATTTCGGTAGCAGATCTTTTTGCAATAGCAATAAGAAATGCATATGAAAATAAGAGTATCACTAGTTTGTTTATTCATTCGCAGTTAAGAGGTAAGGGTTGAGAAGTAGGGAATTGGGAATTTGGAATTGGTACGGAGACATATTGACGATTCATGTTCAACAGTACAAGTGAGTGACACAACAAAGATGCATAAAAAACAAAAGTTGGTATCATAACAATCATTCAAATCATTAGAATCATAAATAAATAAAACAATGAAGACAATTACAATCGAAGGACAACTGAGGACCGAATTCGGGAAAAAAGCCACCCGGCAAATTCGCTCTCAGGAAATGGTGCCAGGTGTAATTTATGGAGGCGAAAAGGAGATAAATTTTTCTGCTCCTGCAAGGGCTTTCAGGCCATTGGTGTATACCGGCGAATTTCAACTGACAGAGGTAAAACTTAATGGTGACACGTATAAATGCATTTTAAAAGATATGCAATTTGATAAGGTTTCTGATGCGCTGAATCATGTTGACCTGATGGAGTTAGTGGAAGACAAAAAAGTGATTGCCACTTTGCCGCTCAAGTTTACAGGTGCGGCGGCAGGAGTAAAAGAAGGTGGTAAACTGGTTTTGAAAATGAAAGCCATTAAAGTGAAAACCTATCCCAAATATTTAAAGGAATATATTGAGGTGGACGTTTCTTACCTTGAGTTAAATGGCAACATTCGTGTGGAGGATATTAAAGCGGATAATATGGAAATATTAAATTCTCCGCGAATTTCTGTTGCGTCGGTGGTACTTACCCGCCAGTTAAAACAGGAAGAAGCAACAGCAGCCGTTGCAGCGCCGGCAGCCGCTGCAGTGCCTGCAAAACCAGCAACAGCTTCTGCCAAAGAAGAGAAGAAGAAATAATTTTTTTCAATTCTATTATAAGCCCTGTGCGATTGTATGGGGCTTTTTTATTATAGTGTCAAGAGTTATCAGAGGAATAGGTATGGTAATGGAAACAAATTTTTATCTCTTTAGAATTGCATTGATAGATTGAAATCTCTATGTCAAAATTTTTAATTGTTGGCTTGGGAAATATTGGAGTGGAATACGCACATACACGTCATAACATAGGATTTGATGTAGTAACAAAATTTGTTTTAAAGTATAACGGAATATTTACAACCGGCCGGCTGGCAGAAGTTGCAGAAATAAAATGGAAAGGGAAAATTTTTATTTGTATAAAACCTACAACATACGTTAATTTGAGCGGTAAAGCTTTTAAATACTGGATGGACAAAGAGAAAATATCCCTTGAAAATACTTTAACAATTGTTGATGATGTTGCCTTACCTTTAAAAAAATTACGATTAAGACCTTCAGGAAGTCATGGTGGTCATAATGGACTTGCTGATATTGAACTAACGCTGGGAACAAACAAATATCCAAAGCTGCGTTTCGGAATAGGAAATACTTATCCAAAAGGTATGCAGGTTGAATTTGTGTTGGGAAAATGGTTTCCCGAAGAAGTGAGAATCGTAAAAAATAAAATTGATGCCAGTGTTGAAACCATAGAAAATTTTGCGTTGCAGGGAATTGAAAGAACCATGAACTTTATAAATAGACAGGAATTTATTTAAAATAATCTAAACCATTTTTTAACTTGCAGGAAGAGATTCAGGCTTATTGCAGTCCTTAACTATAAAAATCCACTTCCTTATTGCCTTAAAAAATCTCAATCTATGAAAATATTTTGTGTAGGTCGTAATTATATAGAACATGCGAAGGAATTAAATAATGAAATTCCTGACGAACCTGTCGTCTTCCTAAAACCAAAAAGTGCATTAATACAATCTCATGCACATTTTTATTATCCTGAATTTAGTAATGAATTAAATTATGAAGCTGAACTTGTACTCAGGATTTCAAAAAACGGAAAATATATTCCTGAATATGCAGCCAACCGCTATTATAATGCCATAACGGTAGGAATTGATTTCACTGCACGTGATGTGCAACAGGAACTGAAGAAGAAAGGCTTGCCGTGGGAAAAGGCTAAAGCATGGGATAACTCGGCAGTAGCGGGTGAATGGATTGATCTTACACCACAGATGCTAAAAAATCCGATTCATTTTTCTCTTTACTTAAACGGTAATATTGTGCAGCGTGGTATAAGTGCTGATATGATATTTTCTTTCGAAAAAATAATTGCTAATATCTCACAGTACTTTTCATTAAATATTGGTGACCTTATTTTTACCGGTACACCTGCTGGTGTTGGCGAATGTGTGGTAGGCGATGAACTAACAGGTTATTTCGAAAAGACAAAAGTATTCTCCATCACAGTTAAATAATAAAGCTATAATTCAACAATTAATTCCTGCATCAGATATTTGTCAAATGTTTGATACAAACATTCTTGTTAAAGCATGGCGTTTAATGGCTACTGCACGCAGCATGGCCGAAATTTATGACAGCAATCGCCAGATATGCAAATATGTACATTCAACTTCCAAAGGTCATGAAGCAATACAAATAGCAACAGGATTACAATTGTTGACATGTGATTTTATAAGTCCTTACTATAGGGATGATAGCATTTTGTTATCTATTCGATATACACCGTATGAATTAATGCTACAGCTACTTGCAAAAGCTGATGACCCTTTTTCATGCGGTCGTTCATATTATTGTCATCCAAGCAGTGTTGATAAAAATAAACCACGCATTATTCATCAAAGCAGTGCTACCGGAATGCAGGCTATACCAACCACAGGAATTGCACAGGGCATTCAATATCTTGAAACGATCAATTCATCTTTACAACATAAAGGACCAAATAATGAGCTACCTATTGTCGTTTGCAGCCTCGGTGATAACAGCATGACAGAAGGTGAAGTAAGTGAAGCGCTGCAGTTTGCTGTGTTGAAACAATTACCCATTATTTATCTGGTGCAGGACAACAATTGGGGAATAAGCGTTTCAGCAGCAGAAGCAAGGACCATGAATGCATTTGAATTTGCTGATGGCTTCAAAGGCTTAAATAAACTGCAGGTTGATGGCAGTGATTTTGTTGCTGCTTACGAAATTATGCAGCAGGCAATTGCTTTTGTAAGAAATGAAAGAAAGCCAATGCTGGTGCATGCCACAGTTCCTTTACTGGGCCATCATACAAGTGGTGTACGCAAAGAATTTTACAGAAGTAAACAGGATCTTGAAATGCATGCACAAAGAGATCCTTATCCAAAATTGCGTAACTCATTAATCAATTCAGGGCTTTGTGAAACAGAGATTGATAATATAGAAAATGAAGCAAAAGAAGCAACACAAAAAGCGTTTGAAGAAGCTGTTGCAGCCAAAGAGCCTTCACCATTAACTGTAAGTGATAATATTTTTGTTCCTACTCTCATAACAGAGGAAAAGGGAACAAGACAACCTGCTAATGGTGAAAAAACAATTATGGTTGATGCTGCTTTGCATGCAATAGAGGAACTTATGCAGGAACATAATGAGTGCCTGTTTTATGGGCAGGATGTTGGTCGCAGGCTTGGCGGTGTTTTTCGTGAAGCTGCTACACTTGCCGAAAAATTTGGTGATCATCGGGTATTTAATACTGCTATACAGGAGGCATACATTATTGGTTCTACTGTTGGTTTATCTGCTCTTGGTTTAAGGCCAATTGTTGAAGTACAGTTTGCAGATTATATTTACCCGGGGTTTAATCAGTTGGTATCTGAAGTATCTAAATCTTGTTATTTAACCAACGGCAAATATCCCGTTAACATGATTCTTCGTGTGCCCATCGGTGCCTATAGTGGTGGTGGACCTTATCATAGCGGAAGTGTTGAATCAACTTTATTAAGCATAAAAGGAATAAAAGTTTGTTATCCATCAAATGCTGCTGATATAAAAGGTTTAATGAAAGGAGCCTATTATGATCCAAATCCTGTTGTAATGCTTGAGCACAAAGGATTATACTGGAGTAAAGTGCCGGGCACCGATGAAGCAAAAACCATTGAACCTTCAAGAGATTATATTCTTCCGCTGGGCAAAGCAAATGTCGTTGTAAAAGCAAACGCACAAAAAATTCAATCAGGAGAAACGGTTTGTATCATCACATATGGCATGGGTGTGTATTGGGCAAAAGCAGCAGCTTCTTTTTTCCCCGGGCAAATTGGGATTATTGATCTGCGCAGTTTATTCCCGCTTGATGAAGAACTTGTTTTTGAAACGGTAAAGCAGCATGGCAAATGTCTTGTGCTGAGTGAAGAGCAGCAAAATAATTCTTTCGCTGAAGCGCTTGCACACAGGATTGCATATAATTGTTTCACTTATCTTGATGCACCTGTAGAAGTATTAGGCGCTTTGAATTTACCTGCAGTGCCTATTAATCTTACTCTTGAAGCAGCGATGTTACCTACACCTGAAAAAGTGGTGCAGCACTTACAAAAATTATTTAAGTATTAATTTTTTGCAGTTATAATTTTTATGACGCGGCTTCAGAGTGTACGCATCATTGTTTCGCCTCGACGGACACTCGTCATTTATTTACGGTTATAAATTATTTTATCTCTCTAAAATCTTAAGAAGTGATTATGAAAATGACGCGAGCAAGGTTTAAATTATTTGAAGCAAATCCATTATTTTTGCCGCCCATTGGCGAGGTAGCTCAGTTGGTAAGAGCGCAGGATTCATAACCCTGAGGTCTCGGGTTCAACTCCCGATCTCGCTACACGTGGTAATTTTATTCAAATCTTGCGAGGGCTGTTCGAGAAAAAGCAGCCCTTTTTCTTTTAGAATTAATAAGTTATGGGAAAGAAAAGGATTTATAAAAGGTGTTCTAAATGAACCCTCATTAAACATGACCAGCTTTGAACACCTCACGAAGAAAAGAATGTTTCTGAAAAATATTTGCCTTTTCAAATATTTCGGGAATATTAGTTAATGATGGAAGTAACTTCTCTGCTGTTATCCAACTTGTCGACTGCTCTTTATTCAACTCTTGAATTTCACCTTCCAGGATTGCTTTTTGTCCTCTCAAACGTTTAAACCATTTTTTGTAAGTCTGACTATCAATTTGATCATTCATAAGTTTCTCTTCCAGATTATCTATCTTTTTATTTACTTCATCCAACTCTTCTTTTTTACTATTTACTTGAACTTTTCTTGAATGCAAAACATCCTTAATTTTTTCTTTGACCCTTGCTGTAATATAGTTAACCTGCCATGCAGATAAACTTAATAACTCTAAGACTTGATTGAATTTTTCATGCAATATATTTCCTGGAATATTCAAACGGCTGCATTCCTGACAACGATAATAGAGATAATATTCTTTTTCCCTTTACTATAGCCTGCAGTCATATGTGCACCACAAGAGTGACGGAGAATTCCTCTCAGAGGTACCTCATCGTCAGGCAAGCTTTTTAAGGGTTTCTTTTTGCCTAATAATTCCTGGCAACGCCAATAATCAGATTCAGAAACAATTGCTTCATGAATGCCTTTGACATATTTTTCGGGTCCAAGGGAACGCGCAGGTACTTTGACTAATCCGGCATAAACACAATTTGTTAGGACTCTCGTCATCGCACTATTACTCTTTCCTGTGAATCCTAATTTTTTCGCTTCTCTATAAATCTGAGTAATAGGCTGGCCAAGTAAAAAATCAAAAAAGATTTTCCTTATGATAGGCGCTTTCTTTTCATCTAATACTATTATGCCTTTTCTTCCTTCCTCTTTATTATTGATGTATCCAAATGGTGCGAGGTTTACAAAACGACCTCCCTCAAGAGCTTGCCTGATGCCTCTTGAGGTTCGTTGCCTTATACGTAAAAGTTCATTGTTAGCCATTAAATATTTAAAAGCACGATTCAAGAAAACATCGGGATCACTTGTAATCAGGAGACTCATTTGTTGCTAGTGTGTTGGCAAATTAATTATGAAACATAATGTTTTTGATAGTTTTCTATCTGCATCCTGTCTGGTAAATTTCCATTCTATATTGCGTTTGTTGTCATTTCTTTCTTTAGACCAAATCTTTACATCTGATTCTAACTTTTCCTTGCTCTCTACTCGTCCACCTGTACATTGC
>WNGE01006409.1_pt1 | contig 20741 bp, 23 predicted proteins | sample 5400651 | NCBI WGS metagenome assembly WNGE01 (sample SAMN13153370, study PRJNA577476) | soil metagenome | isolation source: 60 cm soil or saprolite under grassland replicate 2 | place: USA:California | collected 2016-06-15 | reverse complement strand
GGCGCTGCGGCGACGCGGAACTTCCGCCAGCCGATCGACGCTCCCCCGTCGAAGAGGATCACGATCAGCGCCAGCGTGCCGACGCGCTCCACCGTGCGTGTCGAGACGACCAGCGATGGGAACACGTCCGATGCGACCGCCGCGGCGACCAGGAACAACGCCGCTGCCGGTACCGACGTGCGCGCGCTCACCTTCGACGCGAGCAGCGCAGCCGCGAGCGCCGCAGCGACCAGGAGCACCTGGAGCCCGAAGTGGGTCAGCTCATGCACGCTCGATTGACGTTACAGAGTCCTTACCTTTCGATCATTCGCGGCATAATTCGCCTGGAAATACTGTGTCTCCGCCGATGCGCCGGCTTTATCTCACTCTGCTCGCAACTCTGACCGTCCTGCTGACGGTGGTGGTGCTGCCTGCGGGCGGCGCGGTCGGCGACGGCGTGCTCGAGCTGAAGGCGGTGTACGGCAACGTCACCGTCACCGGGAGTCGCGGCGTACTCTGGGGGCAGATGGACCGGGGAACGCTCAAGGTCGTCAATCCGATCGCCGGCGACGGCGATGTCCTCGTCAGCGGCTACGAGACGAAGTTCAAACCCGTCGCGAGCGAGAACACGACCTTCTACATCGGCAACGATCTCCACTTTCGGGTCACGGGCGGCAAGTACAAGCTCGTGTTCACCAAGGGCTCGGACGGGATCGACCTGACCGCTGTTGGCGTCGGCGTGGCGGCGCTGACGGGCGACCCGTACGCGGACGACACCGGTCACTACGCGCTCGACGGCGGCAAGTGGACGGCCGTCCCGCTGATCACGCGCTCCGTGCCGTTCGGCGTCCAGCCGGCGCAGGCCCCGAGCTCGTAGCGTGAGCACGGCGACGCCCAGCATCCTGGTGGTCGAGGACGAGACCTCGATCGCCTCGTTCGTCTCCCTCTACCTGAAGAACGCGGGCTACACGGTGCGCACGGCCGCGAACGGGGCAGAGGCGCTGTCGCAGGTGGCCGCACAGATGCCCGGCCTGATCGTGCTCGACCTGATGCTGCCGGACATCGACGGCATCGAGGTCTGCAAGCGCATCAGGCAGCGCTCGGACGTGCCGATCCTGATGCTGACCGCGCGCGACGAGGACGTCGACAAGATCATCGGCCTCGAGGTAGGCGCCGACGACTACCTGACCAAGCCGTTCAATCCGCGTGAGCTGGTGGCACGCGTGAAGTCGATTCTGCGCCGCTCGACACCCGAGCGCCGCGACCGCGAGAGCGAGACGATCGAGCACGGCGACCTGCACGTCGACGCGGGCCGGCGCGAGGCGCACGTCGGCGACGACGAGATCCAGCTCGCACCGAAGGAATTCGACCTGCTCTGGGAGCTGCTCGACCATCGCGGGCTCGTGCTCACGCGCGACCAGCTGCTCGAGCGCGTCTGGGGCTACACGTTTGCCGGGGACACCCGCACGGTCGACGTGCACGTCCGGCAGCTGCGTCGCAAGCTCGGCGACGCGTCGCCGATCGTCACGGTCTGGGGCGTCGGCTACAAGGTGTCGCCGGCGAAGGACGCGCACAAGGACACGGCGAAGACGTAGCCGCCATGCTCTCCTCGCTCCGCGTCCGGCTGCCACTCATCTTCCTCGCCGGAATCGTGCTCGCGGGGCTCGTGACGGCGGGCATCTCCGTTCGTCTCTTCCAGCAGTTCGCGCACGACCAGACGCGGTCGAGCCTGCGCCGTGAGGCGAACGGGATCACGCAGCTCTACTCGCAGGCACTCAACTACTCGTATGGCCATAACCACGATCGCGCCGCGCCGACGTTCGCGGCATCGAGCCTCGAGCAGGCCACCGGAGACCGGATCTACTTCGTCGGCCCGAAGAAGCTGTTCCCCGGCCAGAACGCGGGGCTGAAGCCGCTGCCGTATTCCACGATCGACTGGCAGTCCGGTCGCACGCTCACGTTCGAGCTCAAGCCGCCGGGCACCGATCGCACGTATTTGGCCGTCGCCGAGCCGGTGTATTACGGCGTCGGACGCCACCGCTACAACATCGGCGCGATCGTCGTCGCCAAGGCCAAGGCCGACATCAGCCACCGCGTCGAGTCGCTGATCCTGCGGCTCCTGCTCGCCGGGCTCGTCGGCGTCGTGATCGCGGGCGCGCTTGCGTGGTCCCTGTCGAGGCGGCTCGTGCGGCCCGTGCTCGAGCTGTCGAAGGCGGCGGACGAGGTCGCGGCCGGGCAGTACGGCGTCGCGGTCCCGCAGAACGCGCCGGGCGAGCTCGGTCACCTGTCCGAGCGCTTCGGCGAGATGGCGAACCGCCTAGCGGAGGTCGAGGCGATGGAGCGCAACTTCCTGATGTCCGTCTCCCACGAGCTGCGCACGCCGCTGACGGCCATCCGCGGGCACGTGTCCGCCCTGCTCGAGGGCGTCGTCACGGACGCCGAGCTGCGGCATGCGTCGCTGGAGACGGTCGAGGCGGAAGCGCAGCGTCTCGAGCGGCTCGTCGGCGACATCCTCGACCTGGCCAAGCTCGACACCCACCGCTTCACCGTCATGAGCGAGGAGGTCGACATGGGTCATCTCGTCGACCAGGCGTACGAGACGTTCCGCGACGAGGCGCGCAGGCGGTCGATCGACTACCGGCGGGAGGTGAGCGACCGGCCTGTGATCACGTCGGACGGCGACCGGGTGCTGCAGGTGGTCGGCAACCTGCTCTCGAACGCGTTCCAGGCGACGCCCGACGGCGGCCGGATCTCGCTCGAGATGGCACAGCGCAACGGCACCGTCCACGTCGGCGTCGAGGACTCGGGCCGGGGAATCTCGCCGGAGCAGCGCGAGCGGCTGTTCCGGCCCTTCGTCTCCGAGTCGGGCGGCACCGGCCTCGGCCTCGCGATCGCCAAGGAGCTGTCGGCCGCGCTCGGCGGCCGGATCGAGCTGCAGTCGGAGCCCGGCAAGGGCTCACGCTTCGAGCTCGTCCTGCCTAGTCGCTAGCGCTTCTCAGCCTGCGCTCGGCAGCTGGTAGACCTCGGCGCCGGGCTCTTCGCGCTTCAGCAGCTCCTCGATGCGCGTGAGCCGCGCGTTCAGCGAGCGCCAGCCCTCGGTGAGGATGTCCACCAGCAGCGCGAGATCGTCGACGCGAGCGCTGCGCTCGGCCTCGATCGTGGCCTCGAGCCGGTCGAGCCGGCGGATCGCGTTGTTCGAGAGGCCCTTGACCTCGGCCAGGCGCCGTGAGATCGGCGCCGCCTCCTCGCGCAGGCCGTCGCGGAGCGCCTCGCGGATCTCTTCCATGGCGCGAAGCTACCGTCCGCGTCGGATGGAAACCCGCGAGCTCGACTACCAGCTGCCTCCGGAGCTGATCGCGCAGCACCCGGCCGCGCGGCGTGACGAGTCCCGGCTCCTCGTCTATTCACGGGCGGGCGGTGGGCTGCGGCACGCCGTCTTTCGGGACCTGCCCGAGTTGCTGCCGGCGGGCACGCTCACGGTGGTCAACGACACGCGTGTTGTCCCGGCGCGGATACCGATCGAATCGCCGCGCGGCGAGGTACTCCTGCTCGAGCGCCTCGACGGCGACGTCTGGGAGGCGCTGGCGCGGCCGACGCGCCGGCTGCGCGCCGGGCGCCGCTACGGGCAGTTGGAGCTGCTCGAGCATCTTGGCAAGGGCCGGTGGCGCGTCCGCCTGCAGGGCGAGCCGGAGGGGGAGACGCCGCTGCCGCCGTACATCACGGCGCCGCTCGAGGAGCCCGAGCGCTACCAGACGGTTTACGCCCGGGAGCAGGGCTCGGCGGCGGCACCGACGGCGGGGCTCCATTTCACACGGGAGGTGCTCGCGCAGCTCGACGTCGAGCGCGTGACCCTGCACGTCGGCCTCGACACCTTCCGGCCCCTGCAAGCTGAGCAGCTCGAGGGGCACGAGATCCACGGCGAGCGCTACGAGGTTGACGCACCTGCCTGGGAACGGATCCGCACCGTGGATCGGGTGCTCGCGGTGGGCACCACGACGGTTCGTGTCCTGGAGACGCTCGCCCGCGGCGCACCGCTCGCCGGCCGCACCGAGCTCTTCATCACGCCCGGCTTCGAGTTCCGCCGCGTCGACTGCCTGCTGACGAACTTCCACCTGCCGCGCTCGACGCTGCTGGCGCTGGTGATGGCGTTCGCGGGCGTCGAGGAAACGCGCCGTCTCTATGAGCTCGCGATCGCCGAGCGGTACCGCTTCTACTCCTTCTGCGATGCGATGCTGATCCTGTGACGATTCCGCGCGCCTTTCGTAACCCTCGTCGGAGCGTGAGACGTGTCTGAAGCCGACACGCCGGCTTCCCAGGAAGCAAGCGGTTCGCCGCCGGTCCCCACGGCGCCGTCACACTCTCGTAACCCTGCTCCGAGCACAGGACACGACTTGGAGGGACAGGTGTTCGCCGTTCACGCGAGCGATGGGGCTGCGCGCGCGGGCGTGTTGCGCACCGCGCACGGCGACGTGGAGACGCCGGTCTTCATGCCGATCGGGACGAAGGCGACCGTGAAGATGCTGCACCCCGACGAGGTGCGCTCGCTCGGCGCGCAGATCCTGCTCGGCAACAGCTACCACCTGCACTTCCGGCCCGGCGACGAGCTCATCCGGCAGCTCGGCGGGCTGCATCGGTTCATGTCGTGGGGCGGGCCGATTCTTAGCGACTCGGGTGGATTCCAGGTCTTCTCCCTGCGCGACACGATCGTCCGCACCGACGACGACGGCGTCACCTTTCGCAACGTCTACGACGGCGGCGAGACACGCTTCACGCCCGAGCTCTCGGCGCTGATCCAGACGAACCTCGGCAGCGACATCGCGATGTGCCTCGACGAGGTTCCTGCCGCCGGCGTGACGCGGCGACAACTCGAAGACGCCGTCCGGCGGACGACGGCGTGGGCGAAACGGCAGCGGCACGCATCACGCGCGGCAGGACAGCTCCGTTTCGGCATCGCGCAGGGCGGGGTCGACCCGGAGCTGCGCCGGCGCTCGACCGAAGAGATCGCCGAGCTCGACTTCGACGGGAACGCGATCGGCGGCCTCGCCATCGGTGAGGACCGGCGCGCGATGTTCGACACCACCGACTGGGCCGCGGCGCTCTTGCCCGAAGTGAAGCCGCGCTACTTCATGGGCATCGGGGACCCGGAAGGCATCCTCGAGGTGATCGAGGCGGGCGTCGACATGTTCGACTGCGTCCTGCCGACGCGAACCGCGCGCACCGGCAGCGCGCTCACCAAGGACGGGCGGCTCAATCTCCGCAACGCCCGCTTCGCCCGTGACGACGCGCCGCTCGACGACGGCTGCGACTGCCCTGCCTGCACGCGCTTCAGTCGCGCCTACATCCGCCATCTCGTCAACCAGAACGAGCTGCTCGGCCTGCGCCTGCTCTCGCTCCACAATCTACGCTTCGTGATCGAGCTGACTCGCGGCGCGCGCGCAGCGATCGTGGCCGGTGGGTTCGCCTCCTACAAGCGCAACTGGTTGGAAAGGCTGCAGTGGGCTTCCTCATCATCATCCTGATCCTCGGCGTCCTCTGGGTGCTCTTCCTGATGCCGGCCCGGCGGCGTCGCCAGCAACATGCCGCGATGCAGGGCTCGCTCGTCGTCGGCGACGAGATCATCAGCGCCGGCGGCCTCCATGGGCGCATCCGCGGCCTCGGCGACTCGGAGGTTCAGGTCGAGATCGCCGAGAACGTCGTGGTCACGCTCGATCGGCGGGCCGTCGTCGCCGTCGCCCGTGAGGTCGAGGTCGAGTCGGAACCCGAGGACGACTCCGAGGACGAGCCCGGAGCCGAGGAAAAACCCCGCTAACCTGTTCCCCGCTTGGCGTCTCGGCGCTCCCATCTCACGCTCGTCGCGCTGATCCTGCTCGCACTCGCGGGCGTGGTCGCGATCGGCCTGCCCAGCTCGCCGGCGCACAAGAAGCTCCACAAGGGCCTCGACCTGCAGGGCGGGCTCGAGGTCGTGCTGAAGGCGCAGCCGCCGAAGGGACACAAGCTGACGACGTCGGACCTCGACCGGTCGGTCGCGATCATGCGCGAGCGTGTCGACAAGCTCGGCGTCTCGGAGCCCGAGATCCGCAAACAGGGCACCGACCAGATCGTGATCGAGCTCGCCGGCGTCCACAACGTCACCCAGGCGGCGAAGCTGATCGGGACGACCGCGCAGCTCGAGCTACGACCTCGAGCCGGCGCTCGTGCCGCCTTCGACGACCGCCACGGGCCAGCCCGTCGCCTCGCGCAGCCTGTTCACGCTGCTCTCACGCGTGCAGTCGAGTGCGAAGACGGGGACGCCGAGCGAGTACTACCTCTTCTCGGTCAAGAAGACGACGACGCACACGGGCAAGGGCAACAAGCGCAAGGCGCACACGACGACGACGTATCACCGGCTCGCCGGCCCGTTCGGGACGCTCCACCGCGACCCGTCGACCGGGAACGCCGGCTTGCTCGACAAGTACGGCGGGAAGGTGCCCGCCGGCGATCAGGTGCTGACGGTCCCGCACGACACCGTCGTCATCACCTGCTCGGAGGGCTCGTCGGTCGTGTGCCCAGGTGACCCGACCGGGCTGCCGCCCAAGGGCCAGACCGACTACTACCTCTTCAAGCACGGCTTCTATCCGAGCGATCGCTACGCGACCGACGGCCACTACCCGAACATGAAGGGGAGCGAGCTGAAGCTGTCGGGCACGCGGCAGGACTTCGACCCGCAGAGCGGCGAGCCCGTCGTGCTGATGCAGTTCACGCACAAGGGCAACAAGATCTTCCACGAGGTCACGAAGCACGAGGCGCAGCGAGGCTCGATCGAGAAGATTCAGCAGCACTTCGCGATCGTGCTCGACGACCAGATCCGCTCGTATCCGTCGATCGACTTCAACCAGTACCCGGACGGGATCGACCCGACCGGCGGCGGCGCCCAGATCACCGGCATGGCGAGCCTGAGCGAGGCGAAGAACCTCGCCCTCGTGCTGCAGACCGGCGCGCTGCCCGTCAACTTCGTCCCGCTCGAGCGCACCGACGTCTCTGCGACGCTCGGCAAGGACTCACTCGTCCAGGCGCGCAACGCTGCGATCGGCGGCCTGATCGTCGTCGCGATCTTCCTGCTTCTGCTGTACCGCTTCCTCGGCCTCGTCGCGGTGATCGGCCTCGGCATCTACGTCGCGTTCATGTACGCGGCGATCCTGCTTCTGGGCGTCACGCTGACGCTGCCCGGCTTCGCCGGCTTGATCCTGACGATCGGCGTCGCGGCAGACGCGAACGTCGTCGTCTTCGAACGAATCAAGGAGGAGTCGCGCGCGGGCAAGTCCGTCAAGGCAGCGATCGCAGCCGGCTACGCGAAGGGCTTCCGCACGATCATCGATGCGAACGTCGTCACCGCAATCACGGCGCTCGTGCTCTTCGCGGTCGCGACCGCGGGAGTGAAGGGCTTCGCGCTGATGCTGCTGATCGGCACCGTCGTCTCGCTGATCACCGCGGTCGCCGCGACGCGCGCGATGCTCGGCCTGCTCGCCGGCTTCAAGTGGTTCGACAACCCGCGCTTCATGGGCGCATCGGGCCCGCAGGGCCTGAAGTTCCTACAGCTCGACTTCATGCGCCGGCGCAGAACCTGGTTCGCGATCTCGGGCGCCGTGATCCTGATCGGCGCCGGCTCCCTGGCGACGCGCGGCCTCAACCTCGGCATCGACTTCAAGGGCGGCGTCCAGGTGACGTTCAAGACCGCCAAGCCGACGTCGCTGACCAAGGTGCGCGCGCAGACGGCGGCGATCGGGCGCGGCGATGCGGTCGTGCAGGGCCGCGGCAAGGCGACCAACGGCGGCGAGGATTACAAGAACTTCCAGATCCGGCTGAAGAAGCTGAAGGCGCCCGAGCAGAACAAGCTCAGGAATCTGCTCACGAGCAAGGTGCATGCGCAGGCGCTCGGGGTGAAGAACGTATCGTCGAGCTTCGGCAAGCAGATCGCACGCGCGGCGATCCTCGCGATCATCTTCTCGCTGCTCGTGATCACGCTCTACATCGCGGTGCGGTTCCACGGGCTTGCGTTCGCGATCCCGGTGATCGCCGCGATGGTGCACGACGTGATCATCACCGTCGGTGTGTATTCGGTGACCGGGAAGGAGGTCTCCGAAGCGACGGTGGCCGCGGTGCTGACCGTGCTCGGTTACTCGATCTACGACACGATCATCATCTTCGACCGCATCCGCGAGAACGTGCCGATCATGCGCCGCGCGCCGTTCGCGACGATCACGAACGTCTCGCTGTGGGAGACGATCCGCCGCTCGCTGGCAACGACCTTCATCACCCTGCTCCCCGTCGGCGCACTCTTCTTCTTCGGTGGCGCGACGCTGAAGGACTTCGCGTTCGCCCTGCTCGTCGGCATCACGTCCGGTGCGTACTCGTCGATCTTCATCGCGGCGCCGATCCTGACGATCTGGAAGGAGCGCGAGCCGGAGTTCGCGCGGCGCAAGGCCAGGGAGGCGCTCGAGGGCCCGTCCGCCGAGCGTGTGCTGGCGGAGGCGGAGCAGGCGGCGGCCGAGGAGCCGGTGCCGGTGACGCCGATCGACCTCGTCGAATCCGGCCTCGCCGAGATCACCGGCGACGGCGATGCGGCTGCGAAGCGGGAGCGGCGGCGGCAGCGCCGCCGGTCACGGCCTCATGGACGCGCCCGGTAACGGCGCCGAGCCCGAGCGCGACGCGCTCGACCGGCTCGTCGCGCAGCTCGGCGTGCGCCTCGACGAGGCCCGCTCGCTGCTCGACGACGCGACCTCGCGCTGGCGCGGCGACGCGGTGCGCGTGGGGGAGGGGACTCGCCGGATCCTGCAGGACCTCGCGCGTGAGCTCGGCCTCGTCACGAGGGACAACTGGGACGAGCTGGAGCTGCGCGTGGCGCAGCTCGAACACCGGCTGCGGCTATTGGAAGCTAGGGACGATGCGTCTCAGACAGGGACTTAGAAGTCCCCGATGTAAGCGTCTGGCCCTGCTGCTACCGTGACTCGCACGGAGCGCGAATAGGCGCGTTCCCGTGAGGTCCTAGTCTCCTTCGACGGACACGGGATCTCGATGTCCGATTGGAGTTGAGACAAGTGATAGATTTTCGTTCCCTCGGGGTCTCGGACGCCGTCTGCGACCTGCTCGCGGCGCGCGGCATCGACGCGCCGTTCCAGATCCAGACGCTGGTGATTCCGGAGGCGCTCGCCGGCGGCGACGTCCTGGCGAAGAGCCCGACCGGCTCCGGCAAGACGCTCGCGTTCGCGATCCCGATCGCCCAGCGCCTCGACCCGGCCGACCCACGGCCCGGCGCGCTCGTGCTGGTGCCGACGCGCGAGCTCTGCGTCCAGGTGACGGAGGAGCTCGTCGCCGTCTCGGCGGGGCGGCTCAAGGTCGCGTCCGTCTACGGCGGCGTTCCTCTGCGGGCGCAGGCGCGCGAGGCGAAGGACGCGCACGTGATCGTCGCCACGCCGGGCCGGTTGCAGGACCTCGTCGACCGCGGTTTGCTCTCGCTCGACGCGGTTCGCATCCTCATCCTCGACGAGGCCGACCGCATGCTCGACATGGGCTTCAAGCCGCAGGTCGACCGGCTCGTTCGCAGGCTGCGTGAGCAGCGGCAGACGATGTTCTTCTCGGCGACGCTCGACGGCGAGGTCGGCGAGCTGGCGCGGCGCTACACGCACTTTCCCGCTCATTTCGAGGGCGAGCTGCCGGCCGACCGGCGCAGCGGCGACGTCGACCACCGCTTCGTGCCGGTCACCGCCGACACAAAGGTGACCAAGCTCGTCGAGCTGCTGAACGAGGACGACCGCGGGCTCGTGCTCGTCTTCGTCCGCACGAAGGCCGGCGCCGACCGGCTCGTCGAGAAGCTGCGCCGGCACGACGTCGACGCGATTGCGATCCACGGCGACAAGGGTCAGGCGCAGCGCGAGCGCGCACTGCAGCGCTTTGACACGGGCAAGGTCAGGACGCTCGTCGCCACCGACGTGGCCGCCCGCGGCCTCGACGTGGACGACATCACGCACGTGATCAACTTCGACCCGCCCGAGGAGTCGGACGGGTACACGCATCGTGTCGGCCGCACCGGCCGCGCCGGCAAGGGCGGCGTCGGCATCACGCTCGTGCTGCCCGAGCAGCAGGCAGACGTCTCGCGCGTCGCACGCCTCCAGGGGCATGTGGAGCGGTTCGAGGAGTCCGGCATGCAGGTCGCGCGCCCGCGCGTCGTCTATACGTCGCGCCGTCGCGGTGGACGGTCGAAGTGGTAGATCGTCTGACCGCGACACAGGCCGACGCCCTCCGCAACGAGCTCGCGGAGCTCGAGGGCCCGCGCCGCACGGAGGTCGTGGCGGCGATCAAGAAGGCGCGCGAGTTCGGCGATCTCTCCGAGAACTTCGAGTACCACGCCGCCAAGAACGAGCAGGGGCTGCTCGAAGCGCGCATTCGCAGGCTGCGATCGCGTCTCGACGGTGCCGAGATCGTCAAGCACGACTCGACCGACGAGGTCGGCATCGGCTCGGTCGTCGACGTCGAGGACGAACGTGGCGAGTCGATGACCGTCGAGATCAGCGCGGTCGGTGGGGCGGGAACCGTCTCGCCGACGTCGCCGCTCGGCGTCGCGCTGCTCGGCCGCAAGATCGGCGAGACGGTTGAGGTGCAGGCACCGCGCGGCGCCTGGCACGCGAGCATAAAGAGCATCCGCTAGGCCGCTTTCCGCGCCGTTGCAGGGCAATTCGCGCACGCGTGCAACACTTCTGACGTGGCCAGCCGCAGCAAGCCGCGGAACCTCGGCCGCCTGAGCGAGATCGCGCAGGTCGCGGTCCGCCACGGCTTCGGCTACGCCTTCGACGGCCACCGGAGCAACGGCACGGAAACGGGCACCGCTCGCGGTCGGCATCTTCGTGAGATGCTGGACGAGCTCGGCCCGACCTTCGTCAAGTTCGGCCAGCTGCTCTCGACGCGGCCGGACGTGGTGCCGCCCGACATCATCTCCGAGCTGCGCAGCCTGCAGGACGACGTGCGGCCGTTCGCCTTCGCCGATGTCGAGAAGACGATCCGCGAGGAGCTCGGGCAGTCGCTGGAGCGCCTCTTCGTCGACTTCGACGAGAAGCCGCTGGCCGCGGCGTCGATCGGCCAGGTGCACCGGGCGACGTTGCCGAACGGACGGCGCGTGGCCGTGAAGGTGCAACGGCCGAACGCGCCGCGGCAGATCGAGGCCGACCTCGCGCTGATGTACCAGGCGGCGCGTCTCGCCAAGGAGCGGATCCGCGGTCTCGACTTCATCGACGCGAACGACCTGGTGGACGAGTTCGCACGCTCGATCCGCCAGGAGCTCGACTACCGGCTCGAGGCCCGAAACGCGGACACGTTCCATCGCAACTTCGCGGGCCATCCGCATGTGGCGATCCCGAAGGTCTACTGGTCGTACACGCGCTCCCGCGTGCTGACGCTCGAGTTTCTCGAGGGGCCCCAGCTCGCCGACCTCGATGTGGAGAGCTGGACGCTCGACCAGCGCCGCCGGCTCGCCTACCTGACCACCGAGGCCTGGATGACGATGATCTTCCGGCACGGGGTCTTTCACGGCGACCCGCATCCGGCGAACATCCTCGTGCTCTCGCCCGACCGGATCGGTCTGGTCGATTTCGGCCTCACCGGCAAGCTCACCGACGAGGACATGTCGAAGCTGACTCGGCTGTTCATCGACGCCGCGGCGGAGAACGTCGAGATGCTGCCAAAGCGCCTCGCCGACCTCGGCGTCCGCTATCCGAAGGAGCGCGAGGAGCAGTTCGTCGCCGAGTTGCGGGAGATGTACTACCGCTACTACGGCGCGAGCCTGCAGGAGATCGACCCGATCCAGCTGATCCGGGAGGCGTTTAGCCTGATCTACGCGATGAACCTGCGCCTCCCCACGCGGTTCGTGATGCTCGACAAGGCGATCGCGACCCTCGGCTCGGTCGGCGTCGAGCTCTATCCGGACTTCAACGTGTTCGAGGTGGCGAAGCCGTATGCGCGGGCATTGCTGGTCGAGCGCTTCACGCCGCGCCGCATCGCGTCACGTGCGCGCCGAGAGGGATGGAAGCTGACGCAGATGGCGGCGGAGCTGCCCTACCAGATCCACGAGACGCTCGAGCAGGTGCGCGAGGGCCAGATCGAGGTCGGCTTCGTCCACAAGGGTCTCGACGATCTGCTCGCTAAGCTCGACACCCTCTTCAACCGGCTCGTCATCGCCCTCGTGGTCACGGGCGGGCTGATCGGCTCGAGCCTGATCGGGATCTTTGCCAAGAGCGGCCCGCACGTCCTCGGGTTGCACGTCGTCAGCGTGTTCGGTTTCGGCCTCTCCGCGGTGCTCGGCGTCTGGCTGCTCTGGGGCGTTGTCAAATCTGGCCGCCTTTAGTACGTTCGAGCGGACCGTTTCCTGCGACTGAGGGGGCTATCGAATGACCGGTGTCCGGCGTGGCGCTCGGACTGTGCTCAAGTACTTCGCGCCGCTCTATGTGCTCTTGATCGTCACCCAGGTGATCCTCGCCGGCGAGGGGATCTTCGGGCTCAACAACATCCGGCACTCGGATGATTGCAACAAGTCCGGCGCGCACTGCATCGCGAACTCGACCACGCTCGATCCGCACCGATTCCTCGGCTTCTTCCTGACCGAGCCGCTGGCGTTCCTCTTCCTGATCACGGCGCTGCTCGCCTGGCATCAGAACCGCCGCATCCGCCGGATCTCGATCCTCCTGCCGTTCCTCACGTTCGCTCAGGCTCCTCTTGCCTGGTTCGGGCGGTGGACAGGCATGTTCCATCCGCTGAACGCGTTTCTCGTGCTCGGCCTGTTCGGCTGGCTCACGTACCAGTTGCGGCAGGAGCAGCCCGAGACGGCCGAGGCGCCGGCGGCGGTGGCCGTACCGGCGGCCTGAGCGTTCTCGGCCGCGAGGAGGCCGACGCGGTCGACCGCGTGCACGCCTTCCGCCGCGGCTGTGACGACTACGTCGCGCCGCCGTTCGACTACCAGGAGCTCGTCGAGCGCATTCGCGCGGTCCTGCGCCGGGCCCGCCCGCCGGCCGGCGAGATCGTCGAGGCCCCGCCGGTCTCGATCGACACGAGCACGCGGGTCGTCCGTGTCGCCGGTCGCCGGGTGCAGCTGGCGCAGAAGGAGTACCAGCTGCTGCTGCGCCTCGCGCGCGAGCCGCAACGGGTCTTCACGAAGCTGGAGCTGCTGCAGGACGTCTGGGGCTACCGCACTCCGGGGCGCACCCGCACCCTGGACTCACACGCGTCGCGGCTGCGCCGGAAGCTGCGTGAGGCCGGCTCGCCCGTGGGCCTCGTCGAGAACGTGTGGGGCGTCGGGTACCGCCTGCTCGACCCGGTCATCGGCGAGTAGCCTCCATGCCGTGGACCGGGAGGGAAAGGCAGAGCTGCTGCGGCGGTTGCACGCCGCGCCGCCGATCCTCGTCCTGCCGAACGCCTGGGACGTCGGCAGCGCGGAGGCGCTCGCGGCCGTGCCCGGCTGCCGTGCGCTCGCCACGACGAGCGGCGGCGTCGCCCGCTCGCTCGGCTACGAGGACGGAGAGCGGGCCCCGGCGGAAGAGATGATCGGGATGGCAGGAAGGATTGCCGCCGCCGTCCACGTGCCGGTGACCGCCGACCTCGAGCGGGGCTACGGCGATGCCGCCGGCACGGCGCGCGCCGCCTGGGAGGCCGGGATCGCCGGGATCAACATCGAGGATTCGACGCGTGGCGCGCTGGTGTCCCTCGAGGAGCAACTCGAGGTGCTGCGGGCCGTTCGGGAAGCGGCGCCGGAGCTCGTGCTGAACGCCCGGGTCGACGTCTTCCTGCGCGGCGGCGGCGGAGTTGCCGAGGCCGTCGAGCGCGCGAACGCCTACTTCGCCGCGGGCGCCGACTGCACGTATCCGATCTTCTGCCCGCCTGAGACCGTGGAGCAGCTCGCGCGCGAGATCGACGGGCCGATCAACGTTCTCCTGCAGCCGTCGATGCCGCCGCCCGCGGAGCTGGAACGGCTCGGGGTTGCCCGTGCCACCTGGGGCTCGGGTCTCGCCAACCTGGCGTATGCCGAGGCGGCGCGCGTCGCGGCCTCGGCGCTCTCATGACCCCGCTCGGCGCATTCCTGATCACCCGGGTTGCCGGCGGGTGACTGTGACCAGCGGCAGGCTGAGCGGCAGCGTCGTCTTCGCCGCAGTCGACAACGCCTAACTCAGCGTCAGCGTCGCGCCCTCGAGCTCGAGCAGGCGGCGCTTCACATCGAGGCCGCCGCCGTAGCCGGTGAGCGAGCCGTTCGCCCCGATCACGCGATGGCACGGCAGCACGATCGGGATCGGGTTGCGGTTCATCACCGTGCCGACCGCCCGCGCGGCCCGCGGATGGCCGACCTTGGCGGCGAGCGCGCCGTAGGTCGTGGTCAGCCCGTACGGCACCTGGGCCAGCTCGTGCAGCACCTGCTCGTAGAACGGCGCGACGCGGAGGTCGAGCGGCAGGTCGAAGTCGGTGCGGTGACCTTCGAAGTACTCGTCGAGTTCTCGCCGGACGGCGTCGAGCGGCACGCGCAGCATCCGCACGCCGAAGGTGCGCGCCAGCTCGTCCTCGCCCTGGTCCGGGGTGTAGGAGATGCGGCACAGCCCGCGCTCGGTCTCGGCGAGCAGCAGCCGGCCGACGGGTGAGTCGAAGAGGTCGTAGCGGACATCGACCAGGCCTTCGGCGAGGGCGGCGGTGCGGAAACGGGTGTCGAGGTCAGGCGTGACGTTCATGGTCTCTCCTCAGTCTGCGGACGCCGGACGACGCGGCGGCACGGGCCGCCTGCTCGTTGGAGCCGAGTGCGGCGCCAATCTGGTCATAGGGGAGGTCGTAGCCGTAGCGGAGCACGACCGCGGCCCGCTCCGTTGGCGGCAGCTCACCGGTCAGGTGCTCCAGCTCGCGGAACGCATCGCGACGGAGCTCGGTGACCGGCTCGCCGTCGGCGAACGGCTGTGGCTTCGGCTGCAGCTCGTCCATCGCCACGTTCGTCGCGATCGTGAAGACCCAGGCCCGCAAATGCCGGCCGTGCTGCAGGCGGTCGTAGGCCCGCAGCGCGCGCAAGAACGTCTCCTGCCACGCGTCTTCGGCCCGCTGGCCGAGCAGGCGGTGCAGGTAGCCGAGCACCTCGTCGCGGTGGGCGAGGTAGAAGCGCTCGAAGGGCGGGATCCGCTCTGCCACGACTTCCATCACCCGTTGAAACGCGCGGGGGCGACGTTGTGTGAGATGCGGTCGGCGGCCTCCGCGACCGTCGTCCCCTCCCCACGCACGAGGATCGCCGGAATGCCGGCCGCTTCGGCGCCTGCGACGTCGGCGACCGGGTTGTCGCCGACCATCCAGATCTCGTCGGGATCGCCTGCGGCGCGGCGGCCGGCGGCGAACGCTTCGGCATGCGGCTTCTCGTAGCCGGTCTGGGCCGAGTTCACGACCGCGTCGATCAAATCCCCGAGGCCGAGGGCGTCGACGATCGCCGGCAGCTCCGGGACATGGTTCGAGAGGACGACGTGGCGCCAGCCCTCTTTGCGCAGCCGCTCGAGCGTAGGGCCCGTGTCCTTGAAAAGTCGCCAGCCGTGGTGGGGATCGACGAAGTGAAGGCGCGCGAGCCGTGCGAGCCGTCGTGCCCGCTCGGACTCGTAGCCGACCCGGACGTAGGCGCGCGCCAGGAGCTTCTCGATCGGCTCCCACCAGCGGTCGGGATTGCCCAGGTCCGGGTGTGGAACGTCCGGCGTGTACCAGGGAAACCCGTCGCGCAGCGAGGGGCGAAAGTCGTCGGCGCAGTGGACGTGGCCGGGCTCGTGCTGATCGAGCACTTCGACGAGGCAGCCCGACCACATGCCCTCGCGAAAGGCGAGGGTGCCGTCGAAATCCCAGAGCACCGTCCGCACTCGTCAACCGTAGCGGGGCATGATCCGGCCGTGAGATGTGCGGTCGTGGGGCATGTCGAGTGGGTCGAGTTCGCGCGGGTGCCGGCGATGCCGGCCGCTGGCGCGATCGTCCACGCCGACGACGTCTGGCAGGAGCCGGCCGGCGGTGGCGCGGTCGTCGCCCGCCAGCTCGCGCGGCTCGCCGGCCGCTGCGAGCTCTTCACGGCGCTCGGCGACGACGACCTCGGCCGCCGCTCGGAGCAGCTGCTCGCGGAACTCGGCATCGACGTGCACGTTCAGCGCTTCGGCGAGACGCGGCGGGCGTGGGTGCACGTCGACGCTGTCGGCGAGCGTACGATCACCGTCCTCGGGGACAAGCTCCTGCCGCGGGGGCCGCTGCCGCTCAAGGGCTATGACGCCGTCTTCTTCGTCGCGGGCGATGTCGCCGCGCTCCGCTCGGCGCGAGCGGCGCGCTTCCTGGCCGCGACCTTCCGCGAGCTGCCGACGCTGCGCGAAGGCGGCGTCCCGCTCGACCTGCTCGTCGGCAGCGCCGCCGACCCAGGCGAGCACGACGACGGCTCCGTCGAGGCGAAGACGCGGGTCCGCACGGACGGCGAGGCTGGAGGCGTCGCGGACGGCGTATCGTTCGCGGCCGCGCCGCTGCCGGGCCCGGTCGTCGACGCCTACGGCGCAGGCGACTCCTTCGCGGCCGCGCTTTGCTTCGGGCTCGCCCGCGGCGACGAGCTCGACAGGGCGCTCGCGCTCGGGGCCCGCGCCGGAGCCGCGGTTCTCACCGGGCAGGGGCCGTACAGCGCGCAGATAACGTTGGGAGGATGAGCGGGACGATCGCCTGGGTCGCGCTGGCGCCGGTGAAGGGGCTGGCGCTGCAGCTCGTCGCCGAAACCGAGCTGACCGAAGCCGGTCCACTCGGGGATCGTGGGTTCTTCCTCGTCGACGAAAACGACCGCCTCGTCAACGCAAAGGGGCTCGGCATCCTGCAGCAGGTCCGTCCGGCGTACAACGAAACGACCGCGACACTGACCCTGCATATGCCGAACGGCTCCGACGCGACCGCGCAGGTCGAGCTGGGCGACTTCGTCGAGACGCGCTTCTGGGGCACCACGCTGCCGGCCCGGGCCGTCGCCGGGCCGTGGGGCGATGCGCTCTCGGATCTGGCCGGCCGGAACCTCCGGCTCGTCGCGCCCGAGCTGCCCGCGGTCGACCGCGGGCGCAGCGGCGCCGCCACACTCGTCTCGACCGCGGCGCTCCGTGCGCTGGCGGACGAGCTCGGCGTGGGGGAGGTGGACGGCCGCCGGTTCCGGATGCACTTCGGCATCGACGGCATTGAGGCGCACGCCGAGGACAGCTGGATCGGCCGCCGGCTGCGGCTCGGCGAGGCAGTCGTCGTGCCCCAGGGGAACGTCGGCCGCTGCGCCGTCACGACCCAGAACCCGGACACCGGCAGTCCCGATCTCGACACGCTGAAGGCGCTCGCCGCCTACCGCCGCGAGGTCGAAACGACGGAACCACTGCCGTTCGGCGTCTACGCAGCCGTTGCCGAGGCGGGCCGTGTCCGCGTCGGCGACGCCGTCGAGCTGCTCTAACGACCCCCCGCGGAGCGGCCGGCGGCCGCTTCTCCTGCCCGCGGTCCAGAAGTGTTTACAAGTGGACCAAAGTGGGATACAGTGGGGCCCAGTGGAGCCATGCTGCTCGGAGAACACGACCACACCCTCGATGAGAAGAACCGACTCACCCTGCCTGCCCGTTTCCGTGAGGAGCTGGGGGAGGGTGTCGTCGTCTCCCGCGGCATGGACGGCTGCCTCTACGCGTACGCCGTTGCCCATTGGGAGCGTCTCGCGGATCGCATTCGCGCGCTCGACCCGCTCAGCCGGGAGAGCCGCGTGATGCAGCGGCACTTCTTCGCCGGCGCGGTCAGGGGCGATCTGGACAAGCAGGGGAGGATGGTCCTGCCTGCGAGCCTGCTCGGCGATGCGGGCATTCGCCGCGAGGTCACGATCGCCGGCGTCTACGACCACCTCGAGATCTGGGACCGCGCCAAGTGGCGCACGCATCTGCACGAGGTCGAAGGGAGCGCGGAAGATGTTGCCGAGCGTCTTGCCAACTGAGTCCGACCACGTCCCTGTTCTCGCCGACGAAGTCGTCGCAGCCCTCGCGCCGCGGCCGGGAGAGACGATCGTCGACTGCACTTTCGGTGCGGGCGGCCATGCGGCGCTGCTCGCGGCGGGGCTGCGCGGCGACGGCAAGCTGATCGCGATCGACCGCGACCCGACCGTCTCGCCGTTCTTCGACCGGCTGCGGCGGACGACCGCGGCGAAGACGCGGCTGCTCCACGGCGAGTTCTCGGCGGTGCTGCGCCAGCTCGCCGACAACGGCGTCGAGGCTGACGCGATCCTGCTCGACCTCGGCGTCTCGTCGATGCAGCTCGACCGGCCGGAGCGCGGTTTCTCGTACGCCGTCGACGCACCGCTCGACATGCGCATGGACCCGAGCTCGGACTACTCGGCGCGCGAGCTCGTCAATGAAACCGGCGAGCGCGAGCTGGCGGACATCTTCCACCGCTACGGCGAGGAGCGCTATGCGCGCCAGATCGCGCGCGCGATCGTGCGTGCCCGCAAGCAGAAGCCGTTAGAACGGACAGCGGAGCTCGTCGAGATCATCAGGGCGGCGATCCCCGCGCCCGCACGGTTTGGCGAGGGCCATCCGGCGAAGCGTGTCTTCCAAGCGTTGCGGATCGAGGTCAACGACGAGCTCGGTGCGCTCGAGCGCGCCTTGCCGGCGGCGCTGGAGATGCTGCGGCCCGAAGGCCGTCTCGCGGTGATCTCGTTCCACTCGCTCGAGGACCGGCTCGTGAAGCGGTTCCTCCGTGCGCAGGAGCACGGTTGCACCTGCCCGCCCGATTTCCCCGTCTGCGTGTGCGGCTCCCGGCCGACGATGCGGGCAACGCCGCGCCGTACGATCCGGCCGTCTGCGGCCGAGGTCGCGCGCAACCCGCGCGCGCAGTCGGCGCGCCTGAGGGTGGGGACGAAGGTTGGCTAGCTGGACGCACGCCCAGGCTGCCGTCGCCGAGCCCGTCGGTCGGCCGCGCCCGCGCACGGCCTCGCGGCGCCGCGAACGTGCACGGGCCCGCGCACGTGGCGGCATCGCCTGGATCGCCGTCTGCGGGATTCTGCTCGCCGGCGTCGTATTCGTGAACGTGGCGGTGCTGCGCTTGAACCTCTCGCTGGACTCGACGAGCTCGCAGCGCGTGAAGTTGCGCGCCGAGAACGCCGCGCTCCAGTCGCAGCTCTCGGCCGAGCTCGCCTCGCCGAGGATCCAGTCGCGCGCTCGCCTCGAGGACGGGCTCGTGCCGGCCGACCCGTCCACGATCGGATACGTCGACCTCGGCAAGAGGTAGCGCAATGCGCGACCGGCGGGCCAACAGCCGTATCCGCCTGCTGCTCGCGATCTTCATCCTCGTCTTCGCCGGCACGCTCGCCCGCGCCGTCTGGCTGCAAGGGGTGAGCGCCGCAAGGCTCGGCCGCCTCGCCGCTCGTCAGCACCACGAGTTCCAGACGATCCCTGCCGGCCGCGGCACGATCTTCGACCGCAGCGGCGTGCAGCTCGCGCTCGGCGAGCAGACCTCCACCGTCTTCGCCGATCCCGCGCAGGTTACGCAGCCCCGTGATGTGGCCGTGACCGCGCACGCGATGTTCGGTGTCAGCGCGAACGCCCTGTACGCGCACCTATACCAGCATCGCGGCCACTTCGTCTACATCCAGCGGTTCGCCGACCCGAAGATCGCGGCCGCCTTCCTGAAGAAGGGCTTCCAAGGGGTCTCCTCCTACTCGGAGGAGCGGCGCGAGTATCCGCAGAACAGCGTCGCCTCCCAGGTCGTCGGCTACGCGGGCACCGACAACAAGGGGCTCGGCGGGCTCGAGTTCGAGTACAACCGCCCGCTCGCCGGGCACGCCGGCAAGCAGACGATCGTCCGCACGCCCACGGGCCAGGCGATCGACGTGGTCAGCGCCACGCCGATGCGCGAAGGCGACAACGTCTTCACGACCCTCGACAGCCACATCCAGGCGAACGCCGAGCAGGTGCTGCGCAGCACGGTCGCCTACTGGCACGCGCGGTCGGCGACGGCGATCGTGCTCGATCCCAAGACGGGCGCCGTGCTCGCGATGGCCCAGGCGCCGGGCTACAACGCGAACAAGGCGAATCGCGTCCCGCTCTCGCTGCAGCGCAACCGCGGTGTCACCGACACCTACGAGCCAGGCTCGACGTTCAAGCTCGTGACGATTGCCGGTGCGCTCTCCGACGGGCTGGTGACACCGTCGTCGACGTTCCAGCTGCCGTACAGCATCAGGGTCGCCGACCGCATCGTGCACGACGCGGAGCTGCGGCCGACCGAGACGCTCACCGTCGCCCAGATCCTGTCGCACTCGTCGAACGTCGGCGCGGTCACGATCGCGCAGGAGCTGGGCAAGGCGCGGCTGATGGACTGGATCACCCGCTTCGGATTCGGGCGGCAGACCGGCATCGACTTCCCGGGTGAGAGCCCCGGCCAGGTCCTGCCGCTCGACCAGTGGTACGGCTCGACGATCGGCAACGTTCCGATCGGGCAGGGCATCGCGGTCACGCCGGTCCAGCTCGCGACAGCCTACGCGGCGATCGCGAACGGCGGCGTCTTGATCCAACCGCACATCGTCAACCGCGTCGGGGGCCGCGTGCTGCGCCACTTCGTCCACCGGCGCATCGTCTCGCCGCGCATCGACGCCGAGTTGAAGGCGATGCTGACCGGCGTCGTCGACGAGCATGGCGCAACCGGCGGGGCGGCTGCCATCCCCGGCTACACGGTCGCCGGCAAGACCGGTACGGGGCAGATTCCCGGCAAGAACGGCT
>WNGE01010189.1_pt1 | contig 20742 bp, 15 predicted proteins | sample 5400651 | NCBI WGS metagenome assembly WNGE01 (sample SAMN13153370, study PRJNA577476) | soil metagenome | isolation source: 60 cm soil or saprolite under grassland replicate 2 | place: USA:California | collected 2016-06-15 | reverse complement strand
TCATCTCCTGATGGAGGCGACGTACACGCTTGACGAAGCCAACCTGGAAGACCTCGACTACTACGCCGCCTACCTGCTCAAGGAGCACCGTGAGGGTCTCTTGGCATTCTGTTTCAGCGAGGAATTGACAGACGCTGAGCTGCGTGAGGCCCTGCTGCGCAGCTTCGACGCCGTTCGTGATCTGGCACTCACAACGCGTGAATTGCGCAACTGGCGCGACAAGTACTTCTTTCTTACCGCTGACTACGACCAACGCCTCAAGGACGACGGCCCGCTGGGCGGCGGGGACCTGGCTTCGGTCTATCGAGGGCTTGCGCACGTGCCCGTGGGCACGCGATGCTGCTATTCCGCGATCGGAGCGCGCATTCTTGACTTACTCGAGCGCGACGGGCTCGACCCAATTGAACGGACGCTCGTGAGCGGGTCGTCCTACGTGACCGCTGTGTGCCACGCGAACTCCTATGCCGCAGACCGGCTCACGCGTGAACAGCCGGATGGCGTGCTGCCCAGCGGCGTGCACCTGCGCCTTGACGACGATTGGCAGGGAGGAGGCATTTGGCGCGCTGAGCACGTGGTCGATCGCGATCGATACTCGCTCAGAACAGTGCCGCCCATCCTCCCGCTCGGGCTCGGGTACGCGGAGGCCTGTGGAGCTGGGGAGGCGACCGAGCCAGCATTGGCTGACGAGCAGCCTATCGCGTCGAGCCAAACTGGCTTCCGGGTCGCGCTGACCCTCCGGGACCGCGCGTTGGGTCGGTTGCGCCTCCCGGGAGCGGCTGCCGAAGTGTTGGCATCAGGTGTGGTTGACGTGGTCATCCGGCACGGTGAGATCCGCGACCGACGCCAGGTCGAGCGGGATGGTTCGACCCTGCTCGGCGTCGAATACCCGTGGGATCTCCATCCGGGGATCATCCTGCACGGCGCTATCGAGGCAAGCGGGAGCGTGGTACGGATTCGCACTGAGCTAGTCACGCCTCCGCTCCGAGCGTCAGATGGAACGAGTTTCGATTACGGCACGAACATCGCGGTCTACGAGCGCGAGATGAAGCTCACGGAGCTATCGCGTGAGGAAAAGCGCGCCGCTCCTACGTTGACAGAGCTCATCAACCGTGCTTTCCAGTTGCGCGGCCGCGTGAGTGACGGTTGGCGTGTACTGTCACTCGTTGAACTTGCCACCATCCTGTTCGGGCCCGGCTGGAGGGCGGTCGACACGCGTCCAATCGCCGACACCTTGGCCAAAATGGATGTCGAGCGCAATGGTGCTGACTACCTGTGGCGGGCGCGGGTCACCCAGCGAACCAGCGCGTCCGATCGTTCACTGCTAGCCTCCTACGGTGCTGCAAAACCGCGCGGACGTCTCCATCGTGCTGTGCGTCGCCATTGGGTGCCAATGCACCTTCGCCGCTACACCAAGGCATCCCCCGAGAAGCGTCGTACATATGCCGAGGCGCGCCTCAAGTACGGAATGCACGGGGTCCTGCCTGAGTTGCTACCAGCCAACTGCACCTGGGTCGCACCATATGATTGGGGCCATGACGTCGAGGTGACACTCCGTGAGGTACACTTCGACGAAGAGACTGACGAAGGCGGGAGGCGGCCGGTCGTGTTCGAAACGACAGCCGAGTAGTGATGACACACAAGCAATCATCGCCATCTCCATAAGCATAGAGGATCCGAAGTCCACAGATTTCGAAAAATCCGTTTTCTCACTTGTCCTCCTCGTCGAGATCGCCCGCATTCCCTCTCTTATGGTAGCGTTTACAATAGTTCTGGATATTGACCTCTATTGTAAACAAACGAAATGTCAAGTACAGTATAGTGGTCTCAATTTTGATGAACTAAAAAGAACGGACTGTCAAGTTCTTGTGACCATCTATGAACCAGTCAACCAAACAGAACGAACATTTGACTGTTTGACCTGTTTAGCGAGGTGTTTGGGCAATATTCTATAGAAATGTGTGGCATGGAGAAAGTTTGCAGAATTACATTACCAGGTACATGGATCTCAGCGAGAGTCCTCGAACAGATATTACAGCGCTCTCAGAATTGCTTGGCCTACGATGACATGCCTTTGATAGTAATATTCCATAAGCGATGTAAAATAATGGTTGATGCTGCTGCCCGTTTGCTCTCACTCGCAAATCAATTGACCTCCAGGAATCGGCCCGTCACATTTGCATTCGATGGTATCTGGAACGAGGCCATGGGCTATCTGGCACGGATCAATTTTTTCAATTTGTTATCTGAACAGGTAAAGGTTGTACCGGAGCGTCCTGACGATCCCCTCATTAACTTCTATCAAGACAACAATCATAACCTTGTAGAGTTCATTTCAATTCATCCAAGCGAGCAGGAAGCCATTCTTTCGGTCCCTCGAAAACTAACCGATGCTCTCATTCTGGCAATGGATGCACGTCCTGATATTCAACAACTCCGCCATACAGCATTCACAATTTTTGCGGAATTAATTGACAATATTTACAACCATAGCCTGACAACACTGGATGGATTCGTTGGTTTACAAGTCTACCGTGCTGGCGTTGAAGTTCAAGTCGTGGTCTCCGACAGCGGTGTAGGGTTGATACAAACTGCTAGACAAAAGCTCCCCTCACATGAAAGAATGAAGAGCGACATTGAACTCATCACTATGATATTCCGCGAAGGGGTTCCATGGGACGGAGATAAGCGTGGGCTCGGACTCAAGCAGTGCGCTGCCAAAGCGCTCAAATTTAATGCCAGAGTCAACGTTCGCCTCGCTAACTTTAACCTAGAACTCGCCCCTACAGAACGTGGTTATCAGGTTTCGGAGAAGGAGTGCTCTTGGAATCTCCCCTTCCTGCATGGCACACATATCTGTTTTTATTTCCCCTTGACTTAACTCCATTCATCTGCTACACTAAAGGCAATGAAGGAGAATTGTATGCAGATTACACTACGCGATTATATGCCTGGACCTGACGGATGGGGGTACATTATGGGCCGACAGGTACACGAGAAACTCCGGGCAGTCGTTGAGTCCCATCCTGAGGAGATGGTCTTCTGTATATCGCTCTCTGGGATAGAGCACACAGATGCCTCCTTTCCCCGCGAGAGCGTTATCGAACTGGCCAGAAGCAACCGTGGCCGACGCGGCTTCTGCTTGATAGAAGCAATCGATCCAGATCTCCTTGATAACTGGGATGCGGCTGCCCTGAAAAGAGAGCAGCCACTGATAGTATGGCAAGGTAATAAAGCTCATATTTTGGGACCCCAACCCGGGGAGGGCTCTCGTGAAATGCTCAATTATGTGCTCTCGGTACCTTCTACCATTACCAGCGAGACTGCACAAAACCTCCACTTGAAAGTACCAAATGCGAGCAACAAGCTCAAACAACTGTGGCAAGAAGGATATATCTTACGCCGTGAACGGACAGCAACCAGCGGGGGTGTGGAATTTGAATATTATCGCATCAAATAATTTTTTCAGGAACCGTTCACTGATACTAGTGAAGGAGAATGCATAGATGGAAGATATTCCACGCAAGAGTATTCGTCTTACTCAGCACGAGCTGACAATCCACCTCATAGCAAGTGGGTTGGTTCGTTTATCTGAACGTGTTCAACGAGGAGAGCCAATTGCCTATCCCTATCCAGTAGCTCTACAGCAAGGCCTCAACCGACTTCTCGTCGCCTGTATGCAGCAAGGCATCACACCGGTACAGGGAATTTCAGATCTGCTAGATTGGTGTCGTCGTCCCATTCACTCCTGGGGATTAAGTCTTGATCTTGATGAAATCGATGAAACAGATATGTTATTAGATGATCAACTACCAACGCGCGTGTGTGAAGACTGGGCCTGTGCAAGTCCGGATGTAGAAGCAGAATTGAGTGAACAACGCATCATGCGCAGCGTCTTAACCACCTGTCGTGCAGCCAATGCCCAAAAAGCGTACGTTGAATTTCGCAAGTTGTTGATCAGCAGCCCCGTTCTTACGCTTCAAGAGTTGCAGCTAAAGCGCTCTTCTCCAGATCTAATTTTGCTAGCAGAGCACTTGCGTGAAGCGTATATAGAGGCTCCTTACAGTTGCCTCGTCGATGATCGCTTCTATTGTTGTGCTACCTGCCATAATTTACTGCTACGCACAAACGGAGGTGTATTGACCTGTGAGAATGAACGATGTAGGCAGGTACAAACGCGAGTAGCACAACGCTCATATGGAGTTGAAGAGAGCATCTTTTGGCTGCGGAGAGGACTACGACGCTTCGTTGCTGGGCCAGGAAAGTGTGAAATGCACCTGTATGAAGAGCTCATGAAGGAGGTGGGATTGACAGTAGAGCTCTGGCCGATGTTCGATGCCTACGATCTTCGCCTCACCTTCCCGGACCGGGATGTTTGGGCCATTGATGTGAAGGATTGGACGAACCCTTTTCTTTTAGCGCATCGCGTCGATCCCATCCCAACCACCCCTCCATGGACATGGGCTTACTTCGTTTTTCCCGATGACCGGCGTTCGCAGCGCTCTGACTATATCCGCGCTTTTCGCAATCATTGCCCTTTCGTCGGCAAACACAGCAAAGCGAGAACCAGCGCTTGCTTCGTAAGGGATCTTCTATCAGCAGCGCGCAAAAAGCTGCGAGGCTTACAGGGAGTCTATCATGCGTAACACCTATTCCTGGAAACAGGGAATCCTAAAACAACTTCGCCCTCAGTGGACAAATGATGCAAGCCTTTCTCCTCAGGCGTGTTGCGATGTCGAGCTCGGGCTCTACGCTCTATTGCGTTTATTGCCAGGAGAGCAGGCCAAGGCGCTCTGGGTATTATTGATAGGATATCCTTTCGAACTCCCCCAGGCAGCACATTGGGGTGAACAGGAGCTACGTATGCGTCAGGTATTGCGTTACCTCCTCTCTCACTATAAAAGCTATCAAGGTTGGCGCCGCGCAGTTGAACGCTACAGCCACTTACCAGCACGATTGCGTCTCTATGACATTCGGCAAGATGGTTGCATTCTCTCACATGCGGATCAGGTCAGTATTGGATCTAATCGAGAGCGTATTTACGAGCAGACTTTGAGCCAGAATGTTCCATTTGCGCGCGACACAATCCACCTAGCGGGCGCAGGGCGATATCTTTGCGTAGGAGGGAAATTGACGGCAGAAGTCATTCTACCAGAAGACCTGGTGCGTTCTTGTGCTGATCCCACGAGATACGCAACGAGATGAAAGCAAGCAGGCAATAAGAGGGGCAACGACATTTTCATGAAGGAGAAAAACGGCAAAGTGCCGTGGAAATAAGAGATCAAGAGATACTTTGTGGCTATTGAAGGCACACTGAACAGAAGAGATCCGAGAAAAAAGAAGCGAGCGGTGTTTTCGAGGAGTTAAGCAGCCATGACCACATCAAAGCCAAAGACGTGAGCAAAGCTGACCGGGAGACCATGAATAGTGACCTCAAGTGATGGGGTGGTAGGGAGGCGAGCATTGCGAGCGAGACGTTGCTCCCAACTGAGCCGCCAATGGGCTCGTTGGGCACGGGTAAGCACATCCGGTAGGGGAACAACCTCTCCTGGCACGTGCTGAACTGAGCCAAAGGTGAGCAGAACGGTTTGTGTGCGCAACAGAGAGAACCAGTGTCGCCGGAGCTGACAGCGCTCCCAATCGCCCCAAAGCACCGGGCGAGAAGGTGCTGGCTGCTCGGGCAGCGGTTCATCGGGTGGTGAAGTGCTGGAAGTCAGTGGCCAGCACACCGCGCTCACCCGTCGTGGTTTGCTAGTGGTGCTGTTTTCTTGACACTGGGCGCGTAGAGGACAGGAGCGACAATGGCCAATGCGGGCGGCATAGAGCACCCGCACAGAGCCATCACGCTCCGCTCGACGCTCTTGCGGGTAGAGTGGGTGATCGGCGGGACACCGCAGCGTTCCATCTGGTTGCAGAGCGAAATCGGCTCCGGCAAATCCTTTGGTGTAGGATCGGCGTGCCCATTGAGGAGGCCCATAGGAGACCGACTCATCTGCTTGCACCAGCTCACTCGCTTGCACCGACTCATCTGCTTGCACCAGCTCACTCGCTTGCACCGGCTCATCAATCTGAGAATAGGTCAGTTCTGTCAAACGCATGGGAGAAGCAGACACCTGCTGCCCGAACTCCAAGCGCAGATTCCAGATCCATTGCGAGAGGATTTGCCAGAACTCTTGCCCATAGGGCGTATGAGAAACCCAGCGATCTGGGTCTTGTTCCTGATCTTCATCAGCAAGCACCGTTTCAAAGGAACCGCGATGCAAGTAGAGATCAAGGACATCAGCGGGAGTGAAGGCGTTTGGGGAGACGGTGGTGAAGAACTGTTCATAGACCGTCCCGTTACGCAGTGTGCCGATAGAAGGGGAAGAGCCTGCAACCTGACGTGCAGCCAGGAGCATGCGGACTACAGGTCCTGTGGGCGTGAGTGCAATATTCGGGCAGTCGTAGAGTGCCCGACTGGTTTTTGACTCAGGATGCCTCGTCTGTTGATCTGGTGGGAGCTGCAACCGTGCGCTCACAGCAGGCAGGTCCAACAGGTGGTAGTCCTTCCCGCGCACGACCACCCCAGGCCCACCAGGGGCGAGCAGATCGGCAAGCGGAGCAGCATTGCCATACAAGCCATCTAAGCGGACCAACACGTGCGAGAGGGGGAGAGCAAGCCGGGCGGCATAGGTCGAGATCACCGCTCGTGCCCGCAGCAATTCTCCCCGGTAATCGCCATTGCCTGCATTTCCGAAACTGGCCAGCCACTGATGGGTATGCGCTTGGAGCACGGTGGTTCTCGTGCGCACGACTTCTCCGCGCTTGCGTCCCAGGTACCCGGGAGCAGCGACCAGGTCAAAGCGGCGATGAGGAGCAGGAAGGTCTGCTGTCTGGGGAAGTGCTCGTTGTCTCGCAGCCTGTTTTGTTCCATCGACATCTACCACGATCCAATGCTGGCCTTGCCGGTCCCATACCCCACCTGGCGGGGAGGCGAACACAGATCGTGCCACCAGGTCTTCTTGAAAGAGCGAGCGGAGCGCTTCAACGGGCCTTTGATCAAGGGCTGCCAGAAAGCGGGAAAGCGTTGCCGGATGAGGCAGGTTCGCTCTCCCAAAAAGCGCCATGAACGGTTCGGCAAACGGGAGGAGTCGTTGATAAAAGGCCGTGAGGGTTTGTTCCCCACTCACGGCGTAGCCAAGGAGCATCACGACAAAATCAATCACCTCGTAGTCTCCCATACGAGCGCGTGCAAACCGTACCCGCTCCTCGATGGCTTTCTGGAGACCCAACTGGCTGAACACATGAGCTAGAACGGCCACCTCCCCGAGCCACGAAGGCATGGAAGGAACGGAGGTAGGAGCGATTTGGACATGAACTGAAGGGTGTGTCATACTTTTTCTGTGTCTTCTTTCTCGGGGAAAGTTAGCAATATTGGTATTCCCCTTGTAAAGAAGACACAGTTTTTGTCTCTTTTGCCAGTATCTAGCCGATTTACCCACTACCAATCCTGGTTATACCACCTCGTTGCGTATCTCGTGGGGAGATTGAAACGCGTGCAATTGGAAATGTTCGATGAGAGCGGGGATAATCTCTCGGCAACATCGACTCTTTCCTGGGAGGGAATGCTGCACTTAGTCGGCATGGTCAGCTCTGGAAAATCCACACTGATGGACGTGCTGGCTGTGTATGCGGCAAGGAAAGGGTTGCACGTTACGATCGTTGTCGGGGACGTAGTGAGTGCCCTGAATCGTGCACAGCTTTTCGTCCAACTCGGTATTCGCGCAGCTCCAATACTCGGTGCCTCCAATCGCGAACGCCATACGAATCGCCTCCACCGCGTTTTGCACACTGAACGCCCACTAATGCCCCTCTACCAGGATCACGTTGGATTTCGCTGGCTGAGTACAGCGTGCCCGCTTGATGGTTTGCGCAATAGCGATCAGGTGTTTGCGCTGGGCAGGCAACCTTGCCTCACGTTGACTGCAATCACAACAGTGCGAGACGACACATCAACCGGAGAAGACAATGACCAAGAAGAGGGGAACACTAAGCTCTATGCCTGTCCACTTTTTTCCGCGTGCCCCTACCACCAGGCACAGCGGGATCTCGTCGATGCCTACGTGTGGGTTGCCACACCGGCCAGCCTCATCTACAGCCGCGTTATGCAGCACTTAAACTCCGAACGAATGCGCTTTCTGGAACTTGTTTACCGGCGTACCGATCTCCTGATTGTAGACGAGGTTGACCAAGTACAAGTACAGCTCGATCTTTCATTTAGTCCTAGTCAAACATTAATGGCACGGGGATCGGAAGCGTGGTTAAACAATCTTCTGGAGCGCGTGACCCCACAATTGAGTCAGGCTGGCCGGGGCCAACTGGGAGATGAGGAGATAGATGAGTGGTGCCACGCGCATGATACTGTGCAAACGGCGGTCAATAGACTCTACGCTATGCTCCTCAAAGGCAAGGAGCTGCGTAAATGGATCGAACGAGATTACTTCACAGACTGGTTTCTCTTCGAGCGTATTGCTGGGGAGATCAGCGGAGTACCACAGCATACTCCACCCCATCAACGTGCAGAACATCCAGTTTACGCGCACCTCTTAAGTGCCTTTGAAGAGTATCTGACAGATCCGCTGGGGACGACAATGTCACCTCCCCTGGCTGATTTCGCTCGGCAATTGCTCACTGTTGCCGATGTTGCCAGAGTACAAGAACGCATTACAGAGTGGTTACGTTCACAACCGAACCTAGATGGATCAGACCAAGAATTGTCGGAGGAGGCACAACGCATTCAATTCGCTCTTGTCGTCGCGATACTTGCCAATCGCCTTGATTTCCTCATCCGAAGATGGAAGCAAGTAGAGGAGGAACTAAAGCTTGAGGGGGGAGGGACATTACTCTTCCATCGTCCTCCAGAAGATTACACTGCTCTACTGCCAGAGGCTCCTATGGGCAACGTACTGGGCTTCCAATACCTGCGTTCGACGGAAGACAAGGATAATCCGGGTGATCTGCGTTTCTTCCGTTGTGCAGGAGTGGGCCGTTGGCTACTGCTACACCTTCACGATTTACTGGCAGATGAGGGGATCAGTGGGCCGAACGTCCTCTTGTTATCAGGCACAAGTTGGGCTGGAGGAATTTCACCGAGTTACCACGTACAGGTACCAGTCCGAGGTATCTTACGAGCACCTGAAGAAGAAACCACAGCCATTAAAGCAAGTCGATTCCGCTTCGATCCATATTATGACGAAGATCAAAAGCCCATCATAGTTTCAGGCAAAAAAGGGGCCCCAAGAGAAAATGCATTGAAGGACCTGCTTTCGCATCTGGCTCGTCCTGGTGGGCTGGGAGGACTGAGCAAGTTGGAGCGGGAAAAAAGTGCGCTGCCGAACAATCGCCAACGTGTTCTTTTGCTCGTTGGGAGCTATGCAGAAGCCAAATTAGCACGGATGCACCTTGAACAACTCCGTCCCGATTGGATTGGACAGGTCCTCAACCTAGTACCAGACGATGACGATTTTGAGAGTGAGTGGCATGGGAGAGTAACCGTAAAACGATCATTGCAGCGGGGAATGGTGCATCAACTTGCGAGCACCGATGCATGGGTACTCGTCGCTCCCCTCTTATCAATCGAGCGAGGACATAACATTCTGAATGAAGAGAACGCAGCAGCTATTGGGGCAGCTTTTTTCCTGGTACGTCCTCATCCACGTCCTGACGACATTGGACACGCGATCCATGAAATCAACCGCTGGGCTGTAGAGCGATATCCCGATGCGGAGCAAATAGCACGGAAACAGGGAAAATTCAGGAGGGAGCCGAAGCTGAGTTGACGGTCGATGATATCGGGCGTGCCTTTCGCAACGAGGCTTTCAGATATTGGCGCCATCTGCTACGCCTTCCGGTCGTCTACAGCTCTTTGCCCGAGACTGAACGCAAAGCCTTTCTCTGGAACCATCTGGTTGTTATCTGGCAGGTCATTGGTAGGTTAGTGCGAGGAGGGAGCCCGGCACGCATTTACTTTTGTGATAGTGCCTTCGCGAGGCATTCAGCGCTCCAGTTAGAAGAATACGATACAGTACCAACCAGTTTGATTGTCGGCATGCAACAGATCCTAGCGCCGTATTTTGACACGGGCTCCCCGTCTCAGATACCACTTCAGGATCGGGTTATCGCACAAGTGCTTTTTGGGCCAATGTACGAGGCCCTTATGACTATAGAGGAGTTAAATTATGTCAGCATATGAAGAATTACGTACCCTTGCCTTTCGCTTAGACGATACGGTCAAGACCTTACCGTTCACGTTCTACCAACTCCACTTTCCCGAAGAGTGGAAGAGAGTACTGAGAGAACTCCAGGCAGAAGCAATCGGACGTGACAGCAACTCCATCCGTTTGCCGATGGCGACATTAAACGCAGCCCTAAGAGCCTTGGTACCTGATCTTATTTATATCGCTTATGATGCTGATAAAAAGGAGCAGAATCCCCTGTCTCCCCGTCCATGGCTCTACAGTGAGACCGAGATCGATCCAGAGGCGTTGATCATCATTATCCACTCGTGGATCCGCGTTGCATTTTCAAAAGCGCCCTCCGAGAGTCGCCAGGCGGCACTAGCGAGTATCAGAGCGAAAGATCTTGTGTGGCTAAGGGAGCTCGTTGATCTGGCTCAATGGACGATGCGGGAGAATGGCACAGCGGCTCCTACCCGTGGCGATACTTTTGTGCTGCTTCCCCATCTTGTTGCTGCTAAGCTTAGCGAGCTAGGTGTCTCTCTCGCCTACGGCGCGGAACAACTGCACTTTCGACGAGCTCCCCTTTCGTCAGGGAAACAGGGAGCTGAGCTGGTTTCATGGCCTCCAATAGCATACGAAAGCACTAAGAAACGTTGGTATTACTCGATTATCATAACCTTCACAGTCCAGACAGTCCCTTTTCAGCCATACCCAGTAATGTATTGTGAAATTGGAGTGAGGTGATGGGCTGGTCCTCCCATCAAAGAATTGCGGAGGGGCAACACAAGTGTGTACCTGCTCACAAGCGTTCCCTGGATAAGAGGGTTGCGCTATTCCCCAAGTTTCAGTGTTGCCCCCCTTGAGAAATCCTTTACAGTCTCTCACGATACTCAGCAGCAAAAACCGTATGCCCAAAAATTGCAATGGGGGAACGGCTTGACCGAGCTGATACACGATATCCAAATCCAAGAACTTATACCTGAGCCAGAAGCACTCATTGGCAATCCAGAAGCGTTCCTCAACTTAGAAGGACAACAAGCCGTCACAGCCGCAGTTGTTTATCGGAATGGAATGTTACCAGACCACCGGGCGGGGCCGGGATTGATGCCCGGTGACCGAAGAGACCTTGCAGAAAAGATTACCCAGTTTGTCTCGCCGACATTGATCTTTACTGATGCGCCTAAGAAAGTGCAGTATGTATTCAAAAAGCTCAGTAACCCTTTTTTTACGAAAGAGTCGTTTGCGGAGCGGCGACGGCACATCGCACAAGCAGTCGGGGATATTCTGACGCTTGAAATCTGGCACCAGCCAGATGGTATAGAAAATATTCTTGTGCGGACGATTTGCGACGAACTTGGTCTGACTCCTCTAGACACCGATGCCAATACCTATACATGGGCGACAAAGGAATTGACAGTCACTATACAAAAACACAGTTTGGGTGCCTTAGGAGAGTCGCTCAATATAGAGAACACAAAAGGAAGAAGAAGAGAACGTCTTCACGCGGCAATTACTGAGCGCATAAGAGATGTTGAAAAACATCTTGCAATTGTGCCCAGTCTAGGAGCCCATGCCGCCTTTATAGAGCTCGCCGATGCGCAGGGTTTTAGAGGTGATGCCGATCCCAAATATGCTTTGAGGCTGGGATTTGCCATTTGTGGACGTGTAACCCAATTTATTACACCCCCTGGAGACGAACGCGACGATGTGGACAACCGAGCCAAGCAGGCGTTTCTCGACCTGTTGAGACAGTCGGGTGTCTGTCTTCAACTGCCTCAGACGTTACCTTTGCCAAAGGTGGAGAAACAAGCAGGCAAGGGCATCGAACAAGTTCAACCGCGACAGCCAGGCCAAATTCATTATGCTGCCGTTTGGTCGATCAAGCAGAATGCTTCCGGTAGTCACACACGCAAGCAACAATGGCTTGTGGTGCTAGTTCATATCTCTCCAGAGGGCCAAATACGCGCTATCTCTCCCGGAATGTTGGGATGGGAACCGTATACGCGGGCATTGCAGTCAATTGCAACGCAACAAATCAAAGGCGGTTATCCCAGCACACCTCAACAAATGCTTGCCTTTATCAAGGAGAAAATCGAAGAAGACATTGCCCCATTAGGAGAAACGCTGATCCTCTGCCATGCCCAAAACATACGAGCGATCTGGCCCTGGATTGGCAACAATCAAATCACCCACGAGGGAATCGCCTTTGGAGGATCATCTCAGTCTGCAATCACTATACCAGAACTACATATTGTGCGTATCAGGAGCGGTGATGCTGAAACACCCGAATACTATGCCCAGAACGGCACAAAGGTGGGGTTTACGCGTGGGCTGTTTAGGATGAGTGAACAAGTTTTTGCAAGTACACAGAGCAACCCTCCTCAGTTCAAAATTAGAAGAAATCTTTCCAAAGCCCCTCGGTCCAGCGAGAGTGCCCAGGCTGCCGCAACGACAGCCTGGAACCCAGGTTTATACGAACTGACTGTAATTTCTGATACAAGGTATGACGCTTGGCAGTGGGCGGCACTGACTCATGAGCTTCGCCAAGCCTCGCTGCATTATGCTGAGGCAACAGCACTTCCGTTTCCCCTACATCTGGCAAAGGGCATAGAGCAGTACGCGGCCCCGCTAAGCGAACAACCAGGTGAAGATGCAGAAGAAAATGCTGAAGAATGATCAGGGCGAGAGGACATATCGGAGTTGAAGGGGAATTAGTAAGAGTTGCTTTCCTCGGTAGCGAAAGCATCCATTTGCAGAAACCCCGAGCGAAAGCTGCTTACACCCGAATAAAATACAGGAGTCAATTTTATTTCTCTACACCGAGAACATCTTCAATCAGCTAAGCTGATTAAACATTCAGCATACTTGCCAGATTGCCGAGAGTTATCGTGTTAGTTTGGATAGTTTAGGGCCATCAAAGCCATATGATACCTGACTGAAAATGGTACTTTTAGATGTACAGGAATGGGGGTCATTATAATGGAAAGAAATCAGCCTTACGAAAACACTTATGTCTCTGGGATCACCATTGATGGGCATTGGACTCCCCTGCACCCTGTCAACTTTCATGTTTGTCCTGGGCCCAGAACAGTACATTATGGGGAGCTCGAGTTGCTTCAGTTCAGCACTTATGGTCACAAGCTGAATGATGTGGTGAGTTTTTTTAGTCGTTAGGCGCGGTTGTATTCTGGCGTTTGAGCGTAGGGGAGGTGGACTTGGAGAGGGAACAGCGAGCATAATCCGCCTTCTTTGGCCTGACGATGTACTATAAATAAAATACGGGGGCGCTCTTTGCTATTGAGACGAATATGCCTGTCGTTTCATTCTCCCCCACCCAAGAATGTATCGACCCAGTTGAACGCAGCAATAAAAGCAATGTCAATCTCGGGTTTGCGAGAAATGACTGCATTAGCTATTGAGAAAAGAGTAAAAGCCTCTTCTCTTCTCTCAACCTGACGCCACGATCGTTGGATCACGTACAATACGTGGTGCCAAGGTACTTGTACCCCTTCAAGCCCCCTCTTGCCTCACTTCGTGTGGCATACTCTCCCTCAAAAAGCCTTATCAGACAGCCTAACTGACAGAAAAACGCTCAAGGGACGCTGTGAAATGAGTAGCGGTAATGCTTTTTAGTGCAATGAGTGGGGAAAAAGACGTTTCAATGCCACTGCGTACTACGGGTCTAACTCGCCTGCGTGTACCTTTACAAGGAGCTTCGTCCAGGCGAGGGCTTGCGGCATGGAAGTGGGTAAGGTGAATGTGTACGGAGTGTCATGATCTCCAGGTGTGCCGAGTTCTGATTCTAACCGTCTCATATCCAGGAAGCTCATAATCCTCTCAAATGGAGAACTCGCGCTCTTCTCATGCAAAGGTTGTTCTCTGGCGATAGAAGCTACTACCAATCCCATGCTCTCGCGCGTGCCAGCTTCTGACTCTAAGCGCGTCATCTCAGCTGGGCTTATTTTCCCCCTTCCGTTCAAGAGTTGGTCAGCGGTAATGGAGTTAGATGCCAGTCCTGTATTCTCACGAGCCAGCATCAGGTCCATGCTTGCAACCGAGGATGAGAAGAAAACACGGATACGATCCCTGGATATCATATGATAGAGCCTGAGGAAGCCAAACAATGCTTCAAGCGATGTCAGCACTATTGATATCCACCGCCAGGTGGTTGATTGATCTCCCTGTAATGCGACGCGATAGTACATCATACATCACCTTTCATCTCGTTGTTCCTTTGCTGCTTAAAGGACACAGAAAACCGCTCATTGCACGTGGTACGTAAACATCATGCCGCCCTCGAGGTGCTCGGCAATGTGGCAATGCACCATCCAGGCCCCAGGGTTGGACATGTCTATCAGGATGTCCACGGTCTGACCCATAGGCACGAGCACGGTGTCCTTCCAGACCAGGTCCTCGTTGCCAATCCCGTCGCGGCTCAGCACCAGGAAACGCTGCCCATGGAAGTGGATGGGATGCTGCATGGGATGATCTGAGCCCAGTTCGTTCACGATGCGGATCTTGACCTGGTCCCCGACCGTGAATGACCAGTGAATGTCCTGATTGATGGCTCCCGTAGAACGGTCCACCAGCTTCCAGAACATGTTCTGGAGCGTGGACATGCGGTTCATCATCTCCATGGTGTCTTCCCACTCGATCGCTTCCACTCTATGTCCTCCCCCATGGTGCCCCATCCCCGGCATCTCGGCAATGAGGGCAAGCGAGTCCACCGCGATCTTGACGCGCTCAGCCTCAAGCTCAGGATTGTGTCGTAAGGTGGAGAACTCCTGTGAGAATGAGTGCTCGCCTGGCTGCTCCTGCACGCTCACCGCTGCCATGATGTACGTCCGCTCTGGCGTGCGATGCTCGAGCGAGAACTGTCCGGCGTGCTCGAAGAGGACATCGAGAATCACGCGCTCGGAGGGTGACAAGAGCACCTCCTCGATGAACTCCTCATGCTCGATCCGCCCGTTGTCGCCCCCGACGAGCTTCATGCGCGCCCCAGGAAGACGGACGTTGAAGAACCGGACGTTCGCCGTGTTCACTAGATACAAGCGCACCACCTCACTCTGGGTCGCCGAAAGCTGAGCTGACGTCTCGCCGTTCACCAACATGACATTGCCGAAGCGGCCCATCGCAGTATGGTCTGACTGAGTCCGGCTAAAGGGAGCGATTTTGCCTCCCTCCAGCAGAATATCATCGAGGGTAAGAGTGACCTCTCGGTTCACGGGCGACCAGTACGTCGCATCGGTGGGGACGACGATGATCGTCCCGTAGAGACCGAGCTCCTGCGTATAGTCTTCCCGCAGATGCGGGTGGTACCAGTACATGCCAGCATCTGGAAAACGCAGGCGGTAGGTGAAACTGCCCCCTATAGGAACTGGTGCCATCATCCCATGGTGTGCGCCCTGGGGCACCCCATCGAAGCGGTTCTCCAGGCGCAGACCATGCCAATGCACCGTGGTTTCCAGATCCGTGTCGTTGGTAAAATGGACGGTCACTTCGCTGCCCTGTGCCACCTTCAGGGTGGGCCCCGGGATCGAACCGTTGTAAGCCAGCATCTTGACGGTTGCATCGCCGATGCGCTTGCGCACCTGTTCGGCGCGCAGTTCGAAGACGTCGTCAGGCTCCAGCACAACGGTCTGGGGAGCGATCGCGAGAGCCAGCCCCGCTGTGTCCTGCGAGAACGGGTCGGTCACTCCGTTCATATCTTCGCCGTTGTTGTGATGAATGCCCATGTTTGTCTTCATAAGTTGTATCTCCTTGTTGTTGCACAAGCTCGCACCTCTGCTCTCGCAAGAGGTGCGCTGCGGCCCCAGATCAAGCGGCATCTCCTGGAAGGTTGTCTCGTCTAGCCTCTCCTCGTGGGCCGGGCTCCATCCCTCTGCTTGCATGGGCATACCATCCTCCTGTGGCAATCGCTTCATCTTGCGCATGATGGCGTTGTTTCACTTCTTTCCCCGAAGCGATGCCCTGGCGAGGACGCGCAAAGATGCGCGCGGATCCCACACCGAGCACAAGCGCCACGGCCAGCGTGATCAGCGATCCCACGAGATCCGGCTTGATGATCATCAGAAAGACCACGCCTACAAGGGTCAGGCCACTGGTCTGGACCAGGGTCCACACAATGGGATCAGTGATCTGGCGCTGCAGCTCTGCTGGGATCGTTTTTGTGTGAGCTGAAGCTTCGGCAGCTGTCTGGATGGCTTTGAGCCGATGGGTATTCATCGCTCCCATGGGTGCGAGCACGAGAATCAGTGCGGCAAGCGAGACATCAATCCAGGGAGTCCGCCAGCCCCATGTGGTCAGCGTCATGTAGCTCCCCGCGACCAGGATCAGCAGCGAGGCAGCTGGCATGAGGACCCCCAGGACGGATGTGAGGCTGGCCCACTCGCGGACCTGGGCGACGAACTGCGCCCGGCGGAAGCGGAGGAAGCTGGTCCACTGCAGGCCAATCCCGGTGAAGAGGCCCAGCACTCCAAGCATGTGCGCAAAAAGCGCAACGGTATAGAAACTCATGGTAATTCACTCCTTCTTCACTGTTTTCTACTCAATTTGACTGACCACCCTTGATCTGTGCACCATACGGCGAGGTGTCCCTCACAGCATACCTATAGCGCGCTAAGGTCTTTGAGCCCCACAAGAACGTGACGATCACAACCGTGATTGCGGTGATCGCTCCGGTAATAACTGGGTCGTAATGTGAACCATAATTTGGAAAGGAAAATTCACTGACATTGACCATGTCGTGAAAGAGAATGGCCGCAAGGACACTTTTTCCGGTGTTGTTATAGAGCCAAACAATCAGGATACGCCACCCAATCGTGGAGAATAATTGCCCTGCTACCCATGCTGGAGTATTGGCTTGAAGCTCCGGTATGGCGTGCCAGATCGCCCAAACCGACCCCAAAATCAGGCTAGTAGTGAATGCGCTCCACCGATCTTGCATGGGATCGGTGATATATCCCGTCCAGCCCACCTCTTCACATGCAGCGGGGAGAAAGAACACCACAAAAAAGATCGGTATCAGCAGAAATGGAATGTACGGTGCGGGGAGTGGTCGCCCCAAGAGAAGCATGACTCCATATGAGAGCACCATGATCAGAGGCATCAAGAAGATGATGGGCACATACCAGATCTTGTGCTTGATTCGCTTCAAATCGAAAACGCTCTTCAAGAGCCTCTTTACGCCACTAAGTTTCTCTTCTCTGTACACAAGAATGAACGCCGCTATGAGCGGACAAACGAACTGAAGCGCACTCACCGGAAGATTGATCGGAAGAGGGACGTGTTTCACAAGAGCGCCAAGCAGCCAAAATGGAAGAGCAAGGGCGAAAACCAATACAAAGAATGTGAGCGGTGACCCTTTCAATGACGCGCTGGTATTCATAACGTGTAGCCTCCTAGCTGTGAAGTTTAAAAATTTACACTCTTCTAGCGAAAGACCGGCCAGAAAAGGACTGCTTCGGTGATCTGCTACGAGAGAGTCTACTGTTTTGGGCAGGCTGACACATCGGCAAAGAAACGTATTGTGGTACCTATCTCGTGCGTGACGGGGAACACCTCACGGCTCATGCCCTGCCTAGGTAACGCGAGAGCCGCGAGGCGATTTCCTCTTCCAAGAGAGGCGAAAGAAATACGTTGCTCTACCGATGCGTCGATAGGTCCAGGGCGCTAGACTCTCAAGTAGAGGAAAGCAAGTCATCAGGAGGTTTTTGATGCAGGAAGAAAGTCGCTGGCGCTATGTCCTGGCGCAGCAGATCGCCCCACACTATCATGCCAACCCCAAAGTAGCGGCCGTGCTCGTCGAAGGCTCTGTCGCTCTGGACTATGCCGACCGCTCCTCCGACATCGACCTGGCCGTCTTCTGGGCTGAACCACCAACGGCAAAGGAACGCAGGGACATCGTCACACGCGCTGGGGGAAGCTACAGGCATCCTTCGCCCTCTCACCGAGAAGCAGCTGGTTGGTCAGAGCACTACGAGCTCGGAGGGGCTGCCATCGACGTGCGACACACGACGGTCCAGGCTACCGAAGGCATCCTGGCTGCTGTGCTGGAACACGCTGATCCTTCTTTGTTCAAACAGCAGCGCCTGGCAGCCTTGCGCTCTGCGCTGCCCCTGGTCAACCCACCGCTCATCACCCGCTGGCAGCAGCAAGCGGCAGCCTATCCGCACGCCTTGGCCGTAGCAATGGTCCGGGCACACTTGCGCTTTCGTCCCGCCTGGGAGCAGGAACAGCTGGCCGAGCGCCACGAGGTGCTGGTCCTCTACGATTCCTTCTGTACCGCCCAGAAGCACCTCCTGCTCATCCAGCTGGGGCTCAACTGCCTCTACTATCCTGGCTGGCGCTGGCTGGATCGACTGATCGACGAGATGCAGGTGACGCCGCCCAACCTTTCCCGGCGCCTCAAACAACTCTTCGCCATCGTCAGTATCGATCCCTTGGCCTCGGTCTACCAACTGCATGACCTCATTGAGGAGACCTTCCGCCTGGTCGAAACACACCTGGGTGAGGTTGACACACGCGTCGCACGCGCGCGGTTTCGAGGGCAGCGCCGGGCAGGGGAGCACGCACCTGATGGCCTTGGGTAGTCGGCTTGGAACACAGCAGCCTCTCTTCTTCTCGAACTGTGACAGGAGGTGTGAGGATGGTCTACAGAAGATTCTTCCCAATCGGAGGCAGGTGGATGGACGGAGCGTCCTTCCGGGCCTCGTCTCCTCTGTGTGCGCTCTCCTGATGGGAGCGGTTCCGAACATATGCTATACTGTTCTGGAACCGGTGTGTTTGGAACCGTTTGGGGATGCGCATGAGCAATGAGAACCGGACAACTGCTCTCGTCGAAGGTGAGACGCTGAGCTATCAGCGAGACGGAGAGCGCTATCAGCTCCGTGTGGGAAGCTCCGCCTGGTATGCCTGGCTGCGGACGGCCACCCGCTTTCGAGTGCGCAGTCCGTTCGGAACCTTTACCGTCCGCCGCGAGCAGGCGGGACACAAGCGCGGAGGCTGGTACTGGCGCGCTTACCGCAAGCACGGTGGCAAGCTCCACCGCGTCTATCTGGGCACGGCGGAGGAGGTGACGCCCGAACGGCTCAGCACCGTCGCCGCACGCCTTTCCGCACAGGACACGATCACCAGAGATGAGCCGGAACCTCCCCAGGATGTTCTACAGGAGCATCCTGCTCCCCAGAAGCATACTCGCCACCCTGCAACAGGCGCCGTGAGGCAGCTGGCCGAAGGGGCAAGCGCCTCAGCGTTTGTCAAACAGGCTGCTTCCACCCTGCCCTTGCCGCTCACCTCGCTCATTGGCCGGGAGCGCGAGATCGCCGCGATCTCTACCCTGCTCGGCCGTCCAGAGGTGCGGTCGCTCACCTTGACCGGCACCGGAGGCGTGGGCAAGACGCGCCTGGCGCTGGCCATCGCCACCGAACTGCGGGATGCGTTCCCTGATGGAATCGGCTTCGTCTCGCTCGTCTCCATTCACGATGCTGACCTGGTCCTGCCCGCCATCGGGCAGGCTGAGGGTCTGCAGAGCACCAGCCCCCGAGCGCCACTCGAGTTGCTCTCCGCCTTGCTGCGGGAGCAGCGCCGGCTGCTCGTGCTGGACAACTTCGAGACCGTAGTCGCGGCAGCACCCAGCCTTTTGGAACTGCTGGCTGCCTGTCCTCGCCTGAAGCTGCTGGTGACGAGCCGGGAGGTGCTGCGTGTGCGGGGCGAACGCGAGTTTGTCGTCCAGCCGCTGGCCCTGCCTGATCCACAACACTTGCCCGACGACGAGACGCTCGCTCACTATGGCGCCGTGGCGCTCTTCCTCGAGCGGGCACGGGAGGTCCAGCCCTCGCTCCAGCTGACCGCCGTCACTGCCCCGCTGATCACAGAGATCTGCCGGCGGCTGGATGGCTTGCCCCTGGCGCTTGAACTGGCCGCCGCCCGTCTCAAGCTCCTGCCGCTGCAGGCACTCCTGGAACGGCTGGAACATCGTCTGCAGGTCTTGACCGGTGGGCCACGGGATCTGCCAGCCCGCCAGCACACCCTGCGCAACACCCTCGCCTGGTCGTATTCCCTCCTGCCGGTCGAGGAACAGCGGCTGTTCCGTTTGCTCACGGTCTTCGTCGGCGGTGGCACGCTGGAAGCGGTGGAGCATCTGTCACATGCCCTTGGCGGCGAGCAGGCACAGGTCCTGGATGGCGTGACCTCCCTGCTGGACAAACACCTCCTTTACCGGGCCGAACCGGACACGAACGGTGCACGCTTTCACATGCTGGAGACGATCCGGGAGTATGGCCTGGAGGCACTCGAGGCCCTCGGAGAGCTGGAAGCAGCGCGCCTGGCGCATGCCCAGTATTATCTGGAACTGGCAGAGGAGGCAGCCGCCCAAATGTTCGCCCGGGAGCAGCAGCGCTGGCTCGAGCGGTTGAAGCAGGAACATGACAACCTGCGAGCTGCAATGCAGTGGTCAGTGGAGCAGGGGCAGGACCGGCAGCGCAGGGACATCGCCTGGCGCCTGGCAGGAGCACTCCAGTCGTTCTGG
>WNGE01003003.1_pt1 | contig 20743 bp, 19 predicted proteins | sample 5400651 | NCBI WGS metagenome assembly WNGE01 (sample SAMN13153370, study PRJNA577476) | soil metagenome | isolation source: 60 cm soil or saprolite under grassland replicate 2 | place: USA:California | collected 2016-06-15 | reverse complement strand
CGCCGAGGAAGCCCGATGCAGCCGCGCAACCGGCGCCCGCGTGGCCGGCGGAGGTGAAGCCGATTCCGGGCGGTCGGATCATCGTGCCGACGGCCGGGGCCCGACCGAGCGACAACCCGGTCGCGCGGCGCTGGCTCGACAATTCCGGCAAGCCGGCCCCGGATCAGGAGCCGGACAAGAAGACCAACGATTGACGCGGCTGCTGAGCTTCGCGCTGCCCTGCCGGAAGGGATCAACTCGCCCTTGGCTGGCCGGATAGCCAGCTGGTCTCCTTGTCCGCGTCCGGCGACACGTTTTGAAATTGGAGCATTTTGCCGGCGCGACGGGTTTGTTTTTGACGGTGTAACCTTAAGCTGCCGCACACTTCCTCGAACGCGAAACGGCCTGCTCGGAACCTAAGGGGTTTGCGACAGATGTCCGATTAGTGGCCCGACTCGGACCTGCCGCAAGGACCAAAGCTTGTTCGGTCTCTGAGGTAGAGCGGAAAAAACTGTTCGACCGCGATGTTGAGCTGCAACAATTCATCATGATCCGTGTGTCGGGGTTCGAGTCCTTCCTCGGCTACCAAATCGAGCTTGATGCCTGAACAGATCAGCCTGCTCTATCTCGCGGCGATGTTCGGCTCGCTCAGCGCGGGCACCTGGGTGGCGCGGCTCGGCCCGTGCCGAACCGGCCAGACCGCCATGCTGCTTACGGCGATGGGCTGCATGCTGTTGGCCGCCGGCAATCTCGCCACGCTGCTGGCGGGCTCGCTCGTGATCGGCGCGGCCTACGGCATCATCAATCCGGCGTCCTCGGATCTCTTGATGCGGCATGTGCCGGCCGCCCGGCGCAATCTGTTCTTCTCGATCAAGCAAACCGGCGTGCCGCTGGGCGGCATGATCATCGGCCTCGTGGCGCCGGTGACGGCGCTGCGCTTGGGCTGGAGCGCGCCGCTATGGATCGTCGCCGCCGCCGCCGCGCTGGCGTTGCTCTCGCAGCCGCACCGCGCGATCTGGGACGCGCACCGGGACCTCTCCGCGAAGCTTTCGGGCCTGTCGCTGACCGGCTTCCGCACGGTCGCGAAAAACCCGGCGCTGCTTCGGCTCGCGTCCGCTTCGTTCTGCTTTGCCGCCATTCAGCTCTGCCTGCTCGCCTTCCTGGTGGTGCTGCTGGTCGAGGAACTCGGCTTCGATCTGGTTACGGCGGGCGCGATCCTGGCGGCCGTTCAGGTGGTCGGGGCGCTGGGCCGCGTGCTCTGGGGCATGCTCGCCGACCGCGTCGGCAGCGGGCTTGCGGTGCTCCTGGGCCTCGCGCTGCTGATGGCGGCGGCTTCGGCAGCCGTCATCGGGCTCTCCCGCGCATGGCCGGCATTCCTGGTGATCGCGGTGTTTCAGGTGCTCGGCATCTCGGCCGTGGGCTGGAACGGCGTGTTTCTCTCCGAGGTCGCCTGGCTGAGCCCGCCGCGTGCGATCGGATCGACGACCGGCGCCGCGATGTTCGTGACCTTCATGGGGGTGGTGGCGGGCCCGCCGCTGTTCTCGGGCCTCCATGCCCTGCTGGGGAGCTACGCATGGAGCTATGCGCTGCTCGTCGCCTTCGCGCTCTTCGCCGCTTGGCTCATCCGGACCGCCCAGGCGCACGCACCGCGCGCCGCGATCTGAGGATGACGGCCGGCGTAACCGGCGTATCAGCTGCCCGCGGCGCTCGCAGGTCCGCGATTGGGATTGGGCGCCTCTTCCAGGATCCGGCGCGAGAGCTTCGCCACGCTTTGCACGGCACTCGCCTCCCGCGACGAAAGTTCTTCGAGCGAGGCGGTGAGCTCGCGTTCCTTGTGCTGCAGCTGCTCGACCTCTTTCGACAGGTCCGCGTGGCGAGCTTCGAGCTCGGAAACTGCGGTCCGAAGCTCGGCGCGCTTCGCCCCCAGCGATGAATCGAGCGCGTCGTGGGCCTGTTTTTCCCGATCGGCGAGACTAGCCTCGAACTCGGCGGTCCTCGCGGCGAGCCGCCGCTCCAGGTCGCCGATCATCCCCGCGCTGAGATCCTCGACGGACTTCTTGATGTCGGCCTCGCGCTGCGTCCGGCGCTGCTCCAGGTCCTGCATCACGCGAGCCTCCCGGGAGGCGAGGCCCTCGACCGACGCCGAGAGCTCGCGCGCGCGCTGCTCCAGCCCCGCTATTTCGCTGCCGAGCGAAATGCGGCGATTTTCGAGGCTCGACGCTTCCGATTCGAACGTCTTGCGCTTGTCGGCCAACGAGGTTTCCAGCGTTTCGTGCGCTTGTCGCTCCCGCTCGGCGAGATCGGCCTCGAGCTCCGCCGACCTTGCGGCGATGCGCCGCTCCACATCGCCCATCATCCGGTCGCTGAGGTCTTCGACCGACTTCTTGATCTCCGCTTCGCGCTCGGCTCGGCGTCGCGCCAGCTCTTCCAGAACGTCCGCCTCGCGGGACGCAAGGCCCTCGACCGAGGTCGACAGCTCGCGCGCGCGCTGCTCCAGGAGCTCGATTTCGTTGCCGAGCGAGATGCGGCGGTTTTCGAGACCCGAGACCTCGGAATCGAGCGCGGCGCGCCTGCCGCCCAGCGAGGATTCCAGCGCCCCGCGAGCTTGCTGCTCCCACTCGGCGAGCTCGGCTTCGAGCTCCGCCGATTTTGCGGCCGAGCGCCGCTCCAGATCGGCCATCATGCCAACGCTGAGAACCTCGACCGATTTCTTGATCTCGGCCTCGCGCTCGGCCCGGCGCAGCTCGAGAGCCTCCAGCGCGCTTGCCTCCTTGAACGAGAGACCGTCCACCGAGGCCGAAAGCTCCCGCTCCCGGCGTTCCTGGATCTCGATCGCGTTGCCGAGCACGACATGCCGGTCCTCGAGCCTCGACACCGCGGCTTCCAGCGCGGCGCGTTGCTGGACCAGCGAAGCTTCCAGGGCTTCGCGGCCTTGCCGCTCCCGATCCGCGAGCTGCGCCTCGAATTCCGCCGATTGGACCGCGATCCGCCGCTCCAGATCGGCGGTCATCCTCGTGCTGAGCTCTTCGGCCGATTTCCTGATCTGCGCTTCCCGCTGCAAGCGCAGCCGCTCCAGGCCTTCCAGAACGTCGGTTTCCTTGGCCGCGAGCGCTTCGATGGCGGCCGCCAGGTCGCGCTCGCGTTGTCCCAGCAGCTCGACCTGCTTGAACAGCGCAATCCGGCGTTCCTCGAGGTCCGAAACTTCGGCCTCGAGCTCGGCGCGTTTCCCGCCCAGGATCTCCTCCAGAGCTTCGCGGCCCTGTCGCTCGCGATGGGCGAGATCCGCCTCGAGCTCCGCCAGACTGGAGGCGCGGTGCCGCTCCAGCTCGCGGGTCATCTCGCGGCCGAGATGCTCGGCGGACGTCCGGATGTCCGCCGCGCGCTCCCCCCGAAGCGCGTCAAGATCCCGCTCCAATTCCGCGGTGAGCTTCTCGAGCAGAATCTTCCGCTCGGTTTCCATCATTTGCTGCGCGATTTCCGCGATCTTGGCTTCGAGCAGGGCCTTCACTTCGGGATCGTTGCGCAGCGCCTCGTAGTAAGCGCCCAGAAGATCCTGTTGGTCGGCGAGCATCGAAGCGAGATTGCGGATGCGCAGGATTTCCTGTGCGGTGCGGGGATCGACCGATTGGCGAGGAGACGCGCGTCTCTGCAGGCCGTCGGCAAATCGTCCGAGCGCCTCCGCGAATTGACGAAGCGCTTGATCCTCGCCCGGCTCGACCCGGGTCAGCGATCGGATGATCCGGCGCACGAAATCGACGTCGCGAGACCAATCCAGCGTGCCGATCTGCACGAATCGCTCGTTCGGATCGAGGATTGCCATGGTCTGCGATCCGGCCGGAACCGCGAGGCACAGCTTCGGCTCGAAGCGCCATACCGCAAGCCGTTGCATTTCGCCGTCGCCGGCCGCGCGCCAACGCCCGTCCGGCTCCTGGGCGAGTTGGACCCGGACCATCTCGCGCTCGCCGATGCGGACCATCACTTCGCCCGGAACGCCGTTCGCCTGGCCGTCCTCGACCAGGAGGCGCCGCGCGGATTCGCTCGATCCGAGCTCGGACAAATCTTGCAGCGGAAGCAGCCGCCGATACTCGGTGACGCGAAGCACGGACGCGCCGTGCGGTGCGTCGGAAACGATATGGAACGCGACCCAGTCGCCTACGTTGAGCGACCCGGCCGAGGCGCCCGCGAGCTCGACCTCGCCGCGCGGAGGAAACAGCAGCCGGGACGAGCCGGAAACGTCGCGAATGTTGGTCCCGTGGCGCTGCATGCGCACATCGAGCAGCGCCGCGGCGTCCGAGACTCGGACGCAGGTCCCGATGAAAAATGTTTCGCGTTCGGTTGGCATCCCGCCGATCCCCAAGGCCAAATCGATGCGGAGCCGAAGGGCCCGCCCATTTCCCGGCAGGGATGATAGCGCGAAAACGATCCGGGAACGATAGGGCTATCTTTCGGAAATACAAAGAGAATTATCAATCGCCCGGCGGTCGAGGGGTTTGCCGAGGTGTGTCCCCGAGACGCTTCGCTGCCAGTCCGGCTGATTGGCGCCGGCCGTCAGCATTCTGGTAAAATGCCGACCTCAGGCAAGGAAGGATGCGATGCCGAAGCTCGCGCTGAAACTCCTCGCCGCGCTGGCGCTGCTCGCGCCCGTCCCGGCCATGGCCAAGGAAAAGGTCACGCTGGCGCTCAATTGGGTGCCGACCGCCGACCACGCGCCGTATTTCTATGCCAAGCGGCAGGGCTGGTACGATCAGGCCGGCATCGAGCTCACCATCGAGAACGGCTCGGGATCGGCCGTGTCCGCGCAACGCGTCGGCGCCGGGCAATCCGATTTCGGCATCGCCGACATGGCGACCGCGCTGCTCGCCCGCGGCAAGGGCGCGAACCTCGTCGCGATCATGACCGTCTACGCCAACTCGCCGCAGGGTTTCTATTGGCTCAAAAGCAGCGGCATCGCCGGTCCGAAGGATTTCGCGGGCAAAAAGCTCGGCAATCCCGCCGGCGACGCCTCGCGGGTGATGTGGCCGGCCTTCGCCAAGCAGGTCGGGATCGACCCGGGCGCCGTGACGTTCGTCAACGTCAGCCCGCAAGCGAAGGTCGCCTCGCTCAAAAGCCATGCCATCGACATCACCAGCGACTTCTACAACGATCATGATCTCAAGCTGCGGGAATTCGGCGCCGATCTCGGGTTCCTGGCTTGGCGCGACATCGGCATCAACCCGTACGGCAACTCGATCCTGGTCAACGGCGCGTATCTGGACAAGCATCGGGACGTGGTGAAGGCGTTCGCGCAGGTGAGCCAGAAAGCCTTTGCGGCCTGTATCAAGGATGCCGAGCCGTGCCTCGAGGCGCTCACCGAGAGCGCGAGCGGGCTCGACCTTTCCCACCAGCGCAACCAGTGGAATCGCGTCAAGGAACTGATGCGCGATCCGACCACGATCCATGTCGCGCTGGGCGCATTCGATGCGGAGCGGATGAAGCGCGATTACGAGATGGTCGCGGCCTATTTCAGCCTGGAGCGTCCATTCGACGTTGCCAACGCCTACACCAACGATTTTCTCGATCCGAACATCAAGATGACGGCGGACGGCGTCCGGTAGCGGCGATCAAAAAAATAGCGCCGCCCCGATCGAGGCGGCGCCTGCAAACACCACGAAGTTACGCGGCGAGCTTGAGGTTCTCGGCTGCTTCCTTGCCGCGGTTCACCACTACGTCGAACGTGACGCTTTGGCCTTCGGCCAGGGTCGACAAGCCGGCCCGCTCCACGGCGGAAATGTGGATGAACACATCCTTGCCGCCGTTGGCGCGCTCGATGAAGCCGTATCCCTTCGCGGGGTTGAACGATTTGACAATGCCCTTGTGCATCGTCCTTTCCTTTCTCTTACGTTGAAAACGCGCGACCGCTCTGTGCGGACCACGCAACAACCTGACGTATTGGGGAGAACCGAGACGAAGCGCGCGCTTGGCACGACTGACGGCCGGAACCGGCCAAAACCGATTGCTGCGGGCCATATAGGCGATATCGCCAACGAAGACAAGGAGCCTCAGCCTGTCCTCTCCGCGACGCGGACAGTGACCTGCACATTCGGCTGCCCGTGAATCGGACCGCCACGCCACGCGCCGGCACGGCGCTCAGCCGAGCGAGGCGATGATCTCCCGGTAGGCCGCCTCGGGAAACGCCTTGAGGGTACGGGTGCGCACGTTGCCCATCATGCCGAGCTGCAGTGCGAACCTCGCCGCCACCGCATCGTCGGACGCCTCGCACACGACGACCAGGTCGCATTCGCCCATGGTCAGGTACACGGATTTGATCTCGCCGCCCATTTGCTTGAGCATCTTCTTGGCCGCATCGAGCCGGCGCGGGGAATCCTTGACCTGTTGAATGCCCCGCTCGGTCCAATTGACGAGCACGATGTAGGTGGTCATTGGCGCCTCCTTGGCAGGCATCAGGGATCAGGCACCGATACTCTTGATTCTCCGACTCTCGAGTTCCGAATAGGATCCCGACGCTATTTCCTCCAGCCGGTCATCGGCCAAACGAGCTTGGCGGTCGCGCGATCCTCCGGCCAGACCGATTTGTATTCCTTGCCCTGCAGCTGGATCAAATAGGTCGCGGAAAGCGTGTTCTGCCCGGTCTCGTCGAATTTGACGCCGCGATAACCGATCATGAGCTGCTCGGGCTTCAAGTCGGTGTCCTGCAGCGCCTTCTGGATCTTTGCGGGATCGGTCGAGCCGGCGCGGTTGATCGCGTCGGCCAGCACCAGAAATCCCTGCATCCAGCGCGCGCTGGTGTCGTCGAGATCGCGGCCGGTCTTCTTCTTGAACAGCTCGTTGATCTTGTAGCTGTTGCCGCCCGGCTTGCCGAGATCCCAGGCGCTGCGGTTCATGGCGCCCTGGGCAATCTCGCCCACCGCGGGAATGAACGCCGGATCGGAGAAGCCGGCATCGTCGCCGATGATCATCGGCGGGGTATAGTCGAGATTCTTCATCGTCTTGAAATACAGGATGGTGTCGGCCGTGTAGCTGATGAAGATGACCGCATCGGGCGCGAGCTGCTTGAGCTGCAGCACCTGGCCGGAGACGTCCGAGCTGTTGGCGTTGTAGGGGATCTGCGCCGCCACCTTGATGCCGCTCTTGTTGGCCGCGTCGATGATGCTGGCGGCGACCGAAGTGCCGTAGTCGGTGTTCTCGTTGATGACGGCGATGGCGTCGACGTTCCGGCCGCCTTTTTTCAGCTCACTCAGGAACGAGGTGTAGGCCTTGGCGAAATCCGGCGCGATCGGGCCGCTGCGAAAAATCCACTTGAAGCCGCGCTGGGTGATGTTGAGCGCGACCGAATCCGCCACCAGGAACGGGACGCCGTAGCGCTCGGTGACGGCGGTTGCCGTGAGCGCCACGGAAGAATGATAGGCGCCGAGCATGGCGGCGACTTTCTCCTGGGTAATCAGGCGCAAGGTCTGGCTCTGCCCGACCGACGGATTGCCCTGGTGGTCGGCATGGAGCAGCTCGATTTTCGCGCCGCCGAGATTGGCGAGCCCCGCGGCCCCGGCAAGCGGGCTGCCCTTGAGCTCGGGATGCATGCCGTTGACGATCTCGGCGCCGAGCTCGACCGCCTCTTTGGCCGAATTGCCGGCGCTCGCCGCATTGCCGCTCAGCGGATAGATCACGCCGATCTTGACGCTCTCCGCGGCGCTCGCCGGAAATGCGATCGCCAGCGCCAACAGCGTGGCGGCGAGCAGGTAGGCTCGATGCTGCATCAAATCCTCCCCATTTCCGAGCGGCTTATTCGTCCCGCTCTTTGGCGCACTCTAGCACGAACGCGGCGCCGCAAGCGCGCCGTTAAAATCCGTAGAGCTCGGCCGGATTGTCCACCAGGATTGCTCGGCGGGTCTTGTCGTCGGGAGCCCAGTCCAGCAGCAGGTCGAGCAAATCGGCTTCGTCGGGCGGATGCTGCTCGGAAGGGTGGGGCCAATTGGTCGCCCACAGCATCCGCTCCGGCGCGGCCTCGACCAGCGCCTTGGCGAGCGCGCTCACGTCGTCATAGCGCGGCGGTCCGGATTTCGACACGAGATAAGGTCCGGATAGCTTGACCCACACCCGTCCGCTGTCGACGAGGCGGAGCAGGCAGCGGAACGCGGGATGGGTGACCGCAACCGGATCGGCGATCCGGCCGATATGGTCGATCACGATCCGGCCCGGCCAGTCGCGGATCTGGCGCTCGCGGTCGGGCAGCAGCCTTCCGTCCATTTGCAATTGCGCGTGCCAGCCGACCGACTGCGCGCGTTTGACCACCGCGTCGGCGATATCCCAGGAAATGGCGCCGCCGGGCAGCATGTGCAGCCGCGCCGCGCGCATGCCGGCCCCGTCGAGGCGCCGAAGTTCGGCTTCGCCGACCTGGTCGTCCACCACGGCGACGCCGCGCGCGTTGTTGCCGAGCGCGGCCATGCCGTCGAGCGTGCAGCTATTGTCCTTGCCGTAGGCGGTCGGCTGCACCACGACGGTGCGGGTGATGCCGAGGCGGCGCTGCAGCGCCCGGTAGGTCGCAACCGATCCGTCCTCTGGTGGCGCCGAAGCGGCGGTCGGCGCCAGCGGATATTTCTTGTCGTAGAAATGCATGTGGGTGTCGCAGGCGCCGTCCGGCGCCTCGAGCTTCGGCGCCGATTTTGCGGAAGCGGTTTCCAGCGTGCTCATCGCAGTGCGCTCCTCCAAACTCACAATCACCGTTGCGGCTTCGTCATTGCGCGGTCATGCCGCCGTCCAGCGTGAGGATCGTGCCGGTGGCGAACCGGCTCTCGTCGCTGGCGAGGAACAGGATGCCGGCCGCGATCTCCTCCGGGGTGCCGAGTCGTCCGAGCAATTGCCGCGCCGCGAGCGCCTTGCGCACGGCATCCGGATCGGCGCTCTTGCCGAGAATCTCGTCGAAATACGGCGTGTCGATGGTGCCCGGCGCCACCGCGTTGCAGCGGATACCGTCGCCGACGTGGTCGATGGCGATGGCGCGGGTCAGCGCCGCCACCGCCCCCTTGGAGGCGCAATAGGCGGCGCGATTGGCGATGCCCACCGCGGCGACGACAGACGCGGTGTTGACGATGGTGCCGCCGCCGTTGCGCTTCATCGCCGGGATCGCATATTTGCTGCACAGGAACACGCCGCGCACATTGACCGCGATGAGCGCATCCCAGGCGTCCGGCTCGGTCTCCACCACCGATCCGGCAATGCCGTAACCGGCGTTGTTGACGAGCACGTCGAGCCGGCCGAATTTTTGCAGCGTGCGTTCGATCATGCGCTCGACCGCGGCGGCGTTCGCGACGTCGACCTCGACGGCGATCGCCTCGGCGCCCTTGCGGGCGCATTCCTGCGCGACAGCCTGCGCGCTCGCCGCCCGCTTGTCGGCGATGGCGAGCCGCGCGCCTTCCCGGGCGAACAGCAGCGCGCTCGCCCGGCCGATGCCGGAGCCGCCGCCGGTGATGATGCAAACCTTGCCCTTCAGCCGCATTTTGAACCTCAGGCGTTCTTGACCCAGCGCAGCACGTGGCGCGCGACCGTCACCAGGTCGCCGTTCTGATTGACCACTCGAATGTCGGCGAGCGACTGGCGCTTCTGCGCGTCGATCTCGGCGATCGTGTAGGTGAGCGTGACGGTGTCGCCGATGAACACCGGCGCGAGAAACCGCACCTTGTCGTAGCCGAGCGAGACCGGCGTCTCGTCGAGCACGGTGCCTTGGCATTTGTCGATCATCATGGTCGAGCAGGTCGACATGTAGCCGACGATCAGCGCGCCGTGCGCGATGCGTTTTCCGTATTTCGAGCGCGCCATGTACTGCTCGTTGACGTGATTGACGGAAAAATCGCCGGTGATGCCGGCGAACAGATAGATGTCGGTCTCCCCGACGGTCTTTGCGAAGCTGACCTGGTCGCCGACCTTCACGTAGAACTTCTGCATTGAGCCCCCAATCAAGCCGGCGAACCTTTGGCGATGACCGCGCCGCTCAAGTGAGTGGCGGCCGCATCACATCAACTCTTCCATTCGGATTGTCCGACGAAGCCAATCGCGGAAGGAATCGTCACGGAAAGACGAGGAAAACGCCCGCAGCTCGGCGAGGAAAACAATTCGGCGCTCGCGCAAAGCTCACGCCGGCTGCAGCGTGCCGTTCGGGCTGGCCTGATCGACGGTCGTGGGCAAATGCTCGGCCAAGAGCTTCAGCACGGCATCTACGGGAAGGCCGAAGTGCTGGGCCAACTGCTGAACCTGCTGATTTCCGAGCGCGGAACGGATCTGGTCGGCGGTGACCGGCAAGTTCGTGCCATTGCCGAGCCATGACTGCACCTGCTCGTTGAGGCCGCCCTGCTGAAGCTTGTCAACGAGGCCCTGCAAGTCGCCGAGATTGGTTTTCGCCAAGACGGCAGAGATCAGGGCAGGCGCTTCCGCCGCTACGACTTGCCCGACGACGCCCTTGAGCGCGCTACCTATGTTATCGAAAAGCCCCATTGCACGACCTCCTATTACATGCCTTCCGCCTTCTTGCGCTTGTTGCACTCGCTCCAATACTTCGGCCAAGTCATTCCTTGCGGGATTTTTCCCGCAGCCTTGTCGGCCTTCCAATCTTTGCCGCATGCGCGCTCGCGAGCGATCATGGCTTCACGGCCGCCGGTCGCCTTCGCCGAGGTCGACTTCGGTGTGGCGGGCTTGGCGGTCGTCGTAGCCGGTTTCGCCGGAGCGGCAGCGGCCGGCGCCTGACCGGGAACCGCGGGTTGGGCGGCGGCGGGCACATGGCACCCGGCCACGTAATCTTTCTCGGTCTTGCCGGTTGCCTTCCTGCCGCCGGCCGCCTTCCATTCGTCGCGGCATTGTTTTTCGGTCTTCTGCTGAGCCCCCGCTGGGACGGACAATGTCACGAGGCCAACGGCAACTGCAGAAGACATTGCGGCAATAAAGTACTTTCTCATTTCGCATTCTCCTGCTTAGCGGATCGTGGCATCACGATGCTTATCTGGAAGCTTCTAGATCGCTGGGCGGCGTGGCCAAGCTTCCGAAGCGCATATCGCGCGTTCATCTGCGCGAGTGATGCGCCCGGGACGACGGCAAGGCCGGTCGGTCGCGCCCGTCACTTCTGCTTGGCAATGATCATGTCCTTGATCTTGTCGTAGGTCGCCTGCGGAACGCCGACCTTATCGGACATGATGTCGTCTTTTCCCTTGAATGGGCGCCCCTTGATGATCCTGTCTGCGTACACGTCACCGATCCCCGGAAGTGTCATCAACTCCTTCTTCGAAGCCTTGTTGATGTCGATTTGCTTGGCCGTCGAAGCGGGCGCCGTGGCGGCGGGCTTCGGGGCTGTGCCGGGGGCGGCGGTCTGTGCGAGCAGGGGGGAAGCAGCGATCAAACCAAATGCAACCAGGATTGCGAACGCGAGATGTTTCACGGGTGCCTACCTTGACGTTTCGGGACCATGTACTTGACCACGCCTCCAATTCGAGCGCAAAGGAAATCTCGCAATTTGCTGGCATCAAGCCTCGTCGAGCCGCACCACGCCGTCGCGGGCGAGCCCGTCGATCTCGGCCGGGCCGAACCCGAGCTCGGCGAGGATCTCCCGCGTCTGCGCACCGAGCCGCTGCGGGGGGAGGCGGATCTCGGCCGCCTGGCCGTCGTAATGCACCGGATGATTGACCAGCGTGATCGGCGCCCGGGTCTCGCCTCCGCCGGGAAGCGTCACGAGCGCCTGCATGTGCTTGACCTGCGGGTCCTCGATGATCTCGGCATAGGTCTGCACCGGCGCGTGCCAGATGTTCGCCTGCTCGAGACGCGGCACCCAGGCTTCGGTCGGCTTCTTTTCGAGCGCGGCGGCGATCAGCGCGCTGATCTCGTCCTGCCGGGTCCACGCGTCTCGTTCCGAGAACGACGCCAGCCGCGGCGCGCCGATCGCTTCGCCCAGCACTCCCAACGGGCAAAGCGACACCGCGAGATAGCCGTTCGCCGTGGCATAGACCCCGTAGGGAGCCGCATAGTACCAGCCCGCCACGTGCGGGCGCGCATACACGTCGGCCGGCTTCGCTGCGGCATTGAGCCAGGCGGTCAGCGATTCGGCCTGCAGATCGAGCGCCGCCTGCATCAGGCTCGCATCGACCCGGCAGCCCTTGCCGGTGCGCTCGCGGCGCAGCAGCGCCGCCAGGACGCCCATGGCCAACAGCGCCCCGCCGTGGTGATCGACCGCCGACACGCCGATCGGACGCGGACCCGTCGCCGGCTGTCCGGTGATCGCCATCAGGCCGAACAGCGCCTGCGCCAGCAGATCCTGGCCGGGCCGCTCGGCATAAGGCCCGTCCGGCCCGTAGCCCGACGCCGAGGCATAGATCAGAGCCGGCTTGCGCTTTTGCAGCGCCGTATATCCGAACCCGAGCTTGTCCATCACGCCGGGACGGAAATTCTCCGCGACGACGTCGGCACCGTCGACGAGCTTCAGCGCAATCTCCTTGCCGTTGGGCGCTTTCAGATCGAGCGCGATGCTGCGCTTGTTGCGATTGGTGCACAGATGCAGCATCCCTTGGCCGTCATGCCAGATGTCGCCGCTCGACCAGTGGCGCTGCCACGCGCCCTCGGCGGACTCGATCGCGATCACGTCGGCGCCGAGATCCGCCAGCGCCTGGATACCCATCGGACCGAACAGGAAATGGTTGAAGCTGACGACGCGAATTCCTTGCAGCAGGTCGAGCATGCGGGCTCCTGGGAGGGGAGGCCACACTATGCGATGGGCGCGGCGGATCGCAAATGCACCGCGAACGCCACGGCGGGACAATTGCAGTTGGCTCTGGGTGAGCCGCCATCGGCTCCCTCCCCCTTGTGGGGGGAGGGATGGGGAGGGGGTTGCTTGTTTGATTGCGCGGGCCGGATACCCCCCTCCCGGCTCGCGCGCTTAGACACGCGCGAGTCGACCTCCCCCACAAGGGGGGAGGTAACCGGAGCAAGCTGTCAGCGCGTCACCGATGCTGAAACCGCGGGGTCTCTTTGGCGAAAAACGCGCGGACGCCCTCGGCGCAATCTTCCGTGCGAAATGCGCGCCCGCTCAGCGCCAGGGTTGCCTCGACGGCCTCGCGCTCCGTCCGATCGAACGCCATGCCGATCGACTGCTTGCACAATTCGAGCGCTACGCCCGGGCGGGCGGCGAGCTCGCGCGCCATCGCCAGCGCGGTTTTGACCGCCTCTCCGGACGCCACCACGCGGTCGACGAGGCCCCATTCCAGCGCCGTCTCGACCGGCACCGGCTCGCCGAAGAACATCATCTGCTTGGCGCGGCCTTCGCCGATGCGGCGGGTGACCCGGATGGTGCCGCCGCTGCCGGGGAATACGCCGAGCTTGATCTCGGGCAGCGCTACCCTGCCGCCCGCCTCGGCCACGATGAGGTCGCAGCACACCGCAAGCTCGAGCCCGCCGCCGAAGGCGAGCCCGTTGAGCGCGGCAATCGTCGGTTTGGAAAATTCGGCGACGCGGCTGTAAGCCGCGTTCTCCGGCGCAAGCTTCTTGGGCACGACCGCGTCCGCAACTTCGGGAAACTCCTTGATGTCGGAGCCGGCGCAGAACGCTCGCTCGCCCGAGCCGGTCAGCACCATGACGCGAACGGCGGGATCCGCCGCGAGCCGGCTCACCAGCGCGTCGAGTTCGCGGGTCATCTGCAGCGTCACGACGTTGAGCGGCGGATTGTGCAGCGTGACGAGGACGACGCCGTCCTCGTGCGTCGATTCGACGAATTGGGTAGCCATCGAACTCGCTCGCCTCCTGGCCGTGAAACCGGGTCTGCATCGATCATGTACCGGGCCGCAACGGTTGGAAAGCACGGGTTCGCTTGACACCCGAGAACGGGCGCGCTGATCATGGCCGCAACACAAGACGTGCCGGCATTGTCCGCGCCGGCCGCAACCACGCGGGAGGAATCATGCATTCGCTCAGGTCTTTACCGCGCGCCATCGCCATCGCCGCGGCGCTGCTGGCGACGGCTGCCGTCTCCAATGAATCTTCCGCGCAGCAGCGGAAATTCAGCTTCGGGTACGATCAGCCGCACACCACCGGCTATGGCATCGCGGCGGATATTTTCAACGCCAAGCTCATGGAGCTCAGCGGCGGCAAGTTCGGCATCGACCAGTTCCCGGGCGCCTCGCTCGGCCAGGAGCCGGTGATGCTCCAGAAGCTTCGCTCCGGCGACATCGATTTCATCATTACTTCTTCCGCCAATGCCTCCACCGTCGCGCCGGAATCCGGGGTGATGTCGCTGCATTTCCTGTTCCGCGACGAGGCGCATTTGCGCAAATCGATCGCCGATCCGGGCGTGATCGCCGCGGTCAAGACCATGATCGCCGCATCCGTGCAGGGGGCGCATGTGCTCTGCGTCGAAACGCTCGGCTTTCGCAACGTCTATTCCAAGAGCGAGTACCACAAGGTCGACGACCTCAAGGGCGTCAAGATCCGCGTCCAGGCGACCAAGACCGAGGACACGCATTTCCCGGCATATGGCGCGCAAACCGTGCACATGCCGTTCGGCGAGGTCTACACCTCGCTGCAGACCGGCGTGGTCCAGGCCGCCGAGAACGGCGTCAACGTCTATTTTTCCAACAAGCACTACGAAGTCGCGCCGATCATGTCGATGACCGAGCACGAGGCCAACAACGGCTTCATCTGGGTGAGCGACAAGACCTGGAGCGGCTTCTCCGACGAGGAGAAGCGCTGGGTGCAGGCGGCGGCCGACGAGGTCGCGCGGGTGCAGCCCGACAAGGCGCTGCAGCTCGAGAAGGATTCCGCCGGCAGGCTCGAGAAGCTCGGCGTCAAGATCGTGCGCGACGTCGACAAGTCCGGGTTCATGTCCGCCGCCAAGCCGATCCAGGACCAGCTGGCCAAGGAGCTCGGCCCGCACGCCATCAAGATCATGGGGCTGATCCGGGCCGTGCAATAGCCAAGCCGCGGCGCCGGCGATCGGCGCCGCAGCCCCGCCTTTTCCGAATTCTTTGCTCGCAACCTCGGAGCTGTTCGATGTCCTTGGTGTCGTCGCGCGAGCGACATCTCAAATGGCGCACGCTTGATCCGCTCGAGGCCGTGCTCTACCTCGGTTGCGGCGCCTCGATCATCGGGTTTTCGGTCTCGGTGCTGCTCGACGTCGTGACCCGCCAGATCGGGCATCCCTGGCTGTGGCTGCAGCAGCTCACCACCGGGTGCTTCGTCTACGGCATTTTCATCGGCATGGCGCTCGCGGCGCGGCGCAACGAGCACATGTACCTTTCCGAGATCGTGCAGAAGCTGCAGGGAACCAACCGCAGCGCCATCGAAGTATTCGCGAGAATCGTGGTGCTCGCGGTGGCGGCGTGCCTGGTCGTGTTCGGCTGGCAGAATTTTCTGCTGGATCTGGGCAGCTATCGCATGCCCTCGCTGATCCCGCTCGGCTATTACACGATCGTCGTGCCGGTTTCCGGGGCGTTGATCGGATTGTTCCAGATCGAGCAGCTCGTCAATGGCCTGCGCAACGGTTTCGACCGGCACGAAGGGCTCGCCCCCGAGGGCATCCTGTGACCAGCGGGGTCCTCATCCTGATCATGGCCGTGCTCTTCCTCGGGCTCGGCTATCTCGGCGTGCCGGTCGCGTTCGCGATCATGGCCGGCGTGTTCGTCGCCACCGCGCTCACCAAGGTGAGCCTGGCCTCGATCGTGGGCCAGCTGTTCCACGGCGTCGACGTCGAGGCGCTGCTGGCGGTGCCGTTCTTCCTGCTGGTCGGCGAGCTGATGACTGCGGCGAACATCACGCATCGCATGATCGATCTGGCGCAGACGCTGGTCGGACATTTCCGCGGCGGGCTGGCGCAGGTCGTCACGGTGTTCAGCATGTTCTTCGCCGGCATCTCCGGCTCGTCGACCGCGGACGTCGCGGTGCTCTCGCGCACCGTCGGCCCCGAGATGGACCGCGAAGGCTACGACCGGGCGTTCACCGCGGCGCTGATCGCGGCCGCTTCGACCATCGCCAATCTGATCCCGCCCAGCATCATGGCGGTGGTCTACGGCGCGACCGGGAACGTGTCGATCGGCGGGCTGTTCCTCGGCGGCATCGTGCCGGGGCTGCTGGTCGGCACCGGGCTGATGATCTACAGCCGGTTCTTCGGACCGATCGGCGTCATGCGCCAGCGCGCCTCGTTCGGCCAGTTCAGCGACGCGGCAAAGGCCTCGGCGCTGCCGCTGATGATCCCGATCATCATCCTGGGCGGCATTCTGTCGGGCTGGTTCACGCCGACCGAGGCCGGGCTAATCGCGGTCGCCTACATCGTGTTCGTGCTGATCCCGCTGGCCAACCGCGGCCATATCCGCAACCTGCCGCGGGATTTCGCCAATGCGGGGCTGCTCTACTCGATCCCGCTGGCGGCGGTGGCGGCGGCCTCGGCATTCGGCTGGATGCTGGCGTACCTGCGGGGGCCCGACGTGGTGGCCGGCTGGATCTCCAGCTTCGCCGGCACCAACCCGCTGGCCATCATGTTTCTCCTGGTCGCGTTGTTCGTCATCGTCGGCGACTTCATCGATGCGGTGCCGGCGATCATCATCTTCATGCCGATCATCAGCGCGCTTACCGAGCTCGGTCAGATCAATCCGGTGCACATGGGCGTCGTGATCATCGTGACGCTGGCGTTCGGCTTGATCACCCCGCCCTACGGGCTCTCGCTGCTGATGGCTTCGAAATTCGTCGGCGTAAGCTTCATGGCGGCGGTCATGCGCTCGCTGCCGCTCTACATCGTGTTCTTCGCCGTCATCGCGTTCTGCATCTTCTTTCCCGACGTGGTGCTGTGGATCCCCAAGAAGCTGCTGCCCGAATCGGTCGGCTGCTTCAAAAGCCCGAGCGGCATCGGCTACATCTGCCCGCAACTTTGAGACTCCCGACTCGTCATGGCCGGGCTTGTCCCGGCCATCCACGCGTTCATGTATTGGGCTCGGATCGTGGATGCCCGGCACAAGGCCGGGCATGACGGGCGAGATTAACCGGATCAGGACCGCTCGTCGGAGGGTTGCGATCGCTTGTGCGCGCGAAGGGCGGCGAGTCTGTGGTCGCGCCAGCGCGCGCGCGCTTCGAGCCGCTCGCGGCTCGCCCCTTCGCCCCATTGCGCCAGCACACACGCGACGTTTTCGGGCGCGAACACCTCCGGCCCGGCGGGCGCCGCCTGCAGCCGCCGGTAAAAGCCGGCGTAGCGCGCGCAATAGTCGGCAATCCCGTCCGGCGCGTTGAGCTCGATGGTTGCGAACGGACCCAGGAACGACCAGCGCAAGCCGAGCCCGTCCTTCACGGTCTTGTCGAGATCCTGCGGCGAGACGTAACCCTCCTCCACGAGCCGGAACGCTTCCGCGACGAGCGCGCCTTGCAGGCGGTTGAGAATGAAGCCGTCGATCTCGCGCCGCACGACGATGGGGACCTGGCCGATCCGGTCATAAACCTCGCGCGCGCGCGAAATCGTGTCCGCGGCGGTCCAGGGTGCGCCCACGAGCTCGACCAAAGGCACCAGATGCGGCGGGTTCACCGGATGCGCGACGAGGCAGCGCGAGCGGCCGGCGAGTTGCTCGGTGAAGCGGCTCGCGACGATCGCGGAAGTGGAGGAGGCGAGCACGATATGGTTCGGCGCGAGCCGGTCGAGCTCGCGGAAGATCGCCGTCTTGGCCTCGACCGTCTCGGGCAAGTTCTCCTGGACGAAATCGGCGCGCTCGACCGCCGCAGGCAAGTCCGCGGCGACCCGCACGCGCGCGGCGGCCGCGGACGGATCGTCGAGCAAGCCGTGGGCGGCGAGATCCGCCAAGCCCGCCTCGATCGCAGCGTTCGCGTGCTCGGCTTGACCGGGCGCGGAATCGTAAAGCGCGACGTCCCATCCGGCGCGCGCGAACACGATCGCCCACGATCGCCCGATCAGCCCGGCTCCGATGATCGCCACCTGCGGCATCGCACTCTCCCATGTATCAGCTCAAGAGGAGTAGCACTCGCTCGCAAAAGCCGAGTTTCACCTTGACCATCTCCCTTATTCGGACTAGATATATGACTAGTCATATTCTTCTGGGATTGGAAGCCATGCGAAATTGGCCCGTACAGGACGCCAAGGCGCGTTTTAGCGAGTTGCTCGACACCTGTCTGCGCGAGGGGCCACAGCTGGTGACCAAACGCGGCGCAGAAACCGCTGTCCTCGTGCCCGTGAGGGACTGGCGGCGGCTGCAACGGTCTGCTCGCCCCACGCTGAAAGACTTGCTTCTGGCCGATAAGCCGCGAGCGGACATTCCGGTGCCGCCACGCGGTCGCCGGCGCCGTCGAGCACCCCTCAGGTTTGCCTAAATCTCGTGTTTCTCCTCGATACCAACGTAGTGTCGGAGCTTCGCCGGGCGCGCCCGCACGCAGCCGTCCTCGCTTGGTTACGCAGCGTGTCCGATTCTGAGCTTCATGTCTCTGCGGTCACGATCGGTGAGATTCAGGCTGGAATCGAGATCACGCGCGAGCAAGATTCGGTCAAAGCCCTAGAAATCGAAGCATGGCTCGACCTTATCACTGATACGTACAACGTGCTGCCCATGGATGCACGCAGCTTCCGACTTTGGGCGCGCCTCATGCATCGCCGGCCGCGAGCCCTTCATGAGGACGCAATGATCGCCGCGACGGCCGAAGCGCATAACCTCATTGTCGTGACACGCAACGTTCGAGATTTCGAGCAGCTCGGTGTCCGTAACCTGAATCCCTTTTCTCCGGCCGCGCGTCGTGAGTAGCAAGATCGCTTGCCGCTCATATGCCCCCGGCTTTACCTCGGGACGTCCTGCGTCCTCCCCGCGAGCAGCAGGATCGCGCAGCTCAGGGCGGACGCGGCGGAAACCACCAGATAGGGCAGGGTATAGCCGCCGCTCGCCTCATAGATCACCCCGATCAGCGCCGGGCCGCCCGCCACGCCCGCCGCCGTGATGAGGTTCGACACCGAATAGATGCGGCCATAATGGCGCGTGCCGAAGGCCTCGGCGAGCAGCAGCGGCTGCAGCATAAGCACGTTGCCCACCGTGATGCCGAACACCACGGCGCCCACCAGAAGCAGGCTCTTGGCCGCGAACGCGAGCAGCGCGAGCGCCAGCGCTTGCGCCAGCAGCATGCCGACCGCGAACGCGCGGGTCGGCAGCTTGAGCAGCAGCCAGCCGCCGGCGAGCCGGCCGACCACGCTGGCGCTCGCCAGCAGCGCCAATGCCAGCGCGGCGATGCCGGGGCTCTCGCGCGTGCTCGCCAGCCGAAACAAATGGGTGATGGCGCCGACCTGCGCGCCCAGGCCGAACAGATACGCGGCGGTGACGCCCAGGAAGAACCGGCTGCGGCGGGCCTGCGCGTAGGATACGTTGCGCGGCAGCGCGATGCTCGAGCCGCGCTGCGCGAATTTCGATCCGTCCGGCACGAGCCCCATCTCCTGCGGGCTCGATCGCACGACCGCTGCGGTTACCGGCACGACGCCGAGAAAGAACGTGAGCCCGAGCCAGGGCGCGGCCCCGGCGATGCCCCAGCGCTGGATCAGGAAGGCGCAGAGCGGCGTGATCAGCACGCCGCCGAGCGACAGTCCGGTCGAGGCGATGGAGAGGGCGAGCGCCCGACGCGCCTCGAACCAGCGCGCCACGATGGTCGTCGCGGGCACCAAGCCGCAGAAGCCATAACAGAAGCCGTACACCAGATGGAACACATAGAGCTGCCACGGCCGCTGCAGCAGGGAGAGCGAGCCGAGCGCGATCGCGCTCACGCAAGCGCCGAAGATCATGATCAGGCGGGCATCGATGCGATCCATCAGCCGCCCGGCGAACACGCCGCCCGCGCCGGAGGCGATGAAGAAGCTCGCGGTCGCGCCGCTCGTGAGCGCTACCGGAAACCCGCGCTCGGCCACGAAGGCGTCGAGCAGCACCGAAAGGTTGTAGAAAGCCAAGCCCGAGGTCGTCATCAGCACGAAGCCGACGGCGTAAACGACGTACCAGCCGTAGAAGGCCCGCAGGCGCCAATCAACCATGATCGCTCGAGCCGGGGCGGAAGCAAATTTCCGCCGTGGCGGAATGCGGCGACGGACCGGGAGCTTACTCAAAGATATGCGGCAATGCTCACAGAATTGCCGCCAGGACCATGGCAGCGGAGGCGGCAGCCATCACGGCGGTTGCGGTCCAGCCGAAGATCTGGAGCCCGCGACCGATGACGAAACGCCCCATGATGCGTTTTCTCGTCGCCATCAGCATGATGATCGCCATCACCGGCGCGGCGACGATGCCGTTGACGACGGCACTGAGAAACAGCGCCCGGATAGGATCCACGGGCAGAAAATTGAGCAGCACTCCGCCCATCGTGGCGATCGCGATGGTGCCGTAGAACGCCCGCGCGTGCTGCGGCTGCTTGGCGAGGCCGATCGGCCATTTGCGCGCCTCGGACAAGGCGTACGCCGTCGAGCCGGCCAGCACCGGAATGGCAAGCATGCCGGTCCCGACGATGCCCAACGCGAACAGAACGAAGGCGAAATCGCCCGCCAGCGGCTTGAGCGCCGCCGCGGCCTGGGCCGACGTGCGGATGTCGTGCATTCCCTCGGCGTGCAGCGTCGCCGCCGTCGTGGCGATGATCGCCAGCGCGACGAGATTGGAAACCGCCATGCCGATATAGGTGTCGGCGCGAATGCGGTCGATGGCCGAGGCGCCCTGGCGCGGCGCTTTGGTCAGGGCCTGCCGCCCGGGATGCGCGCGGATGTCCTCGCATTCCTGGGCGGCCTGCCAGAAGAACAGAT
>WNGE01018180.1_pt1 | contig 20749 bp, 22 predicted proteins | sample 5400651 | NCBI WGS metagenome assembly WNGE01 (sample SAMN13153370, study PRJNA577476) | soil metagenome | isolation source: 60 cm soil or saprolite under grassland replicate 2 | place: USA:California | collected 2016-06-15 | reverse complement strand
CGAGCACGCCCGCCAGGCGGGACACGAGGTCGGGGCGGTGTTCGGCTCGGCGGACGCGGATCGCGGCGGGGAGCCGCTCGTGTCCAAGCTCCGAGGTCACGACGCCGCCATCGATTTCTCCGCCGCCGACGCCGTCTTGCTGCACGCCACGGCGTGCGCCGCCGCCGGGGTGCCGCTCGTGGAGGGGACCACCGGGTGGCTGGACCGCGAGGCGTCGGTCCGGAACGCGGTGGAGTCCGCCGGCGGCGCCCTGGTACACGGCCCAAACTTTTCGATCGGCGTGAACCTGTTCTACCGGCTCGTGACGCATGCGGAGCAGCTGTTTCGCGGCTTCGCCGGGTACGACGCCTTCATCGAGGAAGCGCATCACGCGGCGAAGCGCGACGCCCCCTCCGGGACCGCGCTGCGGCTGCGGGACATCCTCACGCGCGCCTCCGGCCGGACGGTCTCCGTGGCGAGCACCCGCGCCGGGCACATCCCCGGGACGCACCGAGTCGGGTTCGACTCGCCCAACGACCAGATCGTCCTGGAGCACACCGCCCGCTCACGCGACGGCTTCGCGGCCGGAGCGCTCATGGCGGCGGCGTGGATCGCCGGCCGGCGCGGCGTGTTCACGTTCGACGATATGGTGAACGACATGCTCGCGTCCACCGGGCGCTGAGCCGGACAAGGAGTTCGACATGAGCGTGGACTGGCTGCGCGGCTGCGCGACCGCGCTCGTGACCCCGTTCGGGGCCGATGGGGCCGTGGACGAACCGCGCATGCGGGCTCTGGTCGAGCGGCAGATCGCCGACGGCGTCCGCGTGCTCGTGCCGTGCGGCACCACCGGCGAGAGCGCGACGCTCAGCACCGACGAGCAGCGGCGGGTCATCGCGCTGACGGCCGCCGTGGCGCACGGCCGGCCGGGGGTGCGCGTGCTCGCCGGTGCGGGCGGCAACGCGACCGCCGCCGTCGTCGAGCGCGCCCAGGCGGCCCGCGCCGCCGGAGCGGACGGCGTCCTGGTCGTTGCCCCGTACTACAACAAGCCGACGCAGGCCGGATTGATCGCGCATTTCCGCGCGGTCGCAGCGGGCGTCCCCGGGCTCCCGGTGGTGCTCTACAACGTCCCCGGGCGCACCGGCTCGAACATCGACGCGGCGACCGTGCTCGCGCTGGCGCGCGATGTGGAGAATGTCGTCGCGGTGAAGGAAGCGTCGGGGAACCTGTCACAGATCATGGCCATCCTGCGTGAGCGGCCCGCTGGATTCGGGGTGCTCTCGGGCGACGATGCCCTCACGCTGCCGCTGATGGCGTTGGGTGCCGAGGGCATCGTTTCGGTCGCCTCGAACGAGGTCCCTGGGCCCATGTCCCGGCTCGCCGACCTGGCGCTCGGCGGCGCGTGGGCCGAGGCCCGTGCGCTGCACAACCGTCTGCTGCCGCTCATGGAGGCGAACTTCCTCGAGTCGAACCCCGGCCCGGTGAAGGCCGCGATGGCGTTGATGGGCCTGCTCGAAGAGCGGTTCCGCCTCCCGCTCGTCCCGGTCCAGGAGAAGACTCGAGCCCGCCTCCGCGAGCTCCTCCAGGAGCTCGGGCTCTCGTGCCGGGCTGCGCATGTCGCTGCGTGAGCGGCTCGAGGCGCTCGCGTCCGCCGAGCGCGCCTCGTACGGCGACGCCGACCGCGCGCTGTTCGCGGAGTTCCGCAGCACGCTGAGCCGCGGCGCCGTGCGCGCGGCTGAGCGTACCGCGACCGGGGAATGGCGCGTGAACGCCTGGGTGAAGCAGGGGATTCTCCTGGGCTTCCGGATGGGCGTGCTGACCGACATGTCGGTCGACCCTACGCTGCGCTTCTTCGACAAGGACACCTACCCCACCCGGCCCACCGCGCTGGGCGATCGGGTCCGCATCGTCCCCGGCGGCTCGAGTATCCGGGACGGGAGCTACGTGGCGCCCGGGGTCGTGTGCATGCCGCCGATGTACGTGAACGTAGGGGCCTACGTGGACGAAGGGACGATGATCGACAGCCACGCGCTCGTCGGCTCGTGCGCCCAGATCGGCAAGCGGGTCCACCTGTCCGCGGCCGCCCAGGTTGGGGGTGTGCTCGAGCCCGTGGGCGCCATGCCGGTGATCGTCGAGGACGACGTGCTGGTGGGAGGCGGCTGCGGGATCTACGAGGGCGCCATCGTGCGGGAGCGGGCCGTGCTCGCCGCCGGCACGATTCTCACCGGGTCGACCCCCGTGTACGACCTCGTGCGCCAGCAGGTGTACCGCCGCAGCGCGGGCGGGCCGCTCGAGATCCCGTCCGGCGCCGTCGTGGTGCCGGGCGCCCGAGCGTTGCGTGACGGAACAGGCGCCGAGTGGGGACTCTCATTGTACGCGCCGGTGATCGTCAAGTAGCGCGACAAAAAGACCGACGCCGCGACCGAGCTCGAGGATTACTTGCGCTGAACTGTCGCGATGATGGCTGTTTGCTGTCATTCATCCAGGACCGCGAACGCCCGCACCGGAAAGCTCCCCATCCCCTTCACGCGCGGCGGCACGGCAAAGAACCGGAAGCCGCGATCGGGCAGCGCACCCAGCCCGCACAGATGCTCGACGATCGGAATGCCCGCGGCGAGCAAGACGGAATGCGCCGGGCGGGCGCCGTCGGCCGCGTCGTCGATGTTCAAGGAGTCGATGCCCACCAGCGCGGCGCCGGCGGCGGCGAGATGCTCGGCGGCGGCGCGGGTGACGAAGGGGTGCCCGGAGCCGTAGCGCTCCGTCCGCCAATAGGCGTCCCACCCCGTGTGCACCAACACCGCCTTGCCGCGCACGGCGATCCGCCGAAACAGTTCGACGTCGAGCGCGCGGCCGGCACGCTCAACGGCCCGCACGACCACGCCGTCGAGCCCGGCCAGCGCCTCGAGCGCGTAGCCCGCCACGTCGTGGCCGCCGTCGTACCGGTGGAACGGGGCGTCGACATACGTCCCCGTGTTGGCGAGCAGCTCGATCTTCCCGATCTGGAATGTGGTGCCAGGGGCATACCGGGCCACCGAGGCGTCGCGTGACAGCCACTCGCTGATCACGGGAGCCGGCAGGCCGGGGTAGGTGACCATGCCGTGCTCGATCTCGTGACTCAAGTCCACGAGACGCGGTGCCATCAGTCCCACCAACAGTAGAGCCGTTGCGACTGCTCGAGCTGCGTCACGAGCGCCTCCACGGTACCGGTCCCCTGGTCCACGATATCCGGACAGAAGGCGTAGAACCGCCGGGCCAGCCCCGCCGGGTCGCGGATCGCGAAGGTGAAGCGGCCCTCGAGCCAGTCGAAGTCGATGCCGGTCAGGACGAACGGCTGATCCCGCTCGAGCGCCCGCAGCCACGCGACGATGCTGTCCGGACCAATCCGGTAGTTGGCGCCGTTCGTGCCCATGAGCCGCAGAATCTCGTACGGATCGCGGCGCGGGAACAGCGCGAGGCGATCGGGTCGACCCCGGATTCCGAAATGCTGCTCCGACCGAAACAAATAAAAGCCCTTCTCGAGAAAGGTGGGCTGCGCCGCGGCGACGAGCGCCTCCGCGCGGGCGGCCGGCACGCTCACCGCGAATCCCTCCGTGACGACGGAGTCACCGAGCGAATCGGAGCCGACGAGAGGCGTCGCCGTTGCACCGGCGAGCCGCTCGAGCGCGCGCACCGCGCCCGCGAAATCGTCGGGGACGACGAAGCCGGCGGGAAGCGAGGCAGGGGGTGGGGAAGGGAAGCGGCGCAGGACCACCGAGCCGTAGTACGTGACCAGGAAGACCAGGGCAGCGAGCGCCAGGATCCAGGCGATCGAGACCCGCGTGCGGGGCTGGGCGATCGGATGCGGATCGGGCCCCTCCATGCCCAGCTCCTGCAGGAGCGCGGCGGCACCGCGGCGCTGCCGCGCCGCACGGATCGAGCGGAAGGGAGGCAGCAGCCTCCACGTCATCACCCACGCGCCTGTGAAGGTGGGGCGGAACACCTGTCCGACGTCGTCCCGACGCCACGTGCCCGCTGCGACCTGCTCCTCGAGCTCGCGCACCATCGCCTCCGACAGGAACCGGGCGGGGTCGTCCTGATGAGCGAACGGCACGCGCTCCCTGGTGCCGTAGTGTCGCTCGAGGAGCGCCCGCTTGATGCGGCACAGGCGTGCCGGATCCCGCACGTCGGGGAAGCGCACCACGGTGCGCGGCGGCCGGGGAGTGAACGCGCCCGCACGCGGGCTGTTGCTCACGGACACGCTGCCGCCGTCGCGGAACTTCGTGGGCAGCTCCACGAAGCACGAGACGAGACGCGCGGGGCGGGCCGCCGAGAACACCGCCGCGGCGATCGCGAGCTCCTGTGTCGCGGCATTCTCGAGCTGCACGACGCGCACGCTGACGCGCTTCACCTGTCCGCGCTGGAACAGGTCCGCGACGCTGCGGAATCCCTCGCCGGCGAGCGCGTCGCAGATCTGGCGCAGCGCCGCAGCCACATCGGGGGGCACCGGATGCCGCGCCGGGGCGAAGGGCTCGAACGCCGGCTGGGTGCCAACCCGCTGGGTGAGCCACACGACGATCGGCCCGAGCCAGTAGGGCGCAAGCAGAACGGGAAACCAGATCCAGTAGGACATCGCGGCCCTCAGGAAGAAGCCGGTGGCGCGGGCGGCAGAACCCGCGCGAGGGCCTCGAGCAATTGTCCCTCCGGCGAAGCACCATCCGGCGCCTCCGCGAGCACGACCGCGAAGCGCCGCTTGAGCAGGGGGTCGCGCATCGCATGGGCAGCGAACTGCAGCGTCAGGGGGATGAACCAGCGGGCCCGGCGCGCGCCAGCGCCGGCACGCACGACGGCGGCATACTGCTCGAACAGCGCCAGCAGGAAAGCGCTCTTCGAAGGGAATTGCCCATAAATGGCGCCCTTTGTGAAGCCGGCTGTTTGGGCGACTTCATCCAGCGTCGCGAACTCGATGCCGCGCTCCGCAAACACGGCCAAGCCAGCCTCGAGGAGCATCGTTCGCGTCTCCGCCGTGCGCCTCTGCCGGATGATACCCATGAGAATCTAACATACCGTTTAGAATTCCAAATCACAATGTTTCCCCCGAAAAGTAACGGTCAGATACCGGCACGTATCTCAACTGAAGGTTCACAGGCTTCCTAAAGCTCTCGTGACCGCCTCCGATTGCGCAGCGCCGACGCGCGCCCTAAAGATGGGGCCGCGCACCGGTGTGGGCACACGCTCCCTCCTGAGGCGACCAATGACCGACCCGAATCTTCAATTCGACCATGCAGACCACGCCGCCCCAGCGAGCGGCGCCAGCTGCACGTTCTGCAAGCAGCCCATTGCGGCGACGTATTTCGAGATCAACGGCCGGGTTGCCTGCGCGCGCTGCCGCGGCCAGATCATGGCCGCCTGGAACCGCGGCTCGCCCGGGAAACGCTTCGCCACGGCGCTCGGTCTCGGTGCCGTGGCGGCGGCGCTCGGCGCGGGGCTGTATTTCGGCATCGAGGCGGTCCAAGCGCGCGTCGACTCGACGCCCTCGCTCGCAACCGCGGCGGCGGGCGCCGCGGCCCGGCCCGACAGCGCGTCACGACCGCGCAAGGCTCCGGGATTCCTCGCCTTCGGCCTCGGGCTCGCGGTCCTGCTCGCGCTCGCGTACGCGGCGCCGATCATGATCGGCGTCTCGAGCCCGCTCCACCTCGTCATCGCCGGCATCGCCCTGTACGAGGCCTGGAAGCTGAACCGAGGTGCCGTCCTCCGCGTCACGGGACCCTATCAAACGGCGGCCCCGAGCGCTCCTGCGTAGCCCCGGGCGATGAGCGAAGCGCGGTCGGAGCGGGCGGCAGTCTGCCCGCAGTGCGGCACCCACGTGGCGCCCGCGCTCCTCGCCTGCCCGTCCTGCCGCCGCCTCGTCCACGCCGACGAGCTGAAGCGCCTCGCCGCCGACGCGGAGCGCGCGATGCAGGCGGGCGACGCGAGTGCCGCGCTGGCCGCGTGGCGCCAGGCGCTCGAGCTGTTGCCTCCTGACTCGACCCAACATCAGGTGATCGCCGCCCGCGTGGGCGATTTGAGCCGCGCCGTGGACGGCCAGCCCGCCGGCGCCAAGCCGGGCTCGCGCTGGGGCAAGGGGGCGGCAGGCCTCGGCGCGCTCGGCGCGCTGCTCGCGAAGTTCAAGTTCGCACTCGTGTTCATCCTCACGAAGGCCAAGCTGCTGCTGCTCGGTCTCACGAAGGCCGGGACGTTGTTGAGCATGCTGCTCTCGGCGGGCGTGTACTGGACCATCTGGGGCTGGAAGTTCGCGTTCGGCGTGGTCCTTTCCATCTACATCCACGAAATGGGGCACGTGCAGGCGCTGCAACGCTACGGGATCAAGGCCACCGCGCCGATGTTCATCCCGGGCCTCGGGGCGGTCATCCGTCTCAAGCAGTATCCCGCGGACGCGCGCGAGGACGCGCGGGTCGGGCTCGCCGGTCCGCTCTGGGGCCTGGGCGCGACCCTCGCGGCGTACGCCGTCTACCGCGCCACCAGCGTCGGGGTATGGGGAGCGATCGCGCACTTCGGCGCGTGGGTGAACCTGTTCAACCTGCTTCCGGTGTGGCAGCTCGACGGCGGCCGGGGATTCCGCGCGTTGACCCGGCTGCAGCGCTGGCTCGCGGCCGGCGTCATCGCCGTGATGTGGCTCGCGACGGGAGAGGGCCTGCTGCTGCTGCTCGGCATCGCCGCGGTCGCGAGCGCCGGTTTCGCCGCGGCGCCCGAGGAGCCCGATCAAACGGCGCTCTTCGAATACTGTCTCCTCGTGGCCTTCCTGTCGCTGCTGACGCGGGTCGCGGCTCCCGTCGTTCCGCGGTGACGCTGCCCTCGGGCCCGCGTGGGGCTTGACTGGGGTGACACCGTTTCTATGTTTGCGATTCGGCCCGCCCTCGTCGGCGGGACGCGGATTCCCGGGAGTGGCCATGCCGTATATCATCGCCGAGCCGTGCATCAACGTGAAGGATCGCTCCTGCGTGGATGTCTGTCCGGTGGACTGCATCTACGAAGGCGACGACATGCTGTACATCCACCCCGATGAGTGCATCGACTGCGGCGCCTGCGAGCCGGAGTGCCCCGTGACGGCCATCTTCCCGGAGGAAGACACGCCGCCACAATGGAAGTCGTACATCGCCAAGAATCGGGACGCGTTTCAGAGTCCCACGCCACCCGGCAAGCCGCAGCGCAAGGGATCGTGAGCACCGCGCCCCGGGACACTCCCGGGGCGCTCGCTTTCAGCGCAGCGTGGCCAGGAAATCTGCGAGCAGCCGAGCGGTCGCGAGCGGCTGCTCGAGCGGCGCCAGGTGGCCGGCCGCGGGCACCACGTGGCATTGGGCGCCGGGGATGAGCTGGGCCATCGCCTGTGCCGCGGCGGGGGGAGCGATCGCGTCGTCGCTCCCCACGATCACCAGCGTCGGCAACCGCACGCCGCGCAGCATGGCGGTCGAATCGGGCCGATCGCGCATCGCGCGCTGCGCGCCGACGAGAGCGGGCACGGACCAGCGGCGCGCCATCGCGCGCACTTGCGCCGTCACCTCGGGCTGCGTGGCGTGCGTCGCCGGCGCGAGCAGCCGCGGCAGCAACCGCTCGAGGAGCGCATCCGGCCCTGCGCGCTCCGCCACGACGGCCAGCTCGTCGCGCCCCCGCTTCGCTTCGGCCGAGTCGGCTTCGGCTTTCGTATCGACCAGGATCAGCGCCTTGACCCGCCCGGGATGCCGCCGCAGCAGCTCGAACGTGATGTAGCCGCCCATCGACAACCCGCATACCACGGCGTCCCTCGCGCCGACGGCGTCGAGCACGGCCACGAGGTCGTCCGCGTAACGGCCCAGCGCATAGCCGTCGGCTCCCGTGGGCGCCGCCGAGCCGCCCACGCCCCGTAGGTCCGGTGCGATGCGCCGCACCCGCGCCAAGGTGGCGAGCTGGTGTCGCCATACGGTGCGGTCGAACGGGAAGCCGTGCACGAACAGCACCGGGAGGCCCTCGCCGCGGACGTCCACGGCCAACTCGACGTCGCCCGCGGCGACCCGCAGCGGCGTGTGCCCGGCGGACGGACGCGGCCCGAGGAAGCGGACGATTTCTTCGGGCACCGGCGTCGCCCGGCCCAGGCGATCGATGCACACGAACACGATCTCCGCCTCCGCCACGGGTGTCCCATCCGACACCCGGTGCACCGTGTGACGCAGCGTCATGCTCGTGGTGCCCCGGTTCACCACCGCGGTCTCGACGCGCACGACGTCCCGCGCGAACACCGGCGCCGTGTACTCGATCGTCGCCTTGCGCACCGCCGGCCACACGCCGTTGCGCTCGAACAGATCCATCCCCGGGCCGCGCGCCAGCGCGTCCCAGCGGGCGCGCTCGAGCAGCGCGAGCAGGGCCGCCTGGTTCAGGTGGCCGAACGCGTCGCAATCATACGGGTAGACCGTCAGCTCGATCGCGGCGAATGCCGTCACGGGACGGGCTCCGGAGCGGAAGCCGGGACGGCAAACGTATGCCAGAATACGATGCGTTGCATGTCGCCAGTCGCACGGTGCAAGAGCAACGCGAAGGCCTTGGCCCCGTACGTGGGATCGAGGGTGAGACCGTGCTCGGACGCGAGCCGCCGCGCCGCCTCCCCTTCCCGAGTCGGGTGCCCGTAGCCCTTCCCCAATCCATCGACGATGGCGACGGAGCGGGGAGGGGGGAGCGGGATCCCACGCTGCGCGAGCAGCCGTCGCGCGCCGCGGGCCAGACGCGCCGTCCGCCAGCGGTTCGCGACGACGATCGGTGCGACGCGGACGGCGACGACGCGCGTCGGCCAACCGAGGATGGCGACGGCGAGCGCGAGGCCCGCGGCGGTACCTCCCGTGCCCAGTGGCAGGACAATCGTGTCGGGCGGCACGGGGACCTGCTCGGCGAGCTCGAGACCCGCGAGCACGTGGCCCACGACGGCGCACGGGTGCGCCCCCCCGGCGGCTATCCAGCGGCGCGGCCCGAGCGCCCCCGCTCGCCGCCACGCCTCGAAAACGGCGAAGGGCAGCGTCGCGCGCGCTCGGGCCCGAACCACGATGGCCGCCTGCGCCGCGCAGGCGGCCGCCACCGCCCGGCTCGCCGCCGTCTCCGGCTGTGGAAACTGCGCCACCACGGCGCAGCCCGCGGCCGTCGCGGCGTGCGCCACCGTCGCGAGGCAATGGGTCGAGCCGGTGCCCCCCAGCGTGACAAACGCCGTGCCCGGGGCCGCGCCCGCGAGCAAGAATTCCAGCCCGCGCACCTTGTTGCCGCCGTAGCGCGGCGAGGAGCGGTCTTCCCGCTTGATGGCGAGCGTGGTCACGGCGAGGGCACGGGCGAGCGCGGGGGCGGGCTCGAGCGGCGTCGGCCAAGCGCCGAGGCTACAAGGCGCGAGCGCCGCGCGTATCTTTTGGGTCAGCTGCGCCAGATCCGCCACTCGTACCCCGATCCCGAGGACGCCGATGCGGGTTGCCACCGACTACATTCGCCACGCGGCGCGTGCCGCCCGCAAGTGCGCGGGCGACCCGCTAGGCGGCGCGCCCCAGTCGCCCGATCCCGAATTCTACAAGACCCTCGCCAAGGCACTCGAGGAGGTCGCGGCCGGGCTGGAAGCGCTCGGCAAGTCTGAAGAGTGAGCTACATCCGCACGCCGGCGGCGCTCGCCGAAGCCATCGCGGCGCTCGAGCGGGAGCCGCTCGTTGCAGCGGACACGGAGGCGGCGAGCTTCCACCGCTATCGCGACCGGATCTACTTGATTCAACTGTCGAGCCCGTCCCGTACCGAGATCGTCGACCCCCTCGCGATCACCGACCTGTCGCCGGTGGGCCGGCTGCTCGCCGACCCCGCGGTCGAAAAGATCTTTCACGACGCCGATTACGACCTGCGCACGCTGGATCGCGACTACGGCTTCCGGGCGCGCTCGATGTTCGACACCCGGATCGCCGCGCAATTCGCCGGCGAGCCGGCCGTGGGCCTGGCCGCGCTGCTCGAAAAGTACGCCGGCGTGAAGCTCGCCAAAGAGCACCAGAAGGCGGACTGGTCGCGCCGCCCCCTGCCGCCCGCGATGCTCGCCTACGCCGCCGCGGACACGGAACACCTGCCGGTGCTGCGCGAGCGGTTGCGCGCCCGCCTCACGGAGCTGGGCCGGCTCGGCTGGGCGGAGGAGGAATTCACGCGACTCGAGGAGCTGCGGTGGACAGGGGCGCCCGACGGCGCGGATGCCTACTTGCGGATCAAGGGGGCGAAGGCGCTGGCGCCGCGCCAGCTCGCCGCGCTGCGGGAGCTGTACCGCTGGCGCGAGACGCTCGCGGCAGAGCAGGACCGGGCGACCTTCCGGATCATTGGAAACGACGCGCTGCTCGCCGTCGCCCGGACGCTCCCCCGGGCGCCCGCCGACCTGAGCGACCTTGGCGGGCTGCCCGCCACCCTCGCCGGGCGGCACGGGCCGGCGCTCCTCGCGGCCGTGCGCCGCGCGCTGGAGCTCCCGGAAGCGGAGCTGCCGCGCCCGGAGCGTCTCCCGCGCCAACCCCGGGACCCCGCCGCCGAGGCGCGGGTCGAGCGTCTCAAGGCCGCGCGCAACCGCGTCGCCGCCGAGCTGGTGCTCGATCCCGGAGTACTGTGCGGCCGCACGACCCTCGAGGCCGTCGCCCGGGCGCAGCCCCTGCCCAACGATCGCGCCGGGCTCGCCCGGGTGGGGGGGCTCCGGCGCTGGCAGATCGACGTGCTCGGCGACGCGCTGCTGGCGGCGCTCGGCTAGAGCCCCATCAGCGCCCGCACCTTCGGGTCCATGCGCTCCGGGGTCCAGTACGGCTCCCAGACGATCTCGATGTCGACATCCTTCACGCCGTCGAGCCCGCGCAACACGCGGTAGGCGTCGTTCGTGATCATGGGACCGGCGGGACAGCCGGGCGATGTGAGCGTCATCTTCACGTGAACCTCGCCGCCCGCGACCTCCACGTCGTACACGAGCCCGAGGTCGATGATATTCATGTCGAGCTCCGGATCCTTGACTTGCCGGAGCGCTTTGCGCGCCGTGTCCTCGTCGAGCACTGCGGGTGCGGTCATCAACGACTCCTCTCGCCGTCCATCATTTCGAACCTAGTCGGCCGCGTAGCCGCGCACCAGGCAGCGTCGCCGCTCCGCGATCCGGGCGTACACCCAGCGCGCGATCGGCAGCACCCCGGGAACGCGGAACGGCACGGCCAGCCAGCGCTTCCCCGGCAGCAACCGGAGGATCTGCGGCGCCGCGTCCGCGCCGGCGAACACGGTGCCGTCGGGCAGCACGAGATGCATCGCGGCCGCGAGGGCGGGAAGGGGAAGTCCAAATCCGGCGACGCGCGCCTGATCCTGGAACGGGAGGGCGGCGAGCCGATGTTCCCGATCCCACCGGCGCACCAGCTCGACGGATTGCCGGCAGAAGCCGCACTCGCCGTCGTAGATGAGTGTGGGCCGGTCAGGACGCATCGGACGCCCGCGCGGCTGCATCGGCGACGCGACCGCGTACTCCCTTGAGCACCGTGAACGGGCGGCGGGCGCGCGGCGCGAAGGCCCGGTTGGTGAGCAGCACCACGAAGAGATCGCGATCGGGATCGATCCACAGCGAGGTGCCCGTCCACCCGGTGTGGCCGTAGCTACGGGGGCCGAACAGCGTTCCCGCGCTCGAGACGGTTTCGCCGGTCGGCAGCGCCTGCCATCCCAGTGCCCGCGCTTCGGCGCCGCGCCCGACGCCGGCCGCCTTGCTCGTGAACAACCGGACGGTGGCGGCGGACAGGAGCCGCCGTCCATCGGGCAGCCGCCCCTCACGCAACATGAACTGGGCGAACGTGGCGACGTCGGCGGCGGTCGCGAACAGGCCGGCGTTGCCCGAAACGCCGCGCAGCTTGAACGCGCTCCCGTCGTTCACGCTGCCCGCCACCGCGTGCCCGTGCCACACACCCGTCGGGGCGATCCGGGAGCGCAGCCGGGCGGATGGGCGAAACAGCGTCTGGCGGAGACCGAGCGGCGCGAAGATCGCGCGCGCCGCGAAGACGTCCAGCGGCTCGCCGGCGGCGCGCGCCACGATTTCTCCGAGCAGGATCGCGTTCAGATCGCTGTAGATCACCCGCGCTCCCGGAAGGGCGCGCGGCGTCTCGCGCAGCACCCGCCGCATCAGCGCCGCGCTGTCCGGCATGGCCTTGAGCTCGTCGTCGGGGAGGTCGGCGCGCACGGACGGTCCCGCGCTCCACCAGCAGCATCACGGCGGGCGTGGTCGCCACCACTTTGGTGAGCGACGCGAGGTCGTACAGCGTGCTGTCGGCGTCGGCGGCGGGACTCGTCGCCGACCAGGTGAGGTGCCCGTAACCCTTACGAAAGAGAATCGTATCACGCCGGCCGACGATCAGTGCCGCCCCGGGGTAGGCTCCCCGGCGGATGCCGTCCTCGACGAGCGGATCGAAGGTGTCCGCGCTGAACGACGCTCGGTCGGGCGGGTGAGCCCCGGGGTGCGGCCCCGGGGGCGCCGCGGGCGAACCGACGCCCTGCAGGGCGACGAGCAACAATGCTAGCACCACACGCCTGGAATCCGTCGTCGGCACGCCGGGCAGCGGCCGTCTGCGCCGACGCGCTGTTGGCGGATCACGTAGCCGTAGCGCTCGATCAGGAGCTCGCCGCAATCGGGGCACCACGTGTTCTCCCAGCGGTCGACGCGACCCGGCAGGTTGCCGGCGTACACGAACTTGAGGCCCGCCGCGGCCCCGATCTCGCACGCCCGCACCAGCGTCTCGGCCGTCGTGTTGTCGGGGTCGGTCATGCGGTAGTCCTTGTGAAACGCGGTGACGTGCCACGGAATCTCGGGGTTGACGGACGCGATATAGGCGGCAGCGCGGCTCAGCTGCGCCGTGTCGTCATTGAACCCCGGCACCACCAGCGTCACGAGCTCGAGCCAGAACTGCCGCTCGTACACCAGGCGGATGGCATCGAGGACATGCTGTAGCACGCCGCCGAGCTCCCGGTAGCGCCGGTCGTCCATGGCCTTGAAGTCGATCTTGTAGCAGTCGGTCCAGGGACGGATGTAGTCGAGGACCTCGGGCGTCGCGTTGCCGTTCGAGATGAACGCGGTCTTCAAGCCATGGGCCTTCGCCGCCCGGAACACATCCACCGCCCACTCGGCGGTGATGAGCGGCTCGTTGTAGGACGAGCCCACCAGCTTCGCTCCCTGCCCGAGCGCGAGGCGGATCAGGCCGTCGGGGGTGGCGTCGGTGGGGAGCACCCCGGCGGCGTCGTCCCGCAGCGCCTGACTGGTGAGCCAGTTCTGGCAGTAACCGCAATGGAAGTCGCATCCCAGCATGCCGAACGTGAGCGTGTCGGAGCCGGGAAGCGCGTGAAAGAACGGCTTCTTCTCGGTTGGGTCGCACTGCAGCGCCGCGACGTAGCCGGCGGGGACGTAGAGCATCCCCTCCCGGTTGAAGCGCACTTTACAGATGCCGCGGCGGCCCGGCTTCACCAGGCAGCGATGCCCGCAGGCGAAGCAGCGCACCGCGCCGTCGTCGAGCTTCGCGATCAACTCTCCCTCACGCACACGCGCGTCGAGCGCCTGGGCGAGGGTGGCGGCGCCGCCGTCCGGCGCCGTATGGGGGAGGAACGAGACGATACCGCGCTGCATCATGGGACCCGCCGACTGCGGCCTTTCCTCAATATAGTGCCCGCCCCGCCTGCTCAGCTGCCCACGCGCAACGTGCCCGGCGCGAGGTCGTAGAGCAGCAGCACGGTCGCGATGTCGCGGGGGGACAGGTCGCGCACCTTGGGCTGGGCGTACATGAGGTCGCCCGGGTCCGGGGAATGGTCGAGACCGAGCAGGTGCCCGATCTCGTGGAGCGCCATCACCCGGACGTCGTCCGGTCCGAGCGGTTGACCCTTAGGATCGAACGTCGCGAGCGTGATCACGCCGCTGGTGATGTGGCCGTCCTGGTCCCACTGCAGGTCCGTCTGCCCCGAGCGCTCGGTTTCGAACTGGATGCGCCAGCGCAACCGCACCTCGGCCAGGGAAGAGTCGCCGTCGAATTCGAACCGCACGGGCACGCCGGCGTCCTGCCAGCGTTGAAAGGCCGCCCGCACGGCGTCGAGGAACGCGGGCTGGAAGTTGGCGACGGCTGCGCCGACCAGGGACACGCGCACGGGCGAGGCGACGCGCCCATCCCAGCGGTGCAGGGCCGAGTCCGGCGTGGCCGCCAGAATCTCGTTCAGATAGGCGTGGCGCCGGGGGCGGGGGCCAGAGAGACGGGCGCGCGCGCGGTGTCCCGCGGGCCGGGCGCGACGGCGATGCTCTCGACGGTCGTGGCGGCGGCCGCCGCGCCGCCGTCCGCGGGCGCGGCGGGGCGGACAAAGGTCTTCCACACGGCGGCTGAGATCAGAAAGACGAGGGTCGCGGCGACGAGCCACAGCAAACGACGTTCGTGCATGCGCGCAATATGCGAGCGGGCGCGGTCGCGCCGCTAGCTTTGACCCGCCGGCGTCTCTATGATTGTGACCTGCTTATGCTTGGCGAGTAAGTGATCGCGTTACCCGCGGCATCGATCATCCGCCGGCGCGGGTGGGTCATCGCGGCGTGGGCGGCCCTTGCGCTGCTGTTCGGGCCGCGAGCGTGTCACGTCCAACAGGTGCTCGCGCTGCGTGGCTCGGGCAGCGAGAGCACCGAATCGAGCCGCGCCACCGAACTCCTCAAGCAGGCCTTCCCGACACCGTTCGCCGACTACGTGGCGATCGTGGTGCATGGTCCGGTACGGTGGACCAACCCCCGCTTCGAAGCGCTGCTCGACACGCTCAAGGAGGCCGTCGAGCGGCGGAGCTACGTCGGGCAGGTCATCTCGCTGCGCTCGATCGGCGAGTCCACCTTCGTGAGCCAGGATCGGCGCACCACGTTCCTGATCGCGGCCCTCACTCCCGCATCCACCCAGGACTTGGGCGCCAGCGTCGTCCCCGACCTGCGCGCCACGATCCGGGACGCCCTGGCGAAGATCCCCGGCTCGGACGGGTTCGACGTCATGGTGACCGGGTTCCCCGCCCTGGATCACGACGTGCGCACGATCAGCGCCGAAGACACCGAGCGCGGCGAGCAGCGCGCCCTGCCTCTCACGCTTGGCGTGCTCATCGTCGCCTTCGGGGCCCTGGTCGCCGCGGCGCTACCCGTCATCGTCGGCATACTCGCCATCACGATCGCGCTCGGGCTCGTGACCGTGGCGGCGCACTACACGCCGATGTCGGTGTTCGTGCTGAACATCACAACGATGGTGGGACTGGGTGTCGGCATCGACTACTCGCTGCTGATCGTCACCCGGTTCCGCGAGGAGCTGAACCGCGGCCTCTCGCCCGCCGACGCGGCTACCCGGACCGTCGAGACCGCCGGGTCTGCCGTCGTGACGTCGGGACTGACGGTGGTCGTCGGGTTCGCGGCGCTCGTCACCACGCCGCTCTCCGACACGCGCTCGGTGGGGGTGGGTGGCCTACTCGTGGTGGCGGTCGCGGTGTTGCTCGCGACCACGTTTCTCCCCGCGGTGCTGGCGTTGCTGGGCAGGAACATCGATCGCCCCAAGTGGCTCGCCCGCCCGCTCGCGCGGTTCCACGCGCCCACCGGCTGGGAGCGGTGGGCGCGGTGGCTGGGCCATCGCCCCTGGCGCGCCGTCGCCGTGGGCGGAATGGCGATCGCGCTGCTCACGTCTCCCCTCAGCCAGATCCGGCTCGGCCTGCCCGCCACCAACTGGTTTCCCCCCGAGTCGGAATCCGGTCAGGGACTCGAGGCGCTCCGTGCGATGGGCGCGAGCGGCGTGATCCAGCCCGTCCGGGTGGTGGTGCAGTTCCCGGAGGGCGAGTCGGCCCTGGCCGCCCGCCGCCTGCCGGGGCTGAAGGCGCTGTCCGACTCCATCCGCAAGGATCCGCGCGTGCGCGAGGTCCGGGGCGTCGCCAGCATCAGGTCCGGAATGTCCACCCTCCAACTCGCGATCTACTACAGCGACCCCGACGCGGCGCGCGCCAAGAACGCGAAGTTCTACGACGCGTACTTGAGCGCCGACAATCGCGTCACGCTCCTGGACGTCATTCCGGCGGACACGGTCTCGCTCACCGGGCTGATGGACGTGGTGCAACGAGTCCGCAGCGTCGCCGCCCACCGCATGCGCGGGCTCTCCGGCGCGGAGATCCTGGTGGCCGGCTTCGCCGCCTCGAACGTGGATACGCAGCACGAGCTGATGAACCGATTCCCCGAGACCGTCGCCCTCGTGCTCGGGATCACCGCCATCATGCTGTTCGTGGCCTTCCGCTCCCTGCTCGTCCCCGTCAAGGCGGTCCTGCTGAACCTCCTCTCGGTGGGCGGGGCGTTCGGGCTCACCGTGCTCGTGTTCCAACACGGGTACGGCAGCCGGTTGTTCGGGCTCGAGGGGCCGACGCAGGCGATCTGGGCGGTCGTGCCGGTGCTGGTCTTCGCCATCGTGTTCGGCTTGTCGATGGACTACGAGGTGTTCCTGCTGACGCGCGTGAAGGAAGTGTTCGACAAGACCGGCCGGAACGACCATGCGACGATGGAAGGCCTCTCCGCGACCGCGTCCACCATCACGAGCGCCGCGCTGATCATGATCCTGGTGTTCGGAACGTTCGCCTTCACGCGCGTGCTCGCGGTGCAGCTGATCGGATTCGGCCTCGCGGCCGCGGTCCTGCTCGACGCCACGCTGATCCGCATGGTGCTGGTGCCGGCGATCATGCACATCGCGGGGAGGTGGAACTGGTGGCCCGGGGTCCGCGCCCCACGCCTGGAGCGCGAGAGCAGCGATTAGGAGGCGAAGCTCCGCAGTCGTGCCAAATGGGCGCCCCACAGATCCCAGTGCCAGGCCGGGACTCTCACCCCCGTGCGCGGATCCTTGAGCGGCTTGTACTGCAGCCACTCCGCCCGCAGCTCCAGCTCCCGGCCCAGGGCGAGCAGCCGCTCCTTGTTGGCGCTGACCAGGTGGGCCATCGGCTCGTCCTGGATCCGATGGCGATGAAGCCATACGCCGCCGTCGAGGGCGAAGCACATCCCCTCGCGGCGGCGTTTGAACTCCCGGTAGGACGCCTCTATTGACAGGTAATGCGGCCCTCGACGGTGGCGGGCGCCACGGGGGTCGCCGCGCCGGAGAAGAGGGCGCACTGGCGAGCCGGTGCGTATGCGCTGGTGGCCGTCGCGGACCAACCGGACGGCGTGGCTTGGTTCACGACCACCGTCACTCCCGCAGAAGGGGTGAGATTGTTCATCTGCGCGAAGCTCGTCGTGTAGTGCGCGCTGTCGTAGAAGAACGCCTCCTCCGCCGTCGCGAGGTTGCGGAGGTCCGACTTCATGGCGCCAACGAAGGCCTTCTCCTTCGTGTTCGCGAACTTCGGGATGGCGATCGTCGCCAAGAGCCCGATGATCACGACCACGATGAGAAGTTCGATCAGCGTGAAACCGCGTCGAGACGTCAAAGCCCACCCTCCGGGCGCGAAAGGGCGCCGAGCCCGCCGGAAGCGAGAGCCCGGCGCCACGTATAGTTGGCGCTACGGCCCATTATCGCAAGAGCCATGCTCAGCTCTTCGCATCGACCCAATTCGTTCCAATACCGATAGTTACGACCAACGGAACGCGCAATTGGGCGGCACCTTCCATATGGCTTTTTACCAGGTCCGTTGCGATCTCCTCCTCCCCGCGAGGCACCTCAAGCACAAGCTCGTCATGGACTTGCAGGATCATGTGGGAGGCGAGACCCCGCGCGCGCAGCGCGCCGGCGATGCGGATCATGGCGATCTTGATGAGGTCGGCCGCCGAGCCTTGGAGCGGCGAGTTGGTCGCGGTGCGCTCGCCGAAGGCGCGGATGTTGAAGTTCTTGTCCTTGAGCTCGGGGATGTAGCGCCGCCGGCCGAACAGGGTCTCGACGTACCCGTGCCGGCGCGCTTCCTCCACGGTGGCGTCGAGCCAGGCACGCACCCCCGCGAAGCGCTCGAAGTACTGCCGGATGAAGGCCTTCGCTTCGTCCTGCATGATGCCCAGCTGGCGCGACAGCGCGAACGGCCCCTGCCCGTAGATCGTCCCGAAGTTGATCGTCTTGGCCCGCGCGCGCATCTCCGGCGTCACCTGGGTCTCCGATACGCCGAAGATCACCGCGGCCGTCTGGCGGTGGATGTCGCCGCCCCGCTCGAACGCCTCCACGAACGCGCGGTCGCCGGAGAGATGGGCCAGCAGGCGCAGCTCGATCTGCGAGTAATCGGCCGTGAGGAGGAGGTGGCCGGGGGGCGCGACGAAGGCGCGCCGGATCGCCTCTCCCCGCGGGGTGCGCACGGGGATGTTCTGCAGGTTCGGCTCGGACGAAGACAGGCGGCCGGTGGCGGCGCCCGTCTGGTTGAAGCTCGTGTGGACCCGGCCCGTCTCGGGATGCACGAACCCGGGAAGCGCGTCCACGTAGGTGGACTTGAGCTTCGAGAGCTCGCGGTACTCGATCATGAGCCGTGGGACCTCGTGCCCTAGGCCCGCGAGCTGCTCCAGCACTTCGTAGTCGGTGGACGGCCCGGTCTTGGTCCGCTTCAGCACCGGCAGCTGGAGCTTGTCGAACAGCACCGTGCGGAGCTGCGGTGTGGAATTGATGTTGAAGTCGCCGCCGGCGGCGCGGTAGATCTCGAGCTCCAGCTGCCCCAGCTCCCGGGCGAAGCCGCGCGAGATCTCGCCGAGCAGGGCACGGTCGATGAGGACGCCTGTCGTCTCCATGTCCACCAGGAAGGACGCGGTGATCCTCCAGCTCCGGGCGGAAGGCCGTCTCCAACTGGAGCACGGTCTCGCTGTCGGCGCAGCAATACCGTGCGGCGTCGCGGAGCGGCACCTCGGCGAAGGAGCGCTCGCTCCGCCCCTTCCCCACCAGCGCGTCGTAGGTCTGCAGCTCGATCCCCAGCCGCTCGCGCGCCAGCTCGTCGAGCGCGTGCGACCGCCGGCCGGGGTCGAGCACCCAGCTGGCGAGCTTCGAGTCGTAGGCGACCCCCGCGAGGTCGGCGCCGGCGCGCCGCAGGATCACCCAGTCGAACTCGACGTTGTGTCCGGCCTTCGGCACCGCGGGGTCGGCGAGCAGGGCGCGGAGCGGCGCCAGCGCGTCGCTCGCGAGCGGCGGGAGGTTGCGCGGCGCCTCGCCGCCCGCGAGCGGCCCGTCGGGCGGCAGGTGCGCGAACGGCAGGTACCAGCTCCGGCCCGGCGCCGCGGCGAGGGACAGGCCGACGAGCGCCGCCCGCATCGGATCGAGACCCGTGGTCTCGGTATCGAGCGCCACGAGGCGCGCGCGCCGGCACTCGGCGATCGCCGCGGCGATCTGCGCGGGATCGTCGACGACCTGAGCGGGGGCCGCCGCGACGGCGGGGGGCTCCCGCGGAGCTGCCGGAGCGGGAGGCCCCGGTTCCGCGGCCGCGAACCTCTCCAGTTTCGCGATCAGCGACCGGAACTCGAGCTCGGTGAACAGCTCGGTGAGCCGCGCGACGTCGGGAGCCCGCACCCGCAACCGCTCGAGATCCAGCTCCACCGGCGCGTCGCGCCGGATGGTCACGAGGTCGCGGGAGAGGCGCGCGAGGTCGGCGTGCTGCAGCACCGCCTCGCGCGCGCGCTTGCCCGGGATCTCGGCCGCGCGCGCCAGGATCGTGTCGAGGTCGCCGTACACCCCGAGCAGCTCGAGCGCGGTTTTGTCGCCTACCCCCTTCACGCCCGGGATGTTGTCGGAGCTGTCGCCCACGAGCGCGAGGTAGTCCACGACGCGCTCGGGGGGCACGCCCAGTCGCTCGCTCGCGTTGCTCCCGTCCACCCACTGCTCTTCGACCGCGGCCGGCCCGCCGCGGCCGGGGTTCAGGAGCGCGATGCCCGGCTGGATGAGCTGGTAGAAATCCTTGTCGCCCGAAACGATCACCGCCTGGACGCCGCGCGCCGCGGCCCGATCGGCCAGCGTCCCGATCACGTCGTCGGCCTCGTAGCCCTCGACCCCCAGCACCGGGACTCGGAAGGCGTCGAGGATCTGCCCGATCCGCTCGACGGAGCGATCGAAGTCCTGCTGCAGCTGTTCGTCGAGCTTTTGGCGGGTCGCCTTGTAGTCCGCGTACTGCTGGTGGCGGAACGACTCGCCGACGTCGTGCACCCAACCGAGGTAGTCGGGGCGGTGTTTCTCGCGCAGCCGCAGCAGGAAGTTGGTGACGCCCCACGCGGCGGAGGTGTTCTCGCCGCGGCGCGTCGTGAGCGGCCGCGCGATCATCGCGAAGAACGCGCGATAGATCAGCGCGTAGCCGTCGATGAGAAACAGGCGTTCGGGCATGGCGCGAACAATAACAAACAACAACCCCGCCCGGAGCAGCGCGGGCGGGGTGGACCGAACGGCACGGGGGGCGCGCGTCAGGCGCGCATCACGTTGGCGGCGTGCAGCCCTTTGTCGCCCTGCTTCACTTCAAACTCCACCACCTGGCCCTCCGCGAGCGTCTTGAAGCCGTCCATCTGGATGGCCGAGAAGTGCACGAACACATCCTCGCCACCCTCCTGTTCAATGAAGCCGTAGCCCTTGGCATCATTGAACCACTTCACCTTTCCCTTAGCCATTCGCTGCGCCTCCTGCAAGGTCCGTTACGTTGAGCCTTCGTGTCGGGCGCGATAGAAATGAGGGGCGACTCCGAACCCTGTCAAGGACGGATAAGTTGCGGGCGCTCAATCGCTTGGCCGTAGAGCGCGCGATAGAGCTCGCGATTCCGCAACACGCTGCGCACGTAACCGCGCGTCTCCGGATAGGGGATCAGCTCGATGAAC
>WNGE01012225.1_pt1 | contig 20755 bp, 22 predicted proteins | sample 5400651 | NCBI WGS metagenome assembly WNGE01 (sample SAMN13153370, study PRJNA577476) | soil metagenome | isolation source: 60 cm soil or saprolite under grassland replicate 2 | place: USA:California | collected 2016-06-15 | reverse complement strand
CGGGTCAGCCCAGCCGGGTCAGCCGCCAGGCCGTGGTCGGCGGACCGAGGGCCGAGCCGGTGGCCACGTCGACCCGCACCTCCTGATCCCCGAGCGTCAGCACCAGGACCCCCACCGCCGTCCGCGCCGCGACCGGCGCCTCGAGCGGCCTCGTCTGCAGCATCCGCTTGATGGTCAGGCCCGGCCACTCCACCAGCGGCGCGTTCTGGGTGGCGACCAGGTCCGCCCGCTGGCCCCAGCGGGTCTCGTACTCGCCGACCTTGACGCCGTCCTTGATGGCGTCACCGATGGCCACCGCCTGGTGCGCGAAGTCGATCAGCCGGCGGCTGGCCGCGAAGGCCTCGTCGAGCGTGTCGACGCCCATCACGGCGCCCACCAGCGTCATGTTCTCGGCGCCGACCTTGATCGGCGCCGAGAACATGAAGCCGGCGCCCTGGCCGGGATTGGAACCGGTCTTGATGCCGGCCACCCCGCCCTGGCCCAGCGAGTAGTCGACGTTGTAGAGGACGCCGGCGACCGGCAGCTCGACCTGGGGTTGGGCGACGATCTCCACGATCACCGGGTTGGCGACCGCGGCCAGCGCCAGCCGGGTGAGGTCGGAGGGGGTGGAGGCGGTCTTCTCGGAGGCGCCGCTGGCGTCCGCGAACACGGTCTTCGCCAGCCCCATCGCCCTGGCGCGGGCGTTCATCTTGACCACGAAGGCATCGAGGCCGCCGGCGTCCCAGCGGGCGAGCAGGTCGGCGATGTTGTTGCCGCTGGGGATCAGCAGCCCCTGCAGCGCCTGGTACTCGGTCAGGGTCTCGCCGGCCCGGACTTCGACCACCGACTGCTTGTCGGCCTTCTGCTGCTGGTAGGTCTGGACGTCGGCGGCGGTGACCGTGATCCCGGGCCCCGGCTCGTCCTTCTTGAGGGGCTTGTCCTCGAGCACGATCAGCGCCGTCATCACCTTGGCGATGCTCCACATGGGCAGCGGCCGCTCGCCGGGGCTGGTCTCGACCAGGCCCAGCCCGGTCACCCCCACGGCCGCGATCCCGGTCCGCGGCCACGGGACGTTGGGACGGGGCCCGGGCAGGTCGGCGGCGGCGGCGATCGTCTGCCGGGCCGCCGGCGCGGGCACCGGGCGCTGGAGCTGGAACCAGGCCAGGCCGCCGGCCAGGGCCACCAGCAGCACCAGGGCCAGCACCGGCCGGTAGGGGCGGACAGGGCGGGCCCGGGCGCCGCGGGACGCGAAGAGACGCTTGCCGGGCAACCCGGTCAGGTTAGCGGCCCGGCCGCGTGGTGGGGTCGGGCTACTTGCCCTGCCAGTTGGCCGGGCGCTTGGCGAAGAAGGCCTCGATGCCCTCTTTGAAGTCCGCGCTCATGTAGGCCTGGACGACCAGGTCGGAACCCCCCCCGGGCGGCATCAGCTGAGCTCGGATCCGGCGCAGCGCCTCCTTGGTCGTCTGCAGGGTGAGGGGCGCGTGGGAGGCCAGCTTGAGCGCCAGCTCGAGGGCGCGTCCGGGCAGCGCCTCCTCGGTCTCCACCACCTCGCTGACCAGCCCCGCCGCCAGCGCCTCCGGGGCGCCGGCCAGCCGGGCGGTGAAGATCAGGTCCTTGACGCGGGCCATCCCGAGCAGCGCGGTCAGGCGCACGAAGTTGCCCAGCGAGAGGGTGTTGCCGAGGGTGCGCGCGATCGGGAACCCGAACTTCAGCGAGGGGGTGCAGATGCGGAGGTCGCAGGCGGCGGCGATGCCGGCGCCGCCGCCGGTGCAGGCGCCCGGGATGGCGGCCAGGGTGGGCACCCGGATCGACTCCCAGGCCGTCAGCACGCGGTCCATCCGCTCCTCGTATGCGAGCGCATCGGCCTCGCTGTCGAAAGCGCGGAACTGGGAGATGTCGGTGCCCGCCGCGAAGGCCTTGCCGCCGGCGCCGGTGACCACCACCACCCGCACCCCGGGATCGGCGTTGACCTCGGCGGCGAGCTCGCGCAGCCGCTCGTACATCGCGAAAGTCAGCGCGTTCCGGGCCTGGGGCCGGTTGAGCGTCAGCCAGAGCACCTCGCCGCGCTCGCCGCGGCGCTCCTCCAGGATCTCCGGCACGCTTTCGGGCGGTGCTTCCACCTGGCGGTCTAGGGACACACGATCACCCCCTGCTCGCGCAGCGCCGCCACCTGCTGGGGGCTGCGGCCCAGCTCCCGCAGCACCTCGGCCGAGTGCTCGCCAAGCCGCGGCCCGGCGTGGTCGCGGCGGACCGGGGTCTCCCGAAAGCGCATCGGCGAGCCGACCTGGCGGACCGGTCCCGAGGTTGCCGAGGGCGCCTCCCAGAAGAAGCCGCGGGCGTTGAGATGGGGGTCGGCGGCGACCTCGTCGTAGCTCTGGATGGCGCCGCAGGGAACCCCTGCCGCCTGCAGGCGCTCGATCCAGTGGGCGCGCGGCCGGGTCCTGGTGACCGCCTCCACCAGCGGGATCAGCTGCTCCCGGTTGCGGTGCCGGGTGGGGTTGTCCCGGAAGCGCTCGTCGGCCTCCCACTCCGGGTGCTCGAGGGCCTGGCAGAACGCCTGCCAGTTGCGGATCGAGGTCGCCCCCACCGTGAAGAAGCCGTCGGCCGCCCGCACCGCCTGGTAGGGCGCCGAGGTCTGGTGGGCGGAGCCCAGCGGCCCCGGCACCTCGCCCGAGCCGAAGTAGCGGCCCGCCTCCCAGATCTCCAGCGAGACGCCCGACTCGAAGAGGCAGACGTCGATCAGCTGCCCCTTGCCGTCGCGCTCGCGGGCGCGCAGGGCGGCGACGCAGGCCAGGGCGCCGTAGAGCGCGCAGACCAGGTCGGTGACCGGAACCCCGACCTTGACCGGGTCGCCGCCGGGCTCGCCCGTGATCGACATCAGCCCGCTCATACCCTGGGCCATGATGTCGAGCCCGGCCAGCGGCGAGTAGGGGCCGTCCTGCCCCCAGCCCGAGGCGGCCACGTAGACCAGGCCGGGGTTGAGGGCCTGGAGGCGGGCATAGTCCAGCCCGAGGTCGGCCATGGTGCCCGGGCGCAGGTTCTCAACCATCACGTCGGCGCCCCGGACCAGGTCGCGGAAGACCTCCTTGCCGGCCGCCGACTTGAGGTCGAGGGCCAGTGAGCGCTTGTTGCGGTTGAGGCGCACGAAGTTGGAGGACTCGCCGCTGTCCAGGAAGGGCGCCGTGTGCCGGACCTCGTCGCCACCGGAGGCCGGGTTCTCGACCTTGACCACGTCGGCGCCGAGGTCGGCCAGCTGCATCGTGCAGAAGGGCCCGGCCATGAAGTTGCCGACCTCGACGACGCGGATGCCGGCCAGCGGTGCAGCCATCAAAGGGAGGCTAGCGGGTCACCACGCGGCACTGCTCGACGGGCAGGAAGACCGTCACCTCGGAGCCCACCGCGAAGGCCGACAGGGGTGGCGCCGTGACGCGCAGTCGCGTCCCCCCCGCCAGCTCGATCTGATAGTCGCGCGACTCGCCCAGGTAGGCGGAGCGCACGACCCGGCCCCGGAGTTGGTTGACAGCGTGGGCGCCGGCTTCCTCGAGCTGCACGTGGTGGGGCCGCACGCAGACCGCCACCGGCGTCCCCGCCGGGCAGCCGGTCTCGTCGATCGCGCGCAGCCGGACGCCGGCCGCGTCCACCTCGCCGGGCGCCGCCACCGTCCCCTCCAGCGTGTTGGTGCGCCCGATGAACGCGGCCACGAACTGGGTGGTCGGCCGCTCGTAGACCTCGAAGGGGGACGCCACCTGCTCGACCCGGCCCGCGTTCATGACCGCGATCCGGTCGGCGGTGACCATCGCCTCGGCCTGGTCGTGGGTGACGTAGACCATGGTGATCCCGGTCTGGTCGTGCAGGCGCCGGATCTCGAAGCGCATCTCCTCGCGCAGGTTGGCGTCGAGGTTGGAGAGCGGCTCGTCGAGGAGCAGGATCTCGGGCTCGACCACGACCGCGCGGGCCAGCGCCACCCGCTGCTGCTGGCCGCCCGAGAGCTCGGACGGGTATCGGTCGGCCAGCTTCTCCATGCGCACGGTGCGCAGCACCGCGTCCACCCGGGTGGCGATGGCGGCGCGCGCGACCCGGCGGACCTGGAGGCCGAAGGCGACGTTCTCGCGCACCGTCTTGTGCGGCCAGACAGCGTACGACTGGAAGATCAGAGACATGTTGCGGCGCTCCGGCGGCACCACCGCGCGGGGCGTCGAGAGGACGCGCTCGCCGACCCGGATCTCGCCCGCGTCGGGCCTCAGGAAGCCCGCCAGCAGCTGCAGCGTGGTGGTCTTGCCGCACCCGGAGGGGCCGAGCAGTGCCATCACCTCGCCGCGCTCGACCTCGAGGTCGATGCTGTCGACGGCGATCGAGTCGCCGTAGGCCTTGCGCAGGCCGCGGATCGAGATCGGGGCGGTCATCGGGCCGCGCGCTGGGTCACGTCGCGCCCCAGGAAGCGGTAGGCGACCAGGACCACGGCAAACGTCACCACCATCATCAGCAGGCCCATCGTCGACACCGCCTCGTAGTTGCCGGCGTCGCTGAAGTCGAACATCACGGTCGTGATCACGTGGGTGCGCGGTGTGAACAGGAAGACCGAGGCCGAGAGCTCGCGCAGCGCGGGGATGAAGACCAGCAGCCAGCCCGAGAGCAGCCCGCGCCGGAGCAGCGGCAGCGTCACCGCCCAGAGCGCGCGCAGGCGTCCCGCCCCCAGGGTGCGGGCCGCGTTCTCGAGGTCGACGTTGATGCCCTCCAGGATGGCGGCGCCGTTGGAGTAGGCGATCGGCAGAAAGCGGGTGGTGTAGGCGGCGATCAGGATCAGGGCAGTCCCGTAGAGCAGGATCGGCGGCCGCGAGTAGGCGGCCAGGAAGCCGATCGCGAGCACGATCCCCGGCACCACGAAGGGAGCCATGGCCAGGAAGCCGAGGACCCGGCCGAAGGGCACCAGCCGGCGCAGGACCAGGTAGGCGACCAGGGTCGCCACCACCACCGCGACGCTGGCGGCGGCGGCGCTGTACTCCAGCGAGTGCACGATCGCGGCCCGCGTCACCGGGTTGTCCACGATCGCCCAGCGGTACCAGTAGAGGGTGAGGTTGCCAGGGGCCAGCGGGCCCCGGCCCCACGACTGCTGCACGGAGACGATCAGGAGCGCGCCGTAGGGCAGCACCACCGCCAGCAGCGGCGGCACGAAGGCGAGCGCCGCCAGCGGCCAGCGCCAGCGGCCGAGGGCCATCCGCCGGCGGACGCCGCCCTTGCCGCTGACGGTCGTGAAACGGCGGCGGCCGATGATCCGGCGCTGGACCAGGAGCAGCGTCACCGTGACCAGCAGCAGCGGCATCGCGTAGGCGGCGGCGATCTCGATCTGGGGCGGGAACTGGCTGAAGAAGAGGTAGAGCTGGGTCGTCATCACCTGCTCACGGGCCGGGATCAGGATGAAGGCGGGCGGCCCGAAGAGCTCGAGCGCCTCCAGGAAGGAGAGCAGGAAACCGGAGAGGATGGCGGGCATCGCCAGCGGCAGGGTGATCGACCAGCTGGTGCGGAAGGTCCCCGAGCCGAGCGTGGTGGCGGCGTCCTCGAGCTCGGCGGACATCAGCTCCAGGGTCCCGCTGACCAGGGTGAAGGTGTAGGGGATGGAGTAGAGCGCGATCACGAAGATGCAGCCGTTGAGGCTGTAGATGTCGGCGGGGCCGTGCTCCGTGTGGAAGGCGGCGGCCCAGAGCCGGTTGAGCATCCCCGAGTTGGGCGCGGCCAAAAAAATCCACGCGTTGGCGCCCAGGAAGGAGGGGGTCACGAAGGCCGCCAGCGTGAGCGGCCGCAGGAGGCTGCGCCCGGGCAGGTCGGTGCGCGCTACCAGCCAGGCCAGGGGGGTGCCCACGGCGACCGCGATCACGGCCACCGCCAGCGCCATCCGCAGGCTGTTGGCGACCGGGGCCAGGTAGATGCGCTTGGTGAAGGCGACCCGGTAGTTGTCGAGCGTCAGCTGGCTCGTCAGCGGATCCTGGAACGAGGTCCAGGCCAGCCAGCCCAACGGCAGCACCACCAGCAGTACGAGCAGCACCACCGCCGCCGCCCAGAGCAGGACCGAGAAGTCCGCCCGGGGGCGGTTCACGACCGCTCGCGGAACCAGGTCTGGGCGGCGCCGACGCCGGCGTCGATGACCGCCTGGTCCGTGGCGCGCCGGACCCGATCCGGCACCTTGGGCGGCCCCGGGATCTGCAGGAAGTGGCGGCCGCTGAGTACCGCCCCTAGACCCCCATGATGTCGCGCCACTTGGCGATCGCGTCGGGGAGGTCTTTGGTCAGCTGGTCGACGGTGTTGCGGATGAACTTGACCTTGTCGATGGTGGGCACACCCGGGGCCGGGGCGATGTCGGCACGGAGCGGGTAGTTGGACGTCGCGACCAGTGCCAGCGAGTACTCCTTCGAGTACATGAAGTTGGTGAACAGGCGCGCCGCGTTGGGCCGCTTCGAGTCCTTGAGGATGCCCACCGGCCCGGGCACGATGACGGCGCCGTCGGTGGGGAAGGCGATGTCGATCGGGCTCCCGCTCGCCTTCTTGGCGAGGCTGAAGTTGTCGGCCCACATAGCCGGAGAAGCCCGGGTGGCCGGTCGTGATCTTGCCGCTCCACTGCGAATCAAGCAGGTCTTTCCACTGCTTGGGCGGCGTGGTCACCTTGTCGCTGCGGTAGTTGATGACGTTGAAGCCGATCGCGCCCAGGTGGTAGTAGTGGTCGGCGTTCAGGTTCTGGAATTCCTTGGGGATGAGGTCGATGTCGGGCGGGGTGTACTGGGTCAGGAAGCCGCCCTTGATGAGCGGCGGGTAGTGGCCCTCGTCGGTGGAGCAGAAGATGTCGCAGTCGGTGTTGCCGGCCTTGAGCTCCTGGTTGAGGCGGGTGTTGATCACCTGCGCGGTCTGGCGCAGCAGGTTGACTTCGATCCCCGGGTACTTCTGCTTGAACGCCGCCGCCATCTTCTCGGCCGCGGACTGCTCGTAATGCGCCGTCCACCAGGTCACGCTGCCGTCTTGCTTGGCTGCGTCATAGAGCTTGGTGACGTCCTTCTCGACCGGCCTCGCGGGTCCGCCGCCGGCGGCCCCGCCGCATGCCTCCAGCAGCGAGCCCACGCCGCCCGCCGACACCAGCGCCACCGAGCCCCCGGTCCACCTCAGGAAGTCGCGTCGATTGACCTTCATAAGTCGCAAACCTATACCACCGGGCCGCGGTGGTGGGAGGTGCGCCGAGCGGCTGGGCCGGTGCGCGCCGGCCGGCTTGCGCGCGTCAGCCGGATCCTGGTCGGCTAGGTCTCTTCCAGGGTGCTGGCGACCGCGTAGTCGAAGATCTCGATACGGTCGAATTGGGGAGCCGGCGCCGGGGCCTCGGCGAGGACGTCGAGGACTTCCGGCTCGGCGATCATCTGGGCCATCCGGAGCCATTGTAGGCACCCCTGCGCGGGTTGCTTCGGGTGACTCACACGTGGTTGCATGGGAGGGGTGCGTCTCCTTCGATGGATGGAGCTCGCCCTCGGGATCGGGGTCTTCACCCTCGTCCTCGGCACCGCCGGCACCATCCGCCGGCTGCCGCCGCCGAGCACCGCCGCCGGCGTTTCGAGCCAGGCGTCCGACCAGCGCCCGCGGGCGGCGACGGCGCGGCCGCAGCCCGACGTCAAGGCCCTGCTCGACGCGGCCGCCGACCGCCGCGGGCTGCCGCGTCCTCTGGTCGAGGCCACCGCCTACTGGGAGTCGGGTTGGGACCAGTCCCGGGTCTCGGGCACCGGGGCGGTGGGGCTGATGCAGATCCAGCCCGAGGTGGCGGCCGAGATGGGCCCCCGGCTGCTGGGCCACCCGGCCGACCTCCAGGACCCGGCCGAGAACGCCGACCTCGGCGCCGCCATCCTCAAGGCCTACATCGACGACCAGGGCGGCGACGTGGAGAGCGGGCTGGCCGCCTACTACGAGGGGCCGGGCGAGTTGGCGGCCAACGGCTACTCGTATGACACCCCGGAGTACGTGGCCGGCGTGACCGCCCTCCGTGACCTGCTCGAGCGCGGGGAGCCGCTGCCGGCGCCACCGGCGCCGTGACCGATGGCCTTCCCCGGCTGGGCGCTACTGCTCCGGGCGCGGAACCTCGCGGAGCCCGCGCAGTGGTGAAAGGATCGCGGGCAGCGCCGAGGTAGCGCCCACCACCTGGGCGACGACCAGCGTCCAGAAGAGGCCGATCGACTGGCCGAGCCCGCCGCCGACGAGGGCGCCGAGCACGTTGCCGACGGCGACCAGCACGAAGAGCCCGGCCGTGACCCGGCCCAGCATGCGGTCGGGGGTGACGATGCCGCGGATCGCCTGCTGGTTGATGTTGTAGGTCATGAGGCCGAAGCCGGTCACCGCGCTGGCCAGCAGCAGGAGCGGGAAGACGAGCTGCCGCGGTCCCAGCGCGGCCGGGATGTTGAGCAGCTGGCCGAGGCCGAAGAGGCAGGCACCGGCCACCATCGCCGGGCCGACGCCCGTGCGCTCCACCACCGGGCGCGTGACCTGGGCCCCGACCAGCGAGCTCAGGCTGCCGGCGGCGAACGCGAGGCCGAGCTGCGCGGGCGTCAGGCCTAGCCGGCTCACGAAGAGGAGCACGAACACCGCGCCCCCGAGGCGGCCGGCGGTGTTGGCGGCGATGATGCTGAGGCTGACCGAACGCACCAGCGGGTGCGTCCAGAGGAAGACCAGCCCCGCTCGTGCCTCGGCCACCAGGTGGCGCTCCGCGGTGGCCGGCGGCGGCGCCGGCTCCGCGATCCGGATCCAGGCGGCGGTGGCGGCGCCGACCAGGAAGGAGGCCGCGTCAAAGGCCACCGCGATCGGCGCCGTGAGGACCTGCACCGCCACCCCGGCGAGCCCGGGGCCCGCCAGGTTGGCGACCTGCATGCTGGTCTGGTACTTGGCGTTGGCCTCGACCAGATGGTCGCGGCCGGCCAGGGTTGGGATGAACGCCACCTGGGCGATCCCGTAGAGGGTGTAGGTGGCGCCGGTCACAAAGGCCACCAGGTAGAGCTGCGGCAGCGTCAGCACGTGCGTGAGGGCGGCGGCCGGGATGGTGGCGAGCGCCGCCATGTTGACGACCTGCGACCAGACCATCGCCGGCAGCCGGCGGGTGCGGTCCAGCCAGACGCCGGCGACCAGTCCGAACAGCGGCCCGGGCAGGAACTGGGCGGCGCCCAGCACGCCCATCTGCAGCGGGTTGGCGTGGAGGGTGAGGGCGGCGACCAGCGGAATGGCGAGAAAGCTGAACTGGTTGCCGAACAGCGACACGCTCTGGCCGAGCCAGAACTTGAGGAACTCCGGGTTCCTCCAGAGTTTCCCGCCTATGCGTTCAACTCGGCGAACAGCCCCTGGAGGACGCGCGCGAAGGTCGGAAACCCGTGGACGTTGTCGTCCAGCACCTCGAGTGGCACTCCGGCCCGGATGGCCAGGGCGAGCTCGCCGATGATCTCGCCGGCGCGCGGGCTGACCACGGTGGCACCGACCAGCCGCCGGGCCCGCTGGTCGGCCACCAGTTTGACCAGGCCCTGCTGAAGGCCGTGCGCGTAGCCGCGCGCGGTCTGCGCCATGTCGGCGCTCGCCACCTTCACCTCCACGCCGCGCTCCCGGGCCTGGGCCTCGGTGAGGCCGACCGAGGCGATCTCGGGGTCGGTGAAGGTGACCCGCGGGATGGCGTCGTGGGCGGCGACGGCGCTCTCACCGCGCAGGCGGCGGCCGATCACCTGGCCGTGGTCCCGCGAAGACGCCCGGCTCCGCCTCCAGGGTGGCGCGGTCGACCTCGACGAAGCCGCGCTGGTCCTTGGCGACGGTGAAGCCGTCGGTGTTGGGAGTGCGGCCGGTGGCCACCAGGACGACGTCGGCCGCCGGCGTCGCGTCCAGCTTGACCCCGGTGCGGACCTCGATCGCCTCGGTGGCGAAGGCGGCGCCCAGGATCTCGCCCACCTCCGGCTCCTCGAGGTGGACCAGGCGCTCCATGGCCTGGAACACGGTCACCCGGACCCCGAAGCGGGCGAAGGCCTGGGCCAGCTCAACACCCACCGGGCCGCCGCCGATCACCGCCAGCGAGTCCGGGAGCTCCTCGGCCAGGACCGCCTCCCGGTTGGTCCAGTGGATGACCCGGTCGAGCCCAGGTATCGGGGGCACCGCGGGGCGGGTGCCGGTGGCGATCACGACCGCCCGGCGCGCGTGCAGCCGGTCGCCGCTGTCGAGCTCGACCTGGCCGTCACCCGCGTAGCGGGCGGTGGCCCGGAAGAGGCGGGCGCCGGCCTCCAGGGCCTTGGCGGCATTGGTGTCGTCGAGGTCGCGCGCCATCCAGTGCACGCGCTTGGCGACCTTCGGAAAGTCGACCGTCCACTCCACCCGGGAGGCGGCCAGCTCCCGGGCGCGGCCGGCTTCGGCCAGGACCTCGGCCGAGCGGATCATGGTCTTGGAGGGGATGCAGCCCCAGTAGGGGCACTCACCGCCGACCAGGCGGTTCTCGACGACCGCGAGGCTCAGCCCGGAGTTGCGCAGCCGGTCGGTGAGCGACTCCCCACAGGGGCCCGCGCCCAGGCAGATGACATCGAACTCTTGGATGCTGTCAGGCCTTGGCCGACGCTGGAAGGATCACGGGGCTATCGCCGCCGTTGTCGGTCCTGTTCTCGCTTTTGGTCACCCGCTGGACCTTGCCGATCGCGTCGGCCACGTCTTCCCGCCCCACCTTGCGGGCGCCCCGGGCGCCGAGGTTGAGCGCGGACTCCAGGCCGCGGCCGGCACGGGCCCGGCGCTGGGCGCCTGAGGTGGGGTCGAGGAAGTACACGATCGCGCCGCCGATCACCATCGCGGTCAGGGTTCTCATGTCTCCAGACTACGAAGATGGTGGGCGATGCGCCTCGGTGACAAGACCCAGGGACTGAAGAAGACCGACCTCGAAGGCGTTCGCCTGGCCGGGCACCGGCTCCAGGACTACGTCGAGTTCTGGGAGCGGTCCGCCCGCACCGACGCCATCCGGGCGATCGCCGACGCCACCGACCAGGCGAGCTTCGAGCGCTCGGGCCTGGTCGACGCCACCGCGCTCCTGGCCCTGGTCCCCCCCGCCGCGGTGGTGCTGGAGATCGGCTGCGGCATCGGCCGCGTCCTCCAGCACCTGAGCGCCGGCGCCCGCGAGGTGCACGGCGTGGACATCTCGGCCGAGATGGTGGACCGCGGCGCCCGGCGGCTGGCCCACCTTCCCAACGTCCACTTTCACCACGGCAACGGCTACGACCTTGGCAACTTCGAGGCCGGCCACTTCGATCTCGTGTTCTCCAGCTTCGTGTTCCAGCACATGCCGAAGACGATCGCCTTCAACTACATGACCGAGGCCGCGCGGGTGCTCAAGCCGAGCGGCGTCTTCCGGCTCCAGGTGCCCAACCTGCTGCACGAGCAGCACTTCGCCGCCTTCCGCCACTTCACCCAGCCGTATTTCGTCGAGAACCCCTACCCGATGAACTTCTACTCGCCGCCGGAGCTGGTCCGGATGCTGGAGGCCGCGGGCTTCGGCGTCACCGACCTCGACGACTACATGGTGGTGGTGGCGCGCAAGGGCGCCGATACCCCGGCCGCCCTGCTGGCGTCGGGGCTGGCGGACCAGGAGCGGGCGCGGTACCGGGCCCGGATCTCGGAGCTGGAGGCCGAGGTGACGCGGATGCGCCGCGTCTACGACCTGCCGGTGGTGCAGGCGGCGCTCAAGGCCCGGCGCCGCCTCCTTCGCCGGCCGCCTTAGCCGTCCGGGGGTGGCAGCGCGCTGGGGTGGCTTTGTGGCCCGGCACCGGTTCTGGTTCCTGGGCGGCTGGCTGTTGGCGGTGGCGGTGGGCGGCGCCTTCGCCGGCGGCACCGCCCACCAGCTGAGCCCGGCCGGCTTCGAGACCGACACCCCGGCCAGCCAGGCGGCCGACCTGCTCCGGGCCCACTTCCCGGAGCGCAAGGGCCCGGTCCTCTACGCGGTCTTCCAGACTGATGGCCCCACCCTTGCCGACCCCGCCTACCAGGCCCAGGTGGGGGCCTGGCGGGCCGACCTGGTCCGATTGGCGGCGGGCATCGCCGAGGTAGACCCCGGACCGCTTCATCACGATGGCGAGCCGTGCCCGCGGCATCAGCCACCCCGGTCCCGCCCACGTCTACCTGGGTGGCCTGGGCCCCGTCTACGACGACTTCGTCGCCGATTCCGAGGCCGATCTCCGCAACGCCGAGCTGATCTCGGCGCCGATCGCGCTCGGGCTCCTGCTGCTGGTCTTCGGCGGCGTGGTGGCCGGCCTGCTGCCGGTGCTGACCGGGCTCGCCAGCGTGGCGGTGGCGGTCGCTCTTTTGGGCGCGGTGGCGCGCGTGCACACGGTGAGCGTGTTCGCGCTCAACGTCAGCTCTGTGGTCGGGCTGGGCCTCGGCATCGACTACTCGCTGCTGGTCGTCAACCGGTTTCGGGAGGAGCTGCAGGCGGGGGCTACCCGGGAGGCCGCGGTGGCGACCACCATGGCCACCGCCGGGGTGGCGACGGTGATCAGCGGGGCCGTGGTGGCGATCGGCTTCGGCGCCCTGCTCCTGACCCACCTCAACGTGCTGCAGTCGATCGGCCTCGGCGGCGGGCTGGTGGTCGCGATCTCGGTGCTGAGCTCGCTGACCCTGATCCCGGCGCTGCTGGCGCTCTTCGGCGGCCGCATCGACAGCCTGGCGCTGCCCTTCACGAAGGGCCGCGACACCCGCCGCTTCTGGCACCGGCTGGCCGCCGGGGTGATGGCCCGGCCGCTGCTCTTCATCGGGCTCGTGCTGGCGGTGGTGCTGGTGCTGGCCTGGCCCGCGCGCCACCTGACCCCGGGGGTGGTCGGTCCCGAGAGCCTGCCGCCCAACGAACCGGCGGTGACCGCCGAGCGGATCGTGCACCAGCAGCTCGGGTTCGACCGCCACGGGCCGGTGCTGGTGGTGGCCGAGGGCGTGCGCGACGGCGACCAGGCGGCGGCGCTGGAGACCAGGTTGAAGGCGGTCAGCCCCACGGCCGCCCTGGCCGCCCTGCGGCCGCCCTACGCCGTCTATCAGCTGCAGCAGCCGGCCGACGACAACACCGACGCCACCCACGCCTTCCTGGACCGGCTGCGGGCGCTCCGGGCGCCCGGGGTGGCGCTGCTGGTGGGCGGCGAGGCAGCCGCCTACCAGGACTTCCTGAACGTGCTCGGGCACGACTTCCCGGTCGCCTTCGGGACCGTGCTGGTGGCTACCCTGGTGGTGCTCGGGGTCGCCCTCCGCTCGGTCGTCCTGCCGCTGAAGGCGGTGCTCATGAACCTGCTCAGCGTGGGCGCCGCGATGGGCGTCCTGACCTGGGGCTTCCAGGAGGGGCGGCTCGCCGGGGTGCTCGACTTCCAGGCTGTCGGCTTCGTCGACGCCACCGTGCCGGTGATCATCTTCGCCGCCCTCTTCGGCCTCTCCATGGACTATGAGGTGTTCCTGCTGACCCGCATCCGCGAGGAGTATCGGGCCGGGCTGTCCAACCAGGCGGCGGTGGCGGCCGGCATGGAGCGGACCGGCCGCATCATCACCTCGGCGGCCCTGATCCTGGTGGCGGTGGTAAGCACGCTCGCCTTCAGCCACCTCACGATCAACAAGTCGATCGGGGTCACCTTCGCGGTCTCGATCCTGCTCGACGCCACCCTGATCCGCCTCCTGCTGGCGCCGGCGATGATGCGGGTGCTCGGCGACCTCAACTGGTGGCCGGCCACCCGCCAAGGCCCGAGCCCGGCCCCGTGAAGGTTCGGATCGGCCGGAAAGACTTCCTAGACCTTGCCGCCGGTGGCGCGAGAGTACTCGGCATCGCCGTCGCTCTGCATGTCGACCGAGGCCAGCCAGCGCGCCCGCCGCTCGGCCGCCCGCCAGACGGTCTCCAGCTGCTGCCGGACGGTGTAGTACAGCTCAAACTCGTTCATCTCAGGTAACCTCCATGAGTGCTAACCGTCTAACAAGGAACGCTGGTTATTGTACCACCGACAGCGTTTCGGTGGTTAGTTTTGGTGGTAAGTTGTCGCCATGAGCGACCGGTCACCGGCCGGATCCGAATTGATGCTGATCCAGCGCTTCATAAACACGCTCGACGTGGAAGCGGTTGCAGACGAGATCGGCACCCCCGCGCAGCTGGCCGCCTGGCTGCGGGCGGAGGGCCTGGGGGCGGCCGAGGCCGGCGCCGAGGGCCACGCGCGGGCGCTGGCACTGAGGGAGGCGCTGCGCGGGCTGGCCCTCGCCAACAACGGCGGGGCGCAGTACCCGCTCGACCTGGGGACGCTGAACCGGGTCGCCGCCGAGGCCCGGCTGCGGCCCCGATTCGGGCGCGCCGGCGTCCGTCTCGAGCCCGAGGCCGAGGGCCTCGACGCGGCACTCGGAAGGCTGCTGGCGACCGTCTACCAGGCGATGGGCGACGGCACCTGGGAGCGGTTGAAGGCGTGCGCCATGCACGACTGCCGCTTCGTTTTCTACGACGAATCCAAGAACAGCACCCGGACCTGGTGCTCGATGCGGGTCTGCGGAAACCGCGCCAAGGTCCGCCGGTTTCGCGAGAAGGCCGCCACCTCCCCCAAACAGTGATGTTCGAAAAGGGGGCTTGCGTTCCGATTAAAACGTGATATCTTGACACTCAAGAAATCTGGGAGGACTGACCAAGACCATGATGCCCCACCTGCCCTACCCACGCCGGAGCTACGCTCCCACCGTACCCGCGCCGAGCGGCAGCCTCGACCTGCAGAGCCAGTTCGAGGCCATCCTCGACGCGGTCTGGAATGCCGAGGCCGACTGGCGCTTCAACGATCGCCTGGACATGGCGTTGAAGGCCAAGCGCGACCTGCCCGGGGCCGACCCCCGCTAGACCGACAACCAACCCACACCATCTCCCTCCGCCCACCCGCCCCGGTGGCTAGGCTCGGCGTCTGGGCGTGGGTGGCCACGAGTTGCGAGACTTACGACCGGTGAGCGAGCGCCTGCTGGACCGGCCCGACCTCTGGCCCAGGGAGGGGATGTGGCACAACCTGGGTGGCCGGGTGGTGTCCGCCGGAGAGGGCCGCGTCGTGCTCGAGGCCGACCTGACCGAGGAGGCGCACGGCTTCCCCACCCGCCAGGGTCCGATCGTGCATGGGGGCGCCCTGGCGGCCCTGGCCGACTGCGCGCTGGCGAGCGCCGCGGCGACGCTGGCAACGCTGGCGGAGGTGCCGACCACCGCCTCGCTGAGCTTCGACTTCTACCGGCCGGCCCGTCCCGGGCGGCTGGTGGCGCGCGCCGAGGCGCGCCACCGCACCAGCCGGCTGGCGTACTGCCACGCCACGGTCGAGCAGGAGGACGGCACCGTGGTCGGCGAGGGCCGGGCGGTCATGTACTTCGTGAAGGTGGTCCCACCCCCAGCCCAGCCCTGAGGGCGGAGGGTCAGAGGGCGAGCGCCGTCCAGTGGCGGCCGCCGTCGATGGTGCGCAGGAGCACCGCGCCGGCGTTGGCGTCGGGGCTCGCGTAGCCGGCCGACCAGGCGTCCCGGCCGTTGGCCGCCTGCAGCTCGCCGAGGACGGCCCGCCCGGGCAGGAACGCCGGGCGCCGGTCCCAATGGCCGCCCCCGTCGGTGGTGACCCAGAGCGCGCCGCCGTCCGCCATCCACCACTCGCCGAGGTTGATCAGCGCCACCGACCGGACCCGGAAGCCGGCCGCGTCCGGGAGCGCCCGGGCCTCCCAGTCCCGACGCCCGTCGGGGGACCGGTAGACCCAGCCCGAGACCTCGCTCTGGAGGTAGTCGACGCGCGGCGCGGCGAAGGCGGCGCTTTCGCCGAAGCCGCGGACGGCGCCCAGGCTCGCCGGCCCCGGCACCCCGGCGGTGGCCGGCAGCTCGAGCCGGCGCCAGGTCTGGCCGCCGTCCTCGGTGGCGTAGAGGTCGACGCCGAAGCTGATTGTCGTGTGGATCAGGAAGCCCCGCTCGGGAGTGACAAAGGAGATCGGCCCCCGCCCGCCCGACGCGGGGAGGCCGGCGCCCGCCAGGTCGGTCCAGGTCCGGCCGCCGTCCGCGGTCCGGGTCAGCGACTCCGGCGTCAGAAACCAGCCGTGGCGGCGGTCGAGGAACCAGGGCGTGCCGACGCGCGGCCGGCCGGGCAGCTGCAGCTCATGCCAGCTCCTGCCGCCGTCGTCGGTCGCCAGCAGCGAGGCCCGGCCATCGGACTGGTCGCGGGTCAGCTGGACGACGCCGTGGTCGCTGTCGAAGAGATCAAGCCAGGTCACGTAGGCGGAGACCCCCAGCAGCGAGAGCCGGGTCCAGCTGAGGCCGCCGTCCCGGGTCGCGTAGAGAGTGCTGTGGCCGCCGGCGGCGGCCGGGCCGCGGACCGCCACCCAACCGCTGCCGGTGGCGGTGAACCGCCAGGCCTCGACCGCGAACGGCGCCGGCGTCTGGTGCGCGGCGGGCGCGGGGGCCGGCGGCCGTAGGTAGGCGATGGCCGCCACGGCGAGCAGGGCCAGGGCCGCGCCGATCACGACCAGGGGCCTGGCTCTAGCCATCCTTCCAGGGTCCGGACACCAGCGCCCAGCTGGCGCCCCCATCGGCTGTCCGCAGGACTCGCGTCGGGTAGTGGGCTTCACCGGCTCCGCCCAGCGACCAACCTCGGTCGGCGTCGAGGAAGTCGGCGCTCCCCAGCCAGTGGCCGGGCGGGAGCCGGGGGGTCAGCGGCGCCCAGGTGTCGCCGCCGTCCTCCGTGCGCCAGACGGCGTAGTGGGCGATCGCCCGCCAGTGACGGGCGTCCACGAACGCGACCCCCAGGATGTCACTCCCGGGCACGGTCCGGACCGGTCCCCAGGTGTCGCCGCCGTCGCTGCTGGCGGCCGCGCTCCATACGATGGTGCCGGCGCCGCCGAGCCGGGTGCTGTATTCGACCAGGTCCTGCGCCGCCACGACCACGGCCGCGGGCGGGTCGAGGATCGGCGCCGGCACCGGGACCCAGCTCCGCCCGCCGTCGACGGTGCCCAGGATCGAGAGGTCGGCGGCCATCCAGCCGTGCAGCGGATCTCTGAAGAGCGGATACCGGGCGCTGCCCGAGGAGCCCTGCCAGACCGGTTCCCAGGTGCGGCCGCCGTCGGTGGTCCGGAACAGGTCGCGGGACACGGCGGTGCCGCTGACCACGCGCCGGTCGAGATACCAGCCGTGGTCGGGGTCCAGGAACCAGGACGCCAGCTGCCCGCGAGGTGCCGCCGGCGGCATCGCCCGCGGCTGCCAGCTGCGGCCGCCGTCGGCCGTCGACTCCAGCCGGGTGGGGCCGGCCGCGAACGCGTGGTCGCGGTCCACGAAGCGGACCCCGGCGTCCGGCGGCACCCGGAAGCGGCGCCAGCTCCCGCCGGCGTCGGTGGACTCGAAGCCTTCGGCGGCGACGGTTCCGCCGGCCATCGGCCGCGCGATCACCACCACCGTCGAAGCATCGATGGCCTGGATGTTGAGCACCTGGGCGGGATGCGTGCGCGGGGGCGGCGGCGCCGTCCGCGACCAGGGGTGCAGCCAAGCCAATGACGCGGCGGCGATGACCATCAGCGCGATCCCGAGCCGGGCCAGCGCCGACCTGCGGGCGCCCACCGGGCGATGCTATGGCGCGATGGTCCGCGACGCCACCGCCGAAGATGCCGAGGCGATCGCCAGTGTTCACGCGGCGGCCTGGCGAGACACCTACGTGGGGATGCTGCCGGAGGCGCTGATCGCCAACTTCGGCTACGAGCGGGTGCTGCCGCGCTGGCGGGAGCGGCTGCCGGCCACCCCGCCTCAAAGCATCCTGGTCTGGTCGGAGCCGGTCGCCGGCTATGCCTACTCGGGGCCGTCGCGTGACGGCGACCCGGCCCACGCGGGCGAGGTCTATGCCATCTACCTGACGGCGGAACGCCGTGGCCAGGGCGGCGGCCGCGCCCTGCTGGCGGCCTCGGCCGCACGGCTGGCCGCGGCCGGCTTGGCGTCGATGGTGGTCTGGGTGCTGCGCGACAACCACCCGGCGCGGGCCTTCTACGAGCGCCTGGGCGGCCGGTACGTGGGTGCCAGGCCCCTGCTGTGGGCGGGCGCCGAGGCGGCCGTCGAGGTCGCCTACGGCTGGGCGGACACCGCCGAGCTGCGGGCCCCGGCGCCGGGCTGAACCAGCCGGCTGCCCGCCACCGCCAGCACCGACGCCACCCCGATCGCCAGGAAGGCGAGCGCCGGGGACACCCCGAACAGGGCGCCGCCCAGGAGCGCGCCCAGCACCTGGGAGGCGGTGATGCCCATCCGGAACATCCCCTGCGCGCGGCCCTGCTCGCCGGCCGGGGCGCTGCGCGAGACCAGCGCCGTCAGGGCCGGGTTGCCGGCCACGATCAGGGCTCCCTCGACCACGCTCAGGACGATCAGCGCGGGCACGTTGGTGACGAACCCATAGACCGCGCCGAAGGCGCCGTAGAGCAGGGCCGTGACGGTGGCCACCCGCCAGTGGCCGGCCCGGTCGGCCCAGGCGCCGCCGGCGGTCCCCAGCAGCACCATCGGCAGGGCGAAGAGCGTGAAGCTGAGGCCGACCACGGCCGGGGTCGCCCCCTGGCGCGTCAGGTAGAGGCTCCAGGTGGTGTCGTAGGTGCCGATCGTGTAGCCCATCGAGGAGCCCAGGATCACGAAGGGCAGCAGGGAGCGCAGGATGGCCAGCGGCCGGCGGGGCGCGTCCGGGCCGGCGTGGACGCGGGCCTCGATCCGCGGCAGCAGGGTCAGGAGCGCGGTGGCGCCGATGCAGGCGCAGGCCCCCACCGCGAAGACCGCGTCCAGGCGCAATGACGCGACCAGCCCGCCGACCGCCGGGCCCAGGACCAGGCCGGCCATGTCCGAGCTGCGCAGCATGCCGAAGGCCCGGCCGCGCTGGGCGGGGTCGCTGAGGTCGGCGACCATGGCCGTCGCCGCCACCACATAGGCGCCGCCCAGGAGGGCCTGCACGAAGCGCACGCCGATCAGACCCCAGGCCGGCATCGGCACCAGGTAGAGGAGGAAGAAGACCGAGTAGAGGCCCATCGACCAGACCATCACCGGCCGCCGCCCGATGCGGTCGGCCAGCGCCCCCGCCGGGTACTGGGCGACAGCGGAGGCCAGGAGGCCGGCCGCGAAGACGGCGCCGACCAGGAGCGCGCTGCCGCTGCGGCTGCCCACGAAGAGGGGCAGGATGGGCAGGAAGAAGCCGACCCCGATCATGACCAGGGTGTTGGCGAGGAGGAGGGTCCAGGCGCCGCGTCTCAACGCTGCCGGAGCCCGGTCCAGGCCACCGACGCGCCCGCCAGCAGAAGCACCGCGCATCCGACGGCGGCCAGGTGGAACGCATCGGCGGATGCGGCCTGGATGGCTGCCGCCCGGGCGCCCGAGCTGCCGGCCGGCGGCGGGTTGAGGGGACTGGCCGCGAGGTTGCCGACGCGGGCCCGGAAGGCGGCGGTGACGCCGACGAAGAGCGCTGCCCCCGCCAGTTGGGGCCCGACCCGGGAGATGGCGTTGTTGACGGCGGAGGCGACGCCCGCGTTCTGCGGCGGTGCGCTGCTCATGAGGGCGGTGGTCAGCGGCGCCACCAGGAGGGTGAGACCGATCCCGAAGAGCAGGGTCGCGGGCAGGAGGTCGACGAAGTAATCGAGGGGCGGGAGCCAGGTCGCGGGGTGCGCGAGGTCGAGCTTCCAGGCGGCGCTGGTGGCGGGCGCCCGGGCCAGCCAGAGCACGCCAATCGCCATCACCGCCGCGCCCGCGGCCATGAAGCGGCGAACGCCAAGACGGACGGCGACGGCGCCGATCCGCCTCGAGAAGAGCGCCAGCATCAGGGAGGCGGGGATGCTCGAGAGGCCGGCCGCGGCCGCCGTGTAACCGAGCACGCCCTGCATGAACAGGACCTGGTAGTAGCCGCTGACGTAGAGGGCGCCGTAGACCAGGAAGGTGACCAGGTTGACGACGTTGAAGTCGCGGTTCCGGAGCAGGCTGGGCGGGACTAAGGGGGTGAGGCTGCGGCTCAGTTCGAACGGAAGGGCGGCCAGCGCGGCCACGCCCACCGCCAAGGCCACGTACTCGACGATGCCCTGCCACTCGCGCTGCTGGCCGTAGATGGCGCCGAAGCTGAGGCCGCCCACTGCGAGGCCGGCGAGGGCGGCGCCCAGCCAGTCCAGGTGCCCGGCCGCGCTCTCGTCGCGGCTCTCCGGGGTGTGCTTGAGTAGTGCCCAGGTGGCCACCGCCAGGATCGGCAGGTTGAGCAGGAAGGCGGCCCGCCAGGAGACGGTGTCGACCAGGACCCCGGCCACCAGCGGGCCGAGGAGGGTGGTGGCGCTGCTGGCGGCGGCCCAAGTCCCGATCGCCCGGCCCTGATCCTCGCCTTCGAAGTTGGCGCGGATCAGCGCCAGCGAGCCGGGGACTAGCAGCGCCCCGGCGGCGCCCTGGAGGACGCGGGCCACGACCAGCGACTCCAGGCTGGGCGCCACGCCGCAGAGCAGGCTGGTGGCGGCGAACGCGACCAGGCCGATCGCGAAGACCCGGCGCCGGCCGTAGCGGTCGCCCAGGGCGCCGGCCGGGATGAGGATGGTGGAGAGGGTCAGCAGGTAGGCGTTGTAGACATAGGACTGGCCCTCGAGGACGCCGACGTAGGTGTGGGGCAGGTCGCGACCGATCCGGGGCAGGGCCACGTTGACCACCGTGCTGTCGAGGAAGACGGCGCCCGACCCGAGGACGACGGCGATCAGGGTCCATCGCTTGGCGGTCACGGTCGGTGATGATTCTGGCGTGCCCGCGGACCTCGACCTCGTGGACTGGCGG
>WNGE01006361.1_pt1 | contig 20757 bp, 25 predicted proteins | sample 5400651 | NCBI WGS metagenome assembly WNGE01 (sample SAMN13153370, study PRJNA577476) | soil metagenome | isolation source: 60 cm soil or saprolite under grassland replicate 2 | place: USA:California | collected 2016-06-15 | reverse complement strand
CTCGAGGTCCTCGTCCCACCGCTCCCCCCGGGTGTGGAAGTCCTGCCCGGCCGCCTCGAAGTCGTCCTCTCTCGCACCGACCCCGAGTCCGAGGGTCAGCCGCCCGCCAGAGAGCTGATCCACGCTGGCGGCCTCCTTGGCCAGGAGGACGGGATTCCGGGTCGGGCCCAACAGGACGTTTGTCATCAGCCCGACCCGTTCGGTGACAGCCGCAGCGGCGGCCAGGGCGATCAGCGACTCGTAGCTCGGGTAGACGATCCGGTCGATCGTGGCCAGGGACGAGAACCCCGCCCCCTCTGCCCGCCGTGCCCATTGGATGATCGTCTCTCCCGTCGTCCCCGGAATGGGGTTGGGCAGTCCGATCCCGATCTGCATGGCAGGACTCCTCCCCTCGACGTCAGCCGCCCGAGACCGGCGGCAGCAGGGCGGCCTCGTCTTCGGGCTTCAGCGGATGCTCCCGACCGACGGTCTCGCCGTCGACCACCACGGTTCCCACGCGCATGATCCGCTCGAATTCAGGGCCTAGCTTCTCGGAGAGCTGATCGAGAAGGGACCCCACGTCTGGCGGCGCGTCTACATCCAACTCCGATGTTCCGGCAAGCTCCCGGAGGGCGGCGAACAAGCGGACCCGCATCAGCCGACCATCTCCCCCACCACGCGGGCGATCCGCTCGGCGAAGGGCGGAGTGTAGCCGTCCTCGGCGTGGCCGAACCGCCCCGCCATGAGCAATCGCTTCGGCTCGCCGGCCCGCCGGTACAGTTGCCAGGCCTGCTCCTCGTCGAAGAAATGGTCGTCCCGGCCGTGCACGAGGGTCAGGGGGATGGGGGAGATCTTGCCGACCAGCTCCACCGGAGCCTCCACGCGGGTGAACGTGGGGACGACCCGGACCCCGGCGTAGCGAAGGAACGATCGGCCGTACCTGCTGGCCGTGAGCCGGGCCAATCTCCGAACCGACTCCGAGTCGTGGCCATCCCACTGTGCGGGAGTGCTCACAGCGACCACGGCGTCCACTCCTCCCAACAGAGCCGCGTGCCGAATGACGGCGATGCCCCCCATCGAGCCGCCGAGGGTCACCACTTTCGTCAGCCCGTCCTGGCGTGCCTGCTGGAGGACCGCGTCCACATCGAGATGTTCCACGGCGCCGAAGGCGCTCAGACCTTCGCTCTCCCCGTGGCCCCTCAGGTCGAACGCGTAGACGGTGAACCACCGGGCCAGCGATTCCTGGAACAGCACCAACCTCGCCTTTCGTCGCCAGCCCAGGAACCCGTGACAGAAGATGAGCGCGACGTCTCCGCGGCCGAGACGATCACCGCGGAGCCGCACTCCGTCGTCCGTGGCCACGTCGAACGACCGAACCGGAACCGAGTATGGACGGGACCAGAAGCCGATCGCTGAATGCACGACCCAAGGGTACCGGGGGTTCGGGGCGCACGAACGTCTGCTACCCTCGCCTCGACGTGGGACGGATCGTGTTCCTCACCGAACGCTCCCCCGCCGAAGCCCTCCCCGCTGTACAGAGCCTGGGGCTCGACGTGAAGACGGAGCCGCTGGCGCCCGACTCCCTCGCCCATCTCCCGGACGTGTCCCCGTCGGTGATCGTCTGCGACGGCGAGGACAATCCCGAACAGGCGTACCGCCTTCTGTCGCTGCTCGCGGCAAGTCGTGCCCAGGTCCCCGTGGTCGCCCTACTCGCCCGATCCGACCTCGAGCGGTTCCCCTGGCACGACGTCGCCGACGAGTTGGTCCACTCCGGCGCCTCGGCCGTCGAGCTCAAACTGCGGCTGGCCATGTTGGCCCGGCGCACCGGCGGGGCCGGCGAGGCCATCGTTCGACTCGGTCCTCTTTCCATGAACACCGAGACCTATCAGGTGGTCGTGAGCGGCCGCGTCCTCGACCTCACGTACAAGGAATTCGAGGTCCTGAGGTTCCTCATCCAACGGCCGGGGCGTGTCTTCACCCGGGCCGAGCTCCTCTCGGAGGTCTGGGGGTACAACTTCTACGGCGGCACGCGCACGGTGGACGTGCACATCCGGAGGCTCCGGGCCAAGCTTGGCCCGGAACACGAGGGGTTGATCCAGACAGTGCGGGGCGTGGGATACCGAGCCGCCGGCCCAAGGGCGTCACTGGAGGGCTGACCGACTCGCCTGGGCCGGAACCCGCCCTCAGGCCGTCCCCGGCCACCCGCGGACTCGCACGGGATACGAACGCACAACCGGGCCGATCGCGTTCCCATCGGTCAATGGCATGCAGGTGTACATCACGGAGCAGAACCCCTGGGCATCCCGATCGGCTCCCAGCTCATCGTGTCCCATGCCTACAGCGCCCTGAAGCCGACGATCGCCGTCATCGTCGGAGGCGAGACATACGGACACAAGCTGCTCGAAGGAAGCAGGATTCAGTCGGGCCCCAGCGCGATCCGCCGAGCTGCAGCCTGGATCCAAGCTGCAGCTGGCGGTGGCACGGGCGCTCGTCCTTCCCTGATTCCTCGATCGAGCGCCCCGAAAGGGCGAAGGCCCTGGCTTGGAGCCAGGGCTTTCGCGGTTCTGGGGTGACCCGATTGGGGATCAGCCGGTCTTCGCGATGATAGCCTCGATCTCGTCGCGACCGAACGCTCGAAGGGTCGTCGTTCGGACGTTCCCCATCGAGCCGAGCTCGAGCGCCGCCGCGGTCATGGTCTCGTCATCCGGTGCTTCGACCACGGCAACGATGTCGTAGGGACCGAGTGTCCAGTACAGGTCCTTCACGCTTCCTCCGTACTTGCTGATCATCTGCGTGAACGCGTCTGCCCGTTTGGGGGTATCCCTGAAGTTGGCGATCCCCTGCTCGGTCCAGTTGACCAAGCTGACGAATGTGGCCATGTACCCTCCTCCCTCCCGGACGAGGATCCGGAATCCCCTCGCCTGCTTGTGCCTCCTCTACTCCTGCCGGCAGCAAAAGGCAAGCCCCCACCCAAGGGTGACGCCGCCTGGGTTCCGCCGACGACGGGAGGTCAAACGAACTGAGGAGCGGGTTTCTCCCCTTCAGGGAGCGAGGCTTGATCCGCGCGGGTGTTCGTCACCGGGCGGTCCTGAGCGTCTCCCTGAGACCGATGATCCGGTCGATGGCGTCCATGAGGTCTCCATAGCTTCCTGTCTCATCGGGGGTGGCGTCCTGCTGGTCCGCGGACAGGGAGCCGCGAGAGAGAAGAGAGCGCCCTAGCTGGGAGGACATCATGACTCCTGCACCGATCCTTCTCACTTGTTGATCGTCTGCGACTCGCGGAACCTTGATGCGATGGATACGGGATCTACGTCTCTACGACCGTCCCAGGCCCGGGGATGCCGAGCGGCCATTCGTTCATGGGGATCTGATACGTCAGCCCCGGTGAGCAGGCGTAGCAACAAAGCGGGCACCTGAAACAAGGCCTGGTGATCGTTCTTCAGTTCTAAGCAGCCGGACGGATCAGGTCCGCTCCCCGACGGCCAGGATGTTGCCGTCCGGGTCCTTGAACCAGGCTCCCCGAACTCCCTGGATCTCGGCGATGCCCTCGACCGTCTTCAGGCCGGGCATGTCGTACTCCTCGAAGACGATGCCCCGTTCCAGAAGCTCCTTGACGGCCGCATCGAGGTCCGGGACTTCGAGCGACATGTATGTGCTCTTCGCCGTCCCGGCGAACTGTGACGGGTAGACCAGGAACCAAGTGTTTCCAGTCTGGTACGTCACTCCGTCCGCCCGCTCGTCCTGGATTTTGAACCCCAGGATCTCGCCATAGAACTTCTTGGCTCGATCGATATCCGACACCGCTATGGTCGCGTGCGCTGTTGCCGACTCGATCATCTGCACCACCTCCCCAACGCCGAGCTTACCTCGTGGCTCGGAGAGAGTGCCATTCGTTTGGAAATATGCGCAGGCAGGAGCCGCGCGGGATCACGTGCCGGCGGTGCCCGGATTGCTCGTGATCCCCCAAGGCGGAGCCCCGATGATGAACACCGGAGTGCCCACCGGGACCAAGGGGTACAGCGCCTCGGATTCGGGGATGTGCATCCGGATGCAGCCGTGGGAGGCGTACGTTCCGATCGAGTAGTCCGCAGGGGTGCCGTGGATCCGAATGCCAGGAGCATCGAGATAGAGCGCTCTCGTCCCGAGCGGGTTGTCTGGCCCTGGCGGGATCACCAAGGGCTCGCCCTTCCCCCACGTGTCTGGAGCTGGATTGTGCCAGGTTGGGTTCATCACCTTGCCGATCACGTGCCAGCTCCCGGGTGGCGTGAGATAGCCCTGCTTGGCGGTCGCCACCCCAAAGTGCTTGACGGACCTGAAGGCGTCGAGGAGCGTGATCATGTTGCTCGAGAGATTGACGATGATGGCCTTGCCCACGTTCTGGTTCGTGACCTTGGGCCTGACCGTCCGGACCGGGAGTTCCACTGCCGGCAGCCGATTGGTGATGGCGTTCCTCAATAGGTCGAGGCTCAGCTTCTGTCGGAGGGCCCGACCACTCTTCGCTCGGACCATCCGGATTTTCCCGCCCACCAATTCGTAGCCGGCGTCGCGAGGAGCCACAGCCAGCGTCTTTTCAACCTGCTCAGTGAACTGGTTGACCGGATCCTGCTCCAGCGTGTACGAGACGTCGAACGATTGAACGATCGGCTTGTCAGCGATACGGCGATAGGTGCGGGAAAACCAGGAATACGAAGCCGACAGCGCGACCGCTTGGTCGACCGGGGTCTCGACGTCGGCAGTGAGCCCGAGGTCCGAGAGCGTTCGATCCCATTCCTTGCCGCCGGCTTGAATCGTCAGATGGCTCGAGAGGGTCTCCTGGATCTTCGCCGAGACCGCTCTGATCGCTTGGCTGCGGGTCATCTCTCCGATGGACACGCCAACGATCGTGATGCCCGGCAGGATCCGATCCGCCCTGGCCTGGTCGTAGCGATAGGCGGCGAACGCCGTGCCGGCGATCCCGGCCATCAGGAGGCCGGCGATGACCAGGAAGATCGTCGTCGCCCGCCCCAGACGCCTGGCCCTGTGGTGGCCTCTCATCTATCCAGAATCCTTCCCTCGCCCGCCGGTGTCCTCACGCGGGGCCATCAGGATACCTTCCCCTACTCACAATCCATCGGCCTCGGCTGGCGCGGTGTAAAGACGCTCCGAGCCGCCCGATGGTTCCACCGGGCCGATCACGGACTGAGGAGGCGAAGATCATTCGTCCGGTGCCTCACCTCTTGACCCACTTTGTGGGGCCCTGAGTTCACACGGAATAAGCGGCGAAAGGGGCTGCAGCCTGCGCGTTTGCCCTATCTGCTAACCCCTCAGCTAACCCAATTCAGGCTCGGGCATCGGGCGCGCCGTACCAAGGATCTCCCGAATGCGGGCATGCATTTCCCCGGCTGCTTCCTGGGTCTCGTCGGCGCTCGTCCACACGTCGGGGTCGTCTTTCCTCCACGGTACCGACGGCATATCCACGATCAGCAGCTTGTCGATGCCGAATCCGACGTGCGCGCCGACACCTGCAACCGACAAGCCTTCCTCCCACCGATCGATCAACGTTTCAATGGCGCAAGAGATCGCTGGACGGAAGCTCTCCGGGACTGTGCTCTCAGGATCCGCAGAGCGAGCTAACTTCATCCTCATCACGTTCATCGCGATCGGGGCTAGCAGCCGATCGACCTCCAGGAGTGCAGACTCAAGTCGTTCCTCGCGACGGATCGCTCTCATGACTCGCACCGTCCCGACGAGCTGGTAACGAGCCAAACCGCCCCGCGGTTCGGGGTGAACCTCTTCGCTGAAGCTACTTGTTCGTCTGTGCCTCCGGCTCGTAGCTGAGGAGGAGCACGCCTGACTTCGAGGCCTTGCTGTCGATCAGCCGCAGCGACGCCTTCGGCGTTCCCTCCCGGAACAAACGCTTGCCGCTGCCCAGCACGATCCGGTAGATGGACAGGTCGAATTGGTCGACCAGGCCGTGCTTCATCAGTGTCTGGACGAGCTCGCCGCTGCCGATGACCCTGAGGTCCCCCCCGGCCTCCTCTTTCAGTTTCCCGATCTCCTCCGGCACGTTCTCCTTGATCAGGTGAGAGTTCTTCCACCCCAGGGGTTCCTCCAGCGTCGTCGAGACGACGTACTTGGGCACGTCGTTGAGCACCTTGCCCACCGGGTCGTCGGCCGGCGCGTTTGGCCAGAACCCCGCGAAGATCTCGTAGGTCCGCCGCCCCAAGAGCAGCCCGCCCGTCGAGTTGAGCCCTTCCATGATGGCCCCGCCGGCCTCCTCGTCCATCAGCGGCACCTGCCACCCGCCGTGCTCGAACCCTCCGCTGCGGTCCTCGTCGGGAGCCCCCGGGGCCTGCATGACGCCGTCCAGCGACAGGAACTCGCTCACGATCACCTTGCGCATGTCAGCATCCCTCCCGTTCTCTGATCCTTCCCCTTGCCATAAGAGACTACGCACGCGGGTCTTTCTCATCGGACGAACGATGAATTCCCGGCGGGCGAGCCGTCCACCTGAGCGCGAGCCAACCGCCAAGAATCGAGCCTGCGGCTCCGATGACCGCACCCAGGACGATCAGCCAGACCTCCACCGCGGCATCGTAGACTCCGGCCGATGCGGCTGGAGGTCGTGCGCCTGGCGGAGACATTCGCGTCGATCAGGGCTTCGCTCGATGCGATCCAGGACCTGTACCCGACCGTCCTCGACATTGGGTACTACGGCGGCCGGCGAGGGCTGGGGCACTCACTCTAGGGGCGAGCTCGGGTACAGCGACCCCACGGGGAACACGGTCAGCGACGAACGGCGGACCGAGGCTCGAGACGCCGCAACGTCGGTCGCGGGCCAGGCAACGGCTGCGCTCGAGGCCCTGCAACGAGCTCAGGACCGGCTGGCCGACGTCGTCTCACCCTCGAGGATCCGCGCATGATCGTGGTGGGAGCTCACGAGCTCCTGGCGTCTCGAGGCTGACGACCCCGGCGGCCGGCTTCCGGCCAAGGAGCAAGCCGCTCTGCATCGAGCCGCCGAACGGGTAGCTCCTCACGTCCTAACGTGTTGGAGCGGGCCCGTGATCCCAGCCATCGCATTGGGCTCGGCCAGACTATCGAGGACCTCGTCCAGGCCCTCGACGAGAGCGGCGTCAAGGCCGGGCGAGCGATCGTGTGGGATGCTCTGCTGCGCCTGGAAGCGAGGGGTCTGGCCGTTCGCAGGGGTAGGCCGGGAACGACCGCCACTCTGTGGCAGAGAACCCGGTTGGCTGGACGCCGGGCCCGCAATTGAGGCGGCGGAGGCAAAATGCGCTTGTACGAATGCACTGGGTGCGATCGGCCCCAGAAGATCCGCGTCGCGAGCGACACTTTCGAAGGCACACACAAGCCCTGCGGGACAGCCTTCGTCCGCGTGGCCGGCTCGCCTCCTCGCTCGGCCACTCTCCAGTAGCTCTGGCCGCGAGGGGGTCATCGGGGGCACCGATGGGATGACGAGCATGGCCGGCCAGAGCTACACGTCACCAGAATCGCGGGTCCGAGCTTCTGTTTGAAGCTCGAGCGCGTGCTCGATCCGCTCGAGCCGCTCGCTGATCTCGGCGAGCTTCGGATCCACCTCCGTCTCTTCTCGTCGCTCGAGGAAGAACGACGCGAGCGATCCCGCCAGAAAGCCGAACAGCGCGATCCCCACGATCATCAGCACAACCCCGACGCCGCGGCCGGCCGGCGTCGTCGGGAACCGATCACCGTAGCCAACAGTGGTGACAGTGGTGACGGCCCACCACAACGCGTCGGGGACCGATCCGATATTCCCGTTCGGCGCTCCGCCTTCAAACGACTCGACCAGCATCGCGCCGCCCACCACGACGGCGATCGTGATCGCGAGCGCGTAGTGCAGCTTGTGCCGGGTGAGCACGTCCTTCGCCGCGTCGAACCCGCGTCCGATGAATGACACGACGCGGGCGGCCCGTAGGATCCGAAGCGCTCGAGCCGACCGGACGACTCGAAGAGGGCGGAGGAACGGCAGGACGATGACGACGAGATCGATCTTGTTCCGCTTCACGAAAGCCCACTTCGCCGGCGCGAGGTAGAGCCGAGCACCGTACTCCACGGCGAAGGCGGCCCAGATGAACCAGTCGATCGCGACGAAAGTCGTGTCGAGCCTTGGTGAGAGCTCCCAGATCAGCGGGATCAGCAGGAGCGGAATGATCGCGAGCGACAGAACGAGCATAGGGATCGCCGTCTGTCGCTCGAATCTCTTGAGGGCGTCGGTGCGCGGGCCTTTCTGCACGCCACAGGCTAACGCCGGCGCCGTGGTGGCCGAAAGAGCACCCAACCGCCGGCGAGCAGGAACACGGCGAACATAAGACGGCGATGAACAGGGGGCTGACGGCGATCACCTATTAGGCCCTCTCTAAGATCCAGCTCGGGGCCGAGGATCTGCCCGTCCGGCATGGGGAACCACGAGAGATACCAGACCCGACCGCAGAAGGAGTGCCACTCGGGCATACTCCGTCCTGCCCCGGGAGGGGTGTACGTGGTGGTCGGCGATGCGGTTCATCCCGGCCAACTGTATGCGGCCGAGCAGGCCGCCTTTCAAGGGCACCACTGGAGCCGAGCAAGCAATTCCTGCAGTGAATGGACTATTGACTTCGGCCACTCTGAGTGTACAGGCTAGGCCTATAGCCGATCCTGGGCTCCGTAAAGGAGGTGGAAACATGAAGAAGCGACTGGCGCTGCTTTGTGTCGCCGCCACATGCCTGCTCGTGGTCGCGCCGGGTGCGGCCACAGCCGATCCGAACAACGCGGCTGGCACTTGGGAGCTGCACATCGAGGTGCCGAACGTCGCTCGGGCACCGAACGGGGACACGCTTGCGATCACGGGCACGGGCGTGTTCTCGATCCACCCGATGACGGCCACGGCGAGCGGCGCATTCACTCACAACGTCGCCGGGGGTGACACGCTCACAGGAACGTGGTCGGCGACCGGTCTGCTCAGCTTCGAGTTCTACGGCTGCGGCGTCGTCCCGTCGATCGGTGTGACGTTGCCACCGAACTTCTGCGGCGGGGCGTTGAAGATGGGAGTCGTCTTCATGCCTGCGGGGACGACTCTAGCGATTCCCGGAATCATGACGGTCTTCTGCGTGATCGGCCCGCAGGCGCCGCCTCCCCATGACAACCCGACCGAGCAGGGCGAGGAGGGAACGGTCGCGGTGGTTCCCGGCGTGGCTAACTTCAACAAGATCGTGTCGGGGATGAACGTCTACATCCAAACGTCGTGAGACGGGTAGCGGCGGTCATCGTCGCCGTCATCACGCTGCTCGGGGCGAGCGGCCAGGCTTCTGCCGCGTCGCCGGTTGCGAATGGCGGCGGCAGGGGCACGGTCGACGGGGTCGCGGCCTTCTCGCAATTCGGGTTCGGAGTGCGCTTCGGCGACGCTGGGGCCGCCAGCGGTTACTTCAACTGCCTGATGGCTGGATCGAGTGTGTTCCCGGGATTCGAGCCGCTGATGAAGGTCTCCGGCCGCGTCACCGGCGGGAGCGTCGACATAGCGGCGGGGACAGCGTCGTTCACGGGCTCCGGGACGCTGAACCTGGGACCGAGGGGGAGCATGGAGGCGCTGTTCCTGGTCAGTGTCCGCGAAGGCGGGCCCCGTGTAGGGACACTCCACCTCACGGTTCTCGCTCCGTTCTTCCCGGTCCCCGAGGAAAGCGTACTGACGGGGAGGATCTCGATCCACTGAAGGCGGGGAGAACCGGAGCGAGACTCAAGCGAGACGGCGGCGGCTTCGCTTCCTGCCTGACGCGCCGCGAGTTCCTGCTCGGCGCGAGCGCCGCAGTCGCTGGCCCGCAAAAGCCTCACCCGATCGTCGACGAGCTCTCGAATCGTCTTGGGCACGGTATCGTCGATACCCGGTAAGCCCAACTCTCTGGCGGCGGCGAACATCGGCTCATCCTCGATCCATCTGTCGCCGCCGGGTCCGACGGGAACACCGTATCTGTCCGCGAGCACCCCGGCGGCCATCCTGCCCAGCCGGTCGCTCACCCAGCGTTCCGCCACGATCAAGGCCTGGAGTTGGACGTGTTCGACGAGCAGCTGGGTACGACCGCGCCTGAAGGAAGTAGCGAAAGTGTACAAGGCCGCTCAGGCAGCCGGCCGTCCGGTCCGGATCGAGGTCGAGCAGCACTTCGGGGGGATCCCCAGCTCAACTGCCGCCCGGTGGATCAAGGCGGCCAGGAAGTACATGACGGAGGAATGATGGAGAAGACCAGGTACCCAGGCATCTACCGCCGCAACGGCGCCTACGTTGGCGTCGTCACCTACCGGGACGGCTTCGGTCGGAAGAAGCATAAGTGGCTCTCACCGGAGCCGACGCTCACCCGAGCCAGGGATGCCCGTCGGAACATGCTGAACGACCTGGAGCGAGGCCTCCGCCCCGACGGCTCGAAGATGACGCTCGAGCAGTTCGTCACCGAGTGCTACTTGCCCGACGCCGAGATGAGGCTCCGGTCGAACACGCTTCGGAACTATCGGACGTGGCTCGTTCATGACGTGCTGCCGGTCCTGGGGAAGCTGAGGCTGAAGGACATCACCCGGCGACACCTGCAGCAGCTCGACGCCGGCTTGTCCAGGCCGACCGCCGTCCAGTGCCACGCCGTGCTCTCGGCTGTGTTCTCTTTCGCGGTGAGGGACGAAGGCGTTCTCGCGGTTCCATGCGCGACGGTCCGACGTCCTCGGTACAAGGCTCCGGAAGCCCGGCATCTGCAGCCGGAGGATGCGCGACGGATGCTCGCTGGCGCCGTGGGTAATCCGATCGAGCCGGCTATCGTCCTCGGTCTGGCCGGCGGTCTTCGAATCGCCGAAGTGACCGCGGTGCGATGGGCAGACCTCGAGGACGACGGAACGCTCACCGTGCGCCGGTCGGCGTGGGGCGACACGAAGTCGGGGAAGGTCCGCTCTATCACCTTGCCGGCGTCGGCAATGGCCGCGATAAGGCGCCTCAAGAGGGTCCAGGCCGAGCAGCTCCTCGCGGTGGGGATCCGGCAGGACGCCGATACCTCCATCGTTGCCGATCCCGTCGGCCGGCCAGTAACGCCGGCCAGCCTCGCGGCGTCGTTCCGGGCTTTTTGCTCCGTGCACGGCTTCGACGTGACCTTCCACGGCCTTCGGCACACGAACGCGATCAGCATGCTCGTCGCCGGCGTCGACGTGAAGACGGCGGCTTCCCGGCTCGGCCACGCCAGCCCCGCGCTGCTGCTCAGCACGTACTCGCACTTCATCCGGACCGCCGACAAGGCGGACGCGGACCGGCTCGAGGCGATGTTCGGTGGCTAAGGGTGACCAAGCTGAACACCGTCAAGCGCGTGGCGAAGCGCCGCCGGCGCGCCAAGGAGCAGATGGACCTCGCCAGCGCGATGATCGCTGCCGTTGTCCAGCTCGCCAGGCTCGAACGGGATGGAGCGAACCCTGGTCCACTCCTCGGAGCGATCGGCGACCCCGAGGAATGGCTGGTGGACGACTGGAGCGCCGAGGTCGGCCTGGCCCGCGCCTAGCTTGGGGTAACGACTAACTTGACTCACCCAGACTGCGAGACGAGCGAGCGCGCAATCTTGACCAGTTCTTGGCGTTGCTCCTCGTTCGTTAGATTCGGCATCGTGAGACCGAGAGTAGTTTCACTGCAGGGGTCGTCATAGGTGCTCTCTGATGCATCTGACCATACGATTGACCAGTCCCCGGTCTCTCCTTCGTGGAACCGGCCGCCGGACCCGTCCGGCAAGGATGGAACCTGTGGGTCGATTGGGAACGACCCTACACTCTCGGTGGACCGCCAAAGGGTTGACGTCCCCTTGAGGGCTGGTCCTCCGGGCGTACTGATGTCTCCAAATGCCCAAACCAGCTGCGCGTACCCAGGGTCCAAGCCTTGCGGACCGCCGCCGGCGGAGGTTAGGTCTCTGGTCGGATCCGGAACCGACTCGCCGGGTGCTATCCAGGGTAGATATGTCGGCCTGTACGACGGAAAATTGCAGGTCGCGGGAGATGTGGTCGGCCTGAAGCCATATGTGGCTTGCCCTCTGCTCTCTGTCGCGGAGGCACATGCGCCCAGCAATAGGACGAAGCAGAGAGCACTTGCGGCTAAGCGGTGCTTCCGTAAGCGAGTCATCTAGCTGTAAGACGTTGCCCCAAGGGGCATTGGTTCGCTCGCGGTCAGGCTTGCTCACGAACGCTTCCAGCTAACCCGTTTGCTAAACCCGCATATCGCGCATCTAGGGTCGGGGAAGTTCGTCTCGGTTCGCGTGCACCGCTCTGGCCTGCGAGAACGAACCTAGGCGAACCTCACCGGACCCCAGCCGGACGAACTGAGCCGTAACACGGAATTAACGTGCCCGAAACTCCGGGGCAACTGCCAGCCGCTACTCTCCCTCCGTCAACGATTGAGGAAGGGAGTTCTGGCATGGCGGAGGAAACGAAGACCCCCAAGGACGTGCTCGCCCTGGCCAAGGACGGGGATGCCCTGATCGTCGACTTTCGATTTTGCGACCTCCCCGGGTTGATGCAGCACTTCTCCGTTCCGATCGCCGAGCTCACCGAGGACGGCTTCGAGGACGGCTACGGCTTCGACGGCTCCTCGATCCGCGGGTTCCAGGAGATCCAGGAATCCGACATGCTCCTGGTCCCGGACCCGGCGGGCGCCTATGTCGACCCCTTCCTCAAGGTACCCACGCTCGTCCTCCATTGCTTCGTCAAGGATCCGGTAACCGGCGAGATGTACTCGCGCGACCCCAGGGGCATCGCCCGCAAGGCCGAGCTGCACCTGCAGCAGACGGGCATCGCCGAAACCAGCTACTGGGGCCCCGAGTGTGAGTTCTACATCTTCGACTCCGTTCGGTTCGACCAGAACCAGCACGAGGGCTACTACCACATCGACGCCGTCGAAGGCGCCTGGAACACGGGCGCCGAGGAGGGCGGCAGGAACCTCGGATATAAGCCGCGATACAAGGAGGGCTACTTCCCTCTCCCGCCCATGGACCACTACCAGGATCTGCGCAAGATCGACATCCGCTTCGGCACGCTGCTCAAAACCGCGGACAACGTCATGAAGTACAAGTACGTGGTCAAGCAGACGGCCAGGCAGAACGGCAAGACGGTCACGTTCATGCCCAAGCCGATCTTCCAGGACAACGGTTCGGGCATGCACACCCATCAGAGCCTGTGGAGCGGGGGCGAGAACCTGTTCTGGGACGAGATGGGCTACGCCCAGATCTCGGACACCGCCAAGTACTACATCGGCGGGCTCCTCGCGCACGCGCCGGCCCTGTTGGCGTTCGCTGCGCCGACCACGAACTCCTACCGGCGGCTTGTCCCGGGCTACGAAGCGCCGATCAACCTGGTGTACTCCCAGCGCAACCGCTCGGCCTGCGCCCGCATCCCGGTCTACTACAAGACGCCGGCGGCCAAGCGCATCGAGTTTCGCTCGCCAGACCCGTCCTGCAACCCCTACCTGGCCTTCGCCGCGATGTTGATGGCCGGCCTGGATGGAGTCAAGAACAAGATCGAGCCGCCCGACCCGATCGACAAGGACCTGTACGACCTTCCGCCCGAGGAAGCCTCTCAGGTCAAGCAGGTCCCGGGCTCGCTGGAAGAGGTGCTGGACGCCTTGGAGGCCGACCACCAGTTCATGCTGGAGGGCGGCGTGTTCACCGAGGACGTCATCGACACCTGGCTGGAGTTCAAGCGTCTGCGCGAGCTGGACCAGGTGCGGCTGCGCCCCCACCCGTGGGAGTTCTATCTCTATTACGACGTCTGAGCCAGCTAACGGCAGGAGTCGCGAGAGCCGGCCATCCGAGGCCGGCTCTTCGCATAAGGCGAATCATCACGCCCGATGCCCTAAACACAAAGGCGCGGGTGAAATCGCCCTTGGGACTGGCAAGGCGGAGCCTCAACCGAGCGATACCTGTAGTGAAAGATTGCGTCGTCAGGCCCGGGAGGATCCATGACCAAGGCGCGGCCGCTTCCGCTGCCGCCATCGGGAATCTCCGTCTGGAAACCGCTCTCCTCGAGCGAGAGCGGTCTGGTCGCCATTCTCGGATCGGGCCCGGCGGAGGGGCAGCCCACCTCCGACGAAGACGTCCAGTGCGTGTGGTGCGGCCTCCGCTCGCGACCCGCGGCCGCCTGCGAGGTCTGCGGCTCGCCGCTCTACGAATCCGTCGCCATCTGGCAACCGAACTCGGGCAATCAGGTCGACCCTCCTCCCGCGGCGGCTCGAAACCAGCCCGCGCCACCGGTCACCGCCCCGGCCAAGCGGGGGAACCGGCCACAGCGCGCCCGATTTGGCTGGCCTGCCAGGGCGAAGCAGGTCGCGGCGTCGATGCCGATCTCCGAAGGACGAAGCGAACCCGCGCCCCCCGAGCCGACCCGCCAGCCCGCGCCCCCACCGGATACCAGGTTCAAGGCGTTCAGGAGGTTTGCCGGCCTCGACATCCGCTGGGTCAGTCGACCTGGCGACTAGCGCAATCGGCCCCGAAGGCGCGTTCACGAAACCGGTTCGACCGCAAGCGCCTCGGGGATCACCGCCGCCGTCCGCTGAGCGAGTACCACTCCTGCCAGGACCAGGATCCCTCCAGCGATCTGCAGAAGTGACAGGTGCTGCCCCAGGAACAACCACGCGAAGGCCGCGGCGAACGGCGGCTCGACCGTGGCAGCGATGCCGGCGACGGCCGGCTGAAGAACGCGTAGCGCCCCGACGGCCAGGAAGAACGGGATCAGTGTCCCCACGATCCCGACCCCGAGGACCGACAGGGTGACCTTGATGTCGGCCAGCCTTCCCACCGGCCATGACCACCAAGGCGCGATCACGCTCCAGGTCAGGACCGCGACGACGAACCCCCAGAAAAGGACCGTCGAGGGTTGGATCCCTCGCCGTCCGGCCCGCCCAGCGGTGAGGAGATAGGTGGCGAAGGTCAACGCCGAGCCGACCGCTGCGAGCAGGCCGATACCGTTGACGCGGCCAAGCCCCCCGTAGGCCCGGCTCACCAGGACCGCCCCGGCGAGCGTGAGCCCCGCCGCGAGCCAGACCACCCGACCTGTCGCCCTGCCTCTTACGGTTACCGCCGCCCACCCCAGCAGCAGGACGGGAGCCGTGTACTGCAGGGAGATGGCCACTCCTACGGCAAGCCGGTCGATGGCGATGTAGTACGTCGAGTTCACCCCGGCCACGGAGAGCCCGAAGGCGATCAGGATCAGAACGCTTCCGGGCGGTGGCCGAACCAGGTCGCGCCTCCTCCAGGCGAGGATGCCCCCCAGCACGGCAAGGGCCACAACTGCTCTGGCCTCGGCCATGCGCACAGGAGCCACCCCTCGATCGAAGGCCGTCTTGGCCATGACGGCGGCGAGGCCCCAACTGGCCCCAGCCGTGACCATGCCGGCGATGGCGGCCAGCTGGGCCCGCCGGGACTGCTCCGTCATCGCCTGACCACGATAAAAGGCACCCGTTGCTCCACCGGGGTCATGGACCCGTGATGGCCGATCAGCGTGGCCTGCAGTGGGTCCACTTCTCGCTGGAAGACGCCCACGGGCGCGAAGGCTGCGGCCACGACGTCCCCGATCCGGGAAAGGACCCAGTCCGATACCTTCGGCCCGAACCACCCGGCAGCGATCGCTTCCTCTTTGGGAACCACCCACATCCTGTCGCCCAGCTTCTCCCGCCACACGGAGAGAACGTCATCGCGGGTCCCTGCCCGCGCATGGACGTGACGCGCACGGGCCTCGCCGGCCAGCAATCGAACGCCGTCCATCAGCTCGGGAGCGTCGGCCACGTCGATCCGGTCCTCCGGTCCCAGGTTGACCATGCCGTGGTCGGCCGTCACGACAAGGGCGAAGCCGGACGGAAGCCGCTCGTAGATGGCTTGGGCCGCCCGATCGATGCTGAGCAGGTGCTCGCGCCATTCATCCGACGCGACCCCCCTGAGGTGGCCGAAGGTATCGAGGAAGGGATGATAGGCGTACGCGTTTGACATTCCTTCGAACGTCAGCGTTGCCGCGACAGAGTCGACGATCTGCTCGAGCGTGTCGGCGCCAACATATCGCCCACCCCTGAGGATCGCCCTGGTGAGACCCGAGGCTGCGTGAGCGGAGGGCCCCACCAGGGTGACCTCGAATCCCTCCGAGGCCGCTCGCTCCAAGACCGTGGGCATCGGCTGGAACTCCTCGGGCGGGAACTCCGTCCGCAGATCCACGAACGGCCCGATCCCGTACAGCTCCCACTGCAGCGAGTTCATGGCCCTGTCGTGGCCGGGCACGGCGAACGTGTATCCCACCAGCCCGTGCTGCCCGGGCGGGAGGCCGGTCCCGAGCGAGGCCAGGCTGGCCGAGGTGGTCGCGGGGAACACCGTGGTGACGGCACGGCCCGACGACGTGGCAGCCTCCGCGAGGAAGGGTGCGTCGCCCCGATGCTCCAGAAGGACCTCCCACCCCAACCCGTCCACCACCAAGATGCACGCGCCGGGCAAAGGCTCCACCTCGAGCCGATTGTGGAAGCCCGGCGCTCCCAGTGCGGCGAGCACGGACGGCACGACCTCCGCCAACGACGCCTCGCCGTACAGCGGGATGGCGGGAGCCATGCCTTCGGTCACGGGCGCTCGTCTCCGCCTGAAGTTACCTCTCCGTAGAAGACCCGTTCCATGGCCAGACGAGCTTTTCGGGTGACCCGCCGGTAGTCCTGGAGGAACTTGTGGCGGGCTTGCTCGACGTACCCCAGCCTCCGGGCCAGGGCCGCCTGGGCTTCTGGAACGGGCGGGAGCGCGGCGACCGGAACACGCCGTTCGATCTCCAAGGCGTTCTTCACGTCCGAGAGAAAGACGTAGGCCTCGCCCAGGGAAGCAGCCACGCTGTCCTCCATCAACCGTGAAGCAGTGAGCGCCTCCAGGGCCTCGAGCGTATTCGTCTTCCGCACCTCCGGCCGGCCGAATCCATGTCGCATCATGGACAACTCCACCGCCCACTGGACGTCGGCCAGGCTTCCGTATCCCAGCTTGAAGTGAAACCGCCGGGCCTCTGCGGGGCGAACTCGCTCCTCCTCCATCCGCACTCGCATCCGTCGGATCGCCGCCACCTGCTCGAATGTGAGCGCCTGGGGATAGGCGAAATCGGCCGCGTTCGAGAGGAATCGGCGTGCCAACTGTTCGTTGCCGGCCACGAACCGGGCCCGGAGGAGCGCCTGATACTCCCAGGTCTCGGCCCACCGCTCCCAGTACTCCAGGTACGAGGCCATGGAGCGGGCCAGTGGGCCGGCCCGCCCTTCGGGCCGAAGGGCGGCGTCCGCGTGCCATCCCGTGGATGCGACCTGGGCGAGTATGTGCTCTGCCACGCGGCACGCAGCCTCGAAGTCACGCCGGCCCTCTCCCTCGTAGACGAACAGCATGTCGAGGTCCGATGCAAAGCTCAGCTCCTCCGCCCCCAGCCTGCCCATCCCGATCACGGCCACGGGGAGAGGAGAATCGTCGGCCCTCACCGCTGAGGCGATGACGCCGTCGGCTACCGCTCCCAGCCGCCGACCGGAGTCCGGGAACGCCAGCTCGCCGGAGGCATAGGCGCCGGCCACCCGGATGAGCTCCGCGTGGGGGTCGCCGGGAAAGAGAGGGCGTTCGGCCGCAGGGAGTTCCACCAGAGCAGCTGTCAGCTCGGGCCGGGCCACGAGAGCGTCGGCGAAGGCCGAGCTGACCGAGACCAATGCCGTCAGGCGGCGGGTCGCGTCCGGACGATCGGCCAGCGTATCGGCGATCTCCTCGCGACGCCCCCGCAGACTCTCCACCACCCGGCCGAATCGGACCAGAGCCGCGTCCGGTGTGGCGGCGAATGCCAACGGCGGGGCGAGCACCGGGAACAGAGTGCAGAGGACCTTCCCCAGTCGCGAGGAAGGTTCGAAGATGCCCGCGAAGACGTCGTAAGCGGCCGCCGGATCGCCGAAGCCCAAGCCAGCCAGAAGCTCCTCAGTGGCCGGACGGTCCAGTCCGGGCTGGGCGGTGGCCGGGACGGCGAATGCCTCCAGGAGGGGCCGGTAGAACAATCGCTCGTGCAGGGTTCTCACCGCTTCCGTATGCCGTGCGTACTCAGCTTTCAGATGCTCGGCCGTTGGGATCCCCATGGACCGAGCCAGGGACCCCAGCGAGCGACGATCCGAGGGCAGTTCATGCGTCTGGAGGTCTCGGACCATCTGAAGGCGATGCTCGAGCCTGCGCAGGAACTTGTAGGAATCGGCCAGCGCCTCGGCGTCAGCCCGGCTGACGAATCCATCCTCGGCCAGCGCGTGGAGCGCGGCCATGGTGTTCGGCTGTCGCAGGCGTTGATGGCGCCTGCCGTGCACCAACTGGAGGAGCTGCACGGCGAACTCGACGTCGCGGATGCCCCCCCTGCCCCGCTTGAGCTCCACCGACTCCTTGCCGCGGGCCCGGACGACTTCTTCGATCCTGGCCTTGGAGGCCCGCACGTCGTCGATGGCCGAGGCCGGGAGGATCGCCGGGTAAACGAACGGAACAACAGCCTCGACGAACGCGCGGCCCAGCGAGGCATGGCCTGCGACTGGTCGTGCCTTCAGGAGCGCCTGGCGCTCCCAGGTGGAGGCGTGCCTGCCGTAGTACTCGGTCATCGACTCCAGCGACCGGCTGAGCGGTCCGCTTCGGCCCTCCGGACGGAGGTTCGCGTCCACCCGTAGGGCAACTCCTTCGGACGTGGGCTCCGACAGCAGGGCAATGACCGCGGCCGCGGCCCGTCCAGCGCTCTCCTGGATGTCGCCACCTCTGCCGCGGTGAACGAAGACCACATCGACGTCCGAGGAGTAGTTCAGCTCCCGGCCACCGAGCTTCCCCATCCCGATGATCGCGAGGTCCTCGGTCCCCTGGCTGGCCCGCACCGCCACCATGAGACAGGCCTCGGCCACCAGGGATAGCTCCGCCATCACATCGTCCGCAGATTCACCGGCCAAATCCCGTGCGGCTACCCGATACGAGGCCCTGCGGCGAAACCTCCGGACGCCGGCCGAGGCCCCCAGCGCTCGGGCCGTCGACTCCGCCTCAACGACCAGCTCCTCGAGCGTGCGAGGTCGGAGGTCGGACAGCGCCTCGAGCTCCTCTGGATGCGCGCTGAAGAAATCCGAAGCGGCCGTGGAGAAACCCAGGAGCCGCGCCGCTCCCGGGAGGATGTCCGGCCGTCCCAGCAACTCCCGCGCTCCCGGCCGCGCTTCCATCCGGGAGACGGCGATGCGGGCAAGCTCGGGATCAGGCGCTTCCCCGAGGGCCCGCCCCAGGATCTCCGGTGTCAGCACTGTCGAGGAATCGTACAAAGCAAAGACCCAGGTGCTTTCCACCTGGGTCTTCGGGTTGCGGCTCCCCGGTCGGGTGAGAGGAATCGGGCGGTGGTTACTTGAATATGCTCACGCCGCCCGGGCCTACCAGCAGGCCGACGATGATCAGGACGATGCCGGCGAGCACACCTCCCCGGAGGATCGTGACGATGCCCCAGATCACCAGGATCGCCGCGATGATCCAAAGGATGGTGGCGGCACCACTGGTCATTGCCAGCAAGCTCAGCATGGTCGTCTCCCTTCTTCTTCCGTCGCTGTTCCCTACTCTTGAGCGATCAGTCACTTCGGTCGGCACCGGCTCGAATCAGCCAGTGCGCCGAACGTCTTCCTCTGGCTGCTCCAGCAGCTCCACGAAGAGGGCCCGGTAGTGCACCATGGCCTGACGAAGGTCCTCGGTGGAGGCCTTGCCCTGCTCGTTCGCGAGCGAGATGGAGTGGGCGGCCCGATAGTTCTCGACGACCTGTGGGTGATCGACGGAGACATCGGCCGAGCGCTGGTCGAAGTCCTCCATTGGGTACCCGCGCTCACGCATGACCTCCGTCACGAGGTGGTCACCCTCACGGATCGCCTGCTCTGGGGAATCGACGAAGCGGCGCCGGGTCGAGCGGCCGGATGTCGAGCTGTTCGCGCCGCTTCTCTCTATCCATCAGCTCGGCCTCGGCTTGCCGGCGGCCCGACATGTTCACGGTCCGCTCGTATTCGGGACCGAACGACTCACGAAGCCGCTTGCTTGTGCGCTGCCGGGAGAAGCTCCAGACCACCACTCCGGCCAGCACGACGATGCCGACAACGATGAGGATCCATGCCCAGACTGGCATCGGCCCTCCTTTCGATCAGGGGCGCCGATTACGGGCGTTGAGGCTCCATACAAGCTACCCGAGCGATGCGACGGCAAAACCCTACCGATCGGTACGTCACCTTCTGGTCTTGTCCATGAGAGTGCCTGCGAGTAGCTTCAGCCCGTGGCAAGCCCGGAGGCCGCTGGCACCAATGACCGTGCGGCCGATCGGGGCAGGTGATGCCAGAAGCACGCCGGTCGCACACGACATGAAGGTCCATGGAAGAGGGCGCGCACAACTCGAGGTTTCCGTGGAACGCCCGGCATAGGGGGACGAGATGAGCAGCAAGCGGAAATGGCTGATAGCTACCGTGGTCGCTGCCACGGTATCGGGAATCATCGCCGCCACCGCCCTCGGCAGTCCGGGCGGAGGGTTCGACCAAACGATCCTTGGCCATCGCGCGACGCTGGCGGACGCCGTACATTCGAATTTCGACGGGATCAAGCTGAAGACGAAGGCTCCCGTCGACGAACAAATGGTGACCATCACCTACCACCCCGGAGGGTTCTCGGGCTGGCATTACCACCCGGGGTTCGTGATGGTGATCGTCGAATCGGGACACATCACTGCCCACTTCGCCGATTGCCACACGAGAACGTTCGGGCCACATGAGTCCTTCTTCGAGAG
>WNGE01003925.1_pt1 | contig 20773 bp, 17 predicted proteins | sample 5400651 | NCBI WGS metagenome assembly WNGE01 (sample SAMN13153370, study PRJNA577476) | soil metagenome | isolation source: 60 cm soil or saprolite under grassland replicate 2 | place: USA:California | collected 2016-06-15 | reverse complement strand
ACGTTTCTGTGTCTTCCCACGCATCGATAAAATATTTTGACGGAGTTTCCGTGATCTGGCTTTCGCGGTCACTGGCCCACCAGTTTTCAATAAATAATTGGATAATATGTTCCTCGCCTTTATCATCAACCATGTATTGACGCATCGCACCTTTTACAATGAAAGCCGTGTATTTGCACACCTCACCTTCCTGCAGAAAATATTGTCTCTTTCTAAACTTCTTCGGAGTAAAAATATTTGTAATTAAATCAATGTCGCTTTCGCGAAGCGGTGTTGTTGCATAACTGTTGAAGTATGTAATAAGATAATCGAACATTGATGACAAAAAGTATTTATCAAATGTAGATTTTTAACGCACAATAAAAAAAGCGGCAACACAATATTATGTTACCGCTAAATGAAAATACCCGCAATCGCGAACAATCTTAGATTATCATTTACTTAGGATACAGATAGTGAAGTGTTAACTGATTCTTCCGTTCTTAATCTTTTTAAGGCCACTCCCCAGGCAACTACTTCATCCAGCATTTTATGCAAATTTCTTTCATGATAAGGTGCCGGTTTAAAAACATGGAAGTTTTCAAAATCGGTTATCAATGAAAGTGATACCTGGGCCCTGACATCAGCGATTTGTAGTTCAGCCATGCTTAGCCTTAAGTTTTCGATTGCCCGAATTGCTCCCGCTCCTCCATATCCAACAAAACCGGCAGATTTATTATTCCACTCCTTATAGAGAAAATCAATTGCATTCTTTAACACCGCTGGTACAGAATGATTATATTCAGGCGTTACAAAAACATACGCATCAAAAGATGAAATTGTTTCGGCCCACTTTTTTGTATGAGAGTTAGAATATTGTCCCATTGAAGGTGGTAACGGCTCATCAAGAAGTGGCAGATTAAAATCCTTGAGATCGATAAGTTCAAATACTGCATCATCTCTGATATTTGCAAGTTCATAAACCCATTTTCCAACAGCTTCACCATTTCGGTTTGGACGAGTGCTTCCGATAATTATTGCTATTCTCATAAAATAGTTTTTACGTTTAAAAATCTATTTGTGTTTGAAGATTTGAATTAGTTGACTATAATGGGTATATTAACTGACTCCTCTGTTCTGAATGGTCAGTTCTACCAATTTAAAAACTGTGTCGTTTTCAAAATCAGTGATCAAATAAAGTCGTCTGCTTTTATTGCCATACGAACTTCTTTATGGTTACCTGCCGAATCTCTTCCTTTTATTGGTCTTTTTCTGAACCTGCCCCAGGCAACAAACAGTGCAATTAATCCTAAAACGATTGTCATTGGAAGGGCAAGAATTTCTCCTCTCAACAAATGGAAAACAGAAGCAAACAACATAATGAGTGCGAGCCCTGAACCAGCCAGCGGCGTAAGATTAGGTTTAATGCGGAGTAACGCAGGGAGTATGACGCCTATTGCTCCAAGCAATTCGCTAACGCCAATGAACCTAACCAATTCTGCAGACACCTGTGTTGCCCAAGGCAATTGTATTGCTAACTTTTCTATTGGTTGAGTTGCTTTTATAGCTCCGGCGATGAAGAACATAATTGCAAGAATGACTTGCGCTATCCATAGAAGAATGTTTAATGTCTTAGATGATTTTTGACTGCTCATAAATTTTATTTTTTGATTGTTCTAGAAAAAAATTTCCTGTTAGCAATGATTTCAATTTTGAAAACACTGCCCGAAATATTAGTTGATCAATTTTTAGTATGATTTAGTTTTTCGTCTTGCTTGCGGGAGTAGTTTTATTTATGCTTTTGTCATTTTGAATTAATTTATCCGTCTGTTTGTATGGTTTGCCCATCAAATAAATCATTAGTGGAGTTGAGATACCCTTTACAACAGTTAATTGTGATTGTAGAACAGGAGGGCTAATCAATAAATTATAAACCTCAGCAGACACAATGACTCGTTATTCAGTTCTTTAGTCGCATTTTGTAATCTCGATGCAATGTTAACCGGGAAACCCATCACTACAGAATGATCTTCTGTTCCAACTCGTAAAATACCACTTACGACTTTTCCTAAATGAACGCCAATTCCAATCTGTATCTTTTCTTCAAAGTGAGGGAGAAAATAAGCATCACTCAAAGTTTCCAGATCGGCTAATATTGAGTAAGCTGCCTGAACGGCTGATTCTGCGCTTTGTGGTTTCTTTGTTTCATAACCGAAAACTGTGTAAAATCCGTCATCTGTTGTCTCCACAATCTTTCCTTTATTGTTTTCTATGCTGTATTGAAACGAAGAAAAAAGTTTCCTACTAATGTGTATCACATCGAATGCGGGATAACTCTCAACAAACTGCATAAAAATTCTCATGATCTAAAAACATTAAAGCCAATTCCTTTTCTTCACCTAATTGTTGTGTTATGTCACCTGTGGCGCTTCCCGCGTACAGACCAATATCTGTTTCATCCTGAATAATTCTTCTTAGCTTAACAGGACCGCCGACAACACGTGTTTGACAAGCTAATCTTACATTCGGTGGAAAATGCATTTGATTCTTCAGGAAACTTTCTTTTTGAGTAGGTGGCGACAACCTGAACCACTCCGTCTTCAGCAAATTCAACCAAATATTTTCCGTTCTCTTTCATGCATTCTTAATTGAATTATGCTGCGACCAATGCAGCTTGTTTTACCAATTGTATTTCGCTGTTGATTTTTACTTCTTCGGCGAGCATCAAATTACCTGTTTCCAGAACCGCATTGAAGTTGATGCCCCAATTAGTCCTGTTGATCTTACCGGTTACTGTGAAACCTGCTCTTTCACCACCCCAGGGATCTTTTGTTACGCCGCTATATTCAACATTTAATTTTACCGGCTTTGTAACACCCTTCATTGTAAGATTCCCATACATTAAGTAATTTTCTTCATCTACCTTTTCAACTTTGGTAGACTCAAAAATCATTTCAAGATATTTTTCTGCCTCAAAGAAATCAGAGGTGCGGAGATGTGCATCACGCTGTGCGTTATTTGTGTCGATTGAACTTATCTCTGCTTTCAACTGGATATTAGCAGTGCTGAAGTCCTCATCTTCTGTTTCCACTTCTGCATGGAAATTTTTGAAAGAACCTGATACGTTCGTAATCATCAGGTGTTTGATTTTAAAGCCCACTACACTATGTGCGGGATCGAGCAGCCATTTTGCGTGTTTCATAATTTTTTGTTTTTCATAATGCTAAATTGCATCAGCAGAAAAGGTGAAAACGATGATAAAAGGCAAAAAAAAATTTTGACAAAAATCACAGAAGCGAGAAGCAAAAAAATAATAGGTTGATGTACTTCTATTTGTTGCGTATGTAATAACAACTACAAATGAGATAATGAATTTACAAGAAGAAGAATATTTTTTGAATCAGCTGTTAACTTATTTGAAAGCTATGTAAAAGTGCTTAGTAAAATGTCTTCAGTATTTCATTATAATTTTCTCTTCCTCATGCAATTGCATAGTGAGCATTATAAGTATTTGCACCCGGAATAAAAATTGAGGCATGAGGTGGAAAACAATTTTATAAAATAAAAAAGATGGAAAAGGAATTAATAAAAACAAAATGGGGAATTGACCATGCCCACAGCGAAATTGGCTTCAGGATAAAACATCTTATGGTTGCAAATGTCAGAGGCACCTTCAAAGAATTTGACGCAAGCATTTACAGTACTGAAGAAGATTTTATGGGTGCTGAAATTGATTTCTGGCTAAACCCTGCATCTATCAACACAGGAGATGAAGCAAGAGATGCTCATTTAAGGAGTGCTGATTTCTTTGATGTAAAAAATTTCAAAGAAATAAATTTCACCGGCAATACTTATAAAAAAGTTGACAAACACGGTAGTTATGAATTGTATGGAGACCTCACAATTAAAGGAATTAAAAAGCAAATCAAATTAGATGTTGAATTTGGCGGAGTAATAAAAGACCCCTGGGAAAATCGCAAGGCAACTTTCAATATTAATGGAAAAATTAATCGCAAAGATTGGGGATTGAATTGGAACACTGCGTTAGAAACGGGTGGAGTTTTGATAAGCGAGGACGTATGGATCAGCTGCGAAGTACAATTGGCAATAAACAAAATGAAAAACAATTATGTATTAAAGCAAAGTCAACCGGAGCCATGAGAAATTAAAATTAGAAAATAAGAAATAAGAAATAAGAAAGTTTTAGGGAATTAATTAGTCTGTAACACAAATATCACTTAACACTATAATCTAAAAAAATGGAAAACAGTAATGAATTATTGAATCTTGTGATCAAGACCCATGGCGGACTTGAAAGATGGAAACAATTTAAACAGGCGAAACTGCACATTTCCGTCGGAGGATACCTGTGGACAGTAAAAGGTCAGGAAGGAGTCACAAATGACATCAATCTGATAGTTAACCTTCGCGAACAACGTACCACCCAGGAGAAAATGTTTCCAGAGGGTTTGCGCTCGAGTTTCGAGCCTGGGCGAGTTGCCCTCAGAACTCAGGACGGTGTTCTCGTCGAAGAACTATTGAATCCGCTGGAGACATTTAAGGGCCTGGCATGGGAAACCCATTGGAGCAGACTTCAATTGATTTATTTTTCCAGCTATGCTTTATATAACTATTTCACCTTGCCGTTCAATTTGACATTACCCGGGGTTACCGCAAAAGAAATTGAACCCTGGGCGGAAGCCGGCGAAATGTGGCGCAGACTTGAGGTTACCTATCCGCATAGCTTTGTAACGCATAACAAAAGGCAGGTGTTTTACTTTGATGAAAATGGCCTTTTAAAGCGCCACGACTTCTGGGCGGAAACATTGGGGAGACAAGGTGCTGCCCATTATTTCTTCGATTACAAGGAATTCGATGGGATAAAAATGTCGACCATCCAAAATATTTATCAATTGCTGGACAATAACAGCTACGTTCCTGAACCTCTACTGGTCTCGTTGAAAACATTTAGCGTCAAATTTGAATAGATAAACAATATGAAAACGCAAAAAGTATGGTACGTCACAGGTACCTCTTCGGGATTTGGACTGGAAATCACCAAGGCAGCATTAGAAGCCGGCGATAAAGTTGCAGCAACTGTAAGAAAAGAACCGGAAAAGCTTAGGGAATCATTAAACAATCATCCTGATTTATTAGTTGTAATCATGAATGTTACCGATGAAACGAAAGTCAGGAAAACAATTAAAGAGACCATTGATCATTTTGGAAAAATCGACGTGCTTGTAAACAATGCCGGTTACGGATTCCTGGGAGCTATTGAGGAAGCAACAGACACTGAGGTTAAACAGCAATATGACACCAACGTTTTTGGTGTATTAAACGTTATTAGGGCGGCATTGCCTTACATGCGTAAACAAGGTCAGGGCATATTATAAATACTTATTCTCTTTTTGCTTTTTCAGTCCCGCCCACCTGGGCGTTGTACAGTTCCACCAAATTTGCTCTCGAGGGCATATCGCAAGGTCTTGCCATCGAACTAAAACCTTTCAATATCAAAGTCACAGCTATAGAACCAGGATTATTTACTACCGATTTTTTAAGCGGCACATCCTTTAAAAAAGGTGAAGTGATTATTGATGATTATGAAAATACGCCTGTTGGACAGGCAAGAATCGCGTCTGCATCGTTTCATGGTCATCAGCCGGGCGACCCAAAAAAATTGGCAGGTGTAGTGGTTCAGCTTGCGCAGGCAGAAAACCCACCCATGCACTTACCAATTGGCACCCGACAGTTTGGAAAACTACAGGACAAATGCCCGGCAATTGGCTGAAGATATTGAAGCCTGGAAGGACATATCAGTAACAACAGACCATAAACGATCATAAGCATCCGGGCCATAAACAACAAAAAAATAGAACGATGGAATATTTATCATCTACTTATGAGAGTGCTAAAACTGAATATATTGATGTCAACGGAATTCAGATAGCATATCGTACCATAGGAAGCCTGTCATCAATCCCGTTATTATGCCTTCAGCATTTCACGGGTAATATGGACGGCTGGGACCCGCTTGTCATAAACGGGTTGAGCAAGAACAGGCAGGTCATTCTTTTCGATAATACAGGAGTGGGAGAATCTGGAGGAAGTACACCTAACACAGTATCTGCAATGGCAAATGATACTATAGCTTTTCTTAAAGCAATGAATCTAAAAAAAGTAGACCTCCTTAGGTTCTCATTGGGTGGTTTTATCAGCCAGCTTATCATGCACGATGAACCCGAACTTATCCGTAAAGCAATCCTGGTTGGTACGTGTCAACAAGGCGGTGAAGGCATAAATAATTTCCGCAGTTTCGTAAAAGGCGCCGAGAACATAGAAGGTGCGGAACGCTATCTCTATTTCTTTTTTGAAAACTCGGAAAGGAGCCGCTCATTAGGATATGCCGTACTAAAGCGCTTTCTGGAAAGAGACCCCAACTGGGCTCCAAGTTTCACCGATCAAACTTTTTTGGCGCAGATGGAGGCAATTGTTGGCTGGGGTGAAGTGCCGGACAGTGACGCTCCCCTACTTACTAAAATCAAACATCCGGTACTTATAATTAATGGAAGCAATGATCACATGTTTGCTTCAGCCAATTCTATTTTAATGTTCCAGCAATTGGAAAAATGCGATACTAAGCTTATACCCGGATTCAGCGCATGGATCGTTTTTTCAATATCCGGAGCTGTTTAATAATGAAGCCATTTATTTTCTGGATAATGAAATATAATCTTAGTTTCCATAGCGGCAGTATCGCTATATTTATAAACTGCTAGATAATAATCTATTTTTTTATAAAAAATGGTAGCTCAAGCTCAAAACAAAATAATATTATGGAACATTTAATTCCTGCTTCAATTGGCTTATGGCAGGTTAAGGGCAAATACTATCTGCAAATTATAACTAACGAATGCTATAATTTTTACTATACCGAAATCTCTATTGACGAGGCGAAGCATCTATCTAAAAAGGATAATGTAGAGATTGAGCAGTTTGATATTTTACCCATGGGACTTCAACTAAAAAATTAAAAAATAGAAAAAAAATTAACAAAAACAAATTGGGGCATGATCTTGCTCACACTGAAATTGGTTCAAGGGGGAAACATTATATTCTAATCCGGCAACGCTATATTAATTTAGCTGACCAGCCTAGTTTATGCAAATGTAAATATCCACTTCCTCAACAGTACTACATGTAATAGTGATCAATAAATAGCGCTGATAATAAAATCAACAATAGGAGTTGGGTTCGGCAAACTATGCGGATGATGTTTAAAACCGGGTTTATGAATTACCGTAATATTTACCGTTTAAAGCTTTTATTTTTTGCTCAAACAAGAGTGTATTCTCTTCGGGCGGTACAGCTTCATCAGCATCAGCACAAACAATAAGTACAGGATATTTCCCTTTTACAATTGCATCCACTTTATCAATGGGGCTTTGTTTAAAATTTTTGAGTTGCTCTTCAGTAGTTATGTTGTAATCTTTCTTCATCTCGTTCAATTCATTTGAACTGCTTGGTTGTATCCCTAATCCAGCGGGCCAACTTTTTAGATCGAGTACCGGATTGTCAACATACACACAAGCTACTTTTGATGGGTTTTCTGCAGCCAGTTAAATACATACACTGCGCCACGGCTCATGCCTTCCATTACTGCTTTTTGTGATAAGCCCGCATCATGCAAAAGATTAAAAATTGCTTCAGGTGAAGATTCAAACCCATTTATTATATTAAAAAATAAAGCACTCTTCAACACATATCTTTAAAGCCTCCCTAACAATATCAAAAAACATTGTTTCATGATCTTTGAAACAAAGGGGAAAGGCCAATTTAAGGACTTTGCTTTGGTAAAAAGTTATCTTTATCAGTAACTATAAATATCTCTATTTTTACTTCTGGTTATGAGACTACTTGTGTTAACGATATGCCTTTCCGTTTTTTTTATATATAAATCATTTTCTCAATCATACGGTCTTCAATTTAACAGCCATGAGGCGTTTCCCGAAAAAAGAACATCGCTGGAATTAGCTCCTTCAGACTCTTTAAAATTTTCGGATGTTGTACAACTGCGATTCGATATGAATTTTGTGCAAGGGCATCAAATTTATTTTGGATATGTGTTGCGTATTATCAACGACCGGCAAAATATTGATATCATTTATGATGAGTCAACTTCTAAATTCCGTTTAATTAATGATCAGAGTTTTTCAGGTATTTCATTCTCGTTAGATTCCGCGCATTTATTCAATAACTGGAATACTATTAGTGTTGTAATGCAAAAATCAAAGCAAAAACTGCAGTTGTTCGTAAACAATAAAAGCTATGGCAGCACAAAAGTTTTGCTCAAGAGCAAATACTATAAATTTCTTTGGGGTGCTAACGATTATAATAATTATCAAACGCGTGATATTCCACCAATGCGCATAAAAGACATTAAACTTTTTGATAAAAATAAACTGGAATATTATTGGTCTTTAAATGAAACAGCAGGTACGACAAGTGTTGATGTGTTAAATAAACAAAACGCTGCTGTAAAAAATCCTAATTGGATAAAACCGGCACATCAAAATTGGTGTTTGGTAAATGTGTATAATATTAAAAACAATGCTGTTACTGCTTTTGATGAGCGATCTCAACTGCTTTATATCGCAGGCTCAGATTCCGTACTTACATATAATTTAAAAACTGCACAAAACGCATGGCAGTGGTATCCTGTAAAAACAGCCAATATTTTACCGGGCAGCCAGGCAGTTTATGACACCATTACACACCAGTTACTGGATGTTTTTATTGACGAAAAAAAAGTAATCACTTATAAACCTGGCAGTGCGCACTGGAATGATACTTTGTATGATTCTGTCCAAACAGAATATGGACATGCAAATAAGTTTATCAGCAAAGCAGATACCTCTTTGTACATTATTGGCGGTTACGGCCAGCTTAAATATAAAAATATTGTGCAGTGTTATTCAATCAACGATAAAAAATGGAAAATTGTAAAAACGAAAGGTGATTTTTTTCCGCCGAGATATTTGGCTGCGCTCGGCCTAAATGCAACCGGAGATACGGCTTTTATAATAGGTGGTTATGGCAGTCCCACTGGAGAACAAATGCTGCAGCCCGGCAATTATTCTGATATGTATGCTTTTGATATAAAGTCAAAAACATTTAAAAAACTTTTTAATCTCGATACTATTTTTTCAAAATATACTTTTGCAAACAGCCTGGTAATTGATTCAAAGAATCAACAATATTACGGGCTGGTTTTTCCCAACGATAGTTTTAATTCACATTTGCAGCTTATACAAGGTTCATTAACTAAACCCACTGTAAAATTTGTTGCGAGCAAAATACCTTATTCATTTTACGATGCTCAGTCTTTTGCTGATTTATATTATTCTGCAACAGCAGAAAAACTTATTGCAGTAACTATATTCGGTCCAAAATATGGAGAAACGCAGCAACATTCACAGGTAAAAATTTTTTCACTTGATTTCCCCCCTGATGTGGAAACAACTGCTGAGCCGGTAATGCCAACAGGGAAAAAAGTTCCGCTTATTATTCTATCTTTAGCGATCGTAGTTGGAGCCGGATTTTTCATCATACGACAAAAAAGAAAAGCTAAAACAAAACCATTTACTGCTCCGCCGGCTGATATAACTGAAGATAATATTATTCAGGAAAATGAAACTGCAATACCGTCCGTTTTAGAAGACATGCCCCCCTACGAAGAATTTACACACAAAGTATATTCTCACAATGAAGAAGTAAAAATGCATTCCGCTTTTTTATTGTTTGGTCAGTTTCAGGTTTTTGATAGAGAGGGCACTGACGTTACTGAGCTGTTTACACCTTTAATAAAAGAATTGTTTTTGCTGATTGTGATTTATACTTTCAGAAATGGCCGTGGCATAACTTCAGAAGAATTAAATGAAATTTTATGGAGGGATAAATTATTGAAGGATGCAAAGAACAATCGTTCCGTTAATATGGCAAAGCTTAAAAAAATTCTTGAACGTGTGGGCAATTGCGGCTTTATAAAAAGATCGGGCTTTTGGCATTTCGAAATTGTTGAAAATTCTGTGTTTTGCGATTATCTTAATTATGTAAACCTGCGAAACAGTTATCCTGAAATGGATAAACGTCTTATTGAAGAACTTTTAAAAATTACAGATAAAGGCTCATTCCTATTACAAACAGAACATAATTGGCTGGATGATATTAAGGCTGAAATTTCCAACTCTATCATCACCGCTTGTCTTGGTTTTCTGAAGCATAACCACACAGATAATCCTGAGCTTACCATTCATATAGCCAATTGTATTTTTTATTTTGACCAACTGAATGAAGATGCATTGGAATATAAATGCAAAAGTTTAATTCAGCTAAAACGTCATGCGCTTGCCAACAACACCTATTCAAAGTACATAAAAGATTATAAAGCGATTTACGGAGAAAAGTTTGAAAAATCTTTCAATCAAACTATAAAAAGCGATTCAGAAAATCACATAACCACCAGAGTTTCTAACTCGTAACCAACCTTACATTTTAAGAAGGTAAAGAAGTTATTATCTTTAATTAATAACCCAATTAATCCTTAATTATACTCTGTTACCCATCTAACGGTTTTATTGCAACTCATCTCAGTAGGATGCATTTTATCATAACAGTTCGAGTTCACATAATGATTGGCTATGTCTGTATGTGTAGATAAATTGTATTATAATTTTGTAATTAACCCCTGAATTAATCTTTTAATTAAGCAGGTGTCCTATACATTTGGGCTTCATTCCCTATGCATATGAAAGTATCAGGCAGGCGTTTATGGCTGTTCAGGCTGATTGCATGCGTTATTCCGTTTCTTTTTTTGTTGTTGCTCGAGATCGGTTTAAGATTATTTAATTATGGTTATGATTACAGTTTGTTCAAAACAGATCATTCAAACAAGGATTATTACGTAATGAATCCTGACGCTTCAAAAAAATATTTTCAAAACCAAACTATAGCAACCACCGGCAACCAGGAGAGATTTAAAAAAATCAAAGACACCAACGCTATCAGGATTTTTGTTTTAGGCGAATCAACCACCATTGGCTACCCATATTTTCACAATGGCTCTTTTCACCGGCTTTTGTTGTACAGGCTAATGCACGAAATGCCCAGGAAAAATTTTGAGATCATCAATGTTTCTTTAACAGCAGTAAATTCTTATACCATTCTTGGTTTTGCAAAAGAGGTTGTCAACTATCACCCCGATGCGGTTTTAATTTATACGGGTCAAAATGAATATTACGGCGCACTTGGTGTTGGCTCAACACAGCAGTTGGGGGGCAATCGCTTTTTAATAAATACTATTTTGTTTTTGCGTGATTTTAAAATAACGCAATTATTAACCAATGGCTATACATCGATTGCCGGCATGTTCTCAAAAGCAAAACAATTGCCTGCAAAGGATAGGATGGAATTGATGGCCGCTGATCAAAACATAACTTATGGTTCGGCAAAATTTAATGAGGGTGTTGAGCAGTTCAGGCAAAATATGAATATAACACTTAGTGTATTCAACAAACATCATATTCCGGTTTTTGTAAGCAATCTTGTTTCAAACCAAATAGATTTAAAACCATTTATCAGTCAATTACCCGATAATTCGCATTTGGGGAATTTTAAAAGTGCATTTGATTCAGGTTTAAAAAATTTCGGCTGGAATAATTATCAGCTTGCAATTAATTATTTTGATAAAGCCAATCATAGTTTTTCGAATAATGCAGATTGCAATTATTATTTGGGAATTTGTTTTTTAAAAGAAGGAAATAAAGCCTACGCAAAAGTGTATTTAAATGCAGCGGTAGATTTGGATATGCTCCGTTTTCGGGCGCCGCATCAAATGAATGATGTGATTGATTCGCTGTGTAAACAATATAAATATGCGCATTTTGTTAATACAAAATCTTTCTTTGAAAAATATTCGAATGATAACATTATTGGGAACGAATTGCTCTTAGAACACGTGCATCCAAATCTAAAAGGATACGCGGTTTTATCTGATGCTTTCCATGCTGCACTTAAGCAACAAGGTATTATTAAAACTGATGCACAACATGCGATGAGTCTTGATGAATTAGTGCAAGCAATGCCTGTTACGACTGTTGACTCATTAATCGGCGCTTATAAAATTTTTAACTTAAAAAGAATGTGGCCTTTTGTAACAGAAAAGGTTTCAAAAAAAGATACTTTAAATGTGATTACTGAAGAAGAGCAACTTGCTTACAACATTGCATTTAATCATGCGTCATGGGTGGAAGCTACGAACAATTTATATGATTATTATATCCGGCAAAACAATTTGCAACAAGCTAAGAAAGTAATGGAAGCACTGGTCTTAGAATATCCAACCGATGCTTTGTTGTATGAAAAAGCTGCAAACATTTGCGGTGAGTTGAAAGATTTTAATAATGCACTATTATATTTTGAGAAATCGTTCACATTGTCGCCTTCTTTTGATAAGGCAAGAGACATTTTAGTTTTGTATTTGCAGAAAGATGAGCCTGAAAAAGCTATGCCTTATATTGACTATGCTATTAATAACAAGTCTTCGGGCTTTGACTTGAAAGCTCTGAAAAATGCAACCAAAGAAGTAATACAATTAAAAGAAACCGTGCAAAAAGATTCCGTGAATACACAATTGCTTAACCGCATTGCTTATACATATTATGCAATGGGGAATAAAGACGGTGCAGGAAAATATGCTAAGAAAGCTTTAAACCTTAATGCAAGTGACACCGTCGCGTCATCATTAATCAATAAAATAAAAATGCGGCAATGAGTGCATCAATTAAAATAGAGAAGAAACAATGCATTGAGTTCGGGCAATTGTGTGCTGCAGTAATGTTGCTGTTGTTTTTTTATTTCAATCAAAAGATATTTATAGGTATTGCATTGATTATGCTGCTGCTGAATTTAATTGTTCCTTTAATTTTTTATCCGTTTGCTGTTGTTTGGTTTTTGCTGGCAGATAAATTAAGCATCGTCAGTTCTCTGGTTACATTAAGTGTAATATTCTTTATAATTGTTGTGCCCGTTGGTTTGCTAAGGAGATTGTTTGGAAAAGATAATCTTGCATTAAAACAATTTAAAAAAAGTAAACAATCAGTTATGATTATAAGAAATCATGTTTATTCAATGGGAGATTTAGTACACACTTTCTAAAAATGCTGCTATGGAATTTTTAAAAGAATTGTTTCTGTTTTTACGTACACGTAAAAAATTGTGGTTACTGCCTTTGATAATCATACTTGCTTTATTGTCTGCTTTAATTGTTCTAAGCAGCACATCTGCATTGGGGCCATTTATTTATTCATTGTTTTGATTTATCAAGGTGGCAATAATTATTCTTGGTATCTCTGCTTTTTATCATGATAGTGCTGCTGCAATTTTGGTAGACGGTGAAATTATTGCTGCTGCGCAGGAAGAACGATTTACAAGGATAAAAAATGATGCATCATTTCCTGCAAATGCCATGGCGTATGTAATGCACGAAGCTGGTGTTGAGTATAAAGATCTTTCTGCAGTTGCATTCTATGACAAACCTCTTTTAAAGTTTGAACGATTACTGGAGACCTATCATGCTTTTGTTCCTTTTGGTTTGCGTTCTTTTTTAAAAGCTTTACCTGTTTGGACGAAAGAAAAACTGTTCATTAAAAAACAGATCAATAAACACATAAAGCAATTTGCAGCTAAAACAAATGTGCCGGTTTTATTTCCTGAACATCATCTTTCACATGCAGCCAGCGCATATTATCCATCACCGTTTACTAAAACAGCTATTTTAACTATTGATGGAGTTGGCGAATGGGCTACTACAACTATTTCTTATGCAGAGAATAATCAGATAAAAATTTTAAAAGAGTTACACTTTCCGCATTCGGTTGGTTTGTTGTATTCTGCATTTACTTATTTTCTTGGCTTTAAAGTAAACAGCGCCGAATACAAAGTAATGGGTTTGGCACCTTACGGCGATGCCTTATCATCTCAAACAAAAAAGTTTATACAAATTATAAAAGATGAACTGATTGATATAAGAAAAGATGGTTCCATTTTACTTAATATGCAGTATTTCGATTTTGCTGCCGGTTTAAAAATGATAAAAGAAAAAAAGTGGAACGTTTTATTTGAAATAAACAGGCGTGAGCCTGAATCTGAATTACATCAATCAAATAAAAATCTTGCGCTGGCGATACAACAAATCACAAATGAAATTGTGGTTACACTTGCCGGTACTGCTTTTGAGCTTGCACACTGCGATAATCTTGTTATGGCGGGCGGTGTTGCTTTAAACTGTGTAAGCAATTCAAAAATTGTTGAAGCGAATATTTTTAAAAACGTTTGGATACAACCGGCAGCCGGAGATGCAGGCGGTGCTTTGGGCGCAGCGTATGCAGCACATCAGATCTTCTTTGATCAACCCAAAAAAATTACGAATGCAGACGCAATGAAAGGAGCTTTTTTAGGTCCCTCGTATGCAAACAATGAAATTGAAAAAACTATCCGAAAATACAACGCGAAGTATAAGTACTACGAAAGTTTTGAGGCGCTAATTGAATTTATAAGCAAGCAAATACAGCAAGGAAAAATTATTGGATGGTTTCAGGATAGAATGGAATTTGGTCCGCGTGCACTTGGTAACAGGAGCATTTTGGCTGATGCAACTAACCCCGGAATGCAAAACATTATCAACCGAAAAATAAAAAAAAGAGAATCATTCAGACCGTTTGCACCGGCTGTGTTAGAGGAAGATGTTGAATTGTATTTTAAAGAAGTAAAATGTTCGCCATACATGTTGTTTGTTGCACAAAGCCATAGCCATATAAACGCGCCTGCGGTGATTCATGTTGATGGTACAGCGAGAATTCAAACTGTAAATAAACATAGTCACCCAAAATTTTATAAGTTGTTATCAGCATACAAAGAACTCAGTGGCTGCGGTATGATGGTAAATACATCATTTAATCAAAGAGGGGAGCCGCTGGTCTGTTCACCAAAAGATGCATATGAAGCTTTTATAAGAATGGGTTTGGATTTTCTTGTAATAAATAATTATGTTTTTAATTACGCGCTTCAACCTTCAAAGCAACTTAAAACCATTCAACAGATTAATTTACTATCTGATTAATCACTTGTTAATTAAAACTGAACCTTCTTCTTCAAAAAACACGATCTTTTTTGTGATTAATACCAAATTAACTGGTTTTTTAATAATGCAGTTAAGCCCCCAATTTTAAAATTGCAAGCCATTATTCACCAAATTATACTGCCGTTATATGAAACCACTAACTATACTTGTTCTTGCTCTTTTTTTTCTTATCCGTTTAAACGCACAGCAGAACCGGGTGAGCGGTAAAGTTACCGACCAAACCGGCGCTCCGCTTTCGGGAGCAACAGTAACAATCAGGGGAACAACTATCTCTACAATCACCGATAGCCTGGGAACGTTTCAATTTACTTCCGTTGCCGGAAAAAATCGGGTAGTCGTAGTTTCTTATGTTGGATATCAAACGCGTGAATATCCAATTAATGCCCAAAATAACTTAACCATCACTTTAACTCAGGATGTAAATTCTTTAAACAGTGTTATAGTGGTGGGTTATGGCACGCAAAGAAAAAGAGATGTAACCGGTGCCACCAGCACAGTCGCTTCAGCTGAAATAACAAAGAGACCTTTAACCCGTGTTGAACAGGCACTACAGGGCACCGTATCAGGCGTTTCTGTTCAAAGCAACAGCGGTCAGCCGGGAAATGGGCTAAGCATTAGAATTCGGGGCGCCAATTCTATCACTGGTTCAAATGAACCATTATATGTTATTGATGGCTTTATTGGCGCCAACATTGAATCCATTTCTATGAACGATATTGAAAACATAGAAATATTAAAAGATGCATCTGCCACTGCGATATATGGTTCAAGAGGCTCTAACGGTGTTGTAATTATTACCACAAAATCAGGCAAATCCGGCAAAACACGAATTGATATAAACCCGTGGTTTAGCAAAGCAGAAATTCCTAAAAAACTGCATTTGATGAATGCCTACCAGTTTGCCACAGCATTAAATGCACAAAATGCTGCAACCGGTACTTCTCAGGCTTTCACACAAGAACAATTGGATGCCTTTAAAACAAATCCTGGTACCGATTGGCAGGACGCAATAGAAGAAAAACCATGGATACAGAACTACCAGATAAATGTATCGGGCGGCGCACCGAACGTAAATTACCTTTTCTCTGTTAACTATCTTGACCAGCCAGGCTTGATCCTGAATCAATACTACAAGAAAGCAATATTTCGCTCTAACGTAAATTTTAAAATCAGTAGTAAGATTGATGCTAAAATATATGTGAATGTACTAATGCCTAAAAGTCGTAACACAGGCTACGCAGGCGATATAACTGATCCTTTTGCGCAGGCATTTCAATGGGATCCCACTTCGCCGATAAGAGATGGTTCCGGAAATTTTATTTTGAAATCACAATATGGCTCCAACGCAACCAATCCCGTTGCACAAGCCACCAACCAGCTTGATGATAACAGCACCACATACATTAATGGAACAGGAATTATAACATGGCGCATAATTGACGGTCTCACTTTCACCAGTAATAATACGTATGATGCGAACTCCAGCTATGGACAATCGTTGCGTGGTCCTGAAACTGCCGACGGTTTAATCGGGAATGATTATGCACAGGTGAGTTCAGGTAAATCATGGAGCTTTCAAAACAGTAATTTTTTAACTTATAATCATCAGTTCGGAGATCATTCTGTTACTCTAACAGCTTTGTATGAGCAGCACCGGTATGAAGGGAGAAATGAAACTTCGAGATCTACCAATTTATCTACTTACTCCCTTGGATACTACAATCTTGGTTTAGGTAAAACACAGAAAATAAGTTCAGGATATTCAGCAGATGCATTACAATCTTATATGGGCAGAATAAATTATTCATACAAGGATAAATATTTGCTTACTGCCAGCGTTCGTTCAGATGGATCTTCGCATCTTACAAAAAAGTATAGCACATTTCCGTCTGTCGCATTAGGATGGCTTATTTCAAAAGAAAACTTTTTAAGCAATTCAAAAGTAATTTCAAATCTTAAATTAAGAGCAAGTTGGGGTATTACCGGTAACCAGGCAGTTCCTTCCTATGCGAGTATCGCTCAAATAAATACAGGGCCGCAAGGACCCAATCAAACCTTAGGTTATTATTATGATGGAAACACGTTAACCATAGCCACTTCATTAGGAGCGCCTATATCTTCAACTTTGAAATGGGAAAATGATGCAGAAACAAATTTAGGTTTGGATGCCGCATTTTTAAAAGGCAGGCTCACGTTTACTGTTGATGCTTATCGTAAAAAAATAACTAATCTTCTATATAACTACCAGTCGCTTTTCTACATTGGCGGAGGACAATCTTACCAACGCAACTTAGGAAGTTTGGAAAATAAAGGTCTTGAATTTGCATTAGGTGGCACACCAATAAGCTCCGGTAAATTTATATGGACAACCAATCTTACTCTTTCATTCAACAGAAACAAGGTTTTAAATCTTGGCGGTTTGGATAGTGTAATAAACGGCAATGTTGGTTCTGCACAAGTTGGCAATTCAATACTTGTTGTAGGTGAACCATTAGGCGATTTTTTTGGGTTTAAATATTTAGGTACGTGGAAAAGCAGCGAAGTAGATAAAGCCGCTGATTATGGCATGAAACCCGGAGATTCAAAATATGTAGATGTAAACGGCGACCACGCTTATACTCCCGACGATTATATGATAATTGGTAATGGTAATCCTAAATATTCTTTTGGATTTATAAACGACTTTACATACGGAAACTTTTCATTAAGTGTTATGTTTCAGGGCACACACGGTAACCAGATTTATTCAGGCACATTCCCTTATACTTTTGGTGGACAAGGCGATGCACGAAATGCCACAAACGCAGATATATTAAATGTATGGACGCCTGAACATGAAACAGATATTCCAACGTTCGATCCATCAAGCAATAATTCTATTCACAGCAGCAGGTGGGTATATGACGCCAGCTATATCAAGCTTAAAAATTTATCGTTAGCTTATCGTTTGCCTCAATCTCTTTTATCAAAAGCAAAAATCTCAAGTTTAGAAGTATATGTCAGTGGTCAAAACCTGTTCTGCATTACCAATTATCCCGGTTATGATCCTGAAGTGACCAATGCAAATTATGGTGCTTATCCTGCGCTTGCAGAAGGCCTGGAAACAGGTGTAATTCCAAACCCGCGAACATATACCATCGGTTTAAGAGTAAGTTTCTGACATTACTTATTTAACGTGACACAAAAACTATTAACGATGAAAACGAAAAATTCTTTGTTATATATATTACTTGCGGTTGTTGTTTGCACTGCATGTCAAAAATTGAGTGAAGATCCAAAAGCAAGTTTAACACCTGTTACCTACTTTAAAACACAATCTGATCTGGATGCTGCCGTGGCGGGTATTTATGAACAATATTCTTTTGATGGTGCTTACGGATTTACCAGCCGCATGACGTCTTATTTTGGTTCGGATGATTTAACAACAGACCCGGGATTGAATAAAGCCGATATGCGTGATTTTGACAGGTTAAGCGGAAGCAGTGATAACAGCAGTATGCGTGCAGAATGGGAAGGTCCGTGGCGCGCAATTTATAATGCCAACAATGTTTTGGCAAATTATGATAAGGTTAATACTACCGATGAATTAAAAAGAGAATCTGTAGGACAGGCTTATTTTCTGCGCGCCTGGGGTTATTATAATATGGTAAGAACATTTGGTGCTTTACCACTTGTATTAACTCCTGTTAGTGCTGATGCAACATTTCCAAGAGATTCTGTTGCCAATGTTTATGCATCAATCGTAAGCGATTTACAGATTGCAAAAAACTGGCTGCCTGTTTCATTTCCAAATCAACCGGGCAAAGCCAATCAAATGGCAGCACGTTCGCTGTTAGCAGATGTGTATTTAACCATGGCAGGGTGGCCTTTGAATCAAACCCAGTATTATGCGATGGCTGCAAATGAAGCAGATTCCGTTATAAATTCAGGCGCCTATAATTTGAGCACACCTTATGCGCAGGTGTTTACACAAAACAACACGCCGGAGTCAATTTTTGCTTTGCAGTTTAACGTAAGCGGTGGTCTTCCGCAAAGAAGTTATGGCTCATCATGTGTGCCACTGGAAGAAAGCGGGCTTGATGGCTCAGGTGGTTGGGATGATTATTACCCTGAAGTTAATTTTTATCTGAATGCGCCAAAATGTACAAGAACAGACGCCACTTTTTATACCACATTTAAATTGAAGCAAGCTGATAATACTTTCAAACTTGTTCCATGGAATTCTACTGAGACACGTGTGCAGCACCCGTATTATAAAAAATTCAGGGCTGGCTTAAATGGCGATGGTGTAAGTGAAACAGAGACATCCATTTCATATATTCATCCAAGTACAAATAAAGCTTTGGACATCATTCGTTATCCGCTTGTTTTGCTTGATTATGCCGAGGCTTCTGCTATGGCCGGCTCAGGCCCAACCAGCGATGGATATGCTGCTATAAACCTGGTGAGGCAAAGAGCAGGCGAAGCGCCGTTAACTCCCGGATTATCACAAACAGCTTTTCGCGATTCTGTTGTAAAAGAAAAGGCGTATGAATTTGCCGGCGAATTCGGTGTACGCTGGTTTGATATCGTAAGATTGCAATTGTTGCCGCAAATCATTGCAACACGAGCTGGTAACGAAAATCCCATTCCGCCAACTACGTCGAGTAATCCCGCAGTATCGCAACAAAAATATTTGGCACCAATACCTTTTGAAGACATATCAAAGAGCCCACAGTGGTCGCAAAATCCGGGGTACTAAAAATTATAAAGGTTTGAACATGGCATGATAGTTCAAACCTTTTCTTTTCTAAAAAATAATCAATAAGATAAAGATGATTAAAGCAGTCTTCGGCTTTTTTATTCTGATTGTATTTTCTGCAATTAATATTTCCGCACAAACAAAACACGGCAGTGAAACTTTATATCCAACGTATCACGGTTTAATTATGGCCGGTTATCAAGGCTGGTTTCGTGCGCCCGGCGATAGCTCTTCTGCAAGGCATTATGCTTTTGGCGATCCGCAGCAAAGCAGCATTGATGTGTGGCCTGATGTAACTGAATATGAAAAAACATACGAGACACCTTTTAAATTAAGTAACGGGCAAACCGCGAAGTTTTTCAGTTCTTATGATAAAAGCACCATTGACCTGCATTTTAAGTGGATGCAGCAATACGGGATTGATGGCGTTTTTATGCAGCGATTTTTTGATGTTACAAGGGCGGGCAATGGTAAAAAAGAATCTGTAAAAATTTTGAAAGATGCACTTGAGGCTGCATCAAAATATAAAAGGGCCATTGCTGTAATGTATGATTTATCAGGGTTAAAAGCATCCGGTGAAGATTGCTCTTCAATAATCGCAGATTGGAAATATTTGGTTGATTCACTTAAAGTAACCAATCAATCAGGCAGGAAAACTTATTTGCATGAAAACGGCAAGCCGGTTGTTGTGATCTGGGGCGTCGGTTTTCCCGACCGTCCTTATGATATTAGAAATATTGGGATAGAAAGACTGATTGATTTTTTAAAGAACGATCCTGTTTATGGCGGTTGCTCCGTAATGCTTGGCGTTCCAACATCATGGCGTGAATTAAATGCAGATTGTGTACATGATC
>WNGE01007679.1_pt1 | contig 20779 bp, 23 predicted proteins | sample 5400651 | NCBI WGS metagenome assembly WNGE01 (sample SAMN13153370, study PRJNA577476) | soil metagenome | isolation source: 60 cm soil or saprolite under grassland replicate 2 | place: USA:California | collected 2016-06-15 | reverse complement strand
CGCCGGCCGGTGCGCAAGCTCGACCCGCCCGTCCGCGCCGCCCTGCGCCTCGGCGCGTACCAGCTCGGCTACACCGACACCGCGCCGCACGCGGCCGCGAACGAGTCGGTGGAGCTCGTCCGGCGAGCACGTCTCGAGCGGGCGGTCCCCTTCACGAACGCCGTCATGCGCCGCCTTGCGGCCGGCATCCGACCGCTGCTCGACGCGCTTCCGGACGGCCCGCTGAGGGAGTCGTACCCGGACTGGATCTACGAGACGTGGGTGCGCGACCTCGGCCGAGACCAGGCGCTCGCGCTCATGCGTGCCGGCAACGAGCCGCTCGAGACCGCCGTGCGCCTCGTGGCCGGCGACCCGCCCGGCGAGCCGACCGACGTCCCGGGCGCCTACCGCGTCGAGCGCGTCGACGACCTCGCCGTCGCCGAGGGCCGCATCTGGCCGCAGAGCCGCGGCTCGCAGCTCGCGGGGCTCGCCGTCGGCTCGCGAGACGGCGAGCAGGTGCTCGACCTCTGCGCTGCGCCCGGCGGCAAGGCGACGCAGCTCCGCGGCGAGGTCACCGCGGTCGAGATCGACCCGAACCGCGCGAGCGAGCTGCGCGAGAACCTCGCCCTCCTGCACGCGGACAACGTCACCGTCGTCGAGGCGGACGCCACGCGCCTGCCGCCCGAGCTGACGGGCTTCGACCGCGCGCTCGTCGACGCACCGTGCTCCGGCCTCGGCGTCCTCTCGCAGCGCCCCGACCTGCGCTGGCGCGCGCGGCCGCTGCCGGAGCTCCAGCTCGCGCTGCTGCGCGCCGCCGCCGAGCGGGTGCGGCCCGGCGGCACGATCGTCTACTCGGTGTGCACGATCAACGCGGACGAGAACGAGGCCGTCGTCGAGGCGAGCGGCCTGCGCGTGCTGTCGCTGGCCGAGGAGTGGCCGCAGTTCGCGCACCCGCGCCGTCCCGAGTTCCTGCTCACGCTGCCGCACGTCCACCGCACCAGCGGCTTCTTCGTCGCCCGGCTGGCGCGCGAGTAGGATCGGCGACCGGACGGTCGAGGTCGAGCCGTCGCTCTACGCGGCGGACTTCGCCAACCTCGGCGAGCAGATCGAGACCCTGCTCGCCGCCGGCGTACGCGTCTTCCACTTCGACGTCGGCGACGGCCATTTCGTCGAGCCGATCACGATGGGCCCGATCGTGCTGCAGGCGGTCGCCCCGCTCGTGCACGCCCGGGGCGGCGCGGTCGACTGCCACCTGATGGTCGACAATCCGCTGCACCACTTCCCCCAGATCGCGAAGGCCGGCGGCGACAGCGCCACCTTCCACTACGAGGTCGCCGCCGACGTAGCGGCCACGATCGCCGCCGCGCGGGCGCACGGACTCCAGGTCGGAGTCGCGTTCAACCCCGAGTCCGAGCCGGAGGCAGTCGCCGCGGTCGCGGGCGACGCGGACCTCGTCCTCTGCATGAGCATCCATCCCGGCTACTCGGGGCAGGAGTTCATGCCCGAGGCGCTGGGCCGGATCGAGCGCACCAGGGCGGCCTTGCCCGAGAGCGTGCACGTGCAGGTCGACGGCGGCGTCGACGACGACAACATCCGCGCCGTCCACGACGCCGGAGCGACGCTCATCGTCGCCGGCAACTCCGTCTTCGGGCACGACGACCTGCCGCGCGCATACCGGAGCTTGGTAGAAGCACTCGCGTGAACTTCTTCGAGCGGGCGGTGGAGCTCGCGGAGCGCGGTCGGGGGAAGGTCGAGGACCATCCGCTCGTCGGCGCCGTGCTCGTCAACGACGGCGAGGTCGTCGGCGAGGGCTGGTACGAGTATGCAGGCGTCGACCACGCCGAGGCGATCGCGCTCGCGCAGGCGGGCGACCGGGCCCGCGGCGCCACGCTCTACGTGACGCTCGAGCCGTGCGCACACCACGGGCGCACGCCGCCCTGCGCCGACGCCGTGCTCGAGGCCGGCGTCGCACGGGTGGTGGTCGGCGCGCTCGATCCGAATCCAGTGGCTGCGGGTGGGCTCGAGCGCCTCCGCGCCGGGGGCGTCGACGTGGAGCTGCTCGACAGCGTCGAGGCACGCCGCCAGAACGAGGCCTGGCGCACCTGGAAGTCGCTCGGGCGGCCGTTCGTGACCTACAAGGTCGCGGTGACGCTCGACGGGCGAGTCGCCGTCCCGGGACGCCGCTGGGTGTCGGGCGAGCAGTCCCGCCGGCTCGTGCACGAGCTGCGCGCCGCCTCGGGGGCGGTCGCGGTCGGCATGGGCACGGTCCGGAGCGACGCTCCCAGCCTCGACGCGCGCGGCGTCGAGGCGACGCGGCAGCCGCGCCGCCTCGCCTTCGGGCGCGGCCCTCTGCCCGAGGGATCGGAGCTCGGGTTGCGCAGCGGACCGCTCGAGCAGGAGCTCCGCACGCTCGCCGCAGAAGGCGTGCAGTCGCTGCTGCTCGAGGGCGGGCCGACGCTCGCGACAGCGTTCCTCGCCGCGGGGCTCGTCGACAAGCTGCTCCTGTTCGTCGCACCGGTGCTCGGCGGCGAGGGGCTGCGCTTTCTCGGCGAGCTCGCGACGCCGCTCGAGCTCTCAGGCCTGCGCGCGAGCCCCGTCGGCGAGGACGTGCTGCTCGAGGCGTACGTTCACGAGCCCTGAGAGTCCAGCAGGCCGCGCTCGAGCAAGCGGCGGACCGTCGGCACGATGTCCATGGGCTCGAGCTCGGCAGCGACCGCGGCCCCGCGCAGCGTCTGTGCCGGCGTCAGCTCGAACAGCAGCGGCAGCACCGCGGGCTCGATCTCGGCCGTGAGCCCGACTCCTTCGACGAGGGACATCGTCACGTTCGCGATCTCGTACTCCGCGCCGAAGACGAGCGTCTGATCGAGCCGGTGGCCGCGCACGAGCGCGACGCGGTCGTCGAGGAGCTCCTCGTCGCTCCGCAGCCGGGCGAGACGATCGGCGGCCGCGAAGAGGCGCAGGATGTGGTCGCTCGCCGATCCGGCGGCCGGACCGGGTGCCGTGAAGCCGCGCACCCAGCCGGCGTCCTCGCGCCCGCGCAGGATGACCGCGCCGATGCCGATGCGCACGATCTGCTCACGCTCGTAGTAGTCGAGCCAGCGGCTCACCGCGCGGGCGTAGGCCTCGGGCTCGCTTCGGAGCGGCTCGTTCCACCGCGCGGCGTAGCGAAGCGGGTCGATCGCCCCGTGCGCGAGCAGCAGCGCGTCGCAGCCGAGCCCGTCGACCCAGTCCACGAGCGGCTCCCAGCGCTCTTCGGCCGTCCGGCAGATCCAGTTGCACAGGACGGTCGCGAAGCCACCGGGGCGTAGGTGCGCGGCCGCGCCTCGGACGACCTCACGGCAGATCGCGTCGCCGGGCAACCCGCTGTCGCGGTAGACGAACTCACTGTCGGGCGAGACGACGAAGGGCGGATTCGCCACGATCAGGTCGAACGTCTCGCCGGCGACCGGCTCGAAGAGGCTGCCGTGCCGCAGGTCGAGCGACAGCCCGTTGAGGCGGGCGCCGAGCGCCGCGTACTCGAGCGCGCGCGGGTTGACGTCGGTCGCGACGACGGTCTTCGCGTGCCGGGCTGCGAGCAGGGCCTCGACGCCGGAGCCGGTGCCGAGATCGAGCGCGCGCTCGACGGGGCAGCGCACCGTCAGCGTCGCGAGCGTCCGGGAGGCTGCGTTGACGCCGGTGACGAAGTGCGCGTTCGACGGCTCGGCATCGTGCGCGACGAGAAGGCCGCCGAAGGGCGTCAGGCGAACACGAGCGACCGCCCTCTCGCCGTCCAGCTCGACCAGGCCGGCCCGCTCGAGGGTCTCGGCGGGGAGGGGCAGCGACCGGCAGGCGACGGGCTCGCCGAGCACGAAGGCGCGCACGAGCGGTGCGCGGGGATCGTCGGCGCGATAGCGGTCGAGCACGAGCGGGATGTCGTCGCTCGTCCAGGCCGGGCCGAAGAGCTCCGCGAGCGCGAGCTCGTTCAAGCCCGCCGCGCGCAACTCCCGACCGAGCTTCTCCATCCGGTGACATCCTGACCGACTCGACAGCTCCGTTGCGGCGGGGGATGATTCCTCGCGGTGAAGAAGTGGTTCGTGGGTGCGGGCGTGCTCGTCGTGATCCTCGCCGGCTGGGGCTGGTCGCGGCACGACCGCGCGGCGAACGAGCACGCACTCGCCGCGGTCGCGAGCGAGCTCGCCGGTCGCCACGTCGGAGTCGAGTGCCAGGGCTTCTGGTCGGAGTTCGTCGACATCAACGACCGTGCCGGCGACGTGCCGTTCCCGGCGGGGCGGGCCCCCGACCACACGTACCTGACGCGCAAGGTCTGCCGCGCGCTCAAGCGCTTCCGGACGGCCTCCTCGCATACGGAGCTCGACTGCCTGCTCGCGGTCGACTGGAGCCGCTGGTCGCCGGAGACGGACTTCCAGGGGCCGTGCCCGGCGCACGCGTGGACGGCGGCCGAGGCGATCAACACGCTCACGCACGAGTCGATGCACCTGCGCGGGTTCGTCAACGAGGCGCAGACGCAGTGCTATGCGATCCAGCTCGACGCCTGGACGGTCATCCGGCTGGGCGGGACGCCGGCCCAGGGAGCCGCCGTCGCGCGCTTCGTGCTCGCGGTGCAGCCGGCGCTCGCGACCGAGTACCAGTCGTCCGACTGCCGAAGCGGCGGCTCGCTCGACCTCCACCCGGAGACGCCCGCGTTTCCCGCCGAGGCGGTGCCGTCGCTGCCGCCGGCGTCGCTGCGCGGGCCCGCGCTCGGCTGAGCGTCTGGACGGCCGGGGCAAGACGTGGTTAGCTCAGATCTCCGGGTCCGCGAGAAGGGGGCAGAGATGGGAAAGAAGATCCGCGCTGCGAAGGCGAGCCTCGTGGCGGCCTTCGTCGCGGCAGGAGGAGCGACGGCCGCGAAGGCCGAGCCCACGAGCTCGGCGGCGTCGGGCGAGACGATCGAGGCGGTGTCCGCGGTCAATTGGGGCGACCAGCTGATCCGGTTCCTCAAGCTCGACGGGTTTCCCGCGTACATGAAGATCGACGAGTTTGCGCAGCTGGGGCAGTTCTACAAGGAACAGCTCGTCTCGGATGCGGCCACGCTCTACGACAAGTGGCCCGACCAGGTGAGCGACCTGCTCAGCCTGTACATAAAGGGCGACGCGGGTCCGCTCGCGGGCATCCTGATCGGGCTCGAGCAGTACAACAAGGACCAGAACATCGAGCCGTTGCTCGACTACCTGAAGACGCCCGGCGCGATGGACGCGTACGTCAAGTTCGAGAGCTTCTTCTCGGCGTTGCAGCACGACGCCCGGGAGGGAGCGTTCCAGTTCTTCTGGAAGGAAACGGGTATCGCCGTCGTGCCAGCGGTGCAGTTCGGCGACTAACTCGGCTGAACGAGCAACGGAGGAGGGGCGGCTCGCGCCGCCCCCTCTCGCTGTCCGCAGGGAGTCGCTGCTGCGGACTGCGCGCCCGAGCCAGCCGGGCGCCGTCCTCTGCGAGGGCAACTCCTCCCTTGCTTCCCACAACAATGGCCCGTCGGCGGGCCGCAGTCTGTACCGGGGGGCGCGGAACCTGATGCGGGAAACCCGCACGGAGTAGCCTTGCCTCGTGTTCACCGGAATCGTGCGCGAGCGTGGACGGGTCGCCGCCCTCGAGCGGAGCGGCGCCGGCGCGCGACTGCGCGTCGAGGCGCCGCACACCGCCGCCGAGGTCGCGGTCGGCGACTCGGTCGCGATCGGGGGCGTCTGCCTGACGGTCGTCGAGGCTGGCGACGGCCTGCTCGCGTTCGACGCGGTGCCCGAGACGCTCCACCGCAGCGCCCTCGGCGGCCTCGCGGCCGGCGACCAGGTCAACGTCGAGCCGGCGCTGCGCGCCGGGGAGCCGCTCGGCGGCCATGTGGTGCAGGGCCACGTCGACGGCGTCGGCCGCGTCCGCTCGGTCGATCCCGAGGGAGACGGGAGGCGGATCTGGGTCGACGCTCCGCCCGAGATGCTTCGCTACTGCGTCGAGAAGGGGTCCGTCGCCGTCGACGGCGCGTCTCTCACGGTCGCGGCGCTCGACGACGCGGGCTTCGCGGTGGCGCTCATCCCGCACACCCTCGCGGCGACGACGCTCGGCGCGCTTGCGTCCGGCGACGAGGTGAACCTCGAGGCCGACGTGCTCGCCAAGTACGTGGAGCGGCTGCTCCCCCAGCGCCTACGATGAAGCCGTGAGCGTCGCACCTATTCCACAGCCGAGCCCGTTCGCGTCCGTCGAGGAGGCGAACGAGGACATCCGGCAGGCGAAGATGGTCGTCGTCGTCGACGCGGCCGACCGCGAGAACGAGGGCGACCTGACGATCGCGGCGCAGTTCGCGACGCCCGAGGCGATCGCCTTCATGGCAAAGGAGGGCCGCGGCCTGATCTGCCTCTGCCTCACCGGCGACCGCTGCGACGCACTGGGGCTGCAGATGATGACCGACCGCAACGAGACGCCTTTCGGCACCGCGTTCACGGTCTCGATCGAGGCGCGCGAGGGCATCTCGACCGGCATCTCCGCCCACGACCGCGCGCGCACGATCCAGGTCGCGATCGACCCCTCCAAGGGACCGGACGCGCTCGTGCAGCCGGGGCATGTCTTCCCGCTCCGCGCGAAGCCCGGCGGCGTGCTCCAGCGGACGGGCCAGACCGAGGCCGCGGTCGACCTCGCACGCCTCGCCGGCCTCATCCCGGCCGGCGTCGTCTGCGAGGTGATGAAGGACGACGGGACGATGGCGCGCGTGCCGGACCTCGTCGAGTTCTGCGGGCGGCACGGGCTGAAGCTCGTCACGGTGGCCGATCTGATCGAGTACCGCCGCCGGCACGAGAAGCTCATCGAGCGCGAGGCGCCCGTGCGGCTGCCCACGGCCTACGGTGAGTTCACGGCGACGCCCTTCCGCGAGACGCTGACGGGAAAGCAGCACGTCGCGCTCGTGAAGGGCGACCCCCAACGTGCGCGTGACGTGCTCGTCCGCGTTCACTCCGAGTGCCTGACCGGGGACGTCTTCCACTCGCTGCGCTGCGACTGCGGGGAGCAGCTCGACGCGGCGCTGAGTCTGATCGCAGCCGAGCCGTGCGGCGTCCTGCTCTATATGTCGCAGGAGGGCCGTGGCATCGGCTTGCTGAACAAGCTGAAGGCCTACGAGCTGCAGGAGGAGGGGCTCGACACCGTGGAGGCGAACGTCGAGCTCGGCTTCGCCGCCGACGAGCGGGAGTGGGGGATCGGCAACCAGATCCTCGCCGACCTCGGCCTGACCAAGATCCGGCTGCTCACGAACAACCCGAAGAAGGTCTCCGGCCTGCAGGCCTTCGGCCTCGAGGTGACCGAGCAGGTGCCGATCGAGGTTCCCCCCAACGCGGAGAACCGGCGGTATCTGACCACCAAGCGGGATAAGCTCGGCCACGGGCTCCACCACCAGGGCCTGAAGTTCGAGCCGGAGGACGAGTGAGCGCACGCAAGGCGTGGCCGGGGGAGGAGCCCGAGCCCGACCAGGACAAGCACGGGCAGGAAGAGCAGGGCGAGCAGGACGAGGCCACGGCCGGCGAGGAGCCGGCTGCCGAGGCGGCGCCCGCCGCCGACGTGGTCGAGCCGGAGCCGGAGCCGGACGAAGGCGAAGTCGAAGCCGAGGACGAAGTGGAGCCCGAGCTGCGTCTGGCGGGTCACGCTCCGGGCGAGCTCGATCTTCCCGACGACGTCGACGTGCTCGAGGGTGAGGCGCGCGGCGCGGGGCAAGGCGTGGGCATCGTCGCCGCCCGCTTCAACGGCGACGTCACGAACAAGCTGCTCGAGTCGGCGCTCGCCGAGCTCGACCGGGCCGGCGTCGGCCGCGACTCGGTCACGGTGATGGCCGTTCCAGGCGCGTTCGAGCTGCCGCTCGGCGCGATGGCGCTCGCGAAGACGCGTCGCTACGCCTGCATCGTGGCGCTCGGCTGCGTCATCCGCGGCGAGACCGCCCATTTCGAGTACGTCGCCGGAGAGGCCGCCTCCGGTCTCCAGCTCGCCGCGCTCGAGACCGGCATCCCGGTCGCCTTCGGCGTGCTCACCGTGGACACGCTCCAGCAAGCGATGGCCCGCGTCGACAAGGGCGCCGAGGCCGTCCGCACGGGGCTCGAGATGGCCGACCTCTTCTCGGAGCTGCGCCAGACGGCCCGCAAGTAGGCGACGCCGCCCGCTACACTGCGCCGCCGATGTCCAAGATCTGCGCCATTTGCGGGAAGAAGCCCGGCTTCGGCAACCACCGCAGCCACTCGATGGTGGCCACGAAGCGCCGCTTCGACCCGAACCTGCAGCGCGTCCGCATCCTGCTGCGCGGCAAGCCGCAGCGCGCCTACGTCTGCACCCGCTGTTTGAAGGCGGGGAAGGTGCAAAAGGCGATCTGACGTCCCGCGATCGTGTCCGTGAGCAACGGATCGATCGCAATGTGAACCTGATCGAGACCGAGCGGCTTCTCCTTGAGCCTTTGGACGTGTCCCGGCTGGAAGAGTTCGTCGCGCTCACGGCTGATCCGCACACCATGCGGTATTGGGGGCCCGGTTGCCCCTACAGCCGTGATCTGGCGGAGCGAAACTTCGCGGCGTCGCTCGCACGCCTCCAAGAACACGGTTTCGGCAGACGCTGGATCGTGGCGAAGGAGAGCGGTGCCGGCCTGGGCTTCACCGACACGAAGCGCTTCGGCGAAAGCTGCGATGACGTCTCGCCTGACGAGGTCGAGATCGGTTGGATGCTCACGCCCGCGGCGTGGGGTCAGGGATATGCGACGGAGGCCGGAACCGCCGTCCGCGACGAAGCATTCGACCGGCTCGAGCTCGAGAGCATCGTCGCCGTCCACCACCCTGCGAACGCGGCGTCCGGACGGATCATGGAGAAGCTCGGCATGGCCTTCGAGCGCGACGTGGTCGCCAGGGACGGTTGGCCGTTTCGCCTTTACCGCTTGACGCAGGAGCAAATCCTCCTCGCGCGAGGCTGACGACGTTACGGGAAGTACTGCTGGTCGAGCGAGCGGACGGTGTCGATGCGGACCACGATCCAGAAGCCGGTCGTGATCGGCTCGAACAGTCGGCGATGGAGCGGGTTCTTGCCGGCGACGAGCTGGGCCAGCTGGGAGACGGTGATCGGCGTCCCGCCGGGTGCCCTCGTCAGGACGGTGACGTGCGCCGTCGGGGGAACGCGGTACGTCAGCAGCCGCTGACCCTCGTTGACGAGGTAGTAGTCGTTCGGCACGTCGCTCGAGCCGGTGTCCTCGTGCTTGGCCCGACGCGCCGTCACTCCCGAGAGCAACCACGCGGGATCGAACTGCAGCTCGAAGAGCGCGCCCTTGCGGGTCAGCGACTTGATGTAGCCGAACTGCGCGAGCTCCGTCGGCGCTCCGGCACCGGCCTTCGTGCCGACCGTGACGGTCTTCGTCACCGTCTTCGTCCCGCCGCAGCCCGCCGTCAGGGCCACCACCAGAGCCCCGGCGAGAACGACGAGCGGTCGCGTCATGACAGCCATCATCCGCGCCCGGCCGGACGACTGCAACCGAGCGGCGCGTGCGCCGGTCCAATACCACCGTGGAGGCAGGGCACGCGCTCTCGTCCCAGCTCGGCCGGATCACGATCTCGAGCGACGCGATCGCGCACATAGTCGGCGAGACCGCCCGCGAGTGCTACGGGGTCGTGGGCATGGCCGCTCGCGGACCGGTCGGCAAGCTCCTCGCGAAGCGCGAGCGGGCCACGCAGGGCATCGAGGTCACTCGCGACGAGGACGGAGGCGTCACGATCGTCCTGCACGTGGTCGTCGAGTACGGACTGAACCTCGCTGAGGTCGCTTCCACCGTCCGCAACCGTGTCGCTTACGAGGTCGGACGGCTGACCCGGCTCCCCGTGCGTGCGGTCGAGGTGCACATCGAGGACGTTCGGAGAACGGGATGACGCTGAACGGAGACCTCGAGGCGGTGCAGAAGGTCGTCGGCGCGGCGCTCGCCTCGCTCGAGGCGAGCCGGCGGCGGATCGACGACCTCAACGTCTATCCCGTGCCCGACGGCGACACGGGCACGAACCTGACCATGACTGTGCGCGCGCTCGCCGAGGCCGTCGACGACACGTCGGCTGCGAGCCGCAGCTCGCTCGCGCGGGACGTCGCGCGCGGGGCGTTGATGGGCGCGCGCGGCAACTCCGGCGTCATCCTCTCGCAGATCGTGCGCGGGGCCGCCGACGTGCTCGGCGAGGCGACCACGCCGGCCATCGACTCCGCCGAGACGGCGCGGGCTCTCCGCGGCGCCACGGACGCGGCCTACCGTGCCGTCCGTCGCCCGGTCGAGGGGACGATGCTGTCGGTGATCCGCGAGCTCGCCGAAGAGGCCGAGGCGCGCGCGCCGGAGCGGCCGCCGCTCGGCGATCTCCTCGTCGAGCTCGTGCGGCGGGGCGAGATCGCAGTCGCGCGGACGCCCGAGGCACTCCAGGTGCTCCGCGAGGCCGGCGTCGTGGACGCGGGCGGCGCGGGCCTGCTCGAGCTCGTACGCGGCGTCGCCGCGGTGGTGAGCGGCCAGCCCCTCCCGGAGCCGCAGACGGCGGACGAGCCGCTCGCCGTGGAGGCGATCCACCAGGAGCTGTCCCGCTACCGCTACTGCACCGTGTTCCTGATCGAGGGCGAGGAGCTCGACCGCGACGCGCTCGAAGAGAGGCTCGACCGGCTCGGCGACTCGCTGCTCGTCGTCGGTGACGAGCGCGCGATCAAGGTGCACGTCCACACCGACGACCCCGGAGCGGCGCTCTCGCTCGGAACGCTCGCCGGCACGATCGACCGGATCGAGATCGCGAACATGCACGAGCAGACCCAGCAGCGCGAGGAGCGGCTGCTCGCGACCGTGCCGGACAGGCCGGCCGAGCGGGCGACGACCGGTGTCGTCGCCGTCGTGGCGGGAGCCGGCAACCGCCGCCTGTTCGAGAGCCTCGCCGAGAACGTCGGCCCGGTCGAGATCGTCGAGGGCGGCCAGACGATGAATCCGTCCACGGCCGACCTCCTGGCGGCGGTGAACGCGCTCGACGCCGACGCGGCCGTGATCCTGCCGAACAACGCGAACGTCCTGCTCGCCGCGGAGCACGCCGCCGCCCACGCCGACAGGCCCGTCGAGGTTGTCGCGACCGACTCGATCCCCGCCGGCCTCGCGGCGATGGTCGCGTTCGACGGCTCGCGCGCCGCCGCCGAGAACGCGGAGGAGATGCGCGAGGCGGCCGCCGCCGTTGCGACGGGCGAGGTGACGATCGCCTCGCGCGATGTCCAGCTCGACGGTCTCGCCGTTCGCAAAGGCGAGTGGCTCGGCCTCGCCGAGGGCCGGCCGGTGGCCGGTGGCGAGAGCTTCGACGAGGTCGCCCAGGCCGTGATCGACCGCCTCCTCACGGAGCAGCGGGAGCTCCTGACCGTGCTCGTCGGCCGAGACCGGCCGCAGCTCGACAGCCTGCTCGAGCGGGTCGCGGCGGCGCATCCCGAGGTCGAGGTCGACGTCCAGGAAGGCGGCCAGCCCCACTATCACCTGCTCGTCTCCGCCGAGTAGAGTTCGCAGCGGCCATGGGCCGGGCAATCCGGATCCTGCTCGTCGAAGACAACAAGGTCTTCCGCGAAGCTCTCGAGCTCCTGCTCGGGCTGCGGGCCGAGATTGACGTCGTCGCGTCGGTCGGCGACGGCGGCGCGGCCGTGCCGGCGACCATCCAGTACAAGCCCGACGTCGTGCTGATGGACTACCGGTTGCCCGGGCTGGACGGCGTCCAGGCGACGACGGCCCTGCGCGAGGAGTGCCCGGACGTCGCCGTCGTCTGCCTGACGGCGTCGGCGAACGCGCGCGAGATCGAGGCGCTCTACCAGGCCGGCGCCTTCGCGTGCCTGACGAAGGACCAGGATCTGGACGAGATCGTCGCCGCGATCAAGAGCGCCGCCGCGGCGCCGTGAACCTGACCGCCGCGAACACGGCGATCGTCCTCGACTCCACCGCAGACTTCCCCGGCGCGGCGGCCCGCTTCCCCAACTGGCGCGTCGTTCCCCTCTACGTCAGCTTCGGCACCGAGAGCTTCCGTGACGGCGTCGACCTCGACGCCGCCGAGTTCTACGACCGGTTGCGGCGCACGACCGAGCTGCCGACCACCTCGCAGCCGACGCCTGGGGACTTCCTCGCCTGTTACGAGGAGCTCGCCGGGTACGAGCGGATCCTCTCGCTGCACATCGCGTCGAGCCTGTCGGGCACGTTCCAGAGCGCGGGCAGCGCGGCGGCCGAGCTCGGCGACGGCCGCGTGCGCACCATCGACACCGAGACGACGTCGGCCGCGATCGCGATCCTCGCGCTCGCGATCCAGCGGCGCCTCGAGCGCGGCACCAGCGACGAGGAGGTCGACGCGCTCGTCTCACGCTACCGAGACGGCTACGGCCTGCTGTTCACCGTCGACACGCTCGAGTACCTCGCACGCGGCGGGCGCATCGGCCGGGCCCGCGCGTTCGCGGGCGAGCTGCTGCACGTGAAGCCGATCCTGTCGATTCGCGGCGGGGAGGTGATTCCGGTGAAGCGTGTCCGCGGCAACCGCCGCGCCGTGCAGGAGTTCGTCGACGCGCTCGAGTCGCAGACGGAAGACGGGCCCGAGCTGCGGCCGAGCTGCGGATCGGCATCGCGCACGCGGCCGCACCCGAGCGGGCGGAGCAGCTCGTGAAGATGGTGCGCCACCTGCGCCCGCAGGCGCAGATCGAGATCGAGACGATGCTCGGCGCCGTGCTCGGCGCCCACGCCGGGCCGGGAACCGTCGGTTTCTTCTGGTTCGCCGACGAGAGCTAGCTCAGTCGTCGGCGCGGTCGTCCTCGACGCGGCCGTGCGTCGGCCGCACCGTCCACTGCGGCGCGACGGGCAGCTGAGCGCGCGGCGTCAGCCGGCCGACCCGGTCGCTCTGGGCCGATGCGCGGCTCAGCAGCAACAGGTTCAGGAGGCGGCAAGGAGCAACGGACCGACGCTCGTCCGGGTCATGCCGCCAACGCGAGCCGGTCTCCCGCAGCGCCTCGGCGGCGTGCGCTCCGGCGAGGGGCGGCGCCCACGATCACCACCGTCCGCGGCCGCGACGTGCGCCGCTTCGGCCCCGACCGCTCGCTGCACCACCTGATCGACCCCGCGACCGGCGAGCCGGCGCAGCCGGGGCCGCTCGCGGTCACGGTCGTGGCGCCGGATGCGGCCGAGGCCGAGGCGCACGCGACGGCGCTCGCCATCTCGAGTCCGCGCGAAGCGGAGGCTCACGTCGCCGCGCACCGGGCGATCTCCGCGCTGTACGTGCCGCACGAGGGCGCTCCGATCCCGCTCGGCGAACCCCCGCTCCGCGACGGTCCGCATCCCGCTGAGCGCGGCATGAGCGGCACGCTGCCCGGCGCCTGGCTCGTCGCGCGAGCCGCCGGACTCGTCGCGCTCGGGCTCCTGACGCTCTCCGTCTGGCTCGGGCTCGCGATGAGCACGCGCCTGCTCGGGCCGAAGCGGCAGAAGGGGCTGCTCGGGCTGCACCGCACGCTCGTCTGGACCGGCCTCGCGATGATCGGGCTACACGCCGTCGCCCTGCTGCTCGACCCCGTCCTCCACTTCGGCGTGCTGTTGGTGCTCATGCCGTTCGCGGCGCCATGGAAGTCCGGTGCGCTGCACTACGCGAGCTTCGCCTTACGCTCGGGCTCGGCCACGCCCTGTTCGTCGGCAGCGACCTGCGCGGGCTCGGAGGCCCCGTGGTTGCGCTCCTCGCAGCAGGCCCCGTGCTGTGCCTCACCTTCTACCGGCTGCTCCTCCCGAGGACGGCGCCGCGATCCCCCGTCGCGGCGCCGTCGCTCTCCGCGTAGACGGAAGTCGGTCCGTCCGGACCGGCTTCCTATACTCGCCGCCTGGCGCCGAGCACGATGACACGTTCCCGTCGACAGACGGTCTTCGCAGGTCTGGACCCGCCCCCGGGCTGGCCGGCGACCCGCGGGCGCCCCCGACGGTGAAGCGGAAGCTCGCGAAGCTCGGGCTCGAGACCGTCCGCGACCTGCTCGAGCACCGGCCGCGCCGCTACGAGGCCGCGGTGCCGGAGGTCGCGATCGCGGCGCTCGCCGGCCAGGAGGAGGTTGCGATCGCCGGCGAGGTGCTGAACGTCAGCTCCCGGCGCCGCGGCCGCCTCACGATCGTGACGGCCCGCGTCTCCGACGGCACGGCGGCGGTCGGGGCGACCTGGTTCAACCAGCCGTGGCTCGCGGAGCAGCTCGTGCCGGGGACACGGGTGCGGCTGCGTGGGCGACCGGGGCGCTACGGCTTCGACGTCAAGTCGTACGACGTCGGCGAAGGCGACGCGACAGCGGATTTCGCGCCGGTCTATCCGGCGAGCGAGGAGCTGCCGCCGCGGCGGCTGCGCTCGCTCGTCGGCATGGCGCTCGCGCGGGCCGGCGACTACTGCGACGCGCTGCCGGCCGAGCTGCGGCTGCGGGAGGGCCTGCCGCTGAAGCGCGACGCGTTCGTCGCCGTCCACCGTCCGGAGTCGGCGGAGGAGGCCGAGGCCGGGCGGCGGCGGCTCGCCTTCGAGGAGCTGTTGCTGCTGCAGATCGGGATCGCACGCCGCGCCGCCGAGCGCGAGCGGACGCTCGCGGCCTCCCTCGGGGCTCCGGGCGACCTGATCGCGCGCTACCGGCGGGCGCTCCCGTTCGCGCTCACGCCGTACCAGGAGCAGGCGATCCGGGAGATCGACGGCGACCTCGCCCGCACCATGCCGATGCAGCGGCTGCTCCAGGGCGACGTCGGCTCGGGCAAGACGGTCGTCGCGCTCTACGCGCTCCTGCGCGCGGTCGAGAATGGGCGGCAGGGGGCGCTGATGGCGCCGACGGAGACGCTGGCGGAGCAGCACTTCCTGACCGTCGAGGGTCTGTGCGCCGAGCTCGGCGTCACCTGCGCGCTGCTCACGAGCGCGTCGCGGAAGCGCGAGCGCGAGGCAGCGCTCGGCGCCGACGTCGTCGTCGGCACGCACGCGCTCATCCAGGAGGGTGTGGAGCTGCGCGATCTCGCCGTCGCGGTCGTCGACGAGCAGCACCGCTTCGGCGTCGAGCAGCGCAAGGCGCTCGCCCAAGGGTGCGCCCCGCACGTCCTGCACATGACCGCGACGCCGATTCCTCGCACGCTGGCCCTCACGGTCTACGGCGACCTCGCGGTCTCGGAGATCGCCAAGCCGCCCGCGGCGCGCAAGCCCGTCGTCACGCGCTGGATCCCGGAGGAGCGCGCGTCGGAGGCGTACCGGCGCCTGACGCGGCTGCTCCGTGAGGGGCGCCAGGCGTACGTGGTCTGCCCGCTCGTCGAGGCCTCCGAGACGACGCTCGCCCGCGCCGCGGAGGCGGAGGCGGAGCGCCTGCGCGGAGCCGAGCTGCGCGAGTTCCGGGTGGGCTGCCTCCACGGCCGCCTCAGGGCGGCCGACCGGCGCGAGCTGATGTCGCGCTTCAAGGCGTGCGACCTCGACGTGCTCGTCGCGACGACGGTGATCGAGGTCGGGGTGGACGTCGCGAACGCGACGGTGATGATCGTGCAGGAGGCCGACCGGTTCGGCCTCGCTCAGCTCCACCAGCTCCGTGGCCGCGTCGGTCGTGGCGCCGAGCAGTCGTTCTGCCTGCTCGTCTCGCGCGCAAAGGAGGAGCTGACCGAGACGGCGCAACGCCGGCTCGAGGCGCTCGTCGCGTCCACCGACGGCTTCGAGCTCGCGGAGGTCGACCTCGACCTGCGCGGCGGCGGCGCGCTCCTCGGCACGCGCCAACACGGGATCAGCGACCTCCGGTTCGCGCACATCCGCCGTGACCGCCCGCTGCTCGAGCGCGCACGCACCGTGGCCGCCGAGCTGGCTGCGGAGCCCGGCCCCCTGCAGGACGAGATGGACGCGCTCTTCGCGGACACGGACCCCGCCGGGCTCGCCTGACGTAGGGCCTGCATGGACAGACGCGGCTTCCTGCTCGCCGCGGCGGCGGCGCCCTTCGCGCTGCGCCGGATCCCGGCCGCGCTCGCCGGAGCGGCAACGCCGCTCGCGTTCGTCACCGCCGACACGGAGGCGCACGTCGCCGTCGTCGATCTCGCCACCGGGGCCGTCCGCCGCCGCATTCCGACGCGACCCGGACCGCGCAGCGTCGAGCGGGTCGGCGAGCACGCGCTCGTCGCGCACACCGCCGTCGGCGCCGTCACGGTGCTCGACGGGAGAGCTCTCGCGGTACGGCACGTGCTCGGAGGCTTCGAGGAGCCGCGGTACACGGCGGCGGCACACGACGGCCGCCATGCGTTCGTCACCGACTCGGGGCGCATCGAGGTGTTGACGGTCGACGTGATGCGCGGAGAGATCGTGGCGCGCCTGAGGCTGAAGCTGTGGCCGCGGCACCTCTCGCTCTCCCGCGACGGCAGGACGCTCTGGATCGGCCTCGGCACCGCGTCGCCCGAGGTCGCCGTCGTGGATGTCGCCGACCCGCGCTCGCCGCGGCTGCACGGCTACCGGCGCCCGGGCTTCCTCGCACACGACGTCGGCTTCGCGCCGAGCGGCCGCCTGTGGATCACGGCCGGCGAGGCGCGCACGATCTCGGCGCACGGCCGGTCGCTGCCCGCGGATACGGCGCCGCAGCACGTCAGCTTCCTCGACGGCCGCGCGTTCGTCACGAGCGGCGCCGACGGCACGCTCCGCGTCTACGACGAGGCGAGCGCGCGGCTGCTGCATGCGACCCGCATCCCCGTCGGCTCCTACAACGTGCAGTTCGGAGCAGGCCGGCTCCTGACGCCGTCGCTGAACGCGGGCACGCTGTGCGTGCTCGACGCGCAGGGCCACGTCCGCGAGCAGATCCACGTGGCGGCCTCGTCGCATGACGCCTGCCTCGCCCGCTTCTAGGCTTCTCCGCGTGCGCATCATCGCCGGCAGCCGCAAGGGGCACACGATCCACGCGCCCCGGGGCCAGGAGACGCGCCCCACCTCCGACCGCGTCCGCGAGAACGTGTTCAACCTCGTCGGCCCGGTCGACGGCGCCGCAGTGCTGGACCTCTTCGCCGGCTCGGGCGCGATGGGGCTCGAGGCGCTCTCGCGCGGCGCCGCCCGCGCCGTCTTCGTCGAGCACGACGCCGAGGCCGTGCGCGCGATCGAGCGCAACCTCGAGCGGCTGCGCCTCGCGGGCGCCGTCCTGCGCCGGGACGCGGCGACCGCGCTCGCCACGGAGGCCGCAGCAGGCAGGAAGTACGATCTCGTGCTGGTCGACCCGCCGTATGACGTGTACTCCACCCTCCAGCCTCAGCTCGCGCGCTACGTTCCCGCGGTGCTCGCCGCCGACGGCCTGCTCGTCGTCGAGACGGAGGCGCGCGTCGAGCCGGAGCTGCCGCTGGCGCTGCGCACGAGCCGCAAGTACGGTCAGACGCGCGTGACGCTCTTCGAGGCGCAGTGATCACCGCGATCTGTCCGGGCTCCTACGACCCGGTCACGAACGGGCACGTCGACGTGATCGCCCGCGCCGCAGGCATCTTCGACCGCGTCGTGATCGGCGTCGTCGGCAACCCGCACCACAAGCAGCCGATGTTCACGATCGAGGAGCGTGTCGAGTTCCTGCGCACTGCGCTCGCGCACCTCGACAACGTCGAGATCGACGTCTTCCGCGAGCTCGTCGTCGACTTCGCGCACAAGTGGCAGGCGAAGGTGATCGTCAAGGGCCTGCGCGTGATCTCGGACTTCGAGTGGGAGTTCCAGATGAACCAGCTCAACCGGCACCTCGCGCCGGACGTCGAGACGGTCTACGTGATGGCCAGCCCGCAGGTCAGCTTCGTCTCGTCGAGCGGGGTGAAGGAGATCGCCGAGTTCGGCGGCGACGTGTCCGCCCTCGTGCCCGACCCCGTCGCGCAGCGGTTCAAGGACCTCTTCCCGAGCGGCCGGCCCGGGACGCCCGAGAATCCGGGCGAGTAGCAGACTGACCGCTCGACCGGCGCGAGGAGGAGTGATGCAACCGGCGACGTGGACCATGGTCCCTGGCCCGCGACCCGGGAACCGGGCAACATCGCCGGCCACATCACTAGACTCCCCCGTATGGACGTCCTCGTACTGATCGACAAGCTCGACGACCTCGTGCACAACGCGAAGGCCGTGCCCCTCACCGACCAGGTGCGGATCGACCGCGAAGAGATCTACGACATCCTCGACCAGATGCGGGCGACGATCCCGGAGGAGATCAAGCAGGCGCGCTGGATCGTCAAGGAGCGGCAGGAGATGCTCGCAGAGGCCAAGCGCGAGGTCGACCGGCTGCTGGCGGAGGCGCGCGAGCAGGCGGTGCGCGAGGCCTCGCAGACGGAGATCGTCAAGATCGCCGAGCACCAGGCTCAGGACATCGTCGACGATGCCCGCCGCCAGGCGCGCGAGACGCGGCTCGAGATGGAGGACTGGGCGGACGGGATCCTCTCCACCCTCGAGATGAACCTCGACAAGTTCCTGTCGGCCGTGAGGCGCGGGCGCGAGCGCCTGCACGAGCGGTCGCAGGAGACGGTCGTCGCGGGCATCGGCCCGAGCGGCGGCAGCGACGACGATCTCGGCTACCAGCAGTTCGAGTAGCGAGGCGTACGCGCTCTGCGCGACCTGCGGCACGCAGTTCGCGGTGCCGTCGCCGTCGCGCTGCCCGATCTGCGAGGACGCACGCCAGTACGTTCCCGTGGGCGGCCAGCGGTGGACGACGCTCGCCGAGCTGCGGCGCGACCACGGCAACTGGATGCGCGAGGACGCCGGCCTCGTCGGCATCGGCACCCAGCCGGAGTTCGCGATCGGTCAGCGGGCTCTGCTCGTGCCGTGGCAGGGCTCGAACCTGATGTGGGAGTGCATCTCGCTGCTCGACGACGAGTCGGCGGAGGAGGTCGAGCGCCGCGGCGGGCTCTCGGGGATCGCGATCTCCCATCCGCACTACTACTCGTCGATGGTCGAGTGGGCGGAGCGGTTCGACTGCCCGGTCTACGTCCACGCCGACGACCGCGAGTGGGTGATGCGCCCGCATGATCGGCTCGTGCACTGGCAGGGCGAGACGCGCGACCTCGGCGGGGGGCTGACGCTCGTGCGCTGCGGTGGGCACTTCGCCGGCGGCCAGGTGCTGCACTGGGGCGAGGGCGCGACCCTGCTCTCGGGCGACATCGTCCAGGTGATCCCGGACCGCGCCTGGGTCAGCTTCATGTACAGCTATCCGAACCTGATCCCGCTCGACGAGGGGGCGGTGCGGCGGATCGTCGACGCGCTCGAGTCGTTCGAGTTCGAGCGGATCGTCGGTGCCTGGTGGGACCGAGTGGTGCCGCGCGACGGCAAGGAGGTCGTGCGCCGCTCGGCCGAGCGCTACGTGCATGCAATCCGGGGCGAGCGACTCTAACCAGCCCGGCCGGGGTACCCTGGCGGCCGTGCGCCGGCGCACGATCGTCGAATGGGTCGTCACCCTGGCCGTCGCGGCGGCCGTCGTGCTCGCATTCGAGGTGGAGGTCGCGCAGCCCTTCCGCGTCCCGACCTCGTCGATGGAGCCGACGCTCCTCTGCGCGCGCCCCACCCAGGGCTGCACAGCGTCCCTGAACGACCGCGTGATCGTCGCCAAGATCGTGTACCGCTTCCGGGATCCGCGGCGGGAGGAGATCGCGGTCTTCCATGCGCCGGCCGCTGCGAAGGAACGTTGCAGCGAGGGCGGGACGTACCTCAAGCGCGTGATCGGCGTTCCCGGCGACCGCGTGACCGAACGAGACGGCTTCTTCTACGTCGACGGCCGCAAGCTCGACGAGCCGTACGTCGATTCTTTCAACCGTGACTCGGCGAGCGGCTCCTGGCCGCGGCTCGGCCCGGACCGGTACTTCGTCCTGGGCGACAACCGGATCGGCTCGTGCGACTCGCGCGTGTGGGGCTCCGTGCCCCGCGACTCCTTCATCGGGCCGGTCGTCGCCACCTACTGGCCGCCGACCCGGTGGACGATCCGTTAGCGCTGCCGGTCGCGCTACGGTGGACGTCGTGACGACGTTCGACCTCGGCCGTGTCAAGCTTCGTCCCGGAGAGCAGCTCCGGGACGAGATCGAGGTGCAGCTGGAGCCGCTTCTCCTCGGCGGTCAGGAGTACCTGCCGGTGCCCGCGGCCGTGCCGGCAGAGCTGACGATCACGAAGGCGAGCTCGGGCTCCGTCTTCGAGCTCTCGTTCCGGGTGCGGCTGCACGGGCCGTGCTTCCGCTGCCTCGCCGACGCCGCGCTCGAGCTGCCGATCGGCGCCCGCGAGTACCAGGCCGCGAAGCCGGATGCCGACGAGGAGCTTCGCTCGCCGTATGTCGTCGACCACGCCCTCGACCTGTCCGCCTGGGCCCGCGACGCGCTCGCCCTCTGCGCCGGTCTCTGCCCGGTCTGCGGCAAGGACCTGAATCTCGAGCCGCACACGCACGAGGAGGTGCACAGCGACCCGCGCTGGGCCGCGCTGGAGGCCCTGCGCGACACTGGCGGCAAGTAACAGACTGTTACAAGCACCGTGAGGGTCGCAGGGATCGGCGATTTCCCCGCACTGCTCCCGGAATCCTTCGTGACCCGGGCCGCAAGTAACAGTCTGTTACAAGCAGGGAGGGGCCGCACGGATCAGCGGCCGATGCTCGACATGTCGGCGTAGCGGTCGCCGGCCGCCGCGCCGCGCGGAAACGCCTCCTCGAGCCGGGCCAGCTCCTCGTCCGTGAGCATCACGTCCGACGCGGCGGCGTTCTCCTCGAGGTAGCGCCGCCGCTTCGTGCCGGGGATGGGGACGACGTCCTCGCCGCGCGACAGCACCCACGCGAGCGCGAGCTGCGCCGGTGTGACGCCCTTCTCGGCGGCAATCTC
>WNGE01004138.1_pt1 | contig 20779 bp, 20 predicted proteins | sample 5400651 | NCBI WGS metagenome assembly WNGE01 (sample SAMN13153370, study PRJNA577476) | soil metagenome | isolation source: 60 cm soil or saprolite under grassland replicate 2 | place: USA:California | collected 2016-06-15 | reverse complement strand
GCGCAAGGTAGACGTGTTCGTAAAGCGGCATGGAGCGCCCTTCCTTTGGTCAAACGCGCTTCCGTCGTCCGGCGCCAAGCCAGCTCGAGCCTCGGGAAGGCTCGAACGCCCGAGATGCGGGAACACGGGACGCCGGGCCGTCGGCCCTGCCGCGTTTTCAAACGGCCGTCCGTTCAGCTCCCGGCCGGGATCGAGCGGAAAGTCGGGCTTATACGCACTCTGCCGGAAAAGACAAGCTGAGGTGACCTGGTTCGCCGGCAAAACCGCCGCAACTTCCGTGTGCGACCCCGGATAGGTTTCTCTTCGCCTCACCCGCGGAATTCGAGGGTCCTCCGAGCTTTTTCCTGCGCCTTGACATCGGGGGGTACCCGGTGTCTTACGGCCCGACCTCGGGGATTCAATGTCGGTTGCATTCATCTTTCCAGGCCAAGGCAGCCAAGCGGTCGGCATGGGCAAGGCCCTTGCCGATACCTTTCCGGTATGCCGGGCCGTCTTCGCCGAAGTCGATGCCGCGCTCGGCGAAAAGCTCTCCACGATCCTGTGGGAGGGCCCCCCCGAGACGCTGACCCTGACCGAGAACGCGCAGCCTGGGCTCATGGCGGTGTCGCTTGCCGCGGTGCGCGCCCTGGAAACGGAAGCGGGCATGAAGCTCGAGCGCGAGGCCGCCTTCGTCGCCGGCCATTCGCTGGGCGAATATTCGGCGCTCGCCGCGGCCGGCTCGCTCACGCTCGGCGATGCCGCGCGGCTGCTGCGCATTCGCGGCCGCGCCATGCAACGCGCGGTTCCGGTCGGCGCCGGAGCCATGGCGGCGCTTCTGGGGCTCGACCTGGAAGCGGCTGCCGCGATCGCGGTCGAAGCGGCGCAGGATCAGGTCTGCGAGGCCGCGAACGACAACGGCGGCGGCCAAGTCGTCGTGTCGGGGGACAAGGCGGCAGTCGAGCGCGCGATCGAGATCGCCAAGACCAAGGGCGCCAAACGCGCGCTGATGCTTCCGGTATCGGCACCGTTCCATTGCGCGCTGATGCGACCCGCGGCCGAGGCGATGGCCGAAGCGCTGGGCGGCGTGACCGTCAGGCCGCCGGCCGTGCCCCTGGTTTGCAACGTGACGGCCCGGCCGGTGACCGCGCCCGAGGAAATCGTGCGGCGGCTGATCGAGCAGGTGACGGGCACGGTGCGCTGGCGCGAATCCGTAAGCTTCATGGCGAGCTCGGGGGTGCGGACATTCTATGAGGTCGGCGCCGGAAAAGTGCTGTCGGGGCTCGTCAGGCGCATCGCCGATTCTGCCGTCGGCATCGCGGTCGGCGCGCCGGCGGACCTGAGTGCGCTGCAAGCCGCGCGCAGTGCGCTCAACGTCACGACCTGATCCCGATCGCGGACCATCGCTTCCGGTCGCCGGCGGCTCCGACACAAGGATCTCGAAACATGTTGGATCTCACCGGCAAGAACGCCCTGGTGACCGGCGCGAGCGGCGGCATCGGCGAGGCGATTGCGCGGGCGCTGCACCGGCACGGCGCCGCAGTGGCGATTTCCGGCACGCGTCGTGATGCCCTGGAAGCGCTTGCCGGCGATCTCGCCGAGCGCGTCCACGTGCTGCCGTGCAATCTCGCGGCCAAGGATGAAGTCGAGACGCTGGTGCCGCGCGCCGAGGAGGCGCTGGGGCAAATCGATATTCTCGTCAACAACGCGGGCGTCACCCGAGACAATATTTTCGTGCGCCTGAGCGATGAGGATTGGGATCAGGTGATGGCGGTGGATCTGAGTGCCGCGTTCCGGCTGACGCGGGCCGCGGTCCGCGGCATGATGCGCCGGCGCTACGGCAGGATCATCGGCATCACCTCCGTCGTCGGCGTCACCGGCAATGCCGGGCAGGGCAATTACGCCGCGGCCAAAGCCGGACTGATCGGCATGACCAAGGCGCTCGCCCATGAGGTCGCCTCCCGCAACGTCACGGTGAATTGCGTGGCGCCCGGCTTCATCGATACGGCCATGACCCGGGCGCTGACTCAGAAGCAGCGGGAGATGATCTTGGCGGCGGTGCCGGCCGCCCGGCTGGGCAGTGCCGACGAGGTCGCCGCTGCCGTGCTGTTCCTGGCCTCGACGCAGGCCGCTTACGTGACCGGCCACACGCTGCACGTCAACGGCGGGATGGCCATGATTTGACGGGCAAACAATGCAGATTCTGCCGCTCCAACGTGAGGGCGGGCGCGCTGGCCAATGCGGGAGAAGTATGGTAACCGATCCCCGGCTTGGCTGGGGCGACCGGATCGGCGGGGCTGATCGATGCGATCGGCCCGTCACGCAGTGCGGCCACAGCGTCAAACCACGAAGAGGCCGCGTCGCCACGGTTCGGGATCATGCCAGGTGCCCATTCCGAAACGCATGAGGTTTAGACGATGAGTGACATTGCCGAGCGGGTGAAGACCGAGGGTGCCAGCTTCATCGACGACCTCGGTGCCGACAGCCTCGACACGGTCGAGCTGGTGATGGCATTCGAGGAGGAATTCGGCTGCGAGATCCCGGACGACGCCGCCGAAACGATTCTCACCGTCGGCGATGCCGTTAAGTTTCTCGAAAAGAACGCCAAGAGCTGAACCAATCCCGGTGCTCCACGGTTTTACCGTCAACAACGCGAGCGGCGCCTGCCCGGGGTTTTCCTGCGGCTAGGGTCGAGGATCAGCGCCGGCTTTCCTTGCGGCCCGCCGGTGTGGAATAAGTCTCCACGCGGTGCATTGGCCTGGCGCCTCGGCCGGACGGTTTGCCCGGCTGCCGGGACATGAGACGTGTCGTCATCACGGGAGTCGGAATGGTGACGCCGCTCGGGTGCGGCGTGGAGACGAGTTGGCGCCGTCTGCTCGCCGGCGAAAGCGGCGCGCGCAGGATCGAGAGCTTCGACGTCTCCGATCTGCCGTCCAAGATCGCCTGCATGATTCCGCGCGGCGATGGCTCCGATGGCACCTACAATCCCGATCAATGGATGGAGCCCAAGGAGCAGCGCAAGGTCGACGATTTCATCGCCTATGCGATGTGCGCCGCCCGGCAGGCGCTCGATGACGCGGGCTGGCTGCCGACCGAATACGACGACCGGATCGCGACCGGGGTGCTCATCGGCTCCGGCATCGGCGGCGTCGAAGGCATCGCCGAGACCGCGATCGTGCTGAAGGAAAAGGGCCCGCGCCGGGTCTCTCCGTTCTTCATTCCCGGGCGCTTGATCAATCTTGCCGCCGGCTACGTGTCGATCGAGTTCGGGCTCAAGGGGCCGAACCATGCGGTCGTCACCGCCTGCTCCACCGGAGCGCATGCGATCGGCGACGCCGGGCGTCTGATCGCGCTCGGCGATGCCGACGTCATGCTCGCGGGCGGCACCGAATCCCCGCTCAATCGGCTGTCGCTGGCGGGATTTGCCGCCTGCCGGGCGCTCTCGACCTCGTTCAACGACACGCCCACGCGCGCGTCGCGGCCCTACGATCAGGACCGCGACGGCTTCGTCATGGGCGAGGGCGCCGGCGTCGTCGTGCTGGAGGAATACGAGCACGCCAAGCGTCGCGGGGCGCGCATCTATGCGGAATTGATCGGCTACGGCCTGTCCGGCGACGCCCATCACATCACCGCGCCCGCCCCCGACGGCGACGGCGCGCTGCGCTGCATGAAGAAGGCCATCGGCCGGGCGGGCATCGCGGCGTCCGACGTCGACTATATCAATGCCCACGGCACTTCGACGCCGATGGGCGACGAGATCGAGCTCGATGCGGTGCAGCGCCTGGTCGGCAACGCCGCCAGCCGCATTTCGATGTCGTCCACGAAATCCTCGATCGGGCATCTGTTGGGAGCGGCCGGCGCGGTGGAAGCGATCTTTTCGGTGTTGGCCATCCGGGATCAGGTTGCGCCGCCCACGATCAATCTCGACAATCCCTCGGTGGAGACCCCGATGGACCTGGTCCCGCACCGGGCGCACCCGCGCGAGATCGAGACCGTGCTCTCGAATTCATTCGGCTTTGGCGGTACCAATGCTTCGCTGGTGTTTCGCCAACTCGGGGAGTAGCCGCTTCACCCTTTCGCCATATTTGGCCTTACCTTCCAGTCGGGAGGCCACGGGACGGTCATGACCGCTGATCCACGCAGAGCGCCGTTTGCCGGCACCGGAGCTGGTGCTGCGCCGGGCGTGGATGCATACGCACCCGAGGACTCGCACGGTGCATCCGGCGCGGGCGTTGCCTCGCCGTCCGCGAAGCGGCTGTCATTGCGCAGTCCGCGCGCAGCATTGGAGCCTGAACGCGTGCCAGAGCCCTACCGTCCTTCCCGGCGCGCGCGGCACCCCATCGTGGTTGCCGGCAGCGCCATCTTCTCCATCGTTCTCCTCGCCGCGGTCGGCGTCGGCCTCGCGCTGGCGTTCGGCAAGCAGCGGCTGGATGCGGCGGGTCCGCTCGAGCAATCCCAGATCGTGAACATTCCGCGCAATGTCGGCCCTCGGGACATTGCCGAGTTGTTGCAGCGCGAGGGCGTGATCGATCAGAAATGGGTATTCCTCGGCGGCATCCTGGTGATGAAAGACTGGAGCAAGCTCAAGTCGGGCGAGTACGAATTCAAGAATCAGGCGAGCCTTCGCGAAGTGATCGAGACCCTGGTCGAAGGCAAGGTATTGCAGCATCACGTCACGATCCCCGAGGGGCTGACCTCGGAGCAGGTGGTCCAGCGTCTGATGGACAACGACACGCTGGCCGGCAACATCAAGGACATTCCGCGGGAAGGCACCATCCTTCCGGATACCTACAGCTTCCCGCGCAGCTCCACGCGCGAGCAGCTGATCCAGCATATGCAGCAAGAGCAGCGCCGAGTTCTGCAGGATATCTGGAGCCGGCGCGCGCCCGATCTGCCGATCAAGAGTGCGGAGCAATTGGTGGTGCTCGCCTCGTTGATCGAGAAGGAAACCGGCAAGCCGGACGAGCGCACGCGCATCGCCGCGGTATTCATCAACCGGCTCAAGCTCAGGATGCGGCTGCAATCGGACCCGACCATCATTTACGGATTGGTCGGAGGCAAGGGCACGCTGGGCCGTCCCATCCTGCGTTCCGAGATCGATCAGCCGACTCCGTACAACACCTATGTGATCGACGGGCTGCCGCCCGGCCCGATCGCCAACCCGGGCCGCGCCTCGCTCGAAGCCGCCGCCAGCCCGGCGAGAACCAAGGAGCTCTATTTCGTGGCCGACGGCACCGGCGGTCACGCGTTCGCCGAGAATTTGGATCAGCATCAGAAGAACGTGGCCCGCTTGCGCCAGATCGAGCAGCAGAAGGAGGCGCCGCAGGCCGCGCCATCGGCGCCTGCGCTTGCGCCCGCCCCCGCCACGGCGCGTCAGCCGAGCCCGCCGGCGGCGCGTCAGCCGAGCCCGCCCGCGGCGCGGGCCGCTCCCGCTCCGATCCGGATCAGCCCGCCGCAGCCTCGCCAACCGGCGCCGTCGCGCAGCGGCGAAGCTCCGCAGCCGGGGTCGCAGCAGTAACCTTTGCCGCCGGCCGCGGTGCTGCTCCGCGCGACGTGTTCTTCTTGCGGAAGTTCGGGAGTTCGCCGCACGAGCCGCCGGCGCGCGGATCGGGCCTGCGAGCCGGCCTTGTGAGGGGTCAAGCCCGCGGCTAAGGTCGGCGGCCCTGCAGTCTTTCCCCATTTCGAGAGCCGCGGCCGATGGCGTTGTCGAGCATGACCGGTTTCGCTCGTTGCAACGGCACCAGCGGCACCTATGCGTGGGCCTGGGAGCTCCGGTCCGTGAACGGCAAGAATCTCGACTTGCGGCTGCGATTGCCACCGGGCTGGGACGCCGTGGAAACTCCGGTGCGCGCCAAGGCCGCCGAGGTGCTCTCGCGCGGAACCATCCACGGCACGTTGTCGGCGCGGCGCGAGGGCGTCGCTCCGTTGGTTCGCATCAACGAGCCGGTGCTTGCCGCGGTGCTCTCAACCATGCGCGAGGTTGCGCGGCGCGTCGAGGCGGCACCGGCGCGGCTCGACGGCATATTGGCGGTCAAGGGCGTGATCGAAGTGACGGACCAGGAGGAGAGCGAGGAGGATCGCCGCGCCGCGGAGCGGGCGGTGATCGCCGGATTCGCCGAAGCGCTCGCGGCGCTCGCCGGCGTGCGCCGGCAGGAGGGCGCGGCGCTTGCCGGCGTGCTGGGAACCAGGCTCGATCAGATCGACAGGCTCGCCGCGCGCGCCGACGCGGCGCCCGGTCGCCGCGCCGAGGCGATCCGCTCGCGCCTGGCCGAGCAGGTCGCGGCGCTCATCGATGTTTCCGATCGCTTCGATGCCGACCGATTGCATCAGGAAGCGATCTTGATCGCGTCGAAGGCCGACGTTCGCGAGGAGCTCGACCGGCTCGCCGCGCATATCGCGCAGGGCCGCAACCTGCTGACGCAGGGCGGCGCGGTCGGACGCCGGCTCGATTTTTTGGCGCAGGAGCTGCAGCGCGAAGCCAATACCTTGTGCGCCAAGTCGAACGACGTCGAGCTCACCACGATCGGGCTCGAGCTCAAGAGCCTGGTCGAGCAGTTCCGCGAGCAGGTCCAGAATCTGGAGTGAGGCGATGGGGGTCGCTGAGGCGGGGCGGACGGAAGGCCGGCCGATCGACCGCCGGGGGCTGATGCTGGTGCTCTCCTCGCCGTCCGGCGCCGGCAAGACCACGCTGTCGCGAAAACTGCTCGAAGCGGATCCCGGGGTCACGCTGTCGGTGTCGGTGACGACGCGCCCGCCGCGGCCGGGCGAGATCGACGGCCGCGACTATCATTTCATCGATGCCGGCCGGTTCGACGCGATGGTCGCGCGCGGAGACCTGCTGGAATGGGCGCGCGTGTTCGACCATTGGTACGGCACGCCGCGCGCGCCCGCGGCGGCGGCGCTCGCCGCCGGGAGCGACGTGCTGTTCGACATCGACTGGCAAGGCACGCAGCAGCTGCGCGAGAAGGTGCGCTCCGACCTCGCCAGCATCTTCGTGCTGCCGCCCTCGATCGAGGAACTGGAAAAACGCCTGCGCAGCCGCGCCCAGGATCCGGACGACGTGATCCGCCGGCGCATGACCAAGGCCACCGAGGAGATGAGCCATTGGGCCGAATACGATTACGTGGTGGTCAATGTCGAGATCGGGCAGGCGTTTGCCGACGTCCGCGCGATCCTCGCCGCCGAACGGCTCAAGCGCGAACGTCAACCCGGACTGTCCGCCTTCGTGCGCGCGCTGCAGGGGAAGCTTTGAATTACGTCATGGCCGGGCTTGTCCCGGCCATCCACGTCTTCATTGTGCTGCCGAGAGGTAAAGACGTGGATGCCCGCGACAAGCGCGGGCATGACGACGAACAGGAATCCACTCTAGCCCTCCGCTTTCGTGAAGGCCCGTGCCAGCGCCACGAAACCCGCGACCGGAATGTCTTCCGCGCGCGCGGTCGGATCGAGCCCCGCCGCTTCGAGCAAGGCAGCGGGATCGCGCTCGAGCGATTTGAGGCTCTGGCGCAGCATCTTTCGCCGCTGCCCGAATGCGGCTTGCGTGACGCGCTCGATCACGGCGAGATCGCACGGGAGAGGCGCCGGGCGCGGGACGAGCCGCACCACCGAGGCGGTCACCCTCGGCGGCGGCACGAATGCGCTCGGCGCAATATCGAACAGGATGTGCGGCTCGGTGCGCCATTGCGCGAGCACGGAAAGCCGGCCGTATGGTTTGGAGCCCGGCGCCGCGACGATGCGCTCCGCGACCTCGCGTTGGAACGTCAGCACCAGCGCGTCGTACCACGGCGGCCAGGGTTGCGTGGTAAGCCAGGAAACGAGCAGCGCGGTCGCGATGTTGAACGGCAAGTTCCCCACCACCCGCACCGGCGCGCGATCGACATAGGGCTCCGGGTCGAACCGCATCGCGTCGGCTTCCACGATGGTCAGCCGGCCGCCGAAATGCGCGACGATTTCCTCGAGCGCGGCGATGCAGCGCGGATCGCGTTCGACCGCGACCACGTGCTTGGCGCCGAGCGCCAGCAGGGCTCGGGTCAATCCGCCCGGCCCCGGCCCGATCTCGATCACGGTGACGTCTTCGAGCGGGGCGGCGGCGCGGGCGATGCGGGCCGTGAGATTGAGATCGAGCAAAAAGTTCTGCCCGAGCGACTTGCGCGCGCTGAGGCCGTGGCGGCGGATGAAATCCCGCAGCGGCGGCAGCGCATCGATCCTTCCCGTCATCGAGGAGCGGCGGCGGCGGCAGCGGGCGCGCCGGACGCGAGCCGGGCGGCGAGACGCAACGCCGCGATGAGGCTCGACGGATCGGCGCGACCCGTTCCGGCGATGTCGAAAGCGGTGCCGTGATCGGGCGAAGTGCGCACGAACGGCAAGCCGAGCGTGACGTTCACGGCGTCGGCGAAGGCCAGGGTCTTGATCGGGATGAGGGCCTGGTCGTGGTACATGCACAAGGCGACGTCGTAGGTCGATCGCGCCGCGGTATGGAACATCACGTCGGCCGCGAGCGGCCCGCGAACGTCGATGCCGTCGGCGCGAAGCCGCTCGACTGCCGGCGCCACCACGTCGAGATCCTCCTCCCCGAGGGCGCCCGCTTCGCCCGCATGCGGATTGAGGCCGGCGATCGCCAGGCGCGGTCGCGCGATGCCGAAACGGTTCGCAAGATCGCGGGCGACGATGCGCGCGGTGTCGACGATGAGCTCGACGTTCAGCCGGCCGGGGACCTCGCGCAACGGCAGGTGGATGGTGATCGGCACCACCGCGAGTTCGGGCGACCACAGCATCATCGCGGTGCGGGTCGGCTTGCCGGTCGCCTGCTGCGCCAATTGCGCCAAATATTCGGTGTGCCCGGGCGCGGGGAATCCGCTCTGGTAGAGCACCGACTTGGCGACCGGATTGGTCACGAGCGCCGCCGCTCGGCCTGCCATCACGTCGGCCGTTGCGCGCCGGATCGAGGCGATCGCGGCCGGCCCGCTGGAAGCATCGGGTCGGCCCGCCGGCGCGCTGATCTTGAGCCCGAGCGGAACCACCGGCAGCGCGGTTGCGAACGCCGCCGCGGCCGCCTCCGGCTCGACGCTCCTCAGGCGGATAGGGAGCCGCAGGCGTTCCGCCAATTTCGCCAGAAAATCCGCGTCGGCGACCACATAGAAGGGCGGAAGGCCGAATTCGGCGCGGCGATGCCAGGCCGTGAGCGTGATATCGGGACCGATCCCGGCCGGCTCGCCGAGCGTCAGCGCCAAAGCTGCGGACATGGCGCTGCCACGCTAGCGGATCTCGATCATCGCGCTGCGCCGCAGTTCCTCGAGGTAACGCTTGGATTGCGCCTCATAGCGCTGGTTCGAGATCTCCTCGCGCACTTCCCGCTCTTCCGGGCTGTCGCCCTTGGTCGGCTCCTTGGAGCACACCGCGAATACTTCGACGCCGAGCTGGGTGACGCCGGGCGGCGTCAACCCCCCCACGGGGGTGGCATCCAGCACCTCGCGTTGCTTCGCCGGCACGTCGAGGGAAGAGCGGGTGATCTCGTCGCGCACCGTGACGTCCCGCAGCGTCCGCGCCGCCGCCACGCCCTCTTCGCAGCCCTGGAAGCGGGCGCGCAGGGCCTCCGCTTCCTTCTTGCGCGCCTCATAGGCGCTCTCCGGCGACCCGCGCGGCACGATGAGCAGGACTTGCCGCAGCTTGAATTGAAACGCGGCCGGCGTCGGCTTGTCGTCCTTCTTGCGCGCCTTCGCGGCGTCGAGAATTTCCTTTTCGCCGACCTGCAGGCTGCCCTGGAATTTGCCGCGGATGATCGCGCTCCAGCCGATGTCCGCCTTGATGCGCGCCTTCAATGCCGGGACGTCGATGCCGGCTTTCGACAGCTGATCGGCAAACTGCTGCGAGTTCAACCCGGCGTGGCGGGCCATGCCGGCGAACGTCTGATCGACGTCCCTGTCGGTGATGTTGATGATGTAGCGCCTGGCGATCTGCAATTTGAGCTTTTCGTTGATCAGATCGTTGAGCGCCTCCTCGCGGCTTTGCTGCTTGTGGGTGGAGATTTCGGTCAGCCGCATCCGGTGCGTGACGTCGAGCACCGTGATCGGATCGCCGTTGACCAGAGCGGCGACCTGGGCGTGGGCGCCCGTGTGCCAGCCCGATGCGACGAGCAACGCCAGCACCACGGCGCCGGCGAAGCGGGATCGAAACAGTGAGATCACAGGGAGAATTTGCATCAAGTGAAGCCCCGGCGAATGGATTCCTGATCGATCCTCGCTTCGGTCAATTGGGCGCCGTCCCGCCGACGCGGGTCGAGAATCCCGTGCCGCCCAAGGTGCGCAGGCTCATCTGCAGCATGACCATGTGGTCGGTGCCCACCGCGATCGACGTGGCGCTCGTCGGCGAAAAACCATAGTTGAACTCGGTGATGTAGTTGAGCGAAATCGCGAAGCAATCGTCGATATAGCCCAGGCCGAGGCGGTACTGGTCGAACTGGGCGGAGCCGAGATCGTAGCGGGCGGCGCCCAGCATGGACCAGCTGGGGGTGACTTTGAACGACACGCTGCCGAGCAGTCCGTCGCGGCGCGTCAGGAACCCGATGTCGGCCTGCGGCGCGTAATTGCCGTACAGCATCGCGAGCGCCCAGCGATCGAAATTCGCCCGCGCCTCGAGCTCGGCGCGCTGCACGCTGAAGCTCTGCTCGTCGAAGCGGAATCGCGAGATGAACATGTAGGTCCGATCGGGCTGATAGGATAGTCGCGCCACGTAATCGGAGCGGGTCGTCTCCAGTCCGCTGTCGACGCCGGTGTTGGCGGCGTCGCGGAACGCGAAGGAATTCTTGCCGAACAACTGCAGCGACTGGCCGAACAGGGCGTTGACCGTGCCGCCCTGATTGAACTGCGCGGTGTATTGCAGTCCGTAATTGGCCCGGCCGCCGCCCTCGACACGATCCCAGCCGGCGAACTTGTCGACCTTGAACACGTTGCTGTCGTCGAAGATCAGACTTTGCGAGTCCTCGTTCGGAATCTTCTTGCTGTCCGGCTCGTTCGGGCGGGCGATCACCTGCGCGATCGGCTCGAGCGTCTGCGTTCCCCAGGACTGCACGCTGATCAGCGGATAGCGGTACTCGATGCCCACCGTCGGCATGAAGCGCACGAAAGTGTTGTTCCCGGTGTCGACGAAATTCGCCACGCCGGGCTGATTGTTGATGGTGGATTCGCCGACGTCGCCGCGCAGGATCACGAATGGCGTCCAGGTCTGGCCCAGCGGATCGACGATGGTGCGCCGCCAGGTGGTCTCGGCGGATGCGCGCGAATAGCTCCCGGGCACCCCGCGCAGCAGGCAATTGGCCGGAATGCGGACTGCCGGATCCGCCGTCATGCAGGAATTGTGCGAGATCGCGAACTGGCTGATGGCGTCGAAATCGGCGGTTTGTCGCGACAGACTGGTGAGATTGGCCTTCAGGCCCAATTCGCCGCCCAGCACCGGCTGCGCAAACGTACGCGCGTAGTCGATCACCGGGTGAACGACCGGGAGCTGGCCCTGATTGTCGGCCAGCGAGAGGCCGTAGAAATACATCACCCGCGCGTCGAAATACGAGCGGTCACCGCGTCCGATGAAATACAATTGCGAGGTGCCGGCATCGGAGAGGCCGTTGCCGAAATATTTCGGGTCGTTGAAATGCTGCCAATAGCTGTTGATCTTGTAGTCCTGGAACAACGTCTTGTCGGATAGCAGGAGAGCGTCCCAGCCCCAAACCCATTTGTCGTTGAGCGAGAATTGGCCGGTCGAGTCGACCTCGCCGCGAAATCGCCGGTCGCCGGGATATCCCGGCCCGTGGATTTCCGTCAGCAGGTGGGGATCGGCCTGAATGATGCCCGCGCCGTGGACGGCCAAGGCGCCGTTGTCGAAGCGCTGGCGCCATTGTCCTTCCAGCAGCGGCCCCTGCTTCGAAGTGATGGTGGGTGTCAGGGTGAAATCGTAGTTCGGCGCCAGCGCCCAATAATACGGTGCGCTGAAGCCCAGTCCGTAATTCTTGCTGTAGGAGGCCGTCGGCATCAGCCAGCCGGTCTTGCGCTTTACGGTGGGGTCCGGGGCGGAAAAATACGGCACCCACAGCAGCGGAACGCCGAACACCTCCAGCCGGGCGTTCTCGAAATAGATCATCTTCTCCACTTCGTCGTGGATGATGCGGACCGCCTTGACCTGCCATTTCGGCGGTTTGCGCGGATCGTCCTTGCACGGCTCGCACGCGGTATAGACGCCGCTCTGGAACACGGTGTAACTGCCGCCCGAGCGTTCGGTGAGCGGCGCGGCGAACCGGGTCTTGTCCGGGGTTTCCAGCCGCAGCGAGTCCACGAAGCCGTCGCGGAATTGATCGTCGAGATCGAGGATCTCGCCGTAGACGATCTTGCCGTCGGCCTCGACCAGGCGCACGTTGCCTTCCGCCTTCAGCCGCTTGGTCTTCTGATCGTAGGTGATCTTGTTGGCCTCGAGCGTCGAGCCGCTGTAATAGATCTGCACGTTGCCGACCGCCGAAATCCGCTCGTTGGCATAATCGTAATGGATCTCGTTCGCCTGGACGAGCATCTGCGCGTTGGGATCGGGCTTCGCGGGATTGTAATCGCGCACACGGCTTTGCTGCTTGGGAACGCCGACCCACTCGGTGTTGAGCGAGGGACCCTTGTTCTTGTCGGTGACGGATTCCGCCGCGCCGGCCGGCGGCATGGCGAGCCAGCAGGCAATCCACGTCGCCGACAGCGCCACGCTGCCGCGATGCAGCCAGGAGCGCGGACGAGCGGCGGTCGGCCCGGCCATCACCCGTCCTCCTGGTACAACAAGACGACGAAACCGGTGAGGCCGCCGAGCAGCACCGGCAGCCACGCCGCCGCCACCGGGTGCATCAGCTCGGCCCGGCTCAAATCCTCGGTTACTTTCGACAACACATAAAGCAGAAAGCCTGCGCCTACGCCGCTCAAGACCATGGCGGATACTCCGCCGAATCTAAAGAAGCGTAAACTGACCGAGGCCGCCAGCATGACCATGGCGACCAGGAGCAGAGGTCGTGCCAGCAGCAGCTGGTATTGCAGGCGATATCCGGCGGCCACGAGGCCCGCCTGCTCCGCCGTCTCGATGTAGAGCGGCAGGTCCCAGAACGACACGGTTTCGGGCGTGGCAAAGCTTTCGCGCACCTGCTCGCGCGTGAGGCTGGTGCTCAGCAAATAGGAATCGAGCTCCCGCGTGGGCGAGCCGGACGCATAGACCCTGGCTTGCTCGAGCCGCCAATGGCCCGACTGCAGCTCGGCGCTCTTGGCCTCGATGCGCTCGCGAAACCGGCCCGAAGCATCGAAGGCGAATACCGTCACTCCGCCCAGCAGCGCGCCCTGATCGCGGCTCGACCTCGCGTTGATGATGGCCTGGCCCTGCGCGCTTTTCTGGCGCACCCAGAAGCCGCCGCCGGTCTGGCGCGGCGCCGGTTGGCGCTCGCCGAACAGATCGGCTTCGAGGCGCTTCGATTGCTCGCGCAGCGCCGCCGACACCGGGTTGTAGACGGTGGCCGCCAGCGTGCCGAGCACGAGCGCGACGAGCAGCGCGGGCGTTACGAATTGCCAGGCCGATATTCCGGCGGAGCGCGCCACTACGAGCTCGTGCCGCCGCGACAAATTGAGATAGCACGTCATCGCGCCGACCAGCACCGCGAACGGCAGCAGGCGCTCCGTCAATTGCGGAACGCGGAAGAACGAGGTCTTGGCGACCAGCCAGGCCGACGCGTTCGGCGCGTCGGAGGCGCGGCGCGTCAGCTCGACGTAGTCGATGAGCACCACGAGCACGAAGACGCCGGCGAATACCGCGGTGACCACGCTCAAGAAGCGCACCGCAAAATATCGCGACAGCGTGAGCGGCATCATCGCATCGGCTCCACTCGACCGGCCCCGCCGGTCGTCATGGCGCGCGCGACCGCGCGGCGGGCAACATACTGCCGCTCCGCCACGGTCCCATCCCGGCCGGTTCTGAGCACGCGATTGCGCAACGTCGTCGTGTCCCCGCGAACCCCCCGTTTGCGTCGTCCGCCGGCCTGCCCCGAACGCGCGCGGGCCGGCGGCGGCAATCGATCATATCTTACTGCGAATTCGGGCATTTTTGGCGCGATTCGCCAGGCCCGATCCCGTGCCCCGAAGTTCTATGCTTTCGCCGCGCAGGCGTAAACCGCATCGATGGCAATACGGCGGCACGGAACCTCGCCAGCCGCGGAATGATGCTGTAAGGCAACACCCGAAGTTCCCCCCTACCGCCGCGCTCCCGGGAAAGGACTGCCTCATGGCCGACGCCCCCAAGATCGCATTTGCCCCGTTCGCAACGCCGACCAAGGGCGTCTTGGTCGTGTTCATGGACGGCGAGCTGCGGCTGGGGACGGCCACGGGCAAGCTTCTCGGCCGCAACCACGACCTGGTCGCCCGGGCCGCCAGCGCGGAAAAGTTCACCGGCAAGCTCGGGGCCGTGCTCGATTTTCTCGCCCCCGCCGGGCTGCAGGCCGGAAGGCTGATCGTAATCGGCTCGGGCACGGAAACCCCGGATTTCGTCAAGCTGGGCGGCACCGTGATGGGCAAGATCCCGGCCGGCGCCGCTGAAGCCGATGTCCTGCTCGACCTCCCCGCCGGCACGGTGAAGCCGGACCAGGCGGCGGATTTCGCGCTCGGGCTCACGCTGCGGGCCTATGCGTTCGAGCGCTACAAGACCAAGCGCAAAGAGGGCGAGGAGAAGCGGGGCAAGCAGCGGCTCACCCTCGGCGTCGCCGACGTGGCGGCCTCCCGCAAGGCCTGGGGTCGGCGCGAAGCCGTGCACGGCGGCATCGTGCTGGCGCGGGACCTCGTCAACGAGCCCCCCAACGTGCTCCATCCGGAGGAATTCGCCCGCCGCGCCGCGAGCCTGAAGAAGCTCGGGGTCTCGGTGCAAGTGCTCGACGAAGCGGCGATGCGAAAGCTCGGCATGCGGGCGCTGCTCGCGGTCGGCCAGGGCTCGGCCCGGGAAAGCCGGGTCGTGGTCATGCGGCTCAACCGCGGCAAGTCGGGCACCGCGCCGGTCGGCTTCGTGGGCAAGGGGGTCTGCTTCGATACCGGCGGCATTTCCATCAAGCCCGCCGCCAACATGGAGGACATGAAGGGGGACATGGCGGGGGCAGCCTGCGTGGTCGGCCTGATGCAGGCGCTGGCGACCCGCAAGGCCGCCGTCAACGCGGTCGGCGTGATCGGCCTCGTCGAAAACATGCCGGACGGCAAGGCCCAGCGTCCCGGCGACATCGTGACCTCGATGTCCGGCCAGACCATCGAGATCGTCAATACCGACGCCGAAGGCCGGCTCGTGCTCGCCGACCTGCTCTGGTACGTGAAGAGCCGGTTCAAGCCGAAATTCATGATCGATCTTGCGACGCTGACCGGGGCGATCCTGGTGGCGCTCGGCCAGGAGCACGCCGGATTGTTCACGAACGACGATCGGCTCGCCGAGCGCCTGCTGCAAGCCGGAAACGCGACCGGCGAGCGGGTATGGCGACTGCCGCTCGGCCCCGAGTACGACAAGATGATCGATTCCAAATTCGCCGACGTGAAGAACACCGGCGGGCGCCATGCCGGATCGATCACGGCGGCGCAATTCCTGCAGCGCTTCGTCGACAAGACGCCGTGGGCGCATCTCGACATCGCGGGCACCGGCTTTGCGTCGACGCAATCCGACATCAACGCGAGCTGGGCTTCCGGCTGGGGCGTGCGCCTGCTCGACCGGCTGGTCGCGGACCATTACGAGAAATAGCGGGCCCGTCGATGACCGAGATCCTGTTCTATCAGCTTCGCAAGCAGCCGCTCGAGCAGGTGCTGCCCGCGCTGCTGGAGAAATCGCTCCAGCGCGGCTGGCGGGTCGCCGTCCAGGTCGCCTCGGAGGAGCGCCTCGAGGCGCTCGATTCGCATCTATGGACCTATCGGGAAGAAGGCTTTCTGCCGCACGGCACCGATCGCGAGAGCGAGGTCGCGGCGCAGCCGATCCTGCTGACGCTCACCGGCGACAATCCCAACCGTGCCGACGTGCGATTTCTGCTCGATGGCGCCGCGATGCCGGCCGAGGTTGGACAATATCGCCGCATCGTTCTCCTATTCGACGGCGAGGACGCCGAGGCGCTTGCTGCCGCGCGCGAGCGCTGGACCGCCGCGAAGGCGAACGGCTTCGAAGTGACCTATTGGCAGATGGACGATCACGGCCGCTGGCAGCGCCAGGCGTGAACGCGGCTCGACGGCGGCCAAGTCGGATGTTTCCGACTTGGCCCAAATCATCGCGGTCAAGTCGGATGTTTCCGGCTTGGCCCAAATCATCGCGGCCGAGTCGGATGTTTCCGGCTTGGCCCAAATCATCGCGGCCGAGTCGGATGTTTCCGACTAGTGCGTCTTGTACGGTAACCGCATGAGTCCCGAATACCTGACCATCATCGTACGCATTGCCGGTGCTCTGCTGATTGGGGCGCTGATCGGCTTCGAGCGCACGTTTCATGGCCGCCCAGCCGGCTTCCGGACCCACGCGCTGGTAAGCTTGGCATCCGCGATTCTGATGCTGGCCACGGTATACCAGAGCGAATGGATGACCGCCGTTTCCGTGGACACCATTCGCACAGATCCGACCCGAATGGCTCAAGGCATCATGACCGGGATCGGCTTCCTGGGAGCCGGGGTGATCTTCAAGGAAGGGCTCACGGTTCGCGGACTGACAACAGCGGCCTCGATTTGGGTCACGGCGGCGATCGGAATCCTGGTGGGAGTCGGCTTCTATTTCCCGGCGATTGTCGCGGCAATAGCCACGCTTGCCGTGCTGGCGGTTTTCCGAATGATCGAGCACAGGCTGCCCAGCGAGTTCTATGCTCACCATACTTTGAAATTTGACCGTGGCTCGGTTTTGCCGGAGGACGAGTTACGAAAGCTCATCTCGGGCCACGGTTTTACCATCGCGAATCTCTCGTATCGGCTCGCGGAAGGTGGCAAGATTTTCGAATATCGCATGGTCATACGGACGCGGGATCGGGAAAATGCCGAAAACCTGTCTCGCCACCTTCGTCAGCTTCCGGAGGTGATTGAGTTTCGCATTGCGCCCACTGGCGACTGATCATGCCATATCGAGCTTTGCCCACGAGGCGATTGCCGCTTTTTTCCGCGCGCGCCGCTCAGCTCGCGGCCGGCTTCTTGCCGGGTTTCTTGGCCGGCGCCGGCTTTGCCGCGGCGGGAAGCTCCGGCGCGCGCTCGATCGACTTCAGCCGCCCCGACACGAAGCGATAGATGCCGGCACGTTCGCCCTGCAGATAGGTCAGCACCACGCTGCGCTCACCGCGCTCGCCTGTCGAGATCTCCGCTTGGCCGGCATAGCCCACCGCCCGCACGACGTCGCACTCGCTCATTTCGAGCCCGATCCCTCGCCCGAGCTGGGGGCTCGTCGGTGGCGCGGCGCCCGGAGCCGCCGCGGGATTCGCCCTGGGGCCCGCTTCGGGGCCCGCCTGGAAATAGAGTGCGTTGGGTGCCGGTGTGCCGGCCGCCGGCGCGGCATCGCCGGCGCATTGGCCGTCCGGCCCCACGAAATCGTCCGGTCCCAATGCCCTCCTGGTATCGGCGGGAGCCTGGATGTTTTGCGCCCAGTCCGGCTTGGTGAGGCGCAATTTGGTTCTGAGATCCGTATCGGTCGCCTGCTCGCCGGGCGCCGAGCATGCCGCGAGGACGAGGACGAGCGCTGCGGCTGCCATCGCGGTCAACGGGCGGGGAAACCTGCTCGCCATTGCAAAAATCCGTTTCGGGCCGTTGCAGCAAAGTGGCGATTCGCGAGATTTTGCTCCAGCGCCGCGCCGGCATCAACGGGACGGTTGCGGCCGCTCGGCTCGCCGGCAATGGCGGTAGCATGGCGCACAATTGCGGCAAAACCCGACACAATTCTCCCCTCGGCGGCAGGGCGCGCAATCGGCACATGGTGAGCCTTGCTGCCCCCGGACGCCGCCGTTATAAGCCCGGCATTCCGACGGTCCTCCCCGCAACAGGAACAGCGAGATGGCGATCGAGCGCACCTTCTCGATCATCAAGCCCGATGCGACGAAGCGCAATCTGACCGGCGCGATCAACGCCATGATCGAAGCCGCGGGGCTGCGCATCGTGGCGCAGAAGCGCGTGCGCATGACGCGCGAGCAGGCCGAGACGTTCTATGCGGTGCACCGCGAGCGGCCGTTCTTTTCCGAGCTGGTGGAATCCACGATCTCCGGGCCGGTGGTCGTTCAGGTGCTCGAAGGCGAGAATGCGATCGCGAAATATCGGGAGCTCATGGGCGCCACCGATCCGGCGAAGGCCGATCCCGGGACCATCCGCAAGCTGCATGCCCGCTCGGTCGGCGAGAACTCGGTGCACGGATCCGACGCGCCGCAGACCGCGGCCGCCGAGATCGCGCAGTTCTTCTCCGGAAACGAGATCGTCGGCTGATTTCACCTCTTCCGGCCGATGCCGTATACCCCGGTGATGGACGCCCCCTATCAGTCGCTCATCGCGCTCGCGCAGGTGGTGATGATCGACGTCGCGTTGGCGGGCGACAATGCCATCGTGGTGGGAATGGCGGCCTCCCGCGTCGCCGCCGCCACGCGGCGCAAGGTGATTTTCTGGGGCATTGTCGGCGCCGTCGTGCTGCGCGTGCTGTTCGCGGTGATCGCCACAAAGCTGTTCGCGATCATCGGGCTCACGCTCGCCGGCGGCGTGCTGCTGTTGTGGGTGTGCTGGAAGATGTACCGCGAACTCACAAGCGGCCACGACGATCGGGCCATCGTCGAGGGCAAGAGCCCGCGCGGACCGCAGCAGCCGATGCGCTTTCGCGCCGCGGTTATGCAAATCATCGTCGCGGATCTCTCCATGTCGCTCGACAACGTGCTGGCGGTCGCGGGCGCGGCCAAGAACGATCTGATGATCCTGGTGATCGGGCTCGGGCTGTCCATTCTGCTCATGGCGATCGCGGCCAATTTCATCGCCAAGCTCCTCGTGCGCCATGCCTGGATCAGCTGGCTCGGGCTCGCGATCGTGCTCTACGTGGCGCTCGAGATGATCTGGCGCGGCGTTTTCGAAGTGGCCGCCCACGCGGCGGTTCTTTGAGCGGTTGGCGTCCTCGGCAATGGACGGGCCGCAGTCACACGGCTCGCCCCCTTGACGGCGAGCCATGGCGAGGACAATGGCTGAGGGATCGAAGGGAAGCGTTCGAGGTAAAGTCCAAGACGCGTGTGGCGGTATGACGAATTACCATCGAGGGAGAACACGAAGATGCGAATGCTCATGAGGGTGCAGCTCCCGGTAGACCGGGGCAACGAGGCGATTCAAAGCGGGAAGTTGCCGGAGATCGTCGGTCAGACGCTGGAACGGCAAGCGCACCATGATCGTGGTGTTCGACCTCAAGACGGCAGCCGACATGCCGCGGATCGCGGAGCCGCTTTTCATGGGCATCGATGCGTCGGTCGACTTCATGCCTTGCATGAACGCGGAAGATCTGAAAACCGGACTTTCGGCCATCAAGTAGCTGACGAGAGCATGCGATTCCAAATCTTGGCCTGAAGTGCAACGGGGCGAAACGCTCCGAGTGAGGAACTGATCGCGCACGCCGTTCTGGGCGCCCCCGATCCTGATCCCGGGCCAGGGAAATCTTCGGCTCGCTCGTGGTTATCGCCGTGGGCGCGATTGGCCGCGGCTGCCCGCACGACTGCCCGTCGACCTGCGCGCTCGAAGTCGAGGTGCTCGACGCGCGCACCATCGGCCGCGTGCGCGGGGCGCAGGACAACGACTACACGCTCGGCGTGATCTGCGCCAAGGTCGCGCGCTACGCCGAGCGCGTGCATCACCCCGACCGGCTGCTGCGCCCGCTGCGCCGCAAGGGCCAAAAGGGCTCCGGCGATTTCGAGCCGATCTCCTGGGACGACGCGCTTGACCTCGTCGCCGAGAATTTCGACAGAGCGGAACGGCGCCACGGCGCCGAGGCGGTCTGGCCCTATTACTATGCCGGCACCATGGGGCTTCTCATGCGCGACGGCATCAACCGCCTGCGCCACGTCAAGAAATATTCCGGCTTCTATTCGACAATCTGCAACACGCCGGCGCGGGTCGGATTTCTCGCCGGCACCGGCCGGCTCGCCGGCCCCGATCCGCGCGAGATGGCGAAATCCGATCTCGTCGTGATCTGGGGCACCAACGCCGTCAACACCCAGGTCAACGTGATGACGCACGCCACCCGCGCCCGCAAGGAGCGCGGCGCGAAGATCGTGGCGGTGGACGTCTATCGCAACGGAACCATGCAGCAGGCCGACCTCGCCGTGCTGATCCGGCCCGGCACCGACGCCGCGCTCGCCTGCGCATTGATGCATTGCCTGTTCCGCGACGGCAAGGCGGATCGCGATTATCTCGCGCGCTACACCGATGTCCCGGCCGAGCTCGAGGCGCACGTGCGCTCGCGTTCCCCGCAATGGGCTGCGGCGATCACCGGATGCGACGTCGCCACCATCGAGGCGTTCGCGGCGCTCATCGGCGAGCGCAAGCGCGCGTTCTTCCGGCTCGGCTACGGCTTCTCGCGCTCGCGCAACGGCGCCGTCAACATGCATGCGGCGAGCTGCATCCCGGCGGTGACCGGCGCCTGGCTGCACGAGGGCGGCGGGGCGTTCTTCAACAATTCGGCGATCTACCATTGGGACACGACGATGATCGAGGGGCACGACGCCCGCGACCCCTCGATCCGCGTGCTCGACCAGTCGCGCATCGGGCCGATTCTGGTCGGCGATGCCGAGGCGCTGATGCACGGCCCGCCGGTG
>WNGE01008179.1_pt1 | contig 20796 bp, 23 predicted proteins | sample 5400651 | NCBI WGS metagenome assembly WNGE01 (sample SAMN13153370, study PRJNA577476) | soil metagenome | isolation source: 60 cm soil or saprolite under grassland replicate 2 | place: USA:California | collected 2016-06-15 | reverse complement strand
CACGCGGCCGACTTTCACCCGGTCGTTCGGCGATGACAAAGATCGAGCGCGATCCGCTCGCTCAGATTCGCTCGCAAACCGCCGCGGTCATTCCTGCGTATCAGGATGAGAAACATATCGGCGACATCGTTCGCCGAACCCGCGAGCGACTCTATCACGTTCTTGTTGTGGATGACGGTTCGAGCGATCACACGGCGCAACGCGCGCGCGACGCCGGTGCCGAGGTGATTGTTCACGATCAAAACCGCGGCAAAGGCGAAGCGATTAAGACAGGACTAGGGTACTGGATGGATCGAGAAGTCATGTGGGTCAGCCTGCTCGATTCCGATGGCCAACATCTTCCCGAAGAAATTGATCGGTTCCTTACAGCAGCAGGCGCGACGCAACTCACGTTTTTCATCGGGAACCGCATGAACAATCTCACCGGAATGCCATTTATCCGGCGCGTGGTGAATCGTTACATGAGCAGGCAGATTAGCCGTGTTTGCGGACAAGAAATTCCCGATACGCAGTGCGGTTTCCGCATGTTACATCGCCAGTTGATTCCACAGTTGCTTGGTGGCGGAGACAGATTCGATTACGACACTGAAGTACTAATCATCGCCAGCCGCAAAAGCTACCGGATCACATCAGTCCCGATCACGACTGTCTATTCCGATCAAGTCAGCAAGATCCGTCCACTGCGCGATGCGATTCGCTTTTTGAAATTGATGTGGCGCTATCGAAAAGTGTAGCGGCGGGATTGCTTGCCACGCCGAATAGAAAAGCGGATCGCCCGCAAAGAAACAGTTGTAGGCGCTACGCAATGTTCTACAGCCGCGCATATGATGACGTCATCTGCGTTTACGGATGAAGCTGACAATGTGATTGAGACGCACGAAAACGCGGGCGATTCAAAGGGCCGTAGGGATCACGCTTTGTGATTTCGAGCAAACAAAAGCCGCCACGCGGTGAAACGTGGCGGCTTGTGGATGAGTAATTAATTCGAATCTCCGGTGCGCGGTTACGGACACTGCGGGAAGAAGTTCGCCGCAAAGGTTCCAGGAGAGGGTATGCAATCGCCCGCCCCCGGTGCTGACACCGAAACGTTCGTGTAACTGACCGAAACCAGTACCAGCGTTTGGCCCCCAGGGCACCTTAAAGTAGCGGGCGGCGGATCTACTGAGAGAGAAGCTCTAATCGAGCCGTTCTTGCCGGACGTGAACGTGCCAGTCGCGCTGACGTCGCTTTGCACCTCCTGTTTATTGGCTGCATTGGGGCATTGTTGCCCATGGTTCAGGCAGCCGTAGATAGCGTCAGCATGGGCCGTAGCCGTTACGGTAAGCGTTTGGTTATCACCGAGTCCCGCTATCGTGAAAGACACGTCCAGGCTGCCATCAGGGTTAACGCCGCTTGCGGCGCATCTGAGGAAGTGGGGGCTGGTTGCCCACAGGGTGGTGGCCATGAAGCCTACGAGGGCTACCATGGAAAGGGTGAGAATACTTAATTTTTTCATAGATTACTTCTGTTATTTTTTGTTGATTGAGGTTGGTTCCCACCCATTAAAAAGATGAGCGAGATTAATTTATATGCGGGACTTTCCGGGTCACACTGTGACTTTCCGGGTCACAACTCGGAAAAAGGTAGAAAAAATCAGAACTTCCAGGCGACTGGGCGATCCGGGTGCGGATTATAGGAGCAGAAGTATCCAGTTTTGATCCTGGCGGCCAAGTGGTAACCCAGCGATGGGATTGCCTTGCCGATTTCTCGGACGGCTTTCTTAATACATTTGGTCACGGCAGAACGCGCTCGTTCGGTGTCTGAGCAAGTCTTGCGGTATCTGCCCCCGAGTCCAACGGCGGAGGCCAGATATTCTGCAATCGCCCGTAATTCGTTCTGAACCTCGGTCTTCCGCTGAAGGTCGTTGAATCGTTTTACTTGGTCCAATTCTTGCCGCAGCTCGTTGACTCGGCATTTGTATTCTGCTTTGGCCTGTGCGTCCAACACTGCGACGCCGGGATAGAGTCCGTCCCTGACACCTCCATTCGCGATCACTACTGCGACCGGAGTTGATGCGTCTATCGGGCAGGCGACCAATTCCGTGACATGGAACTCACGTCCCGGATCGCGAAGCAAGACGGCGAGATAGTCGATGCCGCGCGTGGATTTAAACAATGCAGCGTGACCGTGATACCGAATCGTCCAGTAATCGTTCTGCCGCAGGAACAAGGATTCTTCGTGTGTCGGGCTCGGCCAATCCACCATTTGTTTTCGCTGTCTTTGAGCGCACGGTTGGCCAGCGTGACGCTCGGGCTTTTTCATGCTGACCTCTGAGACATTCTACGGAAACTGGACGACGAAGTTCCCAAATAATTGTTTTGCCGTAAAAACAAGGACTCTTCGTATGTCGCAAGGCTTGACCTATCCGCAAGAGATTCCCGAATCCGTTAGACTTTTTGGTCGGCTCTCAAGAAAGGCTCCCTTACGTGAGCGCTGTGTGCGCCGCTCGTTTTCGTTTTCGCCGTTTTCCAGTCAGCCGATGGCCAGTAAGCTGTTCGCGTTGTTTCCGAATGTAATACGCGTACCAGTAATGGGCAGCGCGCCATTCGCGCTGCTTCCGAGTGTAATACGCGCGCCAGTACGCGGCCGAGCGTATCCGGGGACGCCCACGCTTTTTCATGCCGGCATTTACAAAGTTCTACGGGAACTAGAAAGAGAAGTTCCAAAAACTTTGCGCGAATGAGCTGTTAGCTCTCGTTAGATGGTAAATGCCTGCGCACCAATGCCAGCCCGATCATGCTCGGAACCGCGCATCCTTTGACTCCGGCGATAATCGGATAGGTCACGAAAAACGAATCGTTTCGCGCAGCAACCCTACTTGATGGTGAAGAGGACGCTGGCAGTTTTGCCTTCGCTGACGACGCTCATAATGTAATTTCCGGCAGACAGCTTTTTTCCGTCCATTGTCTTGTCGATGGTCGTTTTGGTCTTGCCCTGGAGCAAAATCACTGCAGGCGGTGAGCCTGGGACCGGTTCGTTTTTCGCATTCACCATATTCACGTTCACAATGATCATTTCGCTCTTCGAATCGACCGCCAGTTCCGCATCCGCCGGTACCGGATTTTCGATCTTCGCGAAAGGCGTCCCGTCCTTTGCCGCCTGACCGCCAAGGCTGACGGGAAATGGAAGCGAATCACTTGCGAAAAGACCACACGGAAAAGCAGCCCAGATGATGAAAAATAAGAGAAGGCGTTTCATAAGGAATAGGTTGATGGCCGAATTCTGTGCAGAACGCAAGACTAGAAACCTTACCAAGGGTTTGGGCATGCCACGTCTGGAAAAGTAACGGAAACGTTTCTTTTGTTGGCCTTCACAGGATCGGATTATTAGCAATATGAAAGCCATGCGTACCGAACGGAACAGCGTTGGATTGGTCGAAGCCCCATCAGACAAGCTTTCGGGGGACGCAAACAGCCGGATGGAAATGTCCTCCACCCCCGCCCAAGACGTTTATGAGATCCGTCCCCGGAAGGAGCGAGACGGCTTTGATCTAATCAGCGATCGCCTCCGACGCGGCCCAATCTGGTATTCAGGACCCGATGCAGTTCGCAACGCGATCGCGTTCGCGAAGTACCGCTCCCGCTCGCGCTCATGCTGGGCGATCATCCGCGTGTTCAATGAAGCAGGCAACGTTACTGAGACACACGAGCAATAGCGTGATTTTCAAAGAGTAGTGGGACCACAACGCTAGGCGGCTGCAACTGAATCACGGTTTTCTTGCCGGCACTGGCTTTGAGCTTCTCAGGATTTCCGACTCGGGCGTTAGCGTTGCTGGTTTGCCGCTGAAGATGACGCGGTTCGGCTTTTCAGCGAGCGTTCCGACAAGCTCTTTCGCATATGTGGTGACAACTTTCAGGTTCAAAAGAGTCACGTGCAGTTGTCTCAAATCTTCCGAAAGCTGTTTGTCCGTCGTTTTGATAAAGGAATCAGCTGAGCCCAAGAAGGTGTCTGCGCTCTTCTCTACACCCTCGAGGTTCGTGATCATGTTTTGTAGATTGTCCACGTCCATTTTTAACGAATCGGCCAGTGGTCCGAGCTTTGGCGTGAATTCGCCAAGATCTTTTTTCAAACCTGTGACAGTCACATTGAGATTATCGAGGAGCTTGTTTGCATTATCGAATAACGGGCCGGCCGCCGCGGTGATTTGTTCGAGGCCGTATGCCGGATGGCCTTCGATCGCCGCGTTGTTTGCCAAGGTTTGACCGCCGGGCGTGCCTGCCGAAAGCGACACGAATTTTGGCGAAAGCATGGTGTCGGAGCTGAGCGTAGCGGTTATGTCGGTGGGCAACGGCGGGATTCCTTCATCGAGGCTTACGGTGACTCGCACGGCGTCCTTCTTGTTTGCGTTGGCTTCACGTTCCTTGGCGGTCAGATGACGCATCGCGATCACGCGTCCGGCCGGCGCGCCTGCGTAGCGGACTTCGGAATTAACCTTGATGCCCGTCACGTCTTCATAATTGATCTGCAAAGTTCGTGTCGGTTTTTTAAAGCGATAACCCGAGAGCGCGAAAGTCAGCGCCCCCAACAGAACGATGCTGCACGCGATCACGGATAGCGCGACGAAATAATCCGATAGGTTGCGTTTCATCAAGCTCATGGTGTGTAATGACGAATGACGAATGACGAATGACGAATCAATGACGAAATCCGAATGACGAAAGAGTCTTGCGTGCTAGCCGGGATGTTTTCGGACTTCGTCATTTCCGTCACGCTGTTTTGCGGTGGAACCTGCTGCGGGCAGCGACATACGGCCGCGGTTTCACGCATGGGTGATCCTCATGCTTTTCTTGTGAAAGGTTCAATGGAATCGGACCGTCGGCCTCGCCGTGAATGAATTGCTGCACTTCCGGGTTTGGACTGTTCCGAATTTCGTCCGGTGTACCCTGAGCCACAATACCGCCGTGTCCTAACATGATCATGCGCGTGGCGATACGAAAGGCGCTGGTCATATCGTGAGACACCACCACCGCGGTCATGTGACTTCCGTGCGTCAGTTTCAAGGTGAGTTCATCTACTACGGCGGTCATGATTGGATCCAGCCCGGAGGTCGGCTCGTCGCTGAAAAGAAGTTCCGGATCGAGCGCGAGCGCGCGTGCAAGTCCGACTCGCTTTTTCATTCCTCCACTGATTTCATCAGGTTTGAGGTCTTCAAAACCTGTCAGTCCCACCATCTGAAGTTTTTGTTTCACGATTTCCTCAATCTCGTCGACGGATTTATCGGTATGTTGCAGAAGCGGCAGCGCAACATTCTCGCCCACGGTTTGCGAGGCGAGTAATGCGCCGGATTGGAAGAGCATCCCGAATCGTAGCCGCACACGTTCAAGCTCGCGCTCGTTCATGTTCGTGATGTCTTCGTCAAAAAGCTTTACCGATCCTGAAGTCGGTTTCATGGAACCAATCATGTGCCGAAGGAGAGTACTCTTTCCACAACCGCTGCCGCCCATGATAACGACTGTCTCACCCGGGTGAACATTAAAAGAAATCTCATTGAGCACTGTGCGGTCTCCGAATTTTCGGACGAGATTGGTTACTTCGATGACGTTTTCTGCGTTAGCATTCATGCAGCGAAAAAGAAAATTCCCGTCAGCACCGCGTTCATCACCAACATTGCCAGCAACGCCTGGACGACCGAAGTCGTTGTTGCCTGACCAACACCCTCCGCACCGCCTTCGACAGTCAGCCCAGCGTTGCACGAGATTGTGATGATGAGCCATGCGAAAACAACGCTTTTGATCATTCCTGAATACAGATCCCAAGTATCGGCGCTCTCGAGCGCGCGCAGCACATATCCGGCGGTATTAAAGTCGAGCGCAAAACGGCAGACTGCCCAGCCGCCCAGAATCCCGATGTAATTTCCAAAGATGGTGAGCGCCGGCAACATCACCATCATCGCAAGGAAACGCGGCACTACCAGATATTGGACCGGGTTGATTGCCATCACTTCAAGCGCCTCGATTTCCTCTGACACTTTCATTGTGCCGAGTTCCGCGGCCACTGCAGAGCCGCTACGGCCGATCACGATTACTGCGATCAGGACCGGTCCCATTTCGCGCAAAAGGGTGAGCATGACCAGGTCGGGAATGTACATTTCCGCGCCTAGACTTTCGAGAGAATGAGCGGCTTGCATGGCGAGCGTTACGCCTACGCTAAACGCGGTCAGTGCCACCATCGGTGTCGCGCGCACGCCGATGGCCACCATTTGCCTGAAGATCGGCCCGATTTTGAAAAACTGCCCGGTAAACGGCGCAATCAAAATCCAGTAGAGCAAACTTAGATTAAGCTGGAGATAGTTTTTCACTTGCCGTTAGAGCGCGCAGAATGACAAGGTCTAGGCGCTGACAAAAGCCGAAAGTTTAGTGCTCGTCTCCCAAATAGCGTTGTCATGTTGAGCGAAGCGAAACATCTCTGTTCATTCCTCCTGCGGAAAATCGATCCAAAACTGATTCGAGATTCTTCTCCCGCGACTGCGGGATCAGAATGACATTAGGAGGCCACCTGCAGTACTCTGAATTGCAAATCGATTTGTAGGTTGACGATCAACTTCGAAGACAATGGCTCAAAGCGAAATCGAGGCGGTCCGCGCTCTGTTAGGTTCCAAGCCGCGACCTGTTGGATGGCCTGAGCGACGAAAACGCCTTGATGACGTCGGTTCTGTTTGGCCTGTAGCTGACGACGTGAAGGTCACTACCGTCGATGTCAACGGGTTACCGGGCGAATGGTCCATCGTTCCGGGCAGCGATCCCTCTCGCGTTTTGATGTTCTTTCACGGGGGCGGCTATTGTTCCGGTTCAATCGTCAGTCATCGCCGCCTGGTGACAGAAGCAGGTCGCGCCGCTCGAGTTCGGACCCTGGCTATTGCCTATCGATTGGCTCCGGAGCATCCGTTCCCCGCAGCGTACCACGATGTACTGACGGCATGGCGTTTTCTGCGGGACCAGAATATTCCTGCTGCGCACATCGCGATTGGCGGAGACAGCGCGGGGGCGGGCCTCACATTGGCGTTGATCGGCCGGCTGCGCGATGCACAGGAGGAGCTGCCGGGGTGCGCCTGGTTAATTTCGCCATGGACGGATTTGACGATGTCGGGCTCGACACTGTCAAGCAGGGATGCCGTCGATCCGCTCATTCACAAGCAGTATCTGATTGAATTGGCTGACGCGTATCTGCCGGCGGGAATGGATCGCAAGGACCCGCGTGTTTCTCCTCTGTACGCAGATCTCAAGGGTTTTCCTCCAATACTAATTCAAGTGGGCTCAGCCGAGACGTTGCTTGATGATGCTACTCGCTTTGCGGCTGTCGCTGGCGCAGGCGATGTCCGTGTGACCCTGGAAATCTGGCCGCATATGATTCATGCATGGCCTTTATGGAATGCTCATCTTGACCCCGGTCGCCGTGCGCTCGCTGACGCCGGCCCGTTTATCAAGGAACATCTTCGAGGCTGAAGCCGGCAGACAAGCATTACAACAAACCCCGCTTCCGAAAATCGCCGAGATTGCCACCGGAGGAACGGTCGACTAGATCGATGGTGAATTTCAGCAGGCACACTTCCCAGGCGTCATCGACACCGTGGATCACCGCGCTGAGCGGTTCATTCGCGCTCTCGACGCCATGTCTCGTGCGATTGATCACTGAATCGATTGAATCGCGCAGTGTTTGCTCGTTCAGATCGGTTTTGCGAAACTGAAAGCCGTAACGGAGCACCGCAATATTCCGGGCCTGCTCACGGAGCTGTTCTACGTAGCGTTCCGCTTTTTCTCCGAATCCTTCCAACAACAGTCGGCAATAATGTTCCGGTGTCAGGATTTGCGGACGCTCCGCGTGAATTTTTCCATTGCGAATCCGTACCTGATCAACTCGATCCATCAGCTCCGAGATGAGATAAAAATTGAAGCTGGTGCTGCCGAAGGTGGCGATCTGCCGCTCGGGAGCAACAATCACATGCGTGTTTTCAATCGCGTAGTCGAAATCATCTCTGGTCATGATGTGGAGCAAAATAAACTACTGAGCTAGAAGCCCTCTTTCAAAAACGGAGCTCGATGATCAACACACAAATCCAAGATGAAAGGATGAAGAGCGAAATCTGCGTCCCCAACGTGATTCGTTACACCGTTACATCAAACCTGCGATTTAACGATTTAACGGTTTAACCTGGCGAAGCCATTCGACCTTCGTTATTTCCGACTAATCGCGTTGCGCTTGCTGCTGCTGGCCTTGGGGCGGTTGGAAGAGCGAGAGATATTGACCGTAGCCTTCTTCTTTCAGCTTATCGACAGGAATAAACCGAAGCGCTGCGGAGTTCACACAGAAACGTTCGCCGGTAGGTGCGGGACCATCATCGAACACGTGACCGAGGTGTGAATCGCTCATTTTTCCTCGAACCTCAGTGCGTTCCATTCCATGGGATGAATCCCGCTTTTCCACGACGTTGTCAGGCGTTATCGGCTTGGTAAAGCTCGGCCAGCCCGTGCCGCTATCGAATTTATCCAGCGAACTGAACAATGGTTCGCCGGTAATAATATCGACGTAAATTCCCGCCTTATGATTGTCCCAATAGGCGTTATGAAATGGAGTTTCCGTTCCGCATTCACGTGTCACGTGATACTGGTCCTTGGTCAATTGATTTTGCAGGTCCGCATTGCTGGGTACTGGTTTGGTCGGATTCATTTTTTCTTTGGTCGGATTCATTTTTTCAGCCACCTTTTTCTGCGTTTGAGCATAAGCAAACAAGATCGAGCCTACAAGCACAAGGACTGTGCCAAGCAGACCAAACCAGAGCGTCTTATGCGACCCATGATGCGGGCGTATTAAATGCGTGCTTTTCATACCCTGAGTTTGTCGCCCCCTTTAGCGGTTAACATTTCAATGTACCTCCAACATGATATACGGCAAATGGATCACGTTGGGCGCGATTTCCTTAAATAAATTCGTAAACCAACTAGAAAATGGCTGGGACTTCGTCTTTGTCCTAGGCCATTTTTCCGATTAATCGGGCCGCCCGGCTTCCGGGACGCGAATGTAGCGACGCAGCGAAACCAAGCCAATCGGTGCGACTGATGCCGCCAGAGCGAAGATAAGCCACATTGTTCCGGAGCGCCGCGGACCGTGTTCGGGACAAAACGCAGCCAGCAACCATCCACCCGCTCCAACAAGGATCTTGCCGACGAGGAACGGAAGATAAGCGAGCGAGCCGTACGACGCTTCTTGGCCTTTCGGGGCAATCGCGGCGGCATACTCATACACGCGCGGCGAGTAAAACGCTTCGCCAATCGAGAAGACGGTCAGATACAATGCAGCCATGATGTAGTAAGGGTGAATGCTCCCGTGCACTCCGAGGTAACCATGCCCAAGCCATTGTCCGATGACGCTCTGAGCCGCAGGCTGGAACCATTGCGTCGGCAGCGCCATAATGAACACCCCAGCAGAACAGATTACTCCACCGACTACCACCATCCGATACGCTGCATACTTTTGTGTGAGCGCGCCGACGACCGGGGCCAGGAAGATAATCATGACCGCGTTGATCGCGGAAATTTTCCCAACAGGCGCGTACAGTCCGAGCTCGCGAATGCCCCACTTCGGGAACACGTAGTCCATTTGGAGAAAAATGGCTTTGAGAAACCCGATGAAGAGGAAGAAAGCAAGCAGCCTGTAGAAGGCTGATTGACTAATCAGGCGCTGAAAAAGATGCGCTGTATCGGTCGCACTTTTTCGCACCGTCTGTCCAAGACCTGTCCAAAAAGCGGGTGTCCTCCCGCGATCGCGGGACGATTCTTCGATCACCGTGCCGCCGTTGGTTGCTTCTGCTCCTCGGCGGATAAAATAGATCACGGGAAACAGCACGATCTCGAAAATCAGGCTGACTATGAACAGTTGCTGATATGAGGTTGGCTCAAACCCAAAGAGACTGACATGCAAATTCAGCTGGCGGACGTAATCGAATATCCAGCCGGCAGCGAAATACCCAACGTTCATCACCGCGTAAATAATCGAGAACGCCATTGACCGTTGAGTTGTCGTGGAGTAACGCCGCGTGGCCGCCAACAGCACCGGCGTCCCGAGCGCTTCACCGACGGCCAAGGGAAGAACCCCACAACAGAGCGCTAACGATGGAATCGTGGTAACGACCATCACACTGCGAGCGACGGTGCAGATGGCGACACCGAGGAAGAAGGTGCGGCGCAGCCCGATCGCATCCGTGACCGAGCCGGCGAGCAACGTGAAGACGGTCATCGCCGGTGCCCACACCCAGCCAACCAGTGCTCCCGCGGCTTGATCGCTAAAGCCGAGATCCTTCGACAGCCATAGCACCATCGTTTTGTTCGTGACCGAGTAAGCGGTGTAGATGAAGAACTTGATCAGAAACGTGAGCCACAGTTCGCGTTGCGCTCCCTTAAGCACGGTAAACTTCGCAATAAAACCTCGCAGCCCTCCCGCGGTAATCGGAGGAACGGGCTCTTCCGGGACGATGGCTTCTTTGACTGCTTCGCTCACGGTGGTTGAACTTAAGCTGTCATTCCGAGCGAAGTCGAGGAATCGCGCGGCGCAGCCCTTACGCTAATTTCCGCGAAATACCTTCGACCTCACAACAGATTTTCGATGTACTTTCGCCGATCGAATGGCGCGAAATCATTCAGTTGTTCGCCAGTGCCGACGAAACGCGTTGGGATTCCAAGCTCATCCTGGATCGCGACGACGATCCCGCCTTTGCCGCTTCCGTCGAGTTTGGTCACGATAACACCCGTCAATCCAATAGCGCTTTGGAATTCGCGCGCCTGACTGAGCGCGTTGCCGCCAGTCGTCGCATCGACCACAAGCAACCTTTCATGCGGCGCGTCGGGATCATGCTTGGCGAGAGTGCGTTTCACCTTTTCAAGTTCTGCCATCAAATTCCTCTTCGTGTGCATGCGACCGGCGGTATCGCACAGTAGAAATTCAATCTTGCTCCTGGCAGCTGCCTGATACGCTTCGTAACAAAGCGCGGCCGGGTCGGCGTTGTATTGTCCCTTGATTATTTCCACACCCAGCCTTGTTGCCCAAATTCCAAGCTGTTCGATCGCCGCGGCGCGAAAAGTGTCTGCCGCCGCCAGCAAAACGCTATGGCCATCTTTCTGAAGATAACGAGCCAGCTTCGCTGTCGATGTGGTCTTACCAGTACCGTTTACACCCAGGAGCAAGATGACATTTGGTTTGCCTGCCAGAGGCCGGATGGCCGCAGAGTCTGCTGGTAAAACACGCGAAATTTCCTGGCGTACAACTTTCACAACATCGTTTATTCCCATTAATGACCAGGCCTCCTGTTCCTGCAGTGTATTGATGATGCGAGTGGTTATCCGCACGCCGAGGTCCGCGCGAATGAGCGATTCCTCGAGCTCGTCCCAGTCGATCGGTTTACCGGCGAAATGCTGGGCCAGGGATTGGAGAAAGTTCATTTCGTGAATCGGAATCCGAGATTCGTGAATCGATGTACTGACGTAACGCTTTAACGGATCACGAATCTCGTTTGGTCACCGGTTCGCGCGCGGGCCGGTCCAAGTCTTTTCTTACGCGGTCAAGAATACCGTTGACGAAACGGCCTGATTCGCCGCCACCGTACGTTTTTGCCAGCTCAATCGCTTCATTAATCGAGACAACTGGCGGTATGTCGTCGCGGTAAAGCATTTCATAGATCGCCAGGCGGAGGACATTGCGATCAACCGCTGAGATACGGCGAAATTCATAATTCTCGCAGTAACGCCGAATTCGTTCGTCGATTTCCGGTAGATGCTCGACCATTCCCTCGATAAGCGGCTGTGCAAACTCGCGTACTCGTGGCGTCGCCGGACAGAATTCCCAAAAATCGTCGATCTTCTCCGGTCCCTCGCCGCGCTGGAGATCGCGCCAGAAATGGTATTGGATCGCCGCTTCGCGTGCTCGCCGTCTTTTGCCCATAAATTACTTCCTGCGAAGTTTCGACATGGCGCTGGCGATTTCCACCGCCGCACGCGCGGCCTCGGTGCCCCGATTAATTCTATTTTCCAGACAGCGCTCGCGTGCCTGGCCCTCGTTATCGAAACTGAGCACCACATTGATCACTGGAACACCATAATCAACCGCAATACGCTGAAGCGCATCAGTCACGGAACGGCTGAGATTTTTCGCGTGGTTTGTTTCTCCGCGCATGATTACGCCACAGGCGATAATTGCATCGGCTTTTTTCTTTCGCGCCAACTCGCGCACCACCACAGGAATTTCGAACGATCCCGGCACGCGGTGGATCGAAATCGCAGCGCTCGACACAAGGCTGCCCAATTCCTCTTCCGCATGATCGACCAAGCCTTGTACGTATTGAGCGTTAAACTGACTCGCCACGATTGCGAACCTGCGCTTTGCCGCAGCGACATGCGGACGAGGTGGGACCGACTTCGACATCTAGAAATTACAGCAAGTGTCCCAGCTTCGTCTTTTTGGTCTCGAGATATTTTGCGTTGTGCGGATTGGCTTCGCTGCGTATCGGCACCTGCTCCACCATTTCCAGGCCGTAACCTTCGAGTCCGACCACCTTCTTCGGATTGTTGGTTAGAAAGCGGAACTGACGCACCCCGAGATCGAAAAGGATCTGCGCTCCGAGGCCGTAATCTCGCAGATCGCTGGGGTACCCGAGCCTGGCATTTGCCTCCACCGTGTCGAGTCCTTCCTCCTGTAATTTGTACGCGTGAATTTTTGCCGCGAGCCCAATACCGCGTCCTTCCTGGCGCATATAAACCAGGACGCCACTCCCTTCCTCCTGAATTTGCCGAAGCGCCGCGTGCAATTGATTTCCACAATCGCACCGGCGTGAACTGAACACGTCGCCAGTCAGGCATTGACTGTGCACCCGGACCAGCGTCGGCTTGGTTTTGTCTATTTTGCCTTTGACCAGCGCGAGGTGATGCTGGCCGTCGAGCTTCGAGCGATACAGGTGCAAATCGAAATCGCCGTAGTCAGTCGGCATTTTCACAATTTGCTCCAGCTCCACCAGTTTTTCGCGAACGCGCCGATGCGCAATCAAACTTTGGATCGTGCAAATGCGCAGACCATGCTTCTTGCGGAATTCCATCAACTCCGGCAGCCGCGCCATGGTGCCGTCATCGTGCAAAATCTCGCAAAGCACTCCCGCCGGTTGTAGCCCGGCCAGTCCTGCCAGATCCACCGCGGCCTCGGTGTGCCCGGCCCGTCGCAGCACGCCTCCGTCCTTCGCGCGCAGCGGAAATACGTGCCCCGGCTGGTTGAGATCGTCGGGAGACGATTTCGGGTTCGCGATTGCCAGGATGGTTGTCGCCCGATCATAAGCGCTGATGCCCGTGGTCACACCCCGCGCGGCATCCACCGAAACCGTAAAATCGGTTTTATGTTTCTCGCGGTTCTGCGCAACCATGCGCTGTAACCCGAGTTGCTCCGCGCGCTCGTTTGAAATGGGCGCGCAAATCAAGCCGCGCCCATGGGTCGCCATGAAGTTGATCGCTTCGGGGGTGACTTTTTCGGCGGCCATTACCAGGTCCCCTTCGTTCTCGCGGTCGGCATCGTCCGTCACAATGACAATTCGGCCCTTGGCGATGTCGCTTACAACATCGTCAATAGCGTCGAACTGAAATGTCTGCTCCGTCTTGGCGATCATCGAAACAATACCATTACGTCCGCTGACGCAGTGAGCAACTCTTACTCGTGATCACGCTATTAATCTGCGCCGTCCCCTGCCAAACGCACGGCGTCGCGCAGCTGTAGCCGGGGATCGGTAATCCCGGCCCGAGGTAACGAGATAAAGCCCGGGATTGCGCAAAGGACGAAAAAAGAAAATGCTACCGAACTGGATAGCTCATGTTGGACAGGTCAGAGAAGATTTTTGTTGCCGGTCATCGCGGGATGGTCGGCAGCGCGTTCATTCGCCGGCTCGAATCGGAGGGTTTCTCAAACCTGCTTGTTCGCGACAGATCGAAACTTGATCTCAGGGATGAATCCGCAGTCGCAAAGTTCTTTGCCGAAGAAAAGCCCGCTGTCGTCATTCTCGCGGCGGCAAAGGTTGGCGGCATCAAGCCAAACAACGATTTTCCAGTTGAATTCCTTCTCGAGAATTTGCGGATCCAGAACAACGTCATTCGTTCCGCCTATGAGCACGGGGCACGCAAACTTCTCTTTCTTGGAAGCTCGTGTATTTACCCAAAGCTCGCGCCGCAGCCGATCCCGGAAACAGCGTTGCTAAGCGGACCGCTGGAACCAACCAACGAAGCTTACGCGATTGCGAAGATCGCCGGGATCAAACTTTGCCAGGCGTACGCTCGCGAACGTGGCGCGAATTTCATTTCGTTGATGCCCACAAATCTTTACGGCCCCAACGACAATTTCGATTTGGAAACATCACACGTCCTGGCTGCGCTCTTGCGTAAAGCGCATGAAGCTAAGACGCGGAAGAATTCGGAGTTGATCGTATGGGGCTCCGGAAAGCCGCGCCGCGAATTCTTGCATGTTGACGACCTTGCATCGGCGTGTGTGTTGCTGTTGGAGCAATATGATTCACCTGAAATCATCAATGTCGGATTCGGCGAGGACATCTCGATTCGCGAACTGGCGGAGTTGATCTGCGACGTCGTTGGTTTCGACGGCGAACTTACCTGGGATGCAAGCAAACCCGATGGCACGCCGCGAAAACTTTTGGACGTCACCAAGCTGCAGGCCCTTGGGTGGAAGCCGTCGATTCGGTTGCGGAACGGTATCTCCCAGACTTACGAATGGTTTCTCGCGAACTGTGTGCGGTGAAACCCGTAGTAAAAGTAGGGACGCCGCGCTGCGGCGCCGGGTCGAGGCAGCGCGCCGACCCTACATCGATTCACGTTTGCGTTTGATTCGATCTATATTTGGCTGCCATTAATTCCGACCGATGAAAAATTTGCGCATTGGTGTTGTTGGGGTTGGTCATATCGGAAGCAACCATGCGCGGCTGTATGCGGAGATCCCGTCGGCCGAGTTCACCGCGGTGTATGATGTAGATCCTTTCAAGAGCCGCACCATCGGCGCAAAGTTTGGCGCGACACCTGCCAAATCGCTCGACGAGTTTATTGAGATGGTCGATGCCGCTTCCGTGGCGACGCCGACCAATACACACTATGCGATTGCGCGCTCGCTGCTGGCCAAAGACAAACATGTCCTGGTCGAGAAACCGATCACCGATAACACGGCGCATGCTACCGAGCTGGCAGAGCTGGCCACGCGCAGCGGTCTCATTTTGCAAGTCGGCCACGTGGAACGGTTCAATCCGGTTTTAGGTGCACTCGAAACGCATCTGACCCATCCCAGGTTCATTGAAGCGCATCGGCTCTCACCGTACTCCGAACGCAGCACCGATATAGGTGTCGTCCTTGACCTGATGATCCATGATCTGGAAGTCATTTTGCATTTTGTGCGCTCGCCGCTTTGGAGCATCGACGCAGTAGGCGTGCCGGTCCTTAGCCGGAGCGAAGACATTGCCAATGCGCGGTTGCATTTTGAAGACGGTTGCGTGGCAAATGTTACCTCGAGCCGTATCAGTCCCGAGCGGCTCCGTAAGATCCGCATCTTTCAAGAGGACGCATATCTCTCGCTCGATTACCAAAATCAAAGCGGCGAAATCTATCGACGGGTTGGGGGACGCATCACGCGCGACAGAGTCGATATTGAACGCGAGGAACCGCTTAAGCTTCAACTCGCTTCGTTCATCGAATGCGCCGGCACCGGACGCGAACCGCGCGTTTCGGGTTCTCAAGCGACCGCGGCACTGAAATTGGCAGTCGAAATAACCAAGCGAATCGCGCCCGGTGGGTAAGACCGTCGCGATCTATTCTGGCGTTGTAGCCACGGCGCTGTGCCGCCGTGTCGGGTGGATCAACGCCCGCGGAGCGCCTCGACGCAGCGAGGTGGCTACATGAAATTTCAGACCATTTACTTCGTCGCCGGTGAAGTGAGCGCCGACAATCACGGCGCTGCATTAATGCGTTCTCTGCGCGAGTTGGACGGCGAACTCCACTTTGTCGGGCGCGGCGGCCCCCAAATGAAAGAAGTCGCCAAGCAGTCCGCCATAGGACGGATCCGCGGTGGCGGACAATTCAAAAATTGGATCAGCGAGGCGGCAGTCCTTGGTTTATGGGAGGTGCTCAGGAAATATGGTTATTTCCGAGAACAGTTTCACGAAACACTCCAGGAAATTCGGGAGAGCAAACCCGACGCAGTCGTCCTCATTGATTACCCAGGTTTCAATTTGCGTCTCGCGCGCGCACTGCGAAAACAAGCGCCGCAACAGAAGGTAATTTACTACATCAGCCCTCAGGTATGGGCTTGGAACCGGGGGCGCATCAAGAGAATGGCGCACTTTATCGATCTGGTGCTCTGCATTTTTCCGTTTGAAGTCGATCTCTATAACCAGGCTGGCTTGCGCGCGTTGTTTGTTGGTCATCCCATGACCGAAAGATTACGCGCTCGGAAGATTGATACGGAGCGCGATTCAAATTTGATTGGACTCTTCCCTGGCAGTCGTTCCCGCGAGGTGCGAAAGATTTTTCCGGTAATGCTGGAAACCGCGCGTGAGCTTCGAAAGCACAACTCGAATTTGCGTTTTGAAATCGCAGCTGCATCCGAGCAACTCGCTCAGGAAATCAGCAAACTGCTGGCAGCAGGGTCGCCTCTCCCCTGGTCTAGGGGAGAGGGGAGGGTGAGGGGTTCGCCGGGATCGACAGAACGGCCATCGATAGAAATCAAACTTGGCGAGACAGCCGCAATTATGCAGCGCGCATGGGCTGGTATCGTCGCCTCGGGCAGCGCCACGTTGGAAGCCGCTTATTTTCGGTTGCCGTTTGTGCTGATTTATAAAGTGGCCTGGCCAACTTACCTGGCAGCGCGACTCGTGGTAAACGTGAAATATCTTGGCATGCCCAACTTGCTCGCAGACAAGGAAGTCGTTCCTGAATTCATCCAGCACCGCGCAAAACCGAATGCGGTTGTCAAAGCTGTGCAGCCGTTGATTGAGGATGCAAACGCGCGCGAGCGGATGATTTCTGAGTTCGATGCGATCGTCCCTAAACTGGGTGGCAGCGGAGCGAGCCAAGGAGCCGCGCGAGCAATTATTGAAGAGATTAGAAGCGCGATTTAACTAATCACGCCATGAAAATTTGGGATATATCACGGACGCTTTCAAAGGATCTGGCAGAATGGCCGGGTGATCAGCCCTGTCATTTTCGATTAACAAGAGAGAAGACGAAGGGCGACAGCGTAAATCTGGGCGCGATTAGCATGAGTGTGCACAATGGAACGCACGCGGATGCTGGATTTCATTTCGACACGGACGGTGAATCAATTGAGAAAGCGCCGCTCCAGACTTATCTGGGCCGCGCGACCGTAGTCGATCTTGCGCAAGCTTTCCTGGACGCGAAGGAGAAACATCTGATCACAATCGAGGACCTCCGGCCGTCTGCCGAAGAAATTGCGGCGACCTCTCGGCTCCTTGTAAAAACCGGCCGGTGGAGTAACTCGACTGTTTTCCCCGACAAAATTCCGGTGATCGCAGCCGACGTCCCGGCGTGGCTGCAGAAAAATGGCGTTAGACTGCTGGGTTTGGATCTGCCGTCCGTAGATGAAATCGATTCGAAGTCATTGCAGAACCATCACGCCCTGGCCCGTGCCGGCGTCGCGATTATTGAATCGCTCGATCTGAGCAATGTCGCTTCCGGTGTTTATCATTTGGCGGCGTTACCCCTAAAAATCGCCGGGGGCGATGGCGCCCCCCTGCGCGCAATTCTCTGGCGTGAGTGAATAAATTCAAACAGAAGGAAACGAAGTTAACGAAGGTTGCTTCTTAGGCACTGTCGAAAATCTTTGTTTCCTTCGTTACCTTCTGTTTGACCTGACTTAATCTGCCTTTGTGATTCACGCCAGTCGCGTGCAGACCATTTTGTCCAGTAAGCGGACCGTTTGGGTCGTTGCTGCGGTGAGTTTTCTCTTGTTTCTCATCGGCAATTTGCCGTGGCAGCTCGATGACTACGATCAGGCAAAGCAAGCATTCACTTCCTTTGAGATGGTCAAGGAAGGTCACTGGTTCTATCAGCAGACTCCACACGAACGCGTGGCAACCAAGCCGCCATTGGTGGGATGGATTTCGGTTGGTCTCTTTGGAATAACCAGGTCATGGGAGGTGGCTTGGCGGCTGCCATCGCTGTTGGCTGCGATTGCGTTGGCGATCTTGTTGTTTCGCGTTGCCAGCTCGGCGTATGGATCAATTGCGGGTCTCGTGGCGTTAAGTGCCATTGGATTAAATCTGCTGAGTCCGCGCCTGGCGACACTCGTGCGCACGGATATGCCACTAGCCTTTGTGATCTTTCTTATTGGCCTTCTGATCTGGCAAAAAATCCAGAGACAGCACGAATGGACCCTGCGCAATCGAGTTTACCTCTTCGCGCTTCTAACAGCCGCAATGTTAATCAAAGGCCCAATTGTTTACGCCTTTTTGCTTCCCGGTATTCTATTGTTTGAGTTGTGGCGCGGGCGATACGCCTCACGCCGCAGCGAGGTTGCAGCCGAGGCCGGCCAGCATCCACGATCGCAAACGCATGCGAGCGCCTGGTCTGGCTGGTGGCCATGGATCGTATCGCTGGCTGTCTTTCTGCTATGGGTTACGGGCGGCATCTTGTTTCAGCCCGGCTTCTTTGATGAAGTGGTCATGCGCGAATTTTTGGGACGTTTTGGCGAAACAATTCATCGAGCGCAGCCGCTTTATTTTTATCTGCCGCATCTGCTTCACAAATTTGCTCCGTGGAGCATCCTTCTCATCGCGATTGCAATTTTCGATCTGTCGTCGCGCCGATGGAGAATTACTGCTGCGTTTCGCGAAATGCAGCCGGGGACTTTCTGGCTGCTTTGCTGGAGCATCGGTGGCTTGATCATGATGTCACTCATTCCGTCCAAGCGCGTCGACAGAATCTTTCCGGTTATTCCACCGCTTTGTCTGCTTTTGGCGGCACAGATCGGGAGTCGCTGGCCCTGTACCCACGGCTCTGTGAGCCGTCTTCTAACGAGCGGCGACTCGGATCTGGCCGGCCACCCGCCTTCGGCAGACAACGGCGAGGCAGGCAGGCCGGTGGCTACAGAAAATTACGCGACGCATATCTTTCGATGGACCGCTGGTGCCCTAATCCTCGCGATCTTCTTCACTGGCGGCTACGCAACGTGGAAGGTAGTTACCGGCTATCGTGATCATCGCGACGCGCTGGCTATCTTCGGGCGGGACGTTCGCCGCGAAGGAGAAACGCGTCACTGGCGTTATGAAGTCGTTTCCGCCAAGGACGAAGGGCTCCTTCTCTATTTGCAAAAAACGCACTACATCGAGCCAGATCGCGCGGTCGCTGAATGGAACGCTGGAAATCTCGACGCGCTTGTAGCCTCTACCGAGAAAGCTAGAGCTCTTACGCCACAGCTTCGAGGTGCTACTGCTCAGTTGAAATTGAGCGAGCGAACGAAAGAGCAGGGGACAGGTTATGTCTTGATTACGCGTTGAGCTGCCCAAAACTCAACGCTAGCTATTCTCAGGCCCTGCTGTGACCAAATGTAGTGTTTGTCCTCCTAACAGATCAGCGCGTTGGTTGCCTTAAGTGGTTAAACGCAACTCAGCGTAAAGCCCTGGGCAACGTGGCTTTTAACTATCAATACGACGAACTGAATTTTTGTGGAACAGCTTGGAACGCGATCCAGATCCATTGAGAAAACCTCTGCTAATCGCCCTGCTGAAGCCAAACGTAGCGTTTGCCATTCCAGTAGATCAGCGCGCTGGCCGCCTCGCTCTTGCTCACAAGAAGCGCATCGCCACGTAGCTTCGGGACACTTGTTCCATTAACCATTCGGTCCTTTGAGTAGATCTCCCAGGAATCCATCCATTCGAAATCATCACCGCCGTTGCCGATAGCAGTCCCCGTCCCGAGAATTGTTATCTTGTCGGACGCACCGTCAATGATCGCTATCCCAACCTTCCCGGTTGAGGGTTGCTTCACTAAGACAGCGACGTCGATCTTTCCGTCGCCGTTGAAATCTCCGTGGAGATAGAATGGGTTCATATGGAAAGAGACACTGTAGTTCTTTGCGAGCGGTCCATTCGTGATGGCCCTGTTGATCAGCTCAGGAATGTCATGCGGATGCACAGTCTCGCCTGGCGCTGATGACCGCGTGGCATCGGACTCCGTGATCGCTTTCGTTCCTATATCAACCTGGTACGTAGTGCCACGCTCGGATTTCACGATAAGAGTGCCATCGCGAAGACTCAGTTCGCTAATAAAAACCCACTGAATGTCTTCCTCCAGCTTTGGATCAATACGGTTCGTAAAGACAGTCAACTCCCAGAGCTTCTTGTTGGTCTGAACATGCCACGCTTGGATGTATCCCCGGCGACCATCGTCATTCGGTGCTACATAGCGGATACTGTCGTGGATCACCGGCTTGACCTTCGACGGAACGGCACGCTTGGCAGAAGCCAGACACGGCACGAGTACTACCGCGAAGAGTAGAGGGATGAATGGGAAACTAGTGCTCATCCCAACCTCCATTACTGTATAGGAGTTGGCGGTTGATCCAGCCTCCCTCGGCCGAGCACAGGAAGCGCACAAGGTTGGCGCAATCTTCCGACAAACCCACACGGCCCCCGGCGGTCCAGCGGCTAAACTCGGCTATCTGATCAGGGGTCATCCAACCTGTGTCGGTCGCCCCGGGATTCACCACGTTTGCTGTGATACCAAG
>WNGE01005074.1_pt1 | contig 20798 bp, 23 predicted proteins | sample 5400651 | NCBI WGS metagenome assembly WNGE01 (sample SAMN13153370, study PRJNA577476) | soil metagenome | isolation source: 60 cm soil or saprolite under grassland replicate 2 | place: USA:California | collected 2016-06-15 | reverse complement strand
ACCTGCGAGGCCTGCGCGAACCGGATGCACTACCGGCGACGGACCTCGGCGACCCGCGCGACCGGGACGGCACGGTGACGCAACGGTGCGACTCTCGATTATGTCGCTTAGGCGCGAGAGGGACCGTATACGATAACCGTTAAGGAACTAGGAACCCGGAGACGCGGCACCTGCGCGCGTCGTCGGGTTCTTCTCGTTAGAGGAGGCCCGTGCGGATGGAGACCGAGTACCTCGAGATGCGTCGCGCGATAGCCAAGCATGCCCGGGCCAAGAAGTTCGGCGACGAGACGCTCGCGCTGGAGGCGCGGCGAGAGATCGGGTTCGCCAAGGCCGCGGTGCTTCGTCGCCGTGCCGACCGGCTGGAGGCCGAGGCGGACGCGCTCGTCGCGGGCGCCCGCCAAGAGACCTAGACAAAGTCGTGACCCGCCGGCCGACGCAACCGGCGGGCCACCCGACAGGGAAGGGAGTCCCTGTGTCGACGAGCGAACTATATCAAGTTAATGGTCCTCGGGTCGTGACCGAGGTGGCGACGTGACCACCACGGTCAGGTTCGCCGAACTGGCCAGCCACGACTACAAGATCGCGCAGGTGTGCGCCAGCCTCGGCTGGCCGGTGCTGCCGTGGCGGTATAAGGACAAGGAAAAGATCCCGACGCTGTCCGCGTGGCAGCTCGACGCGACGACCGACCTCGACGTCGTCGAGCAGTGGTGGGGCTACCCCGGATCGTCGCGCTACGGCAATCACGTCGGGATCGCGACCGGGCCGGCGTTCGGCTGGGTGCTCGATGTCGACAACAAGAACGGCAAGGACGGCGACGCCTCGCTGCGCCGGCTGCTCGCGGACCACGGTGAGACCGGGCTGCCGCGCAACTGGACCGTCCGGACCGCGACCGGCGGCTGGCACCACCGGTTCCCGTGGCCGACGGACGGCCGCAAGATCAAGAACAGCGCGGACGGCGCGCTGGGTCGCGGCCTCGACGTCCGTGGCTTTCACGGCTACGTCGTCGCACCGCTCACCAAGAACGACTACGGCGGGCGGTACACGATCGAGGACGACACCTGGTCGGACGAGCCGGCGCCGCGCTGGCTGGAGGACCTGGTCGAGAGGAAGGCCGGCGACACCTGCTGGGTGGCCGGCACGTACGGCGACGGGCTCGACTATAGGACCTGGGTCGCCGAGGCCACTCACGTCCGGGAGGGCCAGGAGGAGTACCTGTTCCGGGGCCTGTGCTCGATGCGCGCACGCAACGTCGACCCGGCGGAGATGCACCGGCTCGGCTGGGAGGCGGCGTCGAGCTTCGTCAACACGCGGCCGGACGAGCCGTGGACCGAGCAGCAGGTGATCGACAAGGTCAGGTACTACGTCGAGAAGTACCCGCCGGGTGTGTCTCGGGACGAACTCGCCAAGCTCGCACGCAACTTCTACGCCACCGTTAGCGGGGGAACGTACTCATGATTGACACACAGGCAGAGATCCACGCCGAACCGCGCGCGCTGGCCGACGGCTTCCGTGGCACGGACATCGGTAACTCGGCACGACTGATCGCGGTCGCGAACGGGAGGATACGCTACGTCCACGAGTGGGGGAAGTGCATCGTCTACCGCGAGGGCGTCTGGATGCTCGACGCGGACAGGGTCCTCGCGATAACGCTGGCTAAGCAGGTATGCCGTGCCATGTTCGCGTTCGCCGTCAGGCCGGAGGTCGGTGAGAAGGGTCGAGATGACCTGATCGCCTGGGCCAAGCAGTCGGAGAACGGGACCCGTATCCGCGAGATGATTAGGCACACATTCGATGAGTCAGGTGTTCACATCGAACACAGGGAGCTGGACCAGAGGCACGAGTACCTCAACGCGCTCAACGGCACGATCGACCTGCGGACCGGCGTGCTACGACCTCACGACCCGGACGACCTGATCACGAAGCAGATCGAGGTGATCTACGACCCAACGGCACGGGCACCGAGGTGGGAACGCTACCTCGCCGAGTGGCAGCCGGACTTGGAGATGCGGACCTACCTGCAGGAGAAGATCGGCGCGGCCGCGACCGGGTACGCGCCGGAGGAGTTTGACATCCACTACGGCGAGGGTGGCAACGGCAAGGGTAAGTTCTTCAACGGCGTCACAAACGTGCTCGGCCCGTACGCGAACCAGCCGCACAAGAGTCTCATCGTCAAGCAGGACGGCACCCAGCACGAGACGATCATCGCCGACCTGTTCGGCGTACGCCTAGCGGTGTTCGCCGAGACGGACCGCGACGTTCGACTCGACGAGGAGCGGGTCAAGGAACTCTCTGGGAACGACCACCAGCTCCGTGGTCGACGCATGCGCGAGGATCGCTGGAGCTTCTGGCCGACGCACAGCCTGATGGTCCACACGAACCACAAGCCGATCATCATGGACACCACCGAGAGCATCTGGCGCAGGGTTAGGTTGATCCCGTGGGACGTGACGATCCCGCTCAAGGATCAGGACCCGACCCTGCCACAGCAGCTGCACGCGGAGGCGTCCGGCATCCTCAACTGGATCGTGGCCGGCGCTGGACGCTGGCTCGCGAACGACCAGCGATTCACCGTGCCCACGAAGGTGGTCAATGAGTCCGAGCGCTACCACGCGGACGCCGACCCGCTCTACCGCTGCTTTAACGCGCTAACCGTCAACGGTGAAGAGTCGTTCGCGACGGCCGAGTCGCTCCACGAACTCTTCATGGCGTGGCGGTCTGAAGAGTCGTGGCACGACGAGGTGCCGCCGTTCGTCACCAAGACCGCGCTCGGTGCGTACCTCAAGCGACGGTACCGGCCGGGTAAGCGTGGCGGAGTCCGAGGATGGTTCGGGATCGGCATCAATCCACAAGCGGGCACGTGGCTGGATGGACTGAGGCAGACCAGCCCCGAACGGCTTCGCCCGACCATGAGGGACACCGTCGCGGAGGCGAGCAAGCGATCATGAAAACGAGAAGGCGCAGGCCAGGGGGGCGATGGACGCGATGGACGCGTTCCTCGCTGTTCGTATATACGCGCATATATAACTTCAGCAAAAAACGTGTCCAACGCGTCCAGCGGCACTCTTCGTGTTCATTAAGACGAAGAGATAGGGAGCACCGATGAGGCGACCCGAGCCGCCGGACGACCTACTCACCTGCGAAATCTGCGACGCGCGACTACCCGTGGTCGAGGTGCTGGACGGTCACGACCTGTGCGCGGGGTGCGTCGAGAGATTCCGGATCGTGTCGGTGGCCGAGCAGGTCGACGCGGCCCGGCGGGCGCGCAACACCGCGGCGTTCACGTACCACCCGGGGCTGCTGGAGGTGCCACCTAGGGAGATCGACGTGCCGCCTAGGGAGGTCGAGGGGTGAACCTCGCGCGCGAACGAGTCGGCCTGCGAAAATCGACCGGTGGAGCGCCGGTGCGTCGTGTCGCTCTGGTCCGGCCGGTGCAGGCGCCGGGCCATGGCGGGCGGCTACCTGTGCAACCGGCACGGCAGCACCGAGCGTGCGAGGGCACGTCGGGCCTACCGGACGGCGGCACAGAGTGCGGCGCTCCGGGCCGCCCACCCGAGCGGGGACGGTCGACCGCACGACGACCCAGACGAGTGGCGCGCGCTGTCACAGGTGTTCCTCGTCGAGTACGAGCGCCTCGTCGAGCTGGATAAGCGGATAGCGGAGAGGCGATATGCCGGGTTCACCGAAGAGGCGTAGGGCACGGCTGGGTCCGATCGAGGAGCGCACGTGCTCTTGGTCGGCCGGCTGCCGTAAGCGTCCGATCCCCGGTACCGACCCTCCGGTGTGCAGCACGCACGTGACCCGGATTGCCAACGAGCCCGACGCCCCCAGACTCCCTGGCGGGCGGCCTCAAGCCCCGCGCGACGAACTAGCCGCGCCGGAACGTCCCGGAGGTCTGTCGGCCGCTCGGGGCGGCGACGACGCCAGCGACGCGGCCGTCGGTAGCGATGTCGCGCGCGGACCGGACATGGTCGAGGTCTATCCCGGCCGGTACGTGCCGGTGTCGGACGTCACGGCGTGGGACCCCGACCTGCCGGGCCGGCCGCTGGCGTGGCACACGGACGAGCCGGCGGAGGCGCGAGAGCGGGCCGCGAGGATGGAGAGCCTGCGGTCTACGCGTGGCCGGGCAAACCAGCTGGTGATCGCCGCGTTCGACCCGTGGGGCCGTAGGAGCACGCCGACGAACGTGCCGCCAGAGTGGCTGGTGCCGGAGGACGAGTCGGACGGCCGAGGTGCGGTCGATCCCGTGCGGACGTCGTCGCCCGATGCTGCACCGGAGGTAGCGACGTCGCGGCCGGAGTTGCCCGAGCTGGATCCGAGGGCGGAGCGGGACAGGGTACGTGCCGATGCGGTGCAACGCATCGACCGGAAGGCGTTCTAGCAAGATCCAACCTGCCGACGTTCCGAATTGTCTGTTCGGAAACGATGGGTCTACGTCGACGTTTGCGCGCTAGCGGAACGGCTATCGAACGCTTAGATCGTGCTTATCGGCGGTGTCCATAGGCGACATAGGCTCGGGTTCGTATCCCAGCAGCCGCAGTAGCGTCGCCGTCGGGACGACCCAGCGCCTGCGCGTGACCTTGATCACCGGTACCGGGAAGTCGCCGCGCCGCGCCAGGTCGTAGGCCGACGTCCGACCCATGCCGAGGATCTCGCCGGCCGTCCCGACGTCCGTGGTCAGGCCGAGGGCGCGTACCCGCGCGACCGTCCACCGTGGACGGACGGAGGTCACGACTCCGTTCCTTCCGCGCCGGCCTCGACGCGGGCCGCCTCCGCGAGCAGCTCGTCGGCGCTGTGACGAAGACGGTCCGCCTTCAGCCGCAGGAACTCGACGCGCGCCTCGCGCCGCTCACGCTCACTCATGCCCCGCCAGCCCGCGCGCGCGACGCGCATTTGGGCCCGCAGCAGCTCCGCTTCTGCCCGTGTCGAGGACCCGACGGCCGCCTACTTCGGGACGCCTGCCCGGACCGGACCCGGCGCGGACACCTCACGTGGACGTTCGCGGTGCGGCTCGACGGCCGGCAGCTGAAGCGCGGCGGGTTCGCCACCCGGGCCCTGGCGACCGAGGCGCTGGAGCACGTGCGCGCCCTGGTCGCGCTGGCGAGCGACGACCCCTACCTACGCGCCCGGATCGCCGACCTGGTGATCGAGCGCTCGCGACGACGCGGCGCGCTACCCACCGTGGACGAGGTCCGGCGCAGGCTGGGTGCGGGCCTGGACCCGACGGCACCCGCGACGACCACGCGGGAGTGGCTCACCGAGTGGCTCGCGACGAAGCGCGCGGCGTCGGTCGGCACCCGCGACCGCTACGCGCAGGTGGTCGACACCTACTGGCGACCTCACCTCGGCGACGTGCCGCTGGACCGGCTGCGTCGTCGACACGCGACCGACGTCCTCGATTGGATCGAGCGGCGCAACGCCCAGGTCCGCGAGGCGCGGCGGACCGGCACGCCGGTGCCGCACGACCCGCTGGACCCGCGCCGCGTCCACCGCGTCGTCGACGTCAACACCCAGCGCATGCTGGTGACCGTGCTCTCGATCGCGCTGAACGCCGCGGTCGACCAGCAGCTGCTTACCCGCAACCCGCTCGCACGGTTCAAGCTGCCGCACGAGGACTACTCTCCGCGGACCTGGTCGCCGGAGCAGGTCGTCCGCTTCGTCGGGGCGACCGCCGATCACCGGCTGGGCGTGCTCTACCGCATCGTCCTGCTACGTGGCCTGCGCCGTGGCGAGGTGCTCGGCCTGCGCTGGTCCGACGTCGACCTCGACGCGGGTGCGCTGCCGACCGGACGGGACGCCGTACCCGGTGCACGAGCCGACGTACCGCTTCAAGCGCCTCGCCGCCGAGGCCGGCCTGCCGGTGATCCGGCTGCACGACGGCCGGCACACCGCCGGCTCGCTCGGCCTGGAGGCCGGCGTGGACGTCAAGATCGTGTCGGAGCAGCTCGGCCACGCGTCGACCCGGTTCACGCAGGACGTGTACCAGCACGTCCGCGCGTCCGTCGCCGAGCGGGCCGTCGCCCAGGTCGACGCACTGCTCGACCGACACCGCGAGGGACGATCTTGACCGTTCGTTCCGCCGTCGTTCCGTTCGCGGGGACCGCGGGTACCCTGTCGCGACGTTCCCGCAGGCCGGCGCGGCGACGACCGGCCATCTTCGCGAACTACCAGTTCTGAGGACAGCGTGACGACGACCGAGTCCAGGCAGGGCGAGACCGCGCTCGAGGCGCCGGAGCGGGACTCCACGCCGCCTCGCCGCCGGCTCCTGGCCGCGGGCGGCCGGCGCCGGCCGCTCGCGCTGCTGCTCGCGCTGGCGTTCTTCTTCGGGCCGGCCGGCGCCTACCTGGCCGGGCAGCGACCCGAGGAGATCGAGAACCGGCGGCTGAAGCCGATGCCGTCGCTGTCCGAGGGGTGGCGCTTCTTCCCGGACTTCGCCGCCTGGACGGTCGACCACCTGCCGCTGCGCAGGCAGGCGGTGCACGCCGACGGGACCCTGTCCGAGCGGGTCTTCCACGAGCCGCCGGTCTACGGAGGGAGCAGCGGGGACGTCGGCGCCGGGCCGGTCGGCGGAGGGCTGGCGAGCGCCGGCCAGCCGCCCGGCTCGACCCCGGGCGGCCGGGCGCCGGTGGCGTACCCGCCGGTGGTCCAGGGCAAGGACGGCTGGCTGTACTTCGGCGGCGACGTGGGCAACGCGTGCACGCCGCTCCGGTCGGTGGACGACACGCTGAGCCGGCTGCGCCGGCTTGCCACCGCCGTGCAGGCCTCCGGCCGGCGGTTCGTGCTGGTGATCCCGCCGGACAAGACCACGATGGTGCCGCAGTACCTGCCTGCGACGTTCCTCGGCAAGGGCTGCATGACCGCCCGGAAGAGCGAGTTCTGGAGCAAGCTGCGGGCCGACCCGCCGCCCGGGTACGTGGACCTGCGCGGAGCCATCGAGGCCGCGCAGCGACAGGACGGCGGGCCGGCCTACCGGATGACCGACACGCACTGGGGCGACCGGGGCTCGGTGCAGTACGCCAGGCTGGTGGCCCAGGCGCTGCAGCCGAACCTGTGGGCGACCTCCCGGGTGTACCCGACCGGAGTCGCCACCCGGCGCGGCGACCTGGGCGTGTTCATCGGCCGGCCGCATGTGGACAGCTATCGCAGCTACGACATGGTCCGGCCGGGCGTGCAGATCGCGGACGTGCCGCCGCTGCCGCTGGGCCGGCCGGTGACGGTGACCGCGACGACGACCGGAGCGCCCCTGTTCGGCCCGCACACGCTGCTGCTCGGCGACTCGTTCACCAACTCCTCGCTGCGGTTCCTGCCGAAGCTGTTCGCGAACCTCACGCTGTGGCACAACGAGGCCGCCAGCGCCCGCCCGGCGCTCGCCGCGCAGGTGTGCGTCGACTCGGACGTCGTGGTGTACGAGGTCGTGGAGCGCACGATCGCCTCCGGCCGGGGCGCGGTGATCGACGACAAGGCGCTCACCGCCATCGAGGCGGCGCTGAAGGCGCATCCCCGCCGCTGACCGACCCTGGTCAGCCGGCGTGCCTGGCGCCGGCGGAGTCCACCGCGTACCGGTTGCCGCCGCCGCCCTTGGCCGCGTACAGCGCCCGGTCCGCCTGGGCGAGCAGCCGGTCGACGTCCGCGCCGGGATCGGTGGTGACGGTGACCCCGACGCTCGCACCGGCCCAGGCGGTGACCCGGCCGGGCAGGTGGTACGGCGCGGAGATCTCGGTGACGATCCGCTCGGCCAGCCTGGCCGCCCCGCTGGGCTCCATCCCGGCGCACACGAGCACGAACTCGTCGCCGCCGAACCGGGCCACGGTGTCGCCTTCGCGGACCACCGAGCGCAGCCGGATCGCGGTCTCCCGGAGCAGCTCGTCCCCGGTCGCGTGACCGTGGGTGTCGTTGACCGCCTTCAACCCGTCCAGGTCGATGGCGATCACCGCGACGTGACCGCCGTGCGCGAGCTGGCCGATCGCCTGCCGCAGCCGGCCGATGAGCAGCAGCCGGTTGCCCAGCCCGGTGAGCGGGTCGGTGAGCGCCATCCGGCGCAGCTCCTCCTGCGCCCGGTGCCGCTCGGTGACGTCCTGCGCGCTGCCCCAGGCCCGCACCGCGCGGCCGTCCGAGCCGATCTGCACCTCGCCGGTGATCTGCAGGTGCCGCACCTCGCCGGTGGCCAGCAGGGCGCGCAGCGCCAGCGTGACCCGGCCGCCCTGGCGCAGCGCCTCGGTCCCGGCGACCCGGACGATCGCCCGGTCGTCCGGGTGGGTCACCGCCAGGCACAGCTCCCGGCTCAGCGGGATCGACCGCGGCGCAAGCCCGACCAGTCGGTACATCTGGTCGGTCCAGGTCATCCGGTCCGCCACCGGGTCGTAGTCCCAGCTGCCGATGCGGGCCAGCCGCTGGGTCTCGGCCAGCAGCCGCTCGCTGCGCCGCAGCCGCTCCGCCTCGTTCCGCCGCTCGGTGATGTCGCTGAAGCAGATCACCGCGCCGTACCGCCCGTCGCCGGCCTCGGGCAGCGGTGAGGCGGTCGCGCTCAGCCAGCGGAGCTGGCCGTCGGCCCGGCGGGCCAGCAGCACGACATCCGGCACCACCCGGCGCTCCCGCGCGGCGACCCGCATCGGCAGGTCGTCCTCCGGCCAGGCCGTGCCGTCCGGGTGGCACACCGTCCAGCCCGGGCTCTGCCCGATCAGCTCGTACGCCGGCTGGCCCAGGATGCGCTCGGCCGCCGGGTTGACCAGCACCACCCGGTCCAGCTCGTCGAGGGCGATGATGCCGGAGTCGATCGAGGCCAGCACGGTGCGGTACCTCTGCCGGCTGGCGGCTAGCGCCTCCTCGCTGCGCCGGCGGGCATCCCTGGCCAGCGCATAGTCCAGCCGGGCGCTGGCCACCCGGGCCAGCCGCCGCAGCAGCGCGATGTCCTCGTCGTCGAATGCACCGGCCCGCTCGCTGACGACGAGCAGCACACCGATGTGCCGGCGGTCCTGCTGCAGCGGCAGCGAGACCGCGCTGCGGACGCCCAGCTGGGCCGCGACCTCCCGGTTGCCGCGGATGTCGAGCTGCGCGTCGGCGGTGTGCACCGCGTCCCGGGTCCTGACCGCGTGGCCACACAGCGTGCCGCTGACCGGCTGGACCACGCCGAGCAGGTCGCGCAGCACGCCGGAGGTGGCGGCGAACAGCAGCTCGTCGGCGTCCTCGAGCAGCTCGACCGCGGCGCCGTCGGCCCGGACCAGCCCCCTGGCCCGTTCCACGCAGAGCTCCAGCAGCAGCGACGCCTGCGCCGGGGCGCAGGCGACCTCCTCGATCGCGTCCAGCGCCATCCGGTGGTGGGCGAGAGCCAGCTCGGCGCCGGCATCTGCACCGGCATCTGCACCGGCGAGGTCGGCAACCCGCGCAAGGCCCTCTGGGGCCACCACGTACCCTCCCCGGCGCCGGCAGGACGGACACCCTGGTACCGCTCGTGACTCCGTCGGTCGAAGCGTACCGCTGCACGGCCGTTACGGCCCGCTAGCGAAGCAGCTCCTCGGTGTACGGCAGTCGGCCGTTCACCCGCAGCCGGCGCAGCCATCCGTCCCAGCCGGGCCGGGCCCGAAGGGCCCGTAGCGCCTCCCTGGCCGCGTCCCGGTCGCCCCGCTGCGCCGCGGCCAGCGCCGCATGCAGGTCCCGGACGCCATCCGGCGCCTGGGCGGCCAGCGTCTCCCAGTCGCCGACCTCGTACGCGCGCTGCAGCCGCAGCAGCCGATCCAGCTCGGCGATCGGGTCCGCGGCGTCGTCCACCCGCAGGTCGACCAGCACGCCCTCCCACGGCGCCGCGTCGTCCCGGTCGCTGCTGACCACCAGCAGCGCCGCGGACTGTCGGCCACGCAGGTCACCGCCCGCGTCCTGGCCGGCCCGCAGCCCGGCCAGCAGCCTGGCCGCCAGGTCGCCGGTCGCCTCGGCGTAGCCGTCGGACATCGACGGCACGACCGAGCGGGAGGCGAGCATGTTGCCCAGCGCGATCACGTCGGCGGAGCCGATGTGCCCGCAGGCCGGCAGGCAGTCGCCGCCGGTCCAGCCGGCCGGCGCGCCGGCCCGGCCGAGGATGCCGACCTGCCGCTGCGCCGCCTCGGCGTCGGCGGCCACCAGCCGGCCCAGGGCGTCCACCGCAGGGGTCCCCCGGGCGAGCAGGCCCAGCCCACCCGCCCCGTAGCCCCGGTTGGACTGGGCCTGGGTGGCCACCGCGCCGACACCGGCCCGAGCCCAGGGCACCGCCCGGCCGACGGCCAGCGTGCAGCTGGTCACCGCGACCCCGAGCTGACCAGTCTCGGCGTCCCGGGCCAGCACCGAGAACGTCATGGCCTATGTCGCTGCCGGTAGTGGCATCTCCAGCGGAGCGTCGTCGACCACGATCGGCGGCTCGGTCGCCCGGCGGACGTCCTCGACCGTGACTCCGGGCGCGAGCTCCTGCAGCAGCAGCCCGTCCGCGGTGATGTCCAGCACCGCGAGGTCGGTGATGATCCGCTGCACGCAGGCCTTGCCGGTCAGCGGCAGGCTGCACTCGTTCACGATCTTGTGGCTGCCGTCCCTGGCGAGGTGCTCCATCATCACGATGACCCGCTTCGCGCCGTGCACCAGGTCCATCGCGCCGCCCATGCCCTTGACCATCTTGCCGGGGATCATCCAGTTGGCCAGGTCGCCGCGGACCGAGACCTGCATGGCACCCAGGATCGCCACATCGATGTGCCCGCCCCGGATCATGCCGAAGGAGGTGGCCGAGTCGAAGAACGAGGCACCAGGCAGGACGGTCACGGTCTCCTTGCCGGCGTTGATCAGGTCGGGGTCGACCTGGTCCTCGGTCGGGTACGGACCGACCCCGAGGATGCCGTTCTCCGACTGCAGCACGACGTGCACGCCGTCCGGGACGTGGTTCGGCACCAGGGTGGGCAGCCCGATGCCGAGGTTGACGTACTGCCCGTCCCACAGTTCCTGGGCAACCCGCGCGGCCAGCTGGTTGCGGGTGAGAGTCATGCCCGCTCCTCCCGGCAGTCCAGCACTCGTCCCTCGGGCCGCACAGCCGTCGTCGCTCCCCGCTCGCGCTGCGGGCTCTCGCGCTCGCTCATGGCTCGCCCCTGACCGTGCGGCGCTCGATCCGCTTGCCGCCCTCGCCGACCGGGCCGACCACCCGCTGCACGAAGATGCCCGGGGTGTGCACGTTCTCCGGCGGGATCTGGCCGGGCTCGACCAGCCGCTCCACCTCGGCGATGGTGACCCGACCGGCCGCCGCGCACAGCGGGTTGAAGTTGCGCGCGCTCGCGTCGTACCCGAGGTTGCCGTGCCGGTCCCCGACCGCCGCGCGGACCAGGCCGAAGTCGCAGACGATGCCGGCCTCCAGGACGTACTCCCGGCCGTCGAACATCCGGGTCTCCTTTTCCGGCGAGCCGACCGCGATGCCGCCGGACCCGTCGTACCGCCACGGCAGCCCGCCGTCGGCCACCTGGGTGCCCACGCCGGCCGGCGTGTAGAACGCCGCAATGCCAGCGCCGCCGGCCCGCAGCCGCTCGGCCAGTGTCCCCTGTGGACACAGCTCGACCTCGAGCTCGCCGGCCAGGAACTGCCGCTCGAACTCCTTGTTCTCCCCGACGTAGGACCCGACGGTGCGCCGGATCCGCTTGGCGGCGAGCAGCCGGCCGAGCCCCCAGTCGTCCACGCCGCAGTTGTTCGACACCGTGACCAGGTCGGTCACCCCGGCCTCCAGCAGCGCCTCGATCAGCACATGCGGGATGCCACACAGGCCGAACCCGCCGACCGCCAGCGACGCGCCGTTCGGAATGTCGCTGACCGCCTCGACGGCGCTGTCGACCACCTTGTCCACCCAGCGCCTCCCTCATCCGGTGCGCGCCGTTCGGCGCCCTCGTTCAGACTGTAGGGCCTGTCCCGGGCCAAGGCCCTCGTCGGGCTCTCGGGATGACGCTCAGAGCTGCCGGATTCCCGGCACCGAGACGCCGAGGGTGGCCGTGACGTGCTCCGCCTCGGCCCGGCGGACCAGCCCGTCCGGCTCCGCGCCGGGGCAGAGCACCAGCGTCGCGCCGGCGGCGAGCGGTGCGAGCAGGCCGTCCACCCAGTCCGCCGGATCGTTCCAGGGCAGCGTGGACAGCAGCCGGTCGCGGTCGAGCAGCCCGAGCTCGGTGGCCCGGCGGCCGGCCGCGTCGACCAGCTCCGCGCCGGAGCTGACGATCTCCTCCAGCCGCACCGCCGGCGCGGTGTCCGGCACCGGGGCGAGCGGAACGAACTGGTCGGCGTGCGCCCGCACCTCCTGCACGTAGTCGCGGGTGCCGGCCGGCGGGCCGGCCTCGAAGCCGCGTCCCAGCGAGGCAAGGGACAGCGCGAACACCTCGGCCGCCGCGCTGGCCGCGGCGGACCGCCGCACGTCGGTGAACGCGGCGGACGCGCCGACCGGCTCGGTGCCCAGCACCGCGCCGACCGACCAGCCGCCGAGCAGCACCGCGGCGGTCTGCCAGTGCGCCGGCAGCAGCACGGCCACCCGGTCGCCGGGGACCAGCCCGACGTCGTCCTGGAGCAGGTTGGCGGTCTTGGCCACCCAGTTGGCCAGCGTGGTCGCGGACAGCTCGGCCCGCTCGCCGGTCGCGTCGTCGTAGAACGTGACCAGTGGCCGGGCCGGGTCGCGGGCCATCGCCGCGGCGAGCAGGGCGTCGGTTGCTGCCATCCCCTGGTTGATGCCTAGTTGATGCAACCGGCGTCGGCAGCGGTACGGCTCGGCGCGCTGGCCGGCGACGAGCTGGCCGCGGCGCCGCCGGAGCCGCCGGAGCCGCCGGAGCCGCCGGAGCTGGAGCCGGCCGACCCGCCGGACCGGACGCCGGCGAAGTTCGCGCCCAGCACCAGTTGCACGGAGTCGCCGATCCCGGCCTTCTCCTGCAGGTCGGCGCCCGGGATGGTGGCGGCCAGGGTGCGCGCCTGGGCGTCGTTGCCCGGCGCGTACCGCACCACGGTCCGGGCGTAGGAGGTGTCCGCGTTGCGCGTCCCGGTCACCGTGAACCCGGCCGACCGCAGCGCGGTCGCGGTCTGGCCGGCCAGGCCGCTGCGTCCGGCGCCGTTGAACACCGTCACGCTCACCTGGGACCGGGGCACGGTCTTCGCCGGCGCCGCCTTGCCCGCAGACCCGTTGCCGGTCATCGACCGGAAGAAGGCCGGCAGCGCGTTCGTGTCCAGCAGCACGACGTCCCGACCGGCGACGTGGGCCGACCCCTTGTTCGGCACGGTGCGGAAGTCGATGTTCCCGGCCGCCAGCCCCTGCACCTGCCGGGCCAGCTGCAGTGGCTCCAGCCCGGGGTCCATCCGGACCGAGGAGCCGATCGCGTCCAGCAGCCTGGTCAGCTTGACCGGGTTGCCGATCACCCCGGCGCTCTTCATCTTGCGGAACATGGCGGCCAGGAAGTACTGCTGCCGGACGATCCGGTCCAGGTCGCCGTTCGGCAGGCCATGCCGCTGCCGGACGAAGGCCAGCGCCTGGGAGCCCTGGATCGTCTGCCGTCCGGCCGGCAGGTCGATGCCGGAGAAGTGGTCCCTTGCCGGCTGCCGCAGGCAGACCTGGACGCCGCCGACGGCGTTGCTGATCCGGTAGAAGCCGAGCAGGTCCACCTCGACGTAGTGGTCGATCCGCAGGCCGGACAGCTCGCTGATGGTCTGCACCAGCAGCCGGCGGCCCTTGTCCGGGTTGGCCTTGCCGCCTGACCCGTACGCCCCGTCCGCGTAGGCGGAGTTGAGCTTGCCCATGCCGAAGCCGGGGATGTTCACCCAGGAGTCACGCGGGAACGACACCGCGGTGGCCCGCCGGCCGTCGGCCGGGACGTGCACCAGCATCATGGTGTCGGTGTTCTTGCCGGGGTCCTCCGTGGTGCTCAGGACCTTGAGCTCGGCGGGCGTCGCGGTGGACCGATCGTCGCTGCCGACGATCAGGATGTTCTGGTCCCGGCCGTCGACGTCCGGCACGGTGGACCGGCCGATCGCGTCCACCCGGCCGATGCGGGCGTTCAGGTTCCGGTAGCCGAACCAGAGGAAGCCGCTGACCAGCAGGACGACCACCGAGGTGGCCGCGGCCAGCACCTTGACCGCGAGCAGCGCGAGGTGCCCGGCGCCCCGGCGGCCGGGCGGCTGGCCGCGGCGCCGCCGGCCGATCCCGGGTGGTGCCAACGGTCCGGGTGGCGCGGGCGGCGGGTACCCGGACGGCCCGTCGACCGGCGGGTGGCCGGCGAGCCGGCCGCCCGGGTCGCCGCGGTCGCCCGGGCCGTAGCCGCCCCGGGTGCGGCCGGCCTGGGCCGGGCGGCCGCGCCGCGGGTCGAGCTCCGGCGGCAGCGGTGCGCGCGGATCCACCGGGCCTGGTGGCTCCCTCGGCGTGCTCACGTGCTCCCGGCCCTCCTCGACGTGACGCGCGACTGCCCCGGTTCGGCGGCTGGCGCCGCTCGGCGCGAGCCCATACGAAGGACGCGCGACGGCCCCGGAAAGTTGCCGTCGCTACACAGCGTGATGATGCCGCGGTTACTGTAGCCAGCGCCGGTCGTCCGACCCGGGACGACGGTGTGGCACACTGCCAGGGCGTGTCGGGTCGGCGGGCGACCCGAGCTTGCCCGCAGCCGTCCTACCCAACAGCAAAGGACTCATGCGCTGATGCGCCTGTTCGTCACCGGCGGGGCCGGGTTCATCGGCTCGCACTACGTACGCAGCGTGTTGACCGGGGCGTACTCCGGCCTCGACGACGTCGAGGTCACCGTCTTCGACAAGCTGACCTATGCCGGCAACCTGGCCAACCTCGACCCGGTCGCCGAGGACCCGCGCTACCGGTTCGTGCACGGCGACATCTGCGACCCGCTGGCCCTGGACGCGGCCATCCCCGGGCACGACGCCGTGCTCAACTTCGCCGCCGAGTCGCATGTGGACAGGTCCATCATCGGCGCGGCCGACTTCGCACTGGCCAACTTCGTCGGTGCCCAGCAGGTCTTCGACGCCTCGCTGCGGCACGGCGTGCGCCGGGTGGTGCAGGTGTCCACCGACGAGGTGTACGGCACGATCCCGGTCGGCTCGTGGACCGAGCGGCACGGGCTCGAGCCGAACTCTCCCTACTCGGCGGCCAAGGCCGGCGCCGACCTGCTGGCCAGGGCGTACGCGGTGACCTACGGGCTACCGGTCTCGGTGACCCGCTGCACGAACAACTACGGGCCGTTCCAGTTCCCGGAGAAGGTCATCCCGCTGTTCGTGACGAACCTGATGGACGGGCGCCGGGTGCCGCTCTACGGCGACGGCCTGAACGTCCGCGACTGGTTGCATGTGGACGACCACTGCCGGGGGATCCAGCTGGTGCTGGAGCGGGGCGCCCCGGGGGAGTACTACAACATCGGCGGCGGCCGGGAGCTGACCAACCAGGAGCTCACCGAGCTGCTGCTGGAGGCCTGCGGGGCCGACTGGGACATGGTCGAGTACGTGGTGGACCGCAAGGGGCACGACCGGCGCTACTCGCTGGACGACTCGAAGCTGCGCGCGCTCGGGTACGCGCCGCAGGTCGAGTTCGAGCGGGGGCTGGCCGAGACCGTGCAGTGGTACCGGGACAACCGGGCCTGGTGGGAGCCGCTGCGGGAGCGGGCCGCGCTGGCTCGATGACCAGCGTCGTTCTGGTCACCGGTGCCGGCGGGCAGCTGGGCAGCGACCTGCTTCGCGTCCTGTCCGGAGTGGACGGAGTCGAGGCGGTCGGGGTGACACGTGGCGAGCTCGACATCACCGATGCCGCCGCGGTGCGTGCCACCCTGGCCACGGTACGGCCCGACCTGGTGCTGAACGCTGCCGCCTACACCGGGGTCGATGCCGCGGAGTCCGATGAGGACACCGCCCAGCTGGTGAACGCGGTGGCTCCCGGTCAGATCGCGCTCGCGTGTGGACGGTCGGGCGCCCGGCTGGTGCACGTATCCACCGACTACGTGTTCGCCGGCGACGCGACCGAGCCGTACGAGGTGGACGCGCCGACCGGGCCGAAGTCCGCGTACGGCCGGACCAAGCTGGCCGGCGAGCTGGCGGTGCGCTCGGAGCTGCCGGGGGGGTCCTGGGTGGTGCGTACCGCCTGGGTGTACGGCCAGACCGGCGGCAACTTCGTCAAGACGATGGTCCGATTGGAACGGACACACGAGACTCTGGACGTGGTGGACGACCAGCGCGGCGGGCCGACCTGGTCCCGGGACCTCGCGGGCGGGCTGGTCGCACTGGCCCGGGCGGCCGCTGCCGGCGGCGGCCCGCCGCCGGGCGTGTACCACTGCACGAACGGCGGGGACACCACGTGGTACGGCCTGGCCCGCGCCGTGTTCGCCGAGCTGGGCGCCGACCCGGACCGGGTACGGCCGACCAGCACCGACCGGTTCCCGCGGCCGGCGCCCCGGCCGGCCTACTCGGTGCTGTCCGACCGCGGCTGGCGGGCGGCCGGACTGCCCCCGCTGCGGCCCTGGCGGGACGCGCTGCGCACCGCGTTCGCCGACATCGGACCGGCCCTCCGGCAGGCCTGACCACCCAGTACTCTCCGTAGCCGTCGCGGGGTGGGTCGGGTGGCGGGCTGTGCGCTGTTCAACCGGTTCGGCAGCACCCGGGTGCAGGTGGACGTGCTCGGCTACTACTCGGCCCAAAGCTGACCGGGCGGGAACATCGCCCGCTCCACCAGCTCGCAAATGGAGTGTCCAAGGTGCATGCACGCCTCCTGCACCCGGGGCACGTCGTCGGTGGGCACCTGTATGCAGATGTCCGCCAGGTCGACCACCTTGCCCCCGCTCTGCCCGGTCAGCGCGACGGTGCCGATCCCCACCTCCCGGGCCGCCTCGAACGCGCGCAGCACGTTCACCGAGTTGCCGCTCGTGGTCAGCCCGACCGCGACATCGCCTGCGGCGCCGACACCGCGCAGCTGCCTGGCGAACACGTCCTCGTAGCTGTAGTCGTTGCCGATCGCGGTCATCGCCGCGGTCGCGTCCGGCAGCGCTACCGCGGCCAGCGACGGCCGGTCGTAGTAGAACCGGCCGAGCAGTTCGGCGGCCAGGTGGCCGGCGTCCATTGCGGACCCTCCGTTGCCGAAGAAGACCACCTTGTGTCCAGAGTGGAGCGCGGCGGCGATCCGCTCGGCCGCCTCGGCGGCCTGCTGCACGCACCGGGAGCGCAGCATGCGCCGGCCGGCGTGGATGCTGTCCAGCAGGGCCCGCCGGACGACCCGCGCCGGCCGCTCGCACTCGCTCATGTGGCCCGACATACCCAGCCGGCCCGGGACCACGCGTCGAGGGTGTCTCGGAAGCGGACCCCGCTTCCGAGACACTAGGGTGATCCGGTGTGCGGCTGGCCCTGATCGTCGAGCAGTGCCTGGCCCCGGTGCTGGGCGGCACCGCCCGCTACACCCGGGAGCTGGCCGGCGCGCTGGCGGCCACCGCGCCGGCCGGCTCCACGGCGACCGGGTGGACCGCATGGCACCGCGACCGGTCGGCCGCCCGGGTCGATCTGGTCGGCGGTCCGCGGGCGCTACCGCTGCCGCGCCGAGCGCTGGCGGCGGCCTGGCAGCGCGGCGTGGGGCCGGCCCCCCGGGCGGCCGACGTGGTGCACGCGACCACCCTGCTGGCGCCGCCGCGGCGGGGCATCCCGCTGGTGGTGACCGTGCACGACGCGGTGCCCTGGACGCACCCGGAGACGCTCACCCGGCACGGCGTGGCCTGGCACCGCCGGATGGGGGAGCGGGTCGCCCGGTTCGCCGACCGAGTGGTCGTGCCGACCGGTGCGGTCGGCGAGGAGTTGTGCGCGGCGCTGCCCGGGCTGACCGGTGACCGGCTGGTGGTCGTCGGCGAGGGGGTCAGCCACGCGCTCGCCTCCGTCCCGCCGGACGCCGAGGCCAGGGCCGCCCGGCTGCGCCTGCCCGACTCAGGCTACCTGCTCAGCCTGGCCACCCTCGAGCCGCGCAAGGGCCTGGACGTGCTGCTGGCCGCGCTCGCCGACCCGGCACTCACCGACAGCGCCGAGCCGGCGGTGCCGTTGCTGGTGGTCGGCCAACCCGGCTGGGGCGGGATCGACCCGGCTGCGGAGGCGAGCCGGCTCGGCCTGCCCCCGGACCGGGTCCGGGTGCTTGGCCGGCTCCCGGACGCCGACCTTACCGTGGTGCTGCACCGGGCCACCGCGCTGGTCGCCCCGAGCCGCGCGGAGGGCTTCGGGCTGCCGGTGCTCGAGGCGATGGCGGCCGGGGTTCCGGCGGTGACGTCGGACGCGCCGGCGCTGGTCGAGGTCGGCGGCGGAGCCACTGTGGTGGTGCCCCGGGACGACTCGGCGGCGCTCGCGACCGCGCTGCGCTCGGTGCTCTCCGACGGCGCGTTGCGGACCCGGCTGGCCACCGGCGGACCGCCCCGGGCGGCCCGCTTCGCCTGGCCGGACGCCGCGCGCGCGTTGTGGACGGTGTACGCGGAGGTTGCCAGGCGACCGGCGTAGGCTGTCGTGGACCGGGAACCCAGACCACCACTCAACCCGCTTCGAGGAGCCGCACTCGTGTCTGGCCGCGCGCCCCGCGTGCTCGTGGACGCGACGGCGGTGCCCGCCGACCGCGGCGGTGTCGGGCGGTACGTCGACGGTCTCATCTCCGCGCTGGGCGTGGCAGATGCCGACCTTGCCGTCGCGTGCCAGCGTGCCGATGCCGAACGGTTCGCGCGGATGGCGCCGTACGCGACCATCGTCCCCGGCCCCGCCGCGATCGCCCACCGACCGGCCCGACTCGCCTGGGAACAAACCGGTCTCCCGCTGGTGGCCCAGCAGGTCGGCGCGGAGGTGTTGCACTCCCCGCACTACACGATGCCGCTGCGCGCCGGCCGCCCGGTGGTGGTGACGATTCACGACGTCACCTTCTTCACCGTCCCGGACGTGCACACGACGATCAAGGGACCGTTCTTCCGGTCGGCGATCAAGACGGCGCTGCACCGGGCGGCCCGCTGCATCGTGCCGTCCAAGGCGACGCGGGACGAGCTGGTGCGGGTGCTGGCGGCGGACTCGACCCGGATCGACGTCGCGTACCACGGGGTGGACCGGGAGATGTTCCACCTCCCCTCGCCGGACGAGCGGGCCAGGGTGCAGGCTCGGCTCGGCCTGCGCGGCACGCCGTACATCGCCTTCCTGGGCATGCTGGAGCCGCGCAAGAACGTTCCTGGCCTGATCCGCGGCTGGGCCAAGGCGGTGTCCGACCGGGAGGCGCCGCCCGCGCTGGTGCTGGCCGGCGGCTCCGGCTGGGACGACGAGATCGACCTCGCGGTGGCCGAGGTGCCCAGCCACCTGCGCGTGCTGCGCCCGGGATACCTGCGGTTCCAGGACCTGCGCGGCTACCTCGGCGGGGCGCTGGTGGTCGCGTACCCCAGCTACGGCGAGGGATTCGGGCTGCCGGTGCTGGAGGCGATGGCGTGCGGCGCCGCGGTGCTCACCACGCCGCGGCTGTCCCTGCCCGAGGTGGGTGGTGACGCGGTCGCCTACACCGAGGCGGACCCGGACTCGATCGCCACCAACCTGGCCGCGCTGCTCGACGACGAGCCGCGCCGGCGGGCCCTCGGCGAGGCGGCGATGACCCGGGCCGCCGAGTTCACCTGGGCGGCGAGCGCCGAGGCACACCTGGCCGCGTACGCCCGAGCCGTCGGGTGAGCGAGCGCGAGGGCTCGCAGCGCGAGCGGGGGTTGAGAGACCCCGTCGGCGTCGTCGTCGTCACCTACTCGCCCGGCGACACCCTGGACCGGTTCCTGGACACCCTGGAGAAGGCCACTACGCGGCGGTACGCCGTGGTGCTCGCGGACAACGGCTCGACCGACGGCGCGCCGGAGCGGGCCGCACTGCGCACCGGGGTGACGCTGCTGCGGACCGGCGGGAACGTCGGCTACGGCCGGGCGGTCAACCTGGCGATCCCGGAGGCGCCCGGGGGCTGGGTGCTGGTGGCCAACCCGGACGTGGGCTGGGAGCCCGCGTCGCTGGACGGCCTGCTGGACGCGGTCGAGCGCTGGCCCCGGGCCGGCACCCTCGGCCCGGCCATCCTGTCCCCGGACGGGTCGCTGTACCCCTCCGCCCGGTCGCTGCCGTCCCTCGGCCGCGGCATCGGGCACGCGGTCTTCGGCTGGTGGTGGCCGTCGAACCCGTGGACCGCGGCGTACCGCCGGGAGCGCGGGGCGCCGACCGAGGGTCCGGTGGGCTGGCTGTCCGGATCCTGCCTGCTCGTCCGCCGCGAGGCGTTCCACGCGGTGAGTGGGTTCGACCCGGCCTACTTCATGTACTTCGAAGACCTCGACCTGTGCGAGCGGATCGGCGCGGCCGGCTGGCAGAACGTGTACGTGCCGGGCGCCGTGGTCAACCACGAGGGCGGGCACGCGACCAGCCGGGACCCGGCCGCGATGGTGGCCGCGCATCACGCGAGCGCCTACCGCTACCTGTCCCGCCGGTACGCCGGCTGGCGCTGGGCCCCGGTGCGGCTGGCGCTGCGGCTCGGGCTGGCGGTCAGGGCCCGGCTGGCCCGCCGGGTGCCCTCGATGGCTGCCGGCGCTCGGTCGACTCGCCGCCCGCCGGCGACTCCGGCGACTCCGGCGCCGCCGGTGTCCCCGCCCCAGCGGCGGCCAGCGGACTGAGCCTCGGGCGTACCGCCAGTGCCGCCACCGCGAGCGCGGCGAGGGAGAGCAGGGCGACGGCGATGAAGGGGGTGAGGGTGGCCGCGGTGGGCCAGGGGGACCAGCGCAGGAGGCCGTCGATGGCGCCGTGGAGCATGGCGGTGCGGTCGCCGAGGGTGTGTCGGGGTGCCCACC